>Ga0187880_1000641_pt1 | contig 28652 bp, 27 predicted proteins | sample June2016WEW_19_4_FD_132998 | JGI IMG/M metagenome (GOLD analysis project Ga0187880, IMG submission 132998) | Peatland microbial communities from SPRUCE experiment site at the Marcell Experimental Forest, Minnesota, USA - June2016WEW_19_40 | ecosystem: Environmental > Terrestrial > Soil >... | reverse complement strand
GGCGCCGGCCTGGAGCCTGCCCACTCGGCCCAGCCGCCGCGGTCGGGCGCTGGCCGCCACCGCGCTCGCCGCCGCCGGAGGGTTGCCGCTCGGCTTCGGTACCACGGCTGCCGTCCTCGAGCTAGGAGCGGTGGCGGCCCTGGGTCGCCCCTACGCGCCACTCCTGATGGCTCTGGGGGCGGCCGCCGCGATCGCCGCCGGAGGTGGTCTGGTCGCGGCCCGTCAGGCCCTCGGGTCGGCCGCGGTGCCGGTCCGCGCCGAGGCGGTGGGCGCGCCCTCCCGCGACTCCCCGAGACCAGCCCGCCGGGCGAAATCCGACGTCGTGCCGCGCCCCGATGCCGTCCTCGCGCTGGTGGTGGGCGCGATCGCGGCGCTGCTGCCCGGCGTCGCGGCTCCGCTGCTCCTCGGTCCGCTGGTCGGCAGCGCCGCCCCGGTGGCCATCGACAGCGCGACCCTTCACGGCCCCGGGGGGGCGTGGCCGGGGGGCTACCTGAGCGTTGCGCTCATCGTCGTCCTGGTTGGCGTCGCCTGCGCCGGCCTGGTCATGGGACGTCAGGTCCCGCACCCCGCCCACGGCGCCCAAGGCCCGCGTCCGCGCGCCGCCTGGGTTGCCCTGGTGGGGCCTCGACGCAGCCTCGGGCCCGCCGCCCGGCGCCTCGGACGCGGCGTCGGCCGGATAGACGCCTGGCTGGTCGCCCAGCCGGGCCTCGTCTTCACCGTCGTCGTCGCCATCGCCGCCCTGGTCATCTTCCGCTACCTGTGAACCAGCCCCTTCTCGACCTCATCGCCTTCGTGGCCGGCGCCGTCGCTGTGCTCGTCGACCGGCGCCGGGCCGTGCTTGCCGCCTCGATCGCGGTTGCCCTGGGGCTGGCTCCGGCGGCGGCCCTCTACGGCGGCGGCGGGGCGGTGGTCGTCCTCCTCGGGGCGGGTGCCGCGGCGGCGGTGGCGGGCCCCCTGGTCGGGGCGGTGGGTGCGAGGGGCGGTCCCGGTGACGGGCTCGATCCGCTCCGCCCGGTAGGAGCTCACGAGGGACTCTTCGGGCCCCGCAGCGTCCGCGTCGCGGGCTGCGCCGTCGCCCTGGTGGCGGGGTCGTGGGTCAGCTTCAACGTGCCCGTCGGCTCCATCGCGGCTGTTCAGGGAGCGCTCTTCCCGGTCGCCTTCATCTTCCTCTGCGGGGTGCTCCGCCTCTTCCTCGCCCGCAACCTCACCGACCTCGCCGTCGGCGTGGCGGTCACCGCCGTGGCCGTCGGTGTCGGGTGGCTGCTGCGCGGAGGCAGCGACCCGCTCCCGGCAGCCGCGGGAGTGATCGCGATCGCCCCGGTGGCGGTGGCGATGGAGGCCTGGCTGGCGGCGCGTCGCCGTGGCGACGCTCGGGTGCCCACGCCATGAGCGCAGCCTGGTTGGCGGCAGCCTGGGTCATCGTGGGGGCGGTCGCTGGCCTCGGTCCTCGCCGCCTGCGTCGCGCCACCGCCCTGACCGCTCCGGTGCTCCTCATCGCGCTCAGCCTTCTCACCGCCCAGGGGGGACCGCGCCCGGACCAGCTCGGGGGCGGAGCCGTGGCCCTCCCCCGCGAGGCGGCCGGCCTCCTCTCCGCGGCGGGTGCCGCCCTCTGGCTCTGCCTGCTCCTGGCCGAGGAGCTCGACGGTCGAGAGCTGGTCGGGATCGGGACGGTCGGGGGTGCTGCGGTGCTCCTCCTCTCCGCCGGGACCCCCCTTCTCTTCGGGGTGGCGGCCCTGCTCGGCGCCGCTGCGCTCACCCTCCGCTGGGTCACGGCCGCGCCGAGCCGGGCCACCCTCGCGGCCGGCCGGATCGCCGGCACCGGGGCGGCCGCGCTGGTCGCGGCCGGCGTCCTCCTCCCGGCCGTCTCGCCGGATTCCCAGCCGGGGGTGGTCGGGGGGCTCCTGGTGGTGGGGGTGATCGCCATCACCGCCCTGGTCCCGCTCGGAGGCTGGGCGGCCGGCGCCCTCGTCGACCTGCGTCCCCCCGAGATTGCGGTCTGGCTTCTCGTCCTGGCTCCCGCCGTCCTGGTCAGCGCCTTCTCGATCCCGGGGGCACTCCCTCTGCTCGCAAGCCTCGCCTTCGAGCACACCCTGCTCGCCTGCGGGCTGATCAGCGCGATGTGGGGTGGGGTGATGAGCCTCCGCTCCGGGCAGTCGACACGCTACGGGCGGGTCGCCCTCGCGGATCTGGGCCTGGTGGCCGCCGGCGCCGGGACCGGCGAGCCGGTGGCCATCGGGGGTGGGCTCGTGCTCATCCTCACCCACCTGGTCGCGGCTCCCCTTCTGCTCCAGAGGCCGAGGCCCGGGCTCGGATCTCCCCGCCGGCTGGTCTGGCTGGCCCTCTGCGGACTGCCGCCGTCGCCGGCCTTCTGGGGGCGGTTCCTGGTGCTGCAGGCGTGCGTCGCCTTCAGCGGCGCGGTCGGAGCCGCCTGCGTGGTGGCCGGTGGACTGGTGACCGTGGCGGTGGTGATCACGGTTGCCCGTGGGGAGCCTGGAGCGGGCCTGCCCGCACCCCATCACCGGGTCGCGGCGGGGTGGGTCCTCGCCGCCGTCGCCCTGGTCGTCGGCCTGCTCCCCACCGCCGCCATCCACCTCGTGTTCGGGCCGACCGCGTGAACGCGCTCGCGCTGCTCAAGGCCTGCCTGGCGGTGGCCGTCTACCCCGGTACCGCGTACCTGGGTGCGGTGGCCGTGGCTGTCGCGGTGGCCGGCCGGCTGCCCGCCGGGCTCCGCCCGGCCCAGCTCGATGAGCTGATCGCGGCGGTGGGAGTGGCCGCCGCCTCGGGGCTGCTGGCGCTTCCGAGCTCCCCCCTCTTCGGCCTGCCCAGCGGTGTCAGCCTGGCCGTGCTCGTGACCGCCATCGCCGCCGGCATCGCCTGGGCAACCGAGGAGAGATGGCCGTGGCACCGGCTGGTGGCGGCGGTGGCCGCCGTGGCACCACTCCTGGGGCTGGCTTCGACCGCCCTCACCCTGGACCTGCGCACCATCGCGGCCGCCAGCGGGCAGGTGGGGGCGGCGCGCCCGTGGGCCGTCGCCGCCATCCTCATGGCGGCTCCGGCGGTGATCCGTCCCTTCGACCGGGGCACGGGACGGCCGGGTCGCGCAGCCCTGGTCGCCGCGATCGGGATGGCCTGCTTCTCGCTGGCCGGCTTCGCCGCCCTGGCCGGGCGCAACGCCCTCGCCGTGGCCGGGCTCGGGGCGCTCGCCGTGGTGCTCTACGCCGGGCTGATCGGCGCCGCCCGGCGACTGCTCGTGGTCGCCGGTCCGGTGCTGGGGGTGCTCGCCGTGGTGCCGGCCGCGGTTGCCCTGGTCGTCGCGCTCCGCTGAGGGCGGGCCGGGGTGGGACCGGTTCACACATAATTGATGCAATCAGATCAAACGCAACCATTCAAACTCGGTAAGCCCCATGGACGATGGTACGATCGCTATCGGGTGGGGTCACACGCGGGGGAGAGGACCGAGACATCACGCACAGGCTGAGGGGCGCATGACCGACCCAGAGGAGCATCTACCCGGCGTTCGAGTGGCGTCCCCGTTTCGCCACGGCGTGTCGCGGGTTTCGAATCCGCCGTCGGTGCGCATCGTGCTCGCGTCGTCGAGCCCGCGCCGGCGCGAGCTGCTGGCTCGGGCCGGGATCCGCTTCGCGGTCGCGGAGCCGCCGCCGGATCCACCCCTCCCTCCCGGGATGTGCGCCGATCTCGGCTGCCAGCTGATCGCTCGCCAGAAGGCGGTGGCGGTCGCCGCGCGGGTCGAGCCGGGCAGCTTCGTCGTGGCGGCGGACACCGTGGTGGTGGGCCCGCGCGGTCCGCTCGGCAAGCCGGGGACCCCTGAGGTCGCGCTGCGCATGCTCGCCGAGCTGCGCGGACGGCGTCACACGGTTCTCACCGGCATCTGCGTCCTGCGAACCGGCACCGAGAGTGAGGCACTGGCGGTCTCGCGCTCGCTGGTCAAGATGCGCGACTTCTCCGACCAGGAGCTGATCACCTATGTCGCGAGCGGCGAGCCCCTCGACAAGGCGGGCGCCTACGCCGTCCAGGGCGGCGGCGGGGACCTCGTCGAAGCCGTCAGCGGGCGTGTCGACACCGTGGTGGGGCTGGATGTCGCCCTCACCCTCCGGCTGCTCGCCGAGGCCGGGTTCCCTGATCCGCTCCCTCGTGCCACCGACGTCCCGCTGACGCCGCCCCGTCGCGAGCGCCGTCCACTGGCGCCGATGCGCGCCGCCCAGAGGGTGTGAGCCGCTCGCTGATGGGTCCATCGCGGGTCCCGCGGGTCCTCTGCTCGGTCGTCCTGGCCGCCCTGCTCGGTGGGCTGGCGGCTGCGGGGTGCGGTGGGGGGGTGGCCTCGCTGAGCGTGAAGCTGGGCCTCCCCTCAGGGGTCTCCAGCGTTGCCCCGGGCGACTCGGTGGAGTTCGTGATCACGGTCAAGGACACCGGGTCCCAGGGGACCTCCGGGCTCACCATCACCGCCGGCCTGCCGGCGGACTTCCGGTACACAGACACCGTGTCGCTGACCGGGAGCGGCGTCCGCACCAACCCCGTCGAGGCGCAGGGCAACAGCCAGCAGCCCACCTGGGGCGTCTGGGTCCTCAGTCCCGGTGACGACGTCGCGATCACCTTCGACGCCCTCGCCGGGGGAAGCCCGGGCTCGTACAGCATGACCGCGAGCGCCTCCGGGTCCACCACCAATGGCAGCACCCAGAGCAACGCGCTCGCCCTCAAGCTGAGCCAGGCCCCGCTGCTCTCGGCGTCGGTTTCGGTGAGCCCGAGCCAGGCGGTTCCGGGCGAAGACGTCACCTACCAGGTCACCGTCCTCAACTCCGGCACCGGGCCGGCCGACGAGGTGAGCATCACCGTCACCCTGCCGCCCGTCTTCATCTACGACGACGGGATCGTGATCCGGGGTGATTCGGGCCGGAGCGGCGGCACCAACCCAGTGGAGGGCACCGAGCTGCCGTACTTCGACGGCTTCGAGGTGCCCCCGCAGAGCGGGGCCACCCCCGGCGAGTTGATCCTCAAGTTCGATGCCCAGGTGCTTTCGAGCGCGGGCGCGCAGGGGACCTACCCGTGTGGGGTCCAGGTGCTCGGCGATGCCGGCCTGGAACGGGTCGAGATCGCGGACAGCGCTCCCGTCCAGATCACCTGATCGCGGGCGCGCCCCGCTCAGGCCGGTGACGGGGCCGGGGCACCGACGTCCAGGACCTGGCGGCACTGAGCGCCGACGGTCATCCGGATGGCGACCCGCCGGACCGGCGGCGCCGTGGAGGACCGTCCCGGCCACCCGTCCACCCCTCGTTCGGGCCCGGCGCCGCCGCCGGGTTCGGTGAAGGTGGCGACGGCTTCCACGGGTGCTCGGGGGTCACCGTGCCAGCGGACCGCGAGGGAGAGCTCGGAGGGATCTCCCTCCGCCGCCTGGTCGAGACGTCCCGGCGCCAGCGCCCGCAGCTGACGGCGGGCCTCCGGAGCCGCGTACTCGAGGAGGGGGTTCCGCCCTGCGCGGATGCGAGCAACGTCCTCGACCAGCCTCTCGGCGAGGTGGACGATGCGCCGTCGCCGCGGGTCCTGGTCCAGCTCCTGGCCGGAGAGCCCTCCGTCGGGCTGGGCTCCGGTCATGTCCCGCAGCTCGAGCTCGGCACCGTCGACGACGCCCAGAGCGCCGAGGGTCAGCCGGGGTGGGAACGGATCGCCGCCGGGGAGCCCCAGCGCCCAGCGGCTCCACGGTCGCGGCTCCGGCTCGCAGTGCCGGACCAGGGCGGGGACGATCGCGGCGACCTCGGCGTCGTCCGGGACCGCGAGGTCGACCTGCCCCCCCGGTCCGGCGACGGTGACGAGAACGGTGCCCATCGCGGGGCCTCCGTGCCCCGCGCTCAGGTGAGGACGGTGTCGCGCCGCGCGGTGGCCAGCAGCTCGCGCGCCGACCGCGCGACACCATCCGCGTCCAGCCCCAGCTCGCTCAGCAGGAGGGCCTGGGCGCCGTGCTCGACGAAGCGGTCGGGGATCCCGAGCCGGCGCACCGGCACCGCCACCCCGGTGTCCCCGAGCAGCTCGGCGACGGCGCTCCCGAAGCCGCCGACCCGGGTGCCGTCCTCGACGGTCAGGACCGCACGGTGAGCCGCGGCGACGTCAGCCAGGTGGGGGTCGACCGGTTTGACGAAGCGGGCGTCGACCACCGTGGAGCTGATCCCGTCCGCCTCGAGCTGGCCCGCCGCCTCGAGCGCCACCCGGACCATCTTCCCCACCGCGATGATGGCGATGTCGTCGCCCTCACGGCGGGTGATCGACCGGCCGATGGTGAGCGGCTCAAGGGGCGCTGTCGCCGTTGCCGGCGCGGACCCGCGCGGGTAGCGGAAGGCGAACGGCCCGTCGTGGGCCAGCGCGGTGGCCAGCATCCGGCGCATCTCGTCGGGGCTGCTCGGCGCGCCCACCACCAGGTTGGGGATGCAGCGCAGGTAGGCGAGGTCGAGCATGCCGTGGTGCGAGGGCCCGTCGTCGCCGGTGATCCCGGCCCGGTCGATGACGAAGGTCACCGGGAGGCGATGCAGACAGGCGTCGCACGCGATCTGATCGAAGGCGCGCTGCAGGAACGACGAGTAGATGCAGACCACCGGGCGGAGCCCCTTCATGGCCAGCCCGCTGGCAAAGGTGACGGCGTGCTGCTCGGCGATGCCGACGTCGAAGAAGCGGTCCGGGTACCGCTCCGCGAACTCGAGCAGGCCCGTCGACGAGGCCATCGCCGCGGTGATGGCGACGATCCGCGAGTCCTGGTCGGCCGCCTCGAGCAGGGCCTCGCCGAAGAGGTCGGTCCAGGAGACCGCCTTGCTGGTGAAGCTGCCGTCCTCGGGGTTGAAGCTGGAGACGCCGTGGTACTTGTCGATCTCGTCCTGCACCGCCGGGGCGTAGCCGTTGCCCTTGTTGGTCACCACGTGGATGACTACCGGGCCCCGGTACGCCGCGGCATCCCGGAGCGCGCGCTCCAGGGCGGGGATGTCGTGTCCGTCGATCGGCCCACCGTACTTGAGACCGAGGGTCTCGAAGATCGAGGTGGTGGAGACCAGCTGCTTCAGCGATTCCTTGACCCGCTTGGCGGCCTGGTACGCGGAGTCGCCGACCAGGGGAAGGTGACGCAGGGTCCGGCCGGTGGCGTCCTTGGCGGCCTCATAGGTCGGCGAGAGGCGGAGCTGCCCCAGGTTCTCGGCGATGCCCCCGATGGTGGGGGCGTAGGAGCGCCCGTTGTCGTTGAGGATGATGATCAGGTCGGGCCGGAGGTGACCGATGTTGTTGAGCGCCTCATAGGCCATGCCGCCGGTGAGGGACCCGTCGCCGACCACGCAGACCACCTTGCCGGGCTCGCCGGTCAGCTGCCGGGCCGTGGCCAGGGCCAGGGCGTAGCTGAGCCCGGTGGAGGCGTGGGAGTTCTCGACGATGTCGTGCTCCGACTCGGCCCGGTTGGGGTAGCCGGAGAGCCCGCCGCGCTGGCGCAGCCGATCGAAGCCGGCCAGGCGCCCGGTCAGCATCTTGTGGACGTAGGCCTGGTGGCCGGTGTCGAAGACCAGCGCGTCGCGCGGCGAATGGAAGACCCGGTGGACGGCGACGGTGAGCTCGACCACCCCCAGATTGGGCCCGAGGTGACCGCCGGTCCGCGAGACCGCCGCCACCAGGAACTCGCGGATCTCGCCGCAGAGGCGGCTCAGATCCTGGGGGCCGAGGTCCCGCAGGTCGTCGGGCGAAGTGATCTCATCGAGCAGCATCCGTGTCCCAGTGTATTCGCTCTAGGCGCCGCTCCCGGCGGTCCCGGGTGCCCGGCCGGGCATCATACCGGGCGATGGCGCCCGCCGACCCGCGCAGCCTGCTCCTCGCCGCCGCCGACGACCCCGCCTCCGACGTCGCCGAGGCGGCGCTGTGGATGGCCGTCGAGGACTCGCCCGGTGTCCAGCCGGAACCCTGGCTGAAGCTGCTCGACGATCTGGCCGCCGAGCTCGACGGCGGGGCGCGTCATCGGCCCTCGGCGGCCCTGGCGGCCGTGCTCCGCACTCGGCTGAACCTCCACGGCGCCGGTGGCGGCGACCCGCGAACCCATTACCTCAACTCGGTGCTGGAGCGGGGGGCCGGAACGCCGATCGCCTGCGGCGCGATCTGGATGGGGGTGGGACGGCGCGCGGGGATCCAGGTGGAGGGCATCGCCCTTCCCGGCCATTTCGCGGTGCGGATCGACGGCCTGGTCGTCGACGCCTGCTCCGGCGAACCGCTCGGCGACGAGGCGCTCCTCCGGACGGCCGGACGCCACCTCGGCCACGAGCCCGAGCGGGTCGAGCCCCGGTGGCTGGAGCCGGCCTCGCCGCGCCGGATCCTGGCCCGGATGTCACGGAACCTTCGGGGCTGCTACGCCAGCCTGGAGAACTGGCCGCTGGCACTGCTCGCCGCTGACCGCTGCGTCGACCTCCTGCCCGACGAGCCCGCGGAGCGGCGCGACCGGGGGCTCCTGCTCTGGCAGATGGGCCGGCCGCAGGGTGCCCTGCGCGACCTCAGCGACTACCTCGCCACCGCGGCCGCCGACGCCCCGGATCGGGGCCACGTGAACGAGGTGGCGGGCAGACTCCGCTCCTTCCTCAACTGACGCCGACGCCCCCCAGCGGCCGGGCGAGGTCAGCGGGCTCGTAGACTCGGTGCCGCGGGCCCGTGGACCTGGGGGAATGTGCGATGGGTGAGACGACGACCGAGCTGCCTGAGTTCGACCTGGCCACCGGTGGAGGCGGACGTCTCCGCAACTCCGACCTCCTCGGCCGCCGGACCGTGCTCTACTTCTACCCGAAGGACGACACGCCGGGCTGCACCCTGGAGGGACAGGAGTTCACCCGGCTGCTGCCGGAGTTCGAGCGCGCCGGGGTGGCCGTGTACGGCGTCTCGCCGGACTCCGGCGAGAGCCACGACGCCTTCGCCGCCAAGTGTGAGCTGGGCATTCCGCTGGTCAGCGATCCGGATCGCCGGCTCATCGACTTCTTCCAGCTCTGGGTCACCAAGTCGAGGTACGGGCGCAGCTACATGGGCGTCGATCGCTCCACGTTCCTGATCGGTCCCGACGGCCGCGTTGCCCGCGAGTGGCGGACGGTCAAGCCGGAGGGGCATGCGGGCGAGGTGCTGGCCGCGGTCCGGGGCGGCGCGGACCCGGCCTGAGACGCCCCGACGCCCCCCCAGCGCGCGGGTGGACGCACCCGCCTCGACGACCTCCTCCGCAAGCGGGTCATCTTCGTCGCCGGCAAGGGCGGGACCGGCAAGACCACCATCGCCGCGGCGCTGGCGCTGATCGCGGCCCGCCGCGGCATCCGGGTGCTCGCCGTCGAGGTCGACGCCAAGGGTGACCTGGCGGAGGCGCTGGGGCATCCGCCGGTGGGCTTCCGACCCGTGGTCGTGCAGCGCAACCTCTCGGTGATCGCTCTCCATCCCGAGGACTCCTTCCAGGAGTACCTGGCGATCTTCTTCAAGATCCCCCGCTTCACCCGCCTCACCCCGCTGGCCGGTGTCTTCGACTTCGTGGCGACGGGGGTCCCCGGTCCGCGGGACATGCTCATGGTGGGCAAGATCGCCCACGAGGAGCGCCGCCGCGAGACCGACCGGAGGCCGGTCTGGGACCTGATCGTGGTCGACGCCACCTCGAGTGGTGAGATCCTCCCCCAGCTCACCGCGGCGCGATCGATGAGGCGCCTGGTGCGGGGCGGCATGCTCGGCTCGCAGCTCGATTTCGTCGACGCGATGGTCACCAACCATCGCAAGACCGCCCTCTGCATCACCGCTCTTGCCGAGGAGATGCCGGTCGCGGAGGCGCTCGAGCTTCACGACGAGGTGGTGGAGCACACCGAGATCGGCCTGGGACCCTGCTTCCTCAACCGCACCCTGGCCTCGGTGTCGTCACCGCGGCAGCGTCGACTGGTCGAGCTGCTGGCCGATGCGGCGCACGCTCAGGCTGCGGCCCAGGTTCTCGGTGACGGGGTGGAGGGCCTCGTCGCCGGGGTGCGGCTCGCCGATGCCCTGAACCGGAGCGGGCAACCCTTCGCGCGCCGCCTCGCCGCCCGCATGTCGGTGCCGGTGGTGGCGGTGCCCCTGGTTGCGGCCCGCCCCGGGCTGGCGACCACCCGGGCTGTGGCGGCGTCCATGGAGGGGGAGGGATGAGCCGGCCACTCGCCGGGCCCGACACCCCCGGGCTGGCGGCACTGGTCGGTGGCCTCGAGGTGGTCGTCTGCTGCGGCAGCGGTGGGGTGGGGAAGACGACCCTCAGTGCCGCCCTGGCGGCCGCCATCGCCGCCACCAGCGACCAGCGGGTGATGGTGCTCACCATCGACCCGGCCCGGCGCCTCGCCACCGCCCTGGGCATGAGCGGGATCGGCGCCGACCCGGTCACGGTTCCCGCCGCCCGGCTCCGTGAAGCGGGCCTTCCCCTGCGCGGCGAGCTGGTCGCGGCCATGCTCGACCAGAAGTCGGTGTGGGACCGGATGGTGGAGCGCCACTCTCCCAACCGCCAGGTGGCGCGGCGGATCCTGAACAACCGCTTCTACCAGGGCATCAGCGACGCCTTCGTCGGCAGTCATGAGTACGCGGCGATGGAGGCGCTCTACGAGCTTCACGAGGAGAGCGAGTATGACTGCCTGGTGGTCGACACCCCCCCGTCGCGCTCCGCCCTGGACTTCCTGGAGGCACCCGAGCGGATCTCCGACTTCGTGGGTGCGCGGCTCCTCTCCTGGCTTGCACGTCCGTCGCGGCTCGGCTTCCACGCCATGAACCTCGCCGCCGCCCCACTCCTGCACATCGCCGACCGGCTGCTGGGCAGCGAGCTGCTCGGCGAGCTGGGCGACTTCGTCGCCGACCTCCAGACCCTGTATGGGGGCGTGCAGCAGCGAGCCCGTGCGGTCAGCCGGCTCCTGCGCAGCTCTCGCGTCGGTTTCGTCGTGGTCACCACCCTGGAGCCAGCGGCGTTCGCCGAGGCCGAGCACTTCGTCGCCAAGCTCGAGGAGCTCTCCATGCCGCTCCGGGCGGTGGTGGTCAACCGGGTGCTGCCGGGCTTCCTCACCGACGAAGCCGCGATCCGTGCCGCCGAGGTGCTTGCCGACCATCGCGGTGCCCAGGCGCTCGGCCGAGTGCTGGACGTCGCGGTGGACCCGGTGGCGGCCGCGTCCCTGGGCCGGTCCCATCGGCTGCTCTCAGAGCTCGCCCAGCGGGATGCGCGCCAGCTGACCCGGCTCGCACGTTTCGTCGACGTGCCCACCATCCAGGTGCCGCTGATCACCGCGCCGGTCAGCGACCTCGAGGGCCTCGTCCGGGTGGCTGCGGCGCTCTGACCTGGATCGGTGGAGCAGCCACTCGCATCTCATCCCACCAACCGGATCATCCCGGTGTTGCCTTCTGCGCTCCTTCGGTCATGCACCCTCCGGGTGCACTCCCTGCGGTGCTCGTCGGCCGCTGGGGCTGATCTCGCCCGGCGGGCGGTCTGCTTCGCGCTACCCCACCGATCCAGGTCTTAACGAGGGCTCGGCCGGCGCCGGCTCGGCCACGGCGCCCGTCGTGCCCAGGTCGATGATCGCGGTCGACTCTGGGTCGCCCAGTCCCACCAGGGTGGCGGCGATCCCCGGATCCGTGGTGGTGACCACCATCTGGTTGGTTACAGACAACTGCGACAAGAACTCGAGGAGTCCGCGGCGGCGCGCCGGGTCGGCGGAGGCGAGCGGCTCGTCGAGCAGCAGGGGCATCGACTCACCCGCGTCCCCGAGCACCTCGCAGAGGGCCAGCCGGAGCAGCAGCGCCACCTGGTCGCGGGTGCCGTGGGAGACGAGGTCGAGACCGACCAGCTGGTCGCGATCGCTGGACGCGAGCGCGACCGCGAAGTGCTCCACGTCGACGTTCACGTCCGCATAGCGATCGCCGGTGAGCAGGGCGAGCCGGTTCGAGACCGACGCCGCCAGGCGCGGCGCGAGACGCTCGTGGACGTCCCGGCCGGCGGCGTCGATCATGGCCATGGCACGCTGGAGCGCCTCCTGCTGGCGGAGGGCACGGTCGCGGGCGGCCGTGACCGTCAGCCGCTCGTCCTCGAGGTCGGGCAGGGAGGGGAGGCTGCCGGTGAGCCCCTCGATGCGCGCCTCGAGGGTCCGGGCGGCGGTGGAGGCGATGGCGGCCCGCTCCTGCGCCGACGCCGCGGCCCGCTCCAGCTCGTCGAGGCCGCCGGCGTCGACCGGGACGTCCTCCGCGGTGCCCTCCGGAGAGCCGCCCCGGCGGCGCAGCTCGGCGGTCAGCTCGGACCGCTGGCGGGCGATCGTCTCGAGGTCGGCACCGCCGACGCGCTGGCGCCGGCGGACCTCGGCCAGCGCGGCGGCGAGGCGGTCGTGCTCGCGCCGGTGGGCGCAGGCGTCCCGGAAGGCGGCCACCGCTGCCAAGGGCGGCAGCCCGGGATCGACACCCGCCGAGGTGGTGACCTTTCGGATCGTCGCCTCGACCGCCCCGGCGGCGGCGCGGGTCCGGGTGGCCTCCTCCCCGAACGAGGCGAGCTGGGTCTCCCGCTCGGCCAGGCCGGCGTCCTCCGCCTCGAGCTCGCGGCGCCGCTTCGCCAGCCGGGCCGCGTCGTCGACCGCCGCGAGCGCCGCACCCGCAGCCTCCAGCAGCGCCTCGCTGCGGGACCCGGCCGGCGGGCGCGCCGGAGCCACCACCCCGGTCTCGCGAGCCAGGCCGAGGCAGCGGTCGACGAGCGCCTCGAGCTCGGCGCGGGCACGGGTCTGATCCGCCCTGTGGACCTCGGCGAGGGCCGCCTGCTGCCGCCGCTCATGGTGGAGGCTGCGCGCGGCCGGAAGGCGAGACCCCAGCCTCTCGAGCCCAGCCGGGCTCAGGTCGAGGCCCGGGAGCCGCTCCCCGAGATCGCGTCTCGCAGCGCTCCCGGTGCGCTGCGCGAGCCCGGCGGCGGCGGCAAGTCCGGCCACCGCCACGAGGGCGGAGATCGCCACCAACACCGCCGCCAGCCGGTCGCCGGCGGCCGCGAGGCCGGCGGCCACGGCTGCTCCCGCCAGGGTGAGCGCGGCCAGCAGCGCGAGGGCCACCCGGGCACGCGCCGTCCCCGCCCGCGCGGCGTCCACCAGGCGGGCCACCGCCTCGAGCTCGTCGGGATCGACCGACCCAAGGCCGGTCACCGCGATCTCGCGGCGCAGCGCCTCGTCCCGGGAGGTGATCGCGAGCTCGGAATCGCGGCGGGCGATCGCGGCCACGACCTCGACGCGCCGGCGGAGACGGTCCGCCTCCTCGATCGCCTCCAGGGTGACCGGGGGCGCCTCCGGCATCGCGCGGAGACCGGCGGTGATCTCGGCGCGCCGGCGCCGGACGGCGTCGACGGGCTCCGCAGCCGCGGCCCAGTGGGCCTGGGCCTCGTCGGCGGCCCGCGACACCTGATGCAGCTCGCCCCCGAGGGCGATGACCGCGGCCTCCTGCTCCAACGGGAAGCCGGCGTAGCGCGCCTCGGCCTCGAGCGCCGCGGCGAGCGAGGAGGCCTCATCGCCGGCCAGCCTCATCTCGGTCTCCTGGGCACCGAGGCGGGCGATCCGCGCCCGGATCCAGGCGTGCTGGGCCGCCACGGCCTCGTCGGCGCAGCGCCCCGCCTCCGTCTCGAACCCCCGCAGCCGCTCCTCCTCGCCAGCGAAGGACGCGAGGCGGAGCTGAGCCGCGGCGATCTCAGCGTCGAGACGGCGGGTCTGGGCGACGGCAACCCCCAGGGGGCTTCCGGAGCGCCGCTCCGACCCCACCCGCTGGAGGGCGTCCCCCAGCCGCTTCAGCGCCTCGGCCGCGGTGGTCCCCTCGGCACCGGCGTCGACCAGCCTCTCGAGCGCTTCGCGGAGGCGTCCGGCCTGCTGTGGCGCCGCCTCGGCCGCCGAGAGGTGGAGACCCTCCTCGCCGAGCCAGGCCGCGGCGCAGAAGACCGCTTCGTCGATCCCCAGGTGGAAGCGGCCGGGGCAGACGGTCCGGCCCATCCGGAACTGCTGGGTGACATCGGCCCCGCCCAGCTCATGAACCTGAGCCTGCACCCGGTCGTGGTCGAAGCTCTGGGCCACGCGGAGGCGGCGCCCTCCGTCCAGGCGGTAGGTGAGGGTCAGGCCGAAGCGGCCCGGCGCCCAGGGGAGCCAGCGCGCCCAGTCGCTGCGCTCGCGCGGCCGTCCCGGGCCTCCGGCGTCGAGGCCGTAGAGGGCGGCCCGGATGGCGCGATGCAGTGTCGACTTGCCCGACTCGTTGGGCCCCAGCACCACTGTGATCCGCTCTCCGAAGTCGAAGCGCCGCTGGTGCAGCCGGCCGAAACCGGTGACCTCCAGCCGCTCCAGCCTCATCGGAGCCCGACCTCGCTGCCGGCGAAGGCCTCCAGCCCGTAGCGCAGGGCGTCACCGACCACCGCCTTCTCCTCGGCACTCCCGGTCGCCGCCAGTGCCGCGACTGCGATCCGCACGAAGGCGCCCCGGGTCGTCCCCTCCTCGGCGAGCGCCTCGAGGTCGGTGGCGGGCGCGGTCAGGTCCCGGATCTTCAGCGCGGCGACGCCGGTGGCCTCGCGGACGGCGCTCTCGCAGTCGAAGAGGTCGACCCCCAGGCTGGGTGGCACCGCTCCCACCAGGTCGACACGGAGCGTGGTCCGCTCCAGAGGGAGGCCCGCGGTCGCCGTCAGCACCTCGGCGCTGACCCGATCGACGGTCGCGGTGAGGCTGCTCACGCCGTCGAGACGGCACTCCACGATGCCCGCGTGCCAGCGATTGGTGTCGATCCCGGTGCACTTCACCTCGCCGCGGTTGCCGATCTCCACCAGCACCGGCCCGCGGGGCCCGCTCTCGTCGAAGGCGAGCGGCTCGGGGCTGCCCGGGTAGACGAGCCCGCTCTCGGGGTCGATCCGGCGGCCGTGGTAATGGCCGCAGAGCGCCACGGCGTAGCCCCGCTCCCGGATCTCGGCGGCGGCGAAAGGACCATGGACGCCCTTGCCCGCCGGGCGGCTGCCGGTCTCCGCCCCGTGGAAGAGCGCCAGGTGGACGCCGTCCCCGGCCCGATGTCGACGGCCCCCGCCTGGTGCCGCAAGCCCGCCCTCCAGGGGGTTGCCGGTCCAGGCCGGCTCCTGGTGCCCGAGACCCCAGACGGTCAGGCCCTCGGTCAGCTCCAGGGGCTCCAGCCGGGGACCGCGGAATACGTGGACGTTGTCCGGCCACCGGGTCCGCAGGTAGATGCTCCCGGGCACCAGGGGATCGTGGTTGCCGGGGGCGAGCAGCACCCGCATCGGCTCCCAGGAAGCGAAGGTCTCGACCAGGAACTGCGCGGTGTCGGCGCCCGCTCGCTCGTGCTCGAAGAGGTCGCCGCCGACGGTCACCGCCCCGCATCCCCGCACCTGGGCGATCTCGCCGGCCCGGCGGAGCGCCTCTCGGAGCCCTTGACGGCGGCGCCGGGCCAGCTCCCCGTGGCAGCCCATCAGGGCGAAGGGGCGATCGAGGTGGAGGTCGGCGATGTGGAGGAGCCGGTACGTCATCTCGTGCGGGACCGTTGCGAACGTCAGTTCGCGACTGACCCTACCAGGGGGGGGCGTCCCGGTCAACCCGGCGCCGCCCAGGACACGCCGCGTGATTAGATTCTCCCAGGGGTCGAGAGGGGCGAGGAGGGGAGACGTTGAGGGGATCGCGGCCCGGCCGCCGGTGGCCACCGCACCTGCTCGCCCTCTCGCTGACGGGCGCCGTGCTCGGATTCGCCGCCGCAACGCCGGGCACGGTGGCCGCGGGGCCACCGGGCCTCACCTTCGCCAACTCCGGCGTGACCGGCGGCGGGTTCATCAGCGTCCTGGCGCAATCACCGACCGGGACCCTCATCGCCGGCGGCGACACCCAGGGCTTCTTCCGCTCCGTCGACGGCGGGGCGACCTGGACGCCGCAGGACCAGGGCCTGCCCGCGGCGGCGTACAGCGTCGCCGCTCTGCTCGACCAGGGAGGCACCTGGTATGCGGCGGTGGGCTCGGGCTCCAGCGGCGGCATCGCCACGTCGACCGACGACGGCGTCACCTGGTCGTACGACGGTCATGCCGGATCGGGGACCCCACCCACGTTCGACGGCAACAACCTCCCCGGCCAGCAGGGCCAGCCGCGCGCCACCGGCGACCTCCTGGCCAGTGACGGCACCTACCTCTACGCGGCCTCCTTCGGTCGCGGCCTGCAGCGCTGGCCGCTCGAATCGGCCACTCCAGCCGCGGGCTGGCAGTGCGTGGCCCTCTGCACCTCGTACCTCAACTCGATGGCCCTCGACGGTAGCGGCGACGCCTTCGTCTCCGTGATCAGCAGGACGGGCGCGAGCAAGGGCGTGTACGAGGTCACCGGCCTGAGCGCGCACGCGAAGACCAAATCGCTCAGCGCAAAGAGAGGGATCTCGACCGGTGTGCAGGAGCTCGTCCACCTGGGCAGCCGCGTCTACGCCGCCGGCGCCGACGGCATCGGCTACTGGAGCAAGGGGTCGTGGGCAACGCTGGACGCGTCGCCACACTGGTACACCCTGACCGGCTACGAGACGTCGGCCGGGCCGTCGCCGGTCGACGTGCTCTACGCGGCCACCTACGCCGGTAAGGGCGCGTCCGACGTCGAGCAGCTGGTGGTCACCGGGCGCGGGACCACCATCACCCCGCTGGTTCCCCCGGGGAGCGTCTCCACCACCATCGAGGGCACCTCCACGGAGTGGTGGGAGGCCACCGACGCCGGCTCGGCCGGCTCGAATCTCGGGCCCTCCGCCATGATCGGGGGCTGCCCGTCGTCGACGCTCGCCATCTGCGACGGGAGCACCGCCGACGTCTTCGCCGGGTCCAGCATCGTGACGCTCGGCGAGAGCGGTGGGCTCGACCCTCTCCTCGTGGGAGGCCGGTCGGGTGTCTGGTCGTACGAACCGCAGAGCTCCCCGGCGTGGAGCCCCGCGGTCATGGGACTGGCCTCGACCTTCGACCTGGCGGTCGCCGTCGACCCCGCCGACAGCTCCAACGTCGCGGTCGCGGACGCCGACTGGGGGGTGCTGGCGTCGACCGACGGCTTCGCGAGCGTCGACGAGCTGGTCGATCCGCCTCTGCTCGCGTCGGTCAGCTATACGGGCCTCGGTGTGGCCTGGGACCCGAGCGTCTCACCCTCCGCGCTGATCATCGCCGGGGGCGCTCGGCAGACCGATTCCCTCGGGTCGATCTGGTACTCCGCGGGGTGGGCGAGCGGTGGCGGCTGGACGTCGTTGCCCCTCCCGGCGGGGGTCACCGCCCGGCCCATCGCGCTCGCGACCGCGGCCACCGGGCCGGGCGACTACCTCATGGTCGCGGCCTTCCAGGGCACCGGTGTCTACGCGTTCAGCGGCTCCGGCACCGCCGGCTCCTGGACGCTGATCCCGTCCCCGCCCGGCGGCGGGGGACCGACGGTGTCGCCCACCGACGTCCACGGCGTCAGCCTGTCCTGGGCCGACGACGGCAGCGCCCTCTACATGTACGACGAGGGCACCCACGCGGTCTGGATGTCGACCGTTGCCGCCGGCGTCTTCTCGCCGTGGGTGGAGCTGTACGCCAACACCAGCGCGAGCGCCGGACGGGGCTGGGTGGCCGGCGACCCCGTCACCCCGACCCAGGTGTGGGTGGCGGATTCCAACGGGCTCGGGATGATCGACACCAGCGGCTGCTCCGGTGATTGCACGCCCGTGTGGCTGATACCCAGCAGCGGCACCGGCGACGCCGGTGGACCGCTGGCCGCCTTCGCCGGTGCGGACGGCGACGGCGTCGACATGGCCGCCGGCGGTGTCCAGCCGGCCTTCTGGCAGGTGCAGGTCACCGGCTGCGCCGTCACCTGCCCCGAGGTCACCGAGGTCGACGATCCGTACTACGCGACCGTCGCCGGCAACGCCACCGCACTGGCGGTGGGTGGCGATGGCACCGCGTACGTCGCCACCCTTGGCAACGGGATCGCCGTCGGGACCGCGGGCGGCGGGTAGGCGGGCTCCCCCCACGCTGCCGGTCCGGGAGCGCCCTCAGGCCCGATCAAGCGCGGCCGCGCCGGTCACCACGGTCGGCCGCTGGATGCTCGAAGTAGTGGCCCTGGTCGAGGTCCTCGATGAGCCCGCACTGCGCCGGCTGCCACCCCAGCAGCTCACGGGTGAGCGTGCTGGAGGCCGGGCTGTCGAGCGCGAGGAAGCCGGCCATCCAGGTGAAGTGCTGGCCCGCGTCCTCCGGAGCGATGGAGACCACTGGGATGCTCAGATGCCGCCCGATCACCGCGGCGATGTCGCGGATCGGCACGCCCTCGTCGGCGACCGCGTGCAGCGTCGATCCCGCCGGGGCGCTCTCGACGGCCAGGCGGAAGAGGTGCGCGGAATCGAGGCGGTGCACGGCGGTCCAGCGGTTGGAGCCCTCGCCGATGTAGCCGGAGACGCCCTTCTCGCGCGCGATCCCGACCAGCGACGCGGTGAAGCCGTGATCCCCTTCGCCATGGTTGGTCGGAGCGAGCCGCACGATGGAGGAGCGGACCCCACGCTCGGCGAGGGAGAGCACCAGCTCGGCGGTCGCAGAGCGGGTCCGCGGACCGCTGGGCAGAGCGGCGATCTCGGATGCATCGTGCCCGTCCCGCTCGGTCCCCACCCGCCCCGGCGCGAGCCCGAGGATCCCCGAGGCGAGGACGAACGGTCGATCAGATCCCGCGAGCACCTCCCCGAATGTCTCGACGGCGCGGCGATCCGCGTCGGCGGCGGCCTGAAAGCCCCCCGAGAAGGCGATGTCGTGCTTGAACGCGAGGTGGATCACGCCGTCCGACGCCGCGGCGGCTTCCCTCAGGATGTCGAGCTCGTCGATGGTGCCGCGCTGCACCTCCGCACCGGCGGCGGTGAGGGTGGCGGCCGAGGCATCGGAGCGGGCGAGCCCGACCACCTGATGACCTGCGCCGATCAGCTCGGGGACGACGGCGGAGCCGATCCAGCCGGACGCGCCGGTGACGAACACACGCATGAGAAGACCTCCGGTTGGTCGCCGCCCTCGAGCCGAGAGGCGGTTGATGTCAGTTACTGACATCACTCTACCACAGGATGTCAGTCCCTGTCATGACGTAGGATCTGAGCATGGGTCGTTGGGAGCCGGATGCGCGCGGCCGGGTCATGCAGGCGGCGCTGGAGCTGTTCAGCGAGCGCGGCTTCGAGCAGACCACGGTGGCGGAGATCGCCGGGCGGGCGGGGCTCACGGAGAGGACCTTCTTCCGCCACTTCGCCGACAAGCGCGAGGTGCTGTTCGCGGGCACCGACGCGCTGCGCGATCTCCTGGTGAGCACCCTGGCCAGCGCCCCCCAGGCCGCCGCACCGATCGACGCGGTGGTTGCGGCTCTCGAGACAGCGACCGCCCCGCTCCAGGAGCGGCGCGACTACGCCCGCAGGCGCCAGGCCGTCATCGTCGCGAATGCGGAGCTGCGCGAACGCGAGCTGATCAAGCTCGCCTCATGGTCCGCGGCGCTCGCCGAGACGTTGCGCCGGCGGGGCGTCCGGGAACCGGCCGCGAGCCTCACCGCCGAGGCGGGGATCGCCGTTTTCAGGATCGCCTTCGGACGCTGGGTGAATGACGCCGGTGAGCCATCCCTGCCCCAGCTCATCCGCGCGTCGCTCGGCGAGCTGAGGACCGTGACCGCCGGCGACGGAGCGCCGGGGGCGGATCGATCCTGAGGTGGTGCCGGCCGCGGGCCCGCCGGGGAGCCGCGGACCAGACCTCGGACTGAGCCCCTCAGGCCCGGAAGTCGGGGAGCCGCTCCGGAGTGGCGCGACGCAGCGCCTCGCGCACGCCATCGGCGTCGAGGTCGGTCGTGTAGACCGGGGTCCCCGGCTGCTGGCGCCAGGACTCGTCGATGCCGCCGGCGTCGACCGGATCGAATCCCAGCTCGTCCACCAGGCGCATCACGATCGCCTTCGCCTCCGGCTCATCGCCGGCGACCGGGAGGGCGATCCGCCCCGGCGTGCCGGCTGGCCGGCCCAGCTCCAGCAGGTGCTGGGCGCGGATGTTGTTGAAGGCCTTGACCACCGGTCGGCCCAGCCGGCTGCTCACCCACCGGCTCTCGGTCACCCCCGCCTCGATCTCGGCGATGCGCCCGTCGCGCTGCGGGTAGTAGTTGCCGGTGTCGACGATCACCGCCCCCGGCGCGGCACCGTCGAGGATGCCCGCCGGCAGGTCGGGGATCGCCCGCTCCGGGATGGTCACGATCACCACCTCGGCGCCCGCGGCGGCGACCGAGGCATCCGCGGCTGTCGCGCCCGTCTCCTCTGCCAGGTCCTCGAGGGTCTGGGGACCGCGCGAGTTGGCGACCACGACCTCGTGACCGAGCGCGGCGAACCTCCGGGTGAGCGTGCCGCCGATGTTGCCGGCGCCGATGATCCCGATCCTCATGGCTGGGTGAGCACCTCCAGGGCGCGGTCGGCGTGGACGTTCATCTGGGTCTCCCCCCTGATCACCCCGAGCAGCCGCCCGTCCGTCCCGATCACGAACGTCCAGCGTTTGACCGGGATCGGTCCGAAGCGGCGCTTCACCCCGAACTGCTCGGCGACGGTGCCGGCCGGGTCGGAGAGGAGGGGGTAGCCCAGCGAGTGGCGGTCGGAGAACTCGCGCTGCTTGGCCACCGTGTCGCGGCTGATCCCCACCGGCTGCGCGCCCGCGGCCGCGAAATCGCCGGCCAGGTCCCGGAAGTGGCAGCTCTCCCTGGTGCAGCCCGCGCTCATCGCCGCGGGGTAGAAGAAGAGGACGACCGGCCCCTTGGCGAGAAGCTGGGAGAGGCGGCGCGGCGTGCCGGTCTCGTCCGCCAGCTCGAAGTCCGCGACCAGGTCTCCCTTCTCCACGGGGCCCAATCTAGCAGCAGCCCCCGAAACCGTGACCTCGGCCTCGGCCGGCCGCCGAGCGTCCCTCAGGGGGCGGGCGCAACCGGTGGCAGGAGCAGCCCCATCGCCTCCGCCAGGGTCGCGACCACGGGCACGCCGGCCTCGGCCAGCGCCTCCGACGTGTGCAGCCCCCCGCCACCGTCGAGGAGCACACAGTCGAGGCCGGCGCCGGCCGCGGCGACGGCGTCGTCGACGGTGTCGCCGATCATCACGGCGCGCGCCGGCGTGGTGCCCAGCGCCGCGACGTGGGCGACCAGGTGGCGCATCTTGGTACCACCCCGCTCGCCCCCGGTGAGCCCGTCCACGCGGACGAAGTAGCCACCGATTCCGTGCGCCTCCACCGCCGGGAGCAGGTACCGCTCCGGCAGCATGGAGCAGAGCGACTGGGTCCAGCCCCGGCTCCTCACCAGCTCGAGGGCCTCCACCGCGCCGGCGCTGAGCCGGCACCGGTCGGACTGCCGGTGGTACTCCTCGTGGAAGGCGTGGTCGAGCCGCACCCATTCCTCGGGGTCGACCGGCCGTCCCAGCAGCCGCTCGTAGAAGAGCCGGATCGGGCGGGTGAAGTTGAGCCGGTAGCTCTCCTCGCTGACCGCCGCCACGATCCCGGCCTGGGCGAAGGCGGCCGTGGTCGCCGCGATCACCACCCGGGCGTCGTCGAGGAGGGTGCCGTTCCAGTCCCAGATGACGTGGCCCGTGGCGTCGGGGAGCGCCGTGGGTGCGCCGGCGGCGCCGTCGGATGCGGTCACGCCGGCGATCCTACGGGGCGGGAGGGCCGCCGCGGCGGGAGCGGGGTCGGCCGGGACCTGGCTCAGTCCCCGGCGTGCCGGTAGCGGTCCGCACGGCGCTGGAGCAGCTCGTCCAGAGGGATCGGGCGGAGGGCCGCGAGATGGCGGAGCAGCGCGCCGCGCAGGGCCCCGGCCATCACCTGCGGATGGGCGTGGGCGCCGGGAGCCGGCTCGGGGACCAGCTCGTCGATCAGCCCGAGCTGGTAGGCGGTGCCCACCCACGGCCGCTGGGCGGCCGCGGCCCTCCCCTTCTGGGCGGCGTCGCGGTAGAGGATGGCGGCGACCGTCTCCGGCGGGGCGACGCAGAAGATGGCGTTCTCCAGGGCCAGCACCGAGTCGGCGATGCCCAGGGCCAGCGCGCCCCCCGAGCCGCCCTCCGACAGCACGCAGGAGATGATCGGCGTCCGCAGGCGGAGCAGGGTCAGCAGCGAATCGGCGATCGCCCATGCCTGTCCCCGCTCCTCGGCGCCTACGCCGGGGGCCGCGGCCGGCGTGTCCACCAGGCAGATCACCGGAAGACCGAACTTCTCCGCCAGGCGCATCAGCCGGATGGCCTTGCGGTAGCCCTCGGGGTGGGGCATCCCGAAGTTGTGGATCGCCCGCGAGGCGGCGTCATTGCCCTTCTCCTGGCCGATCACCATGACCCAGGTGTCCTGCGCGGGGGTGGCGCCGGATCCGCCGAGCTGGGCGGGACCTCCGATCACCGCCCGGTCATCGCCGAAGAGGCGGTCGCCGCGCAGCTCGGTGAAGTCGTGGAAGAGGGTCCGCAGCAGGTGGAGGGTGCGCGGGCGCCCCGGGTGGCGGGCCAGCTCGACAGCCGCGAAGGCGGCGCGCTCCCGTTCGGCGGTGGAGAGCGGATCGGCGACTGAGGGGCCCGGCTGCGGCGCCGGGCGCTCCGCGGGCAGACCGCTCAGCGGGCCCGGTTCAGGCCCCGACGCGGCGGGCGGGAGGGCAGGGTGCTGCGAATGCGCGAGACCGCTGGTGGCCACTTGCCCGGTGGCCGCCGTGGCCTCCTCGCTCGCTCCGCGCTCTTCACGCTCCCCCGCGCTCATCGCCAGCAGCAGGCGGACCAGCAGCTCGCGCAGCTCACGCCGGTCGACGACCTGGTCGACCATGCCGTGGCTGAGCAGGAACTCGGCGGTCTGGAAGCCCTCCGGCAGGGCCTCGTGGGCCGCCTGCTCGATGACCCGACCGCCGGCGAACCCGATCCGGGCGCCGGGTTCGGCGAGGATCACGTCGCCCTGGGCGGCGAAGGAGGCGGTGACGCCGCCGAAGCAGGGGTCGGCGAGCACCGAGATGTAGGGGAGCCCGGCCCCGCTGATCATGTTGACCCCGGCGCTGCAGCGGGCCATCTGGGCGAGCGACGCGATGCCCTCCTGCATGCGCGCTCCGCCGCTGCTGGAGATCGCCACCAAGGCGCGCCGCTCGGCGACGGCCAGCTCGCAGCCGCGGACGAACAGCTCGCCCGCCGCCGACCCCAGCGATCCGCCCAGGAAGCCGAAGTCCATGCAGGCGAGCAGCGTCGGGATCCCCCCCACGGTCGCCCGGGCGATCAGGAAGGCCTCGCTGAGCCCGGTCTTCTGGCGTGCCTCGGCGATCCGGGTCGGGTAGGGCCGCCCGTCGTCGAAACCGAGGGGATCGCGGTCGGTGAGCTGGAACTCGAGGAGCTCGAGGCTGTCCGGGTCGGCGAGCTGGGTCACCCGGGCCGCCGCGGGCAGCTGCCCGTGATGGCCGCACCAGGGACAGACGCGGAGCGCCCCCTCGTACCGCTCCAGGACGAAGCGGCGGCCGCACCCCTTGCAGGCGACGCTGCCGGAGCGCGCGACCGGGCGCAGCCGGGGCCCGGGTGCGGGAAGCGGCCGCTCACGGGAGGGCCCCGGAGCGGTGAAGCGTCCCAGCATCAGTTCCCGCCCCACTCCCAGGCGAGCGCGCCCCAGGTGGCGCCCGCGCCGAATGCGGCCACCACGATCCGGTCACCCGGCTTGAAACGTCCCTGGGCGGCGGCGCCCGCCAGGGCGAGGGGGATCGAGGCGGAGCTGGTGTTACCGGTTTCCGACACGTTGACCACGACCCGCTCCATGGGAAGACCCAACCGTTTTGCCGCGGCCTCGATGATGCGCTGATTGGCCTGGTGCGGGACGAAGTGGTCGACGCTCGCCAGCTCCCAGCCGGCGTCGGCGCAGACGCCCTCGGTGACCTCGCAGAAGGTCTCCACGGCCATCCGGAAGGTCCCCTTGCCGGCCATTCGCAGCCGGTCGGGGCTGGTGGGGTCGTCGGGCTGGGGCCCGTAGTAGATGAGGTGCCCCTTGCCGCCGGCGGCGCCCCACCGCCGGGCCACGATTCCTCCCGACTGGACCGCCCCGACCACGGCCGCGCCGGCGCCGTCGCCGAAGAGCACGCAGGTGCCTCGATCGGTGAAGTCGACCAGCGTGGTCATCGACTCCGCGGAGACGAGCAGGACCCGCTCGGCGATACCGCTGCGGATCAGCCCCTCGGTGACGATGAGGCCGTAGGTGAAGCCGCTGCACGCCGCGTTCAGGTCGAATGCCGGGATCCCGTCCAGCCCCAGCCGCCGCTGGATCAGGCACGCCGTCGAGGGGAAGAGAGTGTCGGGGGTGACCGTGGTCACCACCAGGGCGTCGATCTTTGGTCCCCCGGCCATCTCGAGGGCGCGCCGGGCGGCCTTGGTCCCCATCTCGGAGGTCGTCTCTCCGGCCACCGCCTGGTGGCGGAGCCGGATGCCGGTGCGCTCCATGATCCAGGTGTCGGAGGTGTCGACCATGCGCTCGAGGTCGGCGTTGCTCAGGATGCCGTCGGGGAGGTGGGCGGCGACGGAGAGGATGCCGGCCCGACGCTCCCGAGCCGCGGTCCGGGTCGACGCAACGGTGGCGGCAAGTGTGGCCATCTCCAGCCTAGAAGCGCGGGCCGGACGCCATGGTTACGGTGCCCGGCACCGGCGTGGCGACGCCCGGGCGGTGGGGGTGGCAGCGCCGGGGAGCGGATCGCGGTGATGCCGGGCTGCGGCGGTCCGCGCCGTGCCGGTGTCCCGTCTCGGCCCGGCCCCTCCGATCGTTCCGCCCGGGGGGGAGGCCTGGTAGCCTTTCACCTCAGATAACTGCGCCTGACCCGATTGGAGCGAGCTGGCGGCCACCGTCACCTCCACTCCCGCCAGGATTCGCGCGGCACCGGAGCGTTGCCCGGGGTCTTCCCGGGTGGAGGGCAAGGCCGTCAGCGGGTGGATCCAGGTCGAGGTCTACGCCACCTTCATGAAGCTCACCGGCGAGATGGAGGTGACCCGTCCCGATCGCCTCAGCGACGTCGTGAACCATGCCGGCCGGTACCTGTCGCTCCGCGACACCCGGGCGGAGCCGCTCTCGGTCAACTATCCGGTGCTGAGTCGCGTGGAACCGCGGACCACCATCGCCAGGTCGGCGGTCATCCTCCTCTGCCCGCTCGAGGAGCCGGCGGCCGGCTCCAGGACGGAGGCGCGGCGGAGCAAGGCGGTGCACCAGGCGGTGTTCAACAGTGTCGCCTTCTCCCTGGTCGGGGACATCCACGTCGATCCCGGCCAGACCCTCGAGCAGCTCCTCGAAGCCCATCCCGACGACTTCCTTCCCCTGACCAATGTCTCGGCGCTCTGGGTGCCCGCACTCTCCAGCGAGACCAGCACCGTTCAGCGCCCCTTCGCGCTGCTCAACCCGGCGGCCATCCTCAGCTTCTCGGAGCGCGAGTCGCCAGCAGCGCGGAGGACGCGCCCCGCGTGAACCGGCACGGGGTCACCTAAGAGGTCGGGCCGGTCAGCAGGTGAACCTCACCCGCCACCAGACGAATGCGGCCACGGTCGGTGGCCACCAGCAGCGCGCCATCATCCTCGATGCCGAGCGCCGTCCCCTCCACCACCGTGCCCCCCACCTCGGCCCGCACCTGACCGCCCAGACCCGCCGCGCGCGCCGTCCAGTCGTCGCGCATGCTCCGAATCCCCCCCGCCTCCACCTGGCGGAGGCGGCGCCCGAGCTCCGCCAGGAACGCGGCGAGCACGGCATCCCAGCCCCACACCCTGCCGGCCACCCGGTCCAGGCTGACCCCGGGGACGTCCGGTGGGAAGGCGGCGACGGTGAGGTTCACCCCAACCCCGAGCACGATCCCGCCCCCGGGCTCGACCTCGGTGAGGATGCCGGCCAGCTTGCCGGTCCCAACCAGCACGTCGTTGGGCCATTTCAGCCGGCAGTCGACGCCGGTGAGCCCGCCCACCGCGTCGGCCACCGCGAGACCTCCCACCAGGGGCACCGCGGCGGCCACGCTCCCCTGCCGGCGCAGCAGCAGGCTCATCAGCAGGGCGGTGCCCGCCGGCGTTAGCCAGGCACGCCCTGAACGGCCCCGACCGGCCGTCTGCTCTCCCGCCACGCAGCAGAAGCCCTCGGGCACGCCGGCCCCGGCGGCCGTGCGCACGACGTCCTGGGTGCTGGCGGTGCGAGCCAGGCAGCGCAGCTCGAATCCTTGAAAGACGGCCATTCCCGCCCTTCTCACCCGGGCCTCCGCGGCGGCGTTCACCGGGTGGCTCACGGGAGGCGTTTCGCTCCTTTCGTTGGGGCCGTCGGACCCTTGACCGATCCCGGTTTTCATGCCTAGGATTCTGCGGGCTCTCGGGCAGAGACGTCGCCCCAACGCACCCTTCAGGAGGGGGAGCGCTTGCTCATTCAGGACACCTGCCTCACCATCAGCGAGCTCAGGGAGCGCGCCGTGGCCGAGCACGATGCCCGGTATGCGCGCCGGAAGAGGATCCGGGCCATCGATCAGCTCATCGAGGAGTTCGAGATGCTGAACCTGGCGGAGGAGGTGGACGTGCCCGGCGAGCTGAGGTACCGGGCCAGCCGGTTCATCGTCGATGCCGCCCACCCGCTGGTCAAGCGGCGCGCCGAGCAGATCCCGATCGCCGATTGGATGGAGGCCCTGTACGACCTCCAGGACACCCTGATGCTCCCCGGCGAGGACGAGGTCGACTGATCAGAGCGCCGCGAGCAGCTCGTGGAGGCCGCCGCTCACCGCCGGGGCCAGCATCGGCTCCAGCTCGCGACAGGCCCGGCCGCCGAGACGCTCGAAGGCGAGCCCGAGCCGCCGCTGGAGCTGGGCCAGGTCGTCGAGCACGCGCATGTCATCGGCATCGAAGCCGACCACCAGGGCCCCGCAGCGGCGGTACCCGCAGCCGGTCCCCGTCTCCGCCTCCAGCTCCTCGATGAAGGCGGGGTAGGCCTCGGCGGCGGCCAGATTGAGCCGGGTCAGGGCCTCCTCGCCGAAGTGGGCCTCGCTGATCGGGGCCAGCATCCCGGCCGCCGACCAGGACGCCCCCTCGCCCGGATGGGGATCGATGACGGTCACTCGCAGCCCGAGCGCCGACGCCCGCCAGGCGATGGCCAGCCCGATCAGGCCGCCACCGATGATGAGCACGTCGGGGCTCTCGCTCACCGCGCCATTATCCCGATCACTCGCCAGCGGCTGGGCACTTCGGCCCCACATGCGCCGGGTCGATCAGCTCCAGCGGATGGTGGCCCGCTCTCGCCAGAGGTCGAGCACCGTGGCGTCCCCCTGGATGCCCACTGTCCGGTCGGCTGCCCGCCGGTTCCAGAGCAGCAGGTAGAGGTCGCTCGCCGCCCCGGTCACCGTGCAGTCGGCGTCTCCGGCACCGGACGCGACCACGCGACGGTCCGGCTCGATCCGGATGGTCCAGGCGTCCCCGGTGTCGGTGGCACGGACCCCGAGCGACACCGGCGGGTCGGCGACCAGGCGTCCCCGGGGACGGCTGAGGAAGCCGCGGAGCAGCTCGTCGATCCCGTCTGCGGCGAGCGCCGGCGCGCAGGAGGAGGTCCGTCCGGCGGCCGCCTCGGCGTCGACCCGGTGGATGGCCGTCTCATGGGCCTGGCGCCGGGCCCAGAAGGCGAGCGGTGAGGGCGCGGCCAGGAAGGTCCAGCACGCGAGCCCGGCCGGCGCCGCCGCGAGCGCCGCGACCAGCGCGGCATGCCCGTGCCGGAACCGCGGAATCAGCTGCTCGTCCTCGACGGCGGCGAAGAGCTCCGCATCCTCCGCCTCCGTGGTGGGGTTGGGGTTCCCGGTCAGGACGTACGCCGTCGCCCAGCGGTGGACACCGCTCAGGTGCTGGACGAGGTCGCGGACCTGCCACCCCGGGCAGGTCGGCACCGAGCTGTCCAGCCCGGCGGCCGTGGCCGCGTCCGCGAGCAGCCCGCCCTCGCGGTCGAGGTGGGCGACGTGCTCGGCGATCTCCACAGGATCCCCACCTACTCCGGCGTGACCGTGCGCGCGACGCGCGCCCCATCCGGGCCGATCCCCCAGGCGATGACCCGGCGCGGGTGGACGCGGATCACCTCGCGGCTCATGTACGCGTTCGGCGGGGTCTGATCGCGCAGTGCTTCGGCGCTGCCGCGGATCTCGATCCCGCGGACCACCCAGGGCGTGACCGAGGCGAGGTCGTCGACCACGAAGGCCACCTGCCCGTTGGCCTCCACGTTGTGGAACTTGCGGGTGTTGCCCATGTCCCGACCCCAGATCTCGATGACGCCGGCGTCCTCGTCGACCTGGAAGCCGACCGGGCTGTTCTGGAGGGTCCCGCGGGGATCGAGGGTGGCCAGCCGGCCCAGTCGCTGGGTGCGGAGGTACTCGAGCTCGACGTCGGTGAACACCATGGCGCTGGCCCTCCTCGATCCGATCGGCGACTCTGCCTGACGCAGCCGGGATCGACTGCATCCTAGCCTGCCGCCGTCCGACCGCGAGGCGCCGACCCACCGTCCCCCGGGAGGCGTTCGTATACTCGACTCGATGAGCGACGCCAGCCCACCGGATCCCGACCTCGATACCATCACCGCGTCTCTCCATCTCGACGCCGCGGACATCGCCGTCTTCTTCCAGGTCTTCTGCTCCAAGCTCCTGGACGCCGTCCCGGGTGCCGTCCAGGTCCAGCGCGAGGGTGGCCTGTTC
>Ga0187880_1000637_pt1 | contig 28793 bp, 19 predicted proteins | sample June2016WEW_19_4_FD_132998 | JGI IMG/M metagenome (GOLD analysis project Ga0187880, IMG submission 132998) | Peatland microbial communities from SPRUCE experiment site at the Marcell Experimental Forest, Minnesota, USA - June2016WEW_19_40 | ecosystem: Environmental > Terrestrial > Soil >... | reverse complement strand
TGTGGGAGGTGGAAACACTGTGGAACGCATTTTGCGCCTGCCGGTGGCCATGCGCGATAGCAAAGTTTTTCTCAAGCTGCTGCAGTTGGAATTAGCGGCCCACCCGCCGGGCGCTCCCATCACCAAAGTATGGATTGCAGCCGAGCCGGCGCCTCCCCGTTCGGCGCAGCACGGACTTTTCCTGCCCGTTACTCCCGAAGCGGAGAAGTTGGAGATTACGCTGGCACGGATCAGTGGCATCGTGGGCGAGCGGCGGGCGGGAATCGCGCGTCGGCTGGATACCCACCGGCGCGACGGCTTTCTCATGGATCATTTTGTGACAGGAGAAGAGCCGAAGCAGAAAGTAGCTCCCACAATGTCAGATGTCGAGGAGCCGGCACGAATAGCTTTGCGTGTGTTTCGCCCGCCGTGGCAGCTACAGGTCAAGCTGGCAGAAGGACGCCCAGTGGCTTTGGCGGCCGTGACGAAGCCAGTCCGTCAAGAAGAATTGCAAGGAACAGTTTTGTGGGCGGCAGGGCCGTGGCGCTCCTCCGGAGACTGGTGGACAGAGAACGCAAAAGAGGAAAGCGCAAACAAAGACCCGGCGTGTCCGTGGGACCGCGAAGAATGGGATGTAGCGCTGGCTAATGGAAACGGCGGCAGTGTGGCCCTCTATTGTATTTACCGCGATCTCGCGAGCGGAAAATGGTTTGCGGAAGCGAGCTATGACTGAATGGAAGCAACTAGCAACTAGCAATTAGCAATTAGCCGTTAGCAATCAGCAATCAGCCGCAACTGGCGACTGACTACTGGCTACTGGCAACTGGCTACTGGCAACTGGTGTACGTTGAACTCCACGCTCGCTCGGCGTTCAGTTTTCTCGAAGGAGCTTCGGTTCCTGAGGAGCTGGCTGAGGTGTGCGCCGCGTACCAGATGCCGGCAATGGCGTTGCTCGATCGAGACGGAGTGTACGGCGCGCCGCGCTTTCATCTGGCGGCAAAGAAGCTCAACCTCAAGGCGCACATTGGGGCAGAGATCACTTCCCTGCTGCCATCCTGCCCTAAGACCGGCGAAGCTGCGCCTCCGCGCGTGCCATTACTGTGCGCCTCGCGAGAAGGCTACCAGAACCTCTGTCGCCTGGTGACTCGCATGAAGTTGCGTGCGCCCAAATATCCGGCTGCGCTGCCTCGCCGCGCAAAAGCGGAGTTGGATGACGATCTGGTGCTTGGTTCACAAGCCATCGCTTCCCTCGATGATTTCAGTGAACATGCGCCCGGGCTGATTTGCCTGACCGGCGGCGACGAAGGGCCACTGGCTCATACGCTGGCCATCGGTGGCATGGAAGCTGGCCGCAGCATACTCGAACAATTGATCGCGATCTATGGACGCGCGAATGTTTACGTCGAACTGCAACGCCACTACAACCGCGCGCAAGAGGCCCGCAACCAGGCGGCGATTGCGCTGGCACGCAGCCTGGACTTGCCGTTGCTGGCCACCCAAGGTGCGCAATATGCCAAGCCGGAACAGCGCCAGATCCTGGATGTTTTCACCTGCATTCGCAACCATCGCACGCTCGACACGGCTGGCCGCCTGCTGGCGCGCAACAGCGAGCGTTATATCAAGACGCCGCAGGAGATGTTGCGTCTCTTCGCCGATCTGCCCGAAGCAACCGCAAATACTCTGGAGCTGTCGTCGCGTCTTGAATTCACGCTGAACGATTTGGGGTATCAGTTCCCGCGCTATCCCGTGCCCGAAGGCGAAACCATGGACTCGTTTCTGCGGACGCGAACCATGGAAGGCGCACGCGGCCGTTATCTGCGACCCGGGCAAAGCGAACTGTGGCAGCGCGCGCAACGCCAGATCGAGCGTGAACTGGTGCTCATCAAGAAGCTCGACCTGGCGGGCTACTTCCTCATTGTTTGGGACATTGTGCGCTTCTGCCGCGAGCAGGGCATTCTGGTGCAGGGCCGAGGATCGGCGGCCAACAGCGCAGTTTGTTATTCCCTCGGCATCACCGCAGTCGATCCGGTGGGCATGGATCTGCTGTTCGAGCGCTTCCTGTCGGAGGAGCGCGGCGAATGGCCCGACATCGATCTCGACCTTCCCAGCGGCGATCAGCGCGAGCGCGCCATACAGTACGTTTATCAGCGCTACGGCAAACTCGGCGCTGCCATGACGGCTAACGTCATCACCTATCGCGGACGGTCGGCGGCGCGTGAAGTTGGCAAGGCGCTCGGTTTTGATGGCGAATTGCTGGACCGCCTTTCCGGGCTGGTGAGTTCGTGGGAATACAAGGACCCGGATGACACGCTGGAACGGCAGTTTCGCGATGCCGGCTTCGACCTGCGGCATCCGCGCATGCGCAACTTTTTCGAGCTTTGCCTGGCGGTACAGGACCTGCCTCGGCATTTGGGACAGCACTCCGGCGGCATGGTGATTAGCCAGGGGCAGCTCGATGCGGTGGTCCCGCTGGAACCCGCGACCATGCCCGGCCGGGTGGTGGTGCAGTGGGACAAGGAAGATTGCGCCGACCTCGGCATCGTCAAAGTTGACCTGCTGGGGCTGGGGATGATGGCCGTGCTGGAAGATTCCATCAACCTGATCCGCGATCACTACAAAGAAGAAGTTGATCTGGGAAAGTTGCCACCCGACGATCCCACAGTGTATGACACGCTGCAGAAGGCCGACACAGTCGGCATGTTTCAGATCGAAAGCCGGGCACAAATGTCGTGCCTGCCGCGGCTGCATCCCACCCGCTTCTACGACATTGTGGTACAAGTTGCCATTATTCGTCCCGGACCTATCGTCGGCCAAATGGTTAACCCTTTTCTGCAACGTCGGCAGGGGCGGCAGGCTGTTGTTTATCCGCATCCTTCGCTGCAGCCAGTGCTGGAACGCACACTGGGGGTGCCGCTCTTTCAGGAGCAACTGCTGCGCATGGCGATGATTGCCGCCGGGTTCAGCGGCGGCGAAGCCGAAGAATTGCGGCGCGCCTTCGGCTTCAAGCGCAGCGAGATGCGCATGCGCGATATCGAGGTCAAGCTGCGCGCGGGCATGGATCGTAATGGCATCCCGCCGGAAGCGCAGGAGCAGATCATACTTTCGATCACTTCGTTCGCGCTCTATGGATTTCCCGAGTCGCACGCCGCCAGCTTCGCCCTGATCGCCTATGCCAGCGCCTATCTCAAGTGCCATTACCTGGCGGCTTTTACCGCGGCGCTGCTGAACAATCAGCCCATGGGGTTCTATCACCCTTCAACCATCGTGAAAGACGCACAGCGGCACGGGTTGCGAGTAAAGCCGGTGGACATTGCGCGGTCGGAATGGACATGCACGCTAGAGGAGGACTTGGCGCTGCGCATGGGATTTCGTTATGCCAAAGGATTGCCAGAGGAGGCGGCTCAAGCCATCGTGCGCGAGCGCAGTAAGCGGCCCTTTGAATCGATCGTGGACCTTGCCCATCGCGTACCCGAGTTGCGCCGCAAGGAACTGGTGCTGCTGGCCTCGATTGGCGCACTCAATTCGATTGGCTGCACTCGAGAAGAAGATTTACTCGCAAATCTTGATCCAGCGCAAAAAGCTCGATCAAGGCAGCGTCTGCATCGCCGCGATGCGCTGTGGCAGGTGGAGCGTGCCGTGCGTTTTGCCGGGCCGCTGCTGGAAGGGATTCCGGAGAGCGATACGGCTTCGCCACTTGCGCCCATGACACCCGAAGAGCGCCTGGTTGCCGACTTCCGCGGTGCCGGGCTGACGGTCGGGCCTCATCCCATGGCGTATCGCAGGGCCGCGCTACGCCGGGCGCAAGTGCTCTCCGCGCAGGAGTTGACGCAGGTTGTACACGGCCGTCATGTGCGGACGGCGGGGTGCGTGATCGCGCGACAGAGGCCAGGCACCGCCAAGGGCTTCGTCTTTCTCAGCCTGGAAGATGAAACCGGAATCAGCAATGCGATCATCTCGCCCGATGTGATGGAACAGAATCGCATTCTGATTCAGTCGGAAAAGTTTCTGCTGCTGGAAGGCGTGCTGCAAAACCAGGAGGGCGTGATTTCAGTGAAGGTCGATCGGCTTGCGCCCATGCGCGAAATCTACGCACCCGAGACGGTGGACGTCACCGACGCGGATGTGCGGTCGCACGATTTTCACTAATAACGATCAACGGGGTTGTTTTCCCTGGGAAAACGCCAACGGAGCTTCATTTGGCTGGTAAGAACGTCTCCTACAACTACGATAAGCATTAAGATGTTAACCGAAATCAGCAATCCAGGATTCAAACCGTTCTTGCGGAGATCTCCGTAAGTAATTCCAACCTCGTGCATTGCTTACATAAAAGAAAAAGAGAGTTCCAACAACCAACAATAATGTCGGCCCTATTGACCACCAGATCGCAAAAATGACGAGGAACACGGCAACCGCGAAGACTCCGAACGCCAAATCACGAAGGCTCTTAGGGCCGATGAACAAAAAAACGAACCCGGGCATAAACAACAAATAAGCAGAAATCAACAAGGCTGGGGCGAACAGGAATGGCCTGATTTCCTTCCACTTTTCTGCCTTATTGGCGGTCACATGCAGCCTCTATTTTTCTCCTCGACCACTCGCCTGCTGCTCCGGATACTCATACACCCCGCGCCCAGCTTTGCGGCCCAGGCGTCCGGCCTTGACGTACTGCACCAGTAGCGGCGCGGGGCGAAACTTTTCGCCCAGGGTCTTGTGCAGGTATTCGAGGATGTGCAGGCGAGTATCCAGCCCGACGAGATCGACCATCTCGAACGGTCCCATGGGATGATTCAATCCAAGCTTGAGCGCTTTGTCGATGTCCTGGGCGGTGGCAACTCCTTCCTGCAACATGTAAAACGCTTCGTTGCCTATCATGGCATTGATGCGGCTGGTGATGAAGCCGGGCGATTCCTTGATGACCACAACTTCTTTCCCCATGCGCTTGCCTACATCGACGGCAGCCGCCAGCGTTTCATCATCGGTTTCCAGTGCGCGCACCACCTCCAACAGCTTCATCTTGTGCACCGGATTGAAAAAGTGCATGCCGACACACTTCGGAGCGCGATACGTCACCGAAGAAATTTCCGTGACGCTGAGCGAAGATGTGTTGGAAGCCAGGATGGTGCCCGGCCGGCTGACCTTGTCGAGCAGGGTAAAGATCTCGATCTTCGATTCCATCTCCTCGGGCACAGCTTCGATCACCAGATCGGCTTCGCGCGCCGCCTGTTCCACCGACGAGGCATATTCCAGGCGGTCAAAAGCTTCGTCGGCGGCGCCCTTTGTAACCTTCCCGATTTCGACGGCCTTGTCGAGGTTGGCGCGAATCTCCGTCCCGGCCTTGCGCAGTGCGGTCGGGAGAATATCTTCCAGGATGGTGCGATAGCCGCCGAGTGCCGCGGCATGAGCGATACCGCGGCCCATAATGCCGGCGCCAATTACGGCGATGCTGCGGACCTCGGCCATCGGGCTACTCTCCCTTTTCCAGCAGCTCGATGATGTTCAGGAAATTGGGATCGGCTTTGCGCATGTATTCGGCCAGGCGCTTCTTCTCTTCCCCGCTGAGCAGATAAAAGCTGCTGTTGATGCGGCGCAGCGTCGCTGCAATATCGTCCACAAAGTTCATCATGCGAATCAGTTCACCAGTGGCAGCCATACCAATCCTTTCAAAACCGGTAGTAATGCAGAGAAATGATGCGTTTTGGTCCGGTCAGCGCGGTTACGAACGCAGCCGGCGAGGATCTAAAGGACTTTCAACGGCCCCTTCAACGGCAAAGACCGGGCAAACACTTATTCTCACCGCCGCCTGCAATTAAGTAAAGGAGGCCGACTGCGGGCACAGCCCGGCTCTCCGCTTTGTGCATCTAAGGCCCCTGAGGCGTTTCCGCCGGCGTAGTATTTGTGTGTGCAACGCGAGCCAGACCGAATGCGTGCTACTTGTCCAGTTCTTCTCGATCCGGCATCCGAGCTCTCCGAGTGCTTTGAACGTTTAGCCGCCGAAAAGCGCGCTGCTAGCCCGCTCTCCACCTATCGCCTGCAATTCAACCGGAGCCTCAGCTTCGAGGACGCGCGCAAACTGGTGCCGTACCTGTGGCGGCTCGGCGTCAGCCATTGTTATGCCTCGCCGCTTCTGAAGGCGCGTCCGGGCAGTGAACACGGCTACGACATCGTCGATCACAACGAGCTTAACCCAGAGATCGGCAGCGAGGAGGAGTTCCGGAGCTTGGTGTCGGAGATGAAGGCCCACGGCATGGGCCTGATTCTCGATATTGTGCCCAATCACATGGGCGTCGGACACGGCACGAATCCGTGGTGGCAGGACGTGCTGCAAAACGGGCGCACGTCAGCTTACGCGGACTTTTTCGACATTGACTGGGATCCGCTCAAACCTGAGCTGCGGAACAAGGTCCTTAATCCGATACTTGGGAACCCGTACGGTGAAGATCTCGAGCAGGGCAACATACAAGTAGCGTTCGAAGACGGCCGCTTCGTCGTGAAATATTTCGACAAGGTGCTGCCCGTCGATCCGCAGACTATTCCCGCGATCTTCGAGGCGGGAGAAGAGCGATACGGGCGCAACCGCAACGGAGACGCTGCGGCATCGGAAGAACTATTTGCCCTCCTCGAAGCCTTGCGGCAACTTCCCACAAACCATGTGACCGACTCGGAACGAATCGCCCGCCGCCAAAGCCAGATTCCGCCATTGCTGGAACGCTTGCAGAAACTCGCCGAGGATTCCAGCGCGGTTCATGATGCCATCGCGGAAGCCCTGCGCGCGCTGAATGGGACGCCGGGGGACAGCCAAAGCTTTGACGCGCTTCATGGCTTGCTGGAGGCGCAGGCGTACCGGCTGGCGTTCTGGCGCGTGTCGGGAGAGGAAATCAACTATCGCCGCTTCTTCGATATCAACGACCTGGTCGGCCTGCGCATGGAAAATCCGCTGGTCTTCGCGGAGACCCACAAGCTTATCCGCAAGCTCATGGGCGAGGGCCTTATCTCCGGGGTACGCATTGATCATCCCGACGGCCTGTTGAATCCTTTGCAGTACTTCGTCCGGCTGCAGATGCTGCATGCCGCCAGCCAGTGCGTGGGCGCCGATCCCAAATCTCCGCTCGCCGAGAATGGCATCGAGGGGGAAGTTCACACGGCCTTCCAGCAACACGAATGGATGAGCCAACATGCCCCTCTGTACGTGCTGGTGGAGAAGATCCTTGAGCCCGGCGAACACTTGCCTGACAACTGGCCGGTGGATGGCACGGTCGGTTACGAGTTCGCCAATCTGGTGAATGGAGTTCTGATTGACCAGCGCAACGAGCGCCACTTCACCACTCTTTACCATCGCGTGCTTGGCGGCGCCGTTGCCGTCGACCAACTGATCTATGAAAGCAAGAAGCGCATCATGCATCGGGCGCTGCGAGCGAAGTTCATGTGCTCACGCACGTGCTCAGCGCGATCGCCGGCCAGGACCGGCGCGCCCGCGACTTTACCTACAGTGTCTTGCGCGATGCCATCCGCGAGACCATCGCCTGCTTTCCGGTGTACCGCACCTACGTTGACGAGCGGGGAAACATGAATGAGCGTGACCGCCGCTATGTCCTACAGGCGATCGCTCGCGCCAAACGGCGCAACGAGATCATGGCGCCCGCGGTCTTCGATTTTTTGCAGAGCATTTTGCTGCTGAAAGGCAATGACAGCGGCGCCACGATCTACGGCTACAGCAAGCAACTGTACTTCACACTCAAGTTCCAGCAGCTCACCGGGCCGGTGATGGCCAAAGGGCTGGAAGACACCGCCTGCTACGTTTACACGCGCTTCATTTCGGTGAATGAGGTGGGCGGTTCACCCGGCAACTTCGGAATTCCGGTGGCCGAGTTCCATCACGGCAACCAGTTGCGGGCCGAGTACTGGCCGAACTCCATGCTGGCGACATCAACGCACGATAGCAAGCGCAGTGAAGACGTGCGGGCGCGCCTGGATGTGCTCTCCGAGATGCCGCGCAACTGGGCGCCGCAGGTGATGAAGTGGCGGCGCATTAACCGCAATCGCAAATTCGAGATGCCCGACGAGCGCAGCGTGCCCGACAACAATGAAGAGTACTTGCTCTACCAAACCCTGGTGGGGGCGTGGCCGTTTCGCATGGACAGCGAAGAGGAGTGGCTCAACTTCGTCGGCCGCATAAAGCAGTACATGGAAAAAGCCGTTCACGAAGCCAAAATCAATGTGAGCTGGCTGAACCCGAACCCGGAGTACGTTGCGGGAATCAGTAAGTTCATCGAGGCCATCCTGTCGCCGACTTATCGGGGCAAGACGAACTTGTTCTGGGATTCGATGCAGAAGTTTCTGCCGGCCGTGCAGTATTTCGGCGCCATCAACTCGTTGACGCAGACCTTGCTGAAGCTGACCTCTCCAGGCGTTCCCGACATTTACCAGGGTCTGGAATTCTGGGATTTCAGCCTGGTCGATCCCGACAACCGGCGTCCGGTTGATTTCGATTTGCGCGAGCGTGCTCTGCAACAACTAACGGGAGGTTCGCACTCCGACGATTTGCTGGGGCTCTGCCAGCAACTGTTGCGTGACTATCAGGATGGGCGAATCAAGCTTTGGGCCACCATGCAGACTTTGAACTACCGGCGCGAACACGCGGAACTCTTCCGAGCTGGCAAGTACATTCCGCTACAGGCCAACCGCGGCAAAGAAGACTACGTCGTCGCCTTCGCGCGGGTGCGGCCGGGAGAAGCCGCGATTGTAGTGGCTCCGCGGCTGAGTTACACCCTGATGAAGGGAAATATGGAACCGCCCCTGGCTGCGGCCTGGAATGATTCGGAGTTGGTATTACCGCCGGAGGTGAAGGGCGGTCAATGGCACAACATCTTTACCGGTGAAGTACTCACGGTGGCAGAGCGCGTCCCGCTATGCCGCGAAATCTTCGCTCACTTTCCCGTCGCTCTGTTCAGCGTGCGCTGACGGCTGTTTCACGCATTCGTCGCGGTCGGTGCCCTCGACCAGGGCGGCCAGCTTTTCCGCCAGCGGCGCGGTCAACGCGCCGCGTTGCAATCGCCAAGACCAGTTGCCGGCCGTCTGGCTGGGAACATTCATGCGCGCCGTGCTGTCGAGCCCCAGCAGGTCTTGAACCGGAACCACGCTCTGGTTCGCCACCGAAGTCAGCGCCGCGCGAATGAACGCCCAGTGCACTCCATCTTCCCCGATTCCCAGGTAAGCGGACGCCGCGGCCTTCTCCTCTTGGGTCGCGCCCGAGTTCCACCAGCCGACGGTGGTGTCGTTGTCGTGGGTGCCGGTGTACACAACTGCATCGGGCTCGAACTGATGGGGCAAATATATGTGGGCGCCGCGATTTCCGAAGCCGAACTGCATGACCTTCATCCCCGGTATTTTCAGGTTTTTGCGCAGATCATGCACCTCACGGGTGATGTAGCCAAGATCCTCGGCAATGAAGGGCAATTTGCCCAGCGCGCTCTTGAGCGCTTTGAACAGGCTGGCATTCGGGCCCGCCACCCAACGGCCATGAATCGCCGTGGGCTCCTCGGCGGGAATTTCCCAGCACGATTCAAAACCACGAAAGTGATCGAGGCGCACGATATCGCAAGTCTCAATCGCCCAGCGCATCCGCTTGATCCACCAACTGTAGCCGCGAGAACGGAGCGCGTCCCAGTCGTACAGCGGATTCCCCCAGCGCTGCCCGGTTTCGCTGAAGGCATCAGGAGGCACGCCGGCCACCACCTCGGGTGACAGGTCCGGCTTCAGGCGAAAAATTTCGGGGTGCGTCCAGACGTCGGCGCAGTCGTAGCTGACGAAGATGGCGACATCGCCGATGACCCGAATGCCACGCTCCCGGCAATAGGATCGCAAAGCCGCCCACTGCTCGAAGAACGCGAACTGCAGGAAGCGCTCCTGGTCCAGCTGCTGGCGCAACTCGGTGTGCAGTTTCGCCAGGGCATCGGGGCGCCGGCGAACGATTTCCTCGGGCCAGCTATTCCAGGGCTGCTCGCCGTAGCGTTCGCGCAGGCTGCTAAACAGGACGTAGTCTTCCAGCCACCAGTGGTTGTCGCGGCAGAAGTGGTCGTAGCGCTCACGCGCCGCGCCCGGGGCCGAACGCATGAAGTTTATGGCCGCCTCCCGCAAGAGGGAAAGCTTATGCTGGCGCACGCGCTCAAAATCCACGGAAGAATCCAGGTCGGACGGGGGCCCGATTCGCTCTCGATCAATCAAGCCGCGATCGGCGAGACGTTCCAGGCTGATCATCAGCACATTGGCGGCGAATGCAGAAGTGCAGGAATACGGCGAGTTGCCATATCCCGCCGGACCGAGCGGAAGAATTTGCCACAAGGTCTGCTTGGCGGCGGCCAGCCAGTCAACAAACTCGTACGCCGCGGGGCCTAAATCGCCGATGCCATCGCGCGAAGGCAGCGAAGTGGGGTGCAACAAAATACCGGATGAGCGTTGTGAAAGCATGAGCAACAATTAGACGGACGGAGATAAACACTCATCACCAGCAACTGGCATTCATTCCGGTTGCCGGTCAAAGACAAAGTAGGCCAGCAGACTCTCTCCGCTGGCCAAAGACTCGAAACCGCCAGGCTGGGCTACGTCCCTTCGGAAGGGCTGGACAGGCGTTCCATCTCCGCCTTGTTGATTTTGATCTTCCCGTCCTTCTCCAGCCGATCACGCAGGCCTTGCACGTAGAGCCCTTCAAAATCGGAGCGCTTCTGTTCCAGCAGCGTCTCCTTCGCCTTGTCCCAGTTCTGCTTCACTTCTTCCGGCGAAGGCTTTTGAACTTCCAGCACGTTCAGCACGACTCCGTTCGGGCCGCCCTGCAGAGGACCGCTGATCTCGCCCGGCTTCATGCTGAAGGCGACGGCGGCAGCGCCATTCATGGGACCGATTTCGGGGACCTGCGCATTGCTATCGACCAAATCGCTGGTCTTGACCGTGGCGCCCAACTCTTTGGCCGCTTTTTTCAGGTCGTGATCGGCGTGGGCGCGGTCGGAAAGCTCCTGCGTCTTTTGCGCCAGCAGCGCTTGCGCGCGCTGCTGCTTAAACTGCAACTCTATCTGTGCCTTGACCTGTTCGAACGTAGGCGTTTGCGGGGGCTGAATGTCGATCACCTGATAAATTGCGTACCCCTGCGACGTCGGCGCGGTAGCCGGAGGGTCGTTCTTCTTGGCGGCGAACAACGCGCTTACCAAATCCTTCGCGTCACCGACGCCGGGAACCGGATCGGTTTGCGAAATGAAATCCGTCGTGAGAATCAGCAGCGCCTTTTCGCTGGCAGCCTTGTCTAAACCATCCTTGCGGGCCAGCGCCTGCACACTGTCGGCCAGTTTTTGCGCTTCGCCGGCGACCTGCTGCTGCTTAAGCAGCGGCTCAATTTGCGATTTCACTTCCTCCAGCGGCTTCAACCTCGCCTGCTGTTTAGCCTCGACATGGATAATATGGAAGCCATAGTTGGTGCGAATGACGCCCGTGGTCTGGCCCACCGGCGTATTGAAGGCGGCCTGCTCGAACTCCGGGACCGTGCGGCCGCGCGTCAGGGGCGGCAGCAACCCACCATCCTGTGCGCTCCCCGGGTCATCGGAGTTCTTCTTGGCCAGATCGGCGAAGTTGGCGCCGCTCTTCAATTGCTTCTCAATATCGTCCGCCTTCGCCCGCGCTGCATCCACGCCCTTCTGATCGACCTTGCCGTTCGCATCCGGCGTTGGTGTCTTGATCAGGATGTGCCGCACGGTCACCGTCTCCGGGATGCGGTACTCGTCCTGGTGCTGGTGGTAGTACTGCTGCAACTGGGCCGGGCTGAGGGAAACCTTGTCCGCCAGCTTGGCGGTGTCGATCAGGATGTAGCGCGCCTTACGCTTCTCGGGAATGGAATTCGCGTACTGCTGCTTGTTCTGCTCGTAGAAAGCCTTCAGCTCGGCATCGGTCGGCTTGATCTGCTTGTTCATGTCGTCCAGCGTCAGCACGGCGTAGTCGAACTTCACTTTCACGCCCTGCTTCTGCACTTGCTCGGCGACATCTTTGTTGCTGACCGAGACGGCGCCGCTTATCAGCGCCAACAGTTTTCGCTGTGCGATCTCGCCCTTCACCTCCTGCTCGAACTGCTGCACGCCCATATTGAACTGGCTCTGAATGAAATCTTGATAGGCCTGCTGGCCGATGAAGGTCCCGCCCGGAAATATCATCTGCCCCATCTGCCCCTGGTGCAGGTACCCACGAAGCTCATCATCGCTGACGCCCAGGCCCATGCGATCGGCTTCATACACAAGCGCCTTCTGCGTGATGATGCCTTGCGCGGCCCGCTGCATCAGATAGGGCATAAGCTGGGGAGGCACGCTTTGCCCCTTGAACTGCTGGCGGCCGATCAGGCGGGCCTGCTCCGATACTTCCAGCAGGCTGACCTCCTGATTGCCAACCTTGGCCAATATCCCTGATTGCGTGACGCTGCCGCCAAACATGTCGTTGAGGAAGCCGCCACCGGGAATGAGGGTGATCACCATCATCACGCAGATGACGAGAAGGATTCCGCCCAGCACAATTTTCTTGATCGGGCCGGGGGTCTGCAGAAATCGAATCATGCTTTAGGAACTCCAGAGAGGTTAGCTGAATTTGTTGATTATAAACCAGCACGCAGGTGAGCGCAGGCTTCGACCTTATCATTACTTAGCCCCTACTTAGCGTCGAAACGAGCCAGTCGCCAGCCGCCCGATGCCATCTGGCCCCATTCGCTGGCAGAAATTCCCCGAACAACTGCAACCGCTTCCCAAGCCCGGTATCGAATATGTTGTAATAGCAAGAGCTTAGTATGCCGAAATCGTCATCAGGGATACGACGGCGCGTGCTTGCCTGCAAGCGTCGGCTGCGCGAATTGAAGATGATCGCCAAAGGGCTGGCCTCAACCGACCACCCGGTGTTGGCGCATATCATCCCCATTCGCCGCTGCAATCTCGCCTGTGAGTATTGCAATGAGTACGACGATTTTTCCAAGCCGGTCGCTCTCGACATCATGAAGCACCGCGTCGATCAACTGGCGCGCCTGGGCACCACCATTGTCACGCTCAGCGGGGGCGAGCCCTTGCTGCACCCGCAACTCGACGAGATCATCGCGCACATCCGCACTTATCCCATACTGTCGGGCTTGATCACCAACGGTTATCTGCTCACCGCCGACCGCATTCAGCGCCTGAACCGCGCCGGCCTTGACCATCTGCAGATCAGCATCGATAACGTGATGCCCGATGACGTCTCCAAGAAGTCCCTGAAGGTACTGGACAAGAAGCTGCAACTGCTCGCCGAACATGCCGACTTTCACGTCAACATCAACTCGGTGGTGGGCGCGGGCACGCACAACCCACACGATGCGCTGGTCGTGGGCAGGCGCGCCGTGCAGCTCGGCTTCACTTCCACCATCGGCATCATCCACGATGGCGACGGCCAGCTTCAGCCGCTCAACGAGGTTGAGCGCGAAGTGTTCCTGAAGATGAAGAGCCTTGAGAAGCACCACTACGCGCGCTTCAACTGGTTCCAGAACAACATCGCCAGCGGCAAGCCGAACCAGTGGCGCTGCCGCGCCGGAGCGCGCTATCTCTACATTTGCGAGGACGGTTTGGTGCACTACTGCTCGCAGCAGCGCGGCTATCCCGCGGTCCCGCTGGAGCACTATTCGGTTGCCGATATCCGGCGCGAGTTCCTCACAGAAAAGAGTTGCGCCCCGCACTGCACCGTTTCCTGCGTGCATCAGGTGTCGTATATGGATTTCTGGCGCGCCCCCCAAACCCTCCAGACTCCGCAGTCGTCGGTCGATACCGGCCCGTTGGTGCAAATCGAATAGGCCCCTTTTGCCGAGTTGTCAGGCCCGGACGGCTCAGATCGCTTATCACCCCTTTGTCTTTGCCTCCCCTTCGCTTGCTTTTCCAAAAATATCGATTTCCACCTACTTTTTGTTTGGCGGAAGCGCTATTCTGTGAGGCTCGTTCCGGACGAGGAATCCCGCATAGGCGAAAGGGTTTGTGAGGGTACGGGTCTTCTATCACGATAAATGTTTCGACGGCGCATGTTCGGCAGCGCTGTTTTCGCGTTTCTACCGCGAGCGCATCCGCGACGCCGAATTCGAATATGTGGGTCTGGTGCATCGCGCGGGCGCGCTGTTCAACGAAGACGATTTCACTGGCGACGAAAACGCCATTGTCGATTTCAAATACTCATCATCGCCGCGTATCACCTGGTGGTTCGACCATCACCAGAGTGCCTTCCTGACGCCGGAGGATGCCTCCCATTTCGAGCAGGAACTGAGCAACACCAAGTTCTACGATCCTGATTTCCGCTCCTGCACAAAGTTCATCGCTTCGGTGACCGAGAATCGCTTCGGCTTTGATCCCGCGCCGGTGGCGGAGTTGATTGAGTGGGCCGACATTATCGATGGAGCGCTCTACAGCGATCCGCAGTCGGCGGTCGAGATGAAGGCGCCGGCGATGAAGCTGACCATGGTGATCGAGTCGAACCAGGACCCGCAGTTCATCCCTGCCCTAATCCCGATGCTGGCGTACAAGTCCCTGGCGGAAATCGTGGCGGAGCCGAGGGTCGCCGAGCGCATTCCGGCGCTGACGGAACGGCACCTCCACTCAATCGACATTTTGCGCGAGCGTGCCCACTGCGAAGACGGAACCATCTTTTTCGACATAACCGACCATGAGCTTGAGGGCTACAGCAAATTCGTGCCCTATTATTTGCACCCCAATTGTGTTTACAGCGTGGGACTGAGCAAGAGCAGCTTCCGGACCAAGGTGTCAGTGGGGTCCAATCCGTGGTCGAAGGTCGAGCCAATGGAGAACCTGGCCAAGATTTGCGAGCGCTACGGCGGGGGCGGGCACGCGCGCGTGGGGGCGGTCTCGTTTCCGCCGGGGAAGCTGGAAGAAGCACGCCGGGCGGCGCAGGAGATCGTTGCAGAACTGCGGGCAAGCTACCGGAAGCATTCGTAGTCGCGCGTCCATTGTTCGCGAGAAAGGGGAAATCGCATGGCGCCAGAGTTGTTCCCGCACACTACAACCGATGGCAACTCTCTTCCCGCCTTGCCCTTCGAAAGCTGGAAAGACACGCTGGCGACCCTGCACATGTGGACGCAGATCGTCGGCAAGGTCCGCTTGAAACTTTGCCCCCTGGTAAATCACTGGTGGAATGTGACGTTTTATGTCACCGGCCGAGGCATGACCACATTGGTGATGCCGTATCAGGACCGAGGGGTGGAGATACGGTTTGACTTCGTGGACCACAAGCTCATCATCGAAACCTCGGACGGCAGAACGCGGGCCCTAGACCTAAAACCGCAGAGCGTCGCCGAGTTTTATGGAGAGTTCATGGCAGCGCTCGCCGAACTCGGATTGGATGTAAAGATTTGGGCCACCCCGGTCGAAATCCCCGATCCCATTCCGTTTGAGCAAGACCATACACACGCCTCCTATGACGCCGAGGCTGTGCATCGCTTTTGGCTCATCCTCGCGTGGGTGGACGAGGTGTTCAAGGAATTCAGAGCGCGTTTCATCGGCAAAGTTAGTCCGGTGCACTTCTGGTGGGGAAGCTTCGATCATGCGGTGACGCGCTTCTCGGGAAGAGTGGCGCCGGAGCGGCCTGGCGCCGATCGCATCACCCGCGAAGCGTATTCTCACGAAGTCAGCAGTGCCGGGTTCTGGCCCGGCGGAGGCGACATCAAGGGCCCGGCTTTCTATTCCTACGCCGCCCCCGAGCCGGCCGGTTTTGCCGAGCAGCGTGTGGGGCCAGCTGCGGCTTTCTACCATCCGCAACTGAAAGAGTACCTGCTGATGTACGACGACGTGCGCACGGCTGCCTCGCCCAAGGCTGTCCTGATGGACTTTTTGCAAACCACCTATGACGCCGCTGCCACGCTGGCGAAATGGGACCGTAACGCCTTAGAGCGCTGAGGTGGATGGGGGAGAAACAAGATGGCGGACGCTTGCACTCATCTCGACCAGATCAAGATCACGCACACTAAGATCCATGTTTGTGAGGAATGCATCAAACTTGGAGACACCTGGGTCCATCTGAGGCTATGCCTGGAATGCGGACATGTGGGCTGCTGCGACTCGTCCAAGAACAAACACGCCACCAAGCACTACCATAGAACGCAGCATCCGCTGATACGCTCCATCGAACCGGGAGAAGCTTGGGTGTGGTGCTACGTGGACCAGATTATTGCTGAAGAAATTCCGGATTGAAGAGCTAATGTCATTGGATTCGGGCTCGAACCGGACTTGTTCCAGCAGGAAGACGTTGCAGCGGCCTTTTTGCGGAAGGTGATTTGAATCGCATACCGCTGCAATGCTAGCGTGATAAATAGAGACTCGCGAATCGGGAACCCGCAGGCCGCCGGGTCCTGGAAACGGCGGCTGATCGAAGAAGGGTCTCGGGAGAGCAGTGCAGGGAGGAAATCATGAACCAGCGCATTTATATCGCCGCCTACAACCAGTCCAAGTTTGGCAAGCTCATGGATATGACCGTGCCTCAGATTCTGGCCAATGCGGTCAGCGGCGTTTGTGAGGAGATCAAAGTTGAGCCTTCGATCATCGAGACGGGGTCGGTCGGCTCAGCTTGCAACTTTACCTTGAACCAGCAAGGCCTGCTCTCGGGCCTGATGGCCACGGTCCCCGGACTGGAGGGCAAACCGATCGAGTCGGTCGAGAACGCCTGTGCGTCTGGCGGGCAGGCAGTGTTGTCGGTGATTTACAAACTGCTAGGCGGTGTGGGCGACGTGGGAATTGCGGTCGGCTACGAGAAAATGCGCAACTCGGAAGGCAAGATGGACGGCAAGCTCATCGGCGAGGTCCTGGGATACTATTCGCATCCCGACGAGCGGCCCGGCAAAGTTTTTATCTTCCCGCATCTGTTTGCGGAGATCATGCAGTGCTACATGCAGGTGTATAGCGCCAGCGAAAGCGACCTGGCGCAGATTGCCGTCAACGAATATCAGAATGCGAAATACAATCCCCTGGCCCAGATGAACAAAGTCCAGATTACGCTGGAACAGGCCATGAAGATCGAGGGCATCAATCGTTACGTGGTGGATGGTCTGCCGCTCAAAACCTACGACTGTTCCCAGATTACCGATGGCTACGCCGCGCTCATCCTGGCCACGGAAGAGGGGCTGCGCAAGCTCGGCATAGCGAAATCGGAGTGCGTCGAGATCGCGGGCTATGCGCAGGCCACCGATCCTCTGCAGAAGGAAGGACGCAATACGCTGGTTCCTGCCGGCGCCTACCGGGCAATGAGAAAGGCATACGAAATGGCGGGTGTTCTGCCCGCCGACGTGAATGTGGCGGAGATCCACGATTGTTTCACCGTGGCCGCGGCCATTGGCACGGAAGTTTTGGGGAAGGCCTCACCCGGCAAAGGGGCGCGATACTGGGTGGAAGGCAAAGCTAACGTCGATGGAGACTGCGCCATCAACATGTCTGGCGGCTTGATTGCGAAAGGACACCCCGTGGGAGCGACTGGTGTTGCGATGCTGGGTTCGTGTTTCCGGCAACTGAAAGGGAAAACACCGAAGGAGATTCAAAGGAAAGATCCCAAAGTGGCTGCGACCTTCAACATCGGTGGCGCGCTGTGCGCTTCGGTGTGCACGGTGTTGCGAAACCCGGAATAATTTAGAACGTGGTTTGTCATCCTGAGCGGAGCGCCCGGCGACCTCGCCGCTCGGGATGACACCCAAAAATCTACGTGGCTCATGAATAATCCAGCTCAGGCCCGACACTCAAGGACTTGATCTTCGATTATCCTCGTACTAATCTCCTACTGGGCAGACCAGCAACACTCCAGCTCCAAGTTTTTGGACAGTGCTGTCGACCCCAATGGAGTTCTTTGCGGAGCACAGGAGGAAGATGGAAAACGCGCTGGGCTTAGCGATGACAGGAGGCGGCGCTCGCGGGGCTTATCAAGCCGGTGTTCTGAAGCGCATTGGCGAGATACAACGGGTCCAAACCCACGGCAATCCGTTTCCCATCATAGGAGGTTCTTCCGCCGGAGCGATTAATGGTTCTGCCCTGGCCGCCGGTGCCGACGATTTTGCCTTGACCACCAAAGCTCTCGCCCACCTGTGGGCCAGCCTTCAGCCTACCGATGTCTTTCGCTGTGATGTTTTGTCACAGGCCCGCAATTCCATTACCTGGATCTTTGATCTCTCGTTTGGGGCAGTGCTGGGAGGAGGTAACGCCCGGTCCTTCCTGGACGCGAGCCCTTTGCAGCGCTATCTCCGTAACCATCTCAATTGCGACCGAATCCAGGACAACATCAAGCGTGAGCATCTCTACGCCCTGGCTATTTCCGCGACCAACTACAACTCAGGCAAGAGTTACCTCTTCATTCAGGGCGCCAAAGGCCACCCCATGTGGAACCGAAGTCGCCGCGTGACTCTGGCCACAAAGATCACCGTCGATCACATTTGCGCCTCGGCCGCCATTCCTCTGGTGTTTCAGCCGGTACGACTCAAGACAGCCAAAGGAACGGCTTTTTTCGGCGACGGGTGTTTGCGCCTGCAACAGCCTCTCAGCCCGATCATACGGCTGGGGGCAAGAAAGATTTTCGCCATCGGTGTTCGCGGTGAGAATAAGGAACATCAGACAGACCCCACCGATCCAAAAGACCCTTCGCTGGCGCAAGTGATGGGAGTCCTTTTTAACGTGATGTTCCTGGACCATCTCGCAACCGATGTCGAACACCTCGAACGCTTGAACCAACTGCTCAAAGAGGGCCACATCAGTCAGACGGGCCTTGAGGGATGTGAAAAAATGCGGCCTTTACTTCCCTTTCTCATCAACCCGTCCGTAGATTTGTCAGAACTGGCAGCGCAACACCAGCGAGACATGCCGTATCTGATTCAGTACTTCATAAATGGTTTGGGACGAGATGCCGCGTCGTGCTCGGACCTGATGAGTTACCTGCTATTCACACCAAAATACACCAAGGAACTCATCGACATTGGCTACCGCGACGCCAACAACCGGATCGATGAGATCGAGGATTTTCTGTACTCGTCTGACAATCAGGACACCGAACTCCCGAGCCGGCCAATCGGAACCGGCAAGTCGCGACAAGCATCCTCTTTAGCGAAATCGGGCCCCAACTTGGTCAAGTCCCGCTGGTGATTCTCCATCGGTGACACGCTCGCGCGGGGACTGATTTCCCTTTGCGTGTTTCTTGTTCACCACTCGCACGCCATGGCGCCAGCGCTCGGCCACCTGCACTAGCGTCCACTCGATTCGCGGCGAGAGGTAGCGCAGCAGAACATCGCTGGCGGGATGCACCCGCAATGCCGGGGCGACCAGGAACAACAGGGGCGGGGCGCTGGACAGTTCGCGTCCCGCGAAATATCCGTGGCGCGCGAACTCGCCGTGCTGCTGGTGCCAGCGCACCCGCACCCAGTAGTCGAGCCCTTGCAACGGCAGATGGATGTCCTCATTGGCCTTCAGCTCCAGGATGGCCAGCCTGCCGTCGAGGGTGCAGGTGAGCACGTCGAGCATGGCGCGATCGGAGGCCGCAAACGCGGGTACTTGCGAGTACACGAAGCGGCCATCGAGCCTCTCATCGATCATGCGGACCTCGCGCGTGATCAGGGTTTCCAGCCAGCGCTCGGGGGCCAGACGAAAGAACAGGTTGGTAGGCGAGCCGTCGGGTTGGCGCTGCTCCAGAATGCCTTGCACCAGTTCGCGGAACAGCACTTCGCTGTTTTCATCGAGGACATACTCCGCCGAGCCGATGCCAAAGAAGATCGTCTCGGCATTGCGGAACGATCCTGAAGCCGGAGTCAGACGAGCGCGGGCAAATTCCAGGCCGAAAAGCCGAAAGACGATTTCCGAGGCGGACTCGACCGTAATCTCCGCCGCAGGCGCCAGCTCACGAATGCGCGCAATGGAGACAGCGAAGCGCAGTCGCGCGCCCTCCACATCCACCGCGTGGGTCAGACGCGTGACGATGTTGCCGGTATCGGGGACGTCGAGAGGCGCGCATATCTCGGAGCGTTCGTCGAGTTCGTAGAGCTGCCACTTGGCTGCCTCGGGATGAAGGTGCGCCGCCCGCTGGCGCACGATTTCCGCTCGTCCCGGCGGCAGAAACAGCTTCAGCCCTTCCACGTGAGTTCGTCCGGCAAGCTGCTGCCGCTGGTAATCCATCCAGAGAATGCCGAAGGTGAGCACTGCATCCACCGACGACTGCGTCTCCTCGGCGTTGACCCCGAGCACAGCGAACGCCGACTGACCGGCCCGCAGCACGGCGCGCGTGTACACCGGGCTGAACGAATGTTCCAGATCGGGGCTGCTGCTCAGGTGCTCGACCTTCATCCCGGGAAACTCGCGCAGCAAAACCCGTTCCAGCAAATGTTGATATTGATTGCGGGCCGCGTGCTTGGCGGCGCCCTTGCGCCGGTCAGGGTAGGCGCAGATCTCCAGCGCCCGCGGCTGCGCCTGCCCGAAGCGCGTCACGCTAAGGCGCAGGATGCCGCCTTTCAGTTCCGCGTCGAGCACCCGCCGCACGGCATTGCGCTCCTCCGACCACAAATGCAGAATACACTTGCCCTCGCCGGAGACGGAATACTTTGCGGTAGCGAATTCAAACAGCAATTCGCCGTCTTCCATGGCCACCGCCTGGGGCGCGTCCGCCAGGAATTGCTCCAGCATGCTGGCCAGAGACATGGGCGAGATGGCACAGGTTTGCATGGAATGGGCGCCGGCAACTCCCTTCATTCTTCTCAACCCGCCGAGGTGCTGGGTCCCCAACAAGTTCCGTTCTGGCGCTTACTTGGGCAAATTTCAGCCGCCGGGGGATCCATTTTTCGACTCCCCAGCAATCCGTAGAGCCTTGCCCAGACTTGTTCTTCACGGAAAGCGTAATCCAACCATGAGAAATCCGCACCCTCTCTTAGCACAGCCCTATGTGATAATCGAACATTGGGTCCCGGCCGCCAGCCGCGTCTTCTGCGGCAGCCGGACATCCAATGGGTGTGACTATGGACAAGAAGTTCTTTTTCGACCGCTACGGGCTGGCGCAAGCCGATGTCGAGCGTTATCTCTCTGCGGCCCTTTCCGCGGGCGGCGACTTCGCCGACCTCTATTTCGAGTACCAAACCTCCACCTCGGTTTCGCTTGACGAGAGCATGGTGAAGTCGGCCACGCAAGGCATCTCGGCGGGCTGCGGGGTGCGGGTGTTGTCGGGGGAGCGCACCGGTTACGCCTACACCGATGACCTCTCGCCGGAGCGGCTCCTGCACGCCGCCCGGACCGCGGCGCTGATTGCCAGTGGTCCGGCGAAGCAGCCGGTGGTGGGTCTGACCAACAAGCCCGCGCACAATCTTTATCCCGTGCCATTGCCCTCGGTGGAAGCCGAAGTGCTGGCCAAGGTTGACCTGGTGCAGCGGGCCGATAAAGCAGCGCGCGCCTACGATCCGCGCATTCATGAAGTACGCGTCGGCTACGCCGACGAGCTGCGCCACATTCTGGTGATTGGTTCCGACGGCAGTTTCGCCGAAGATGCCCAACCTATGGCGCGCATGAGTGTTTTCTGTATCGCCAAGGACGAGGTTGCGGGCTCGGCGCGCGGCACAGCCGGCGGCGGCGGCCGCGTGGCGCTGGAATATTTCCAAGGGGACGCCTCGCCTGAGCATTTCGCCAAGGAGGCGGCGCGGCAGGCCATCATTCAGCTCGATGCTCGCGAGGCGCCGGCCGGCGAAATGGAAGTGGTGCTCGGCCCGGGATGGCCGGGGATCCTGCTGCACGAAGCCATCGGACATGGCCTCGAAGCCGACTTTAATCGCAAGAAGACTTCGGCGTTCTCGGGAATGCTGGGCCGGCGCGTGGCCAGCGACAAATGCACCGTGGTGGACAACGGCACCATGCCCGGCCGCCGCGGCTCGCTCAACGTGGACGACGAAGGCAATCCGACCGAGAACACGGTCCTCATCGAGAACGGCATCCTCAAGGGCTATCTCTCCGACAAGTTGTCGGCGCGCCTGATGGGCATTCCCAACACCGGCAATGGCCGTCGCGAGAGCTATCAGCACATCCCCATGCCGCGCATGACCAACACGTACATGCTGGCCGGACAGGACTCGCCGGAGGACATCATCAAGTCGGTGAAGTACGGTATTTACGCGGCGAACTTCGGCGGCGGGCAGGTGGACATCACCAACGGCAAGTTCGTCTTCTCCGCCTCGGAAGCTTACCTGATCGAGAACGGCATCATTACCTCGCCGCTGAAAAACGCGACGCTGATTGGCAACGGCCCGGATGTGCTGACCAAGGTCTCGATGGTGGGCAGCGATCTGCAACTCGACGAGGGAGTTGGGACCTGCGGCAAGGATGGACAGTCGGTGCCCGTCGGCGTAGGAATTCCAACGCTCAAGGTAGACCGGCTGACCGTCGGCGGGACCGGCGGATAAAGCGTCTCTGGACATTCCGATCTCGTTTCGGTTTGCCAGCGTGGCAGGAAACATACAGAAAACAGCCCCTAAGGGGCGAAAGAGCTTAGCCCAGCGCTTCAGCGCTGGGTGAAGTGGAAAGTAGACTGAGTCCCGTAGGGACGGCAGAAGGACCTGCTTTTCAGCCTTTAATGACCCGCTTCGGGCTGTACGACATTGTGACACTCTGACAACGTAGGACTTATTCATGACTGTTTCTGCTCAAGAAAGCCCCGGCGCCGCGCCAACCGCGTCCACCGATCTGAAGGAAATTGCCGCCGATGTTGTCCGCCGCGCCATGCAGGGCGGAGCTAGCGCCGCCGAAGCTGTCGCCATGGACGGCAGCGAATTCTCCACCGTCGTGCGTCTCGGCGAAGTGGAGACCCTGAAGGAGTCCGGCTCCAAGGCCATCGGCGTACGCGTCTTTTTCGGACAGCGCGCCGCCAGCACCTACTCCAGCGACCTGACGCCGGAAGGGGTGAAGCAGTTGGTGGACTCGGCATTGGCGCTGGCGAAGGTCACCAGCGAAGACCCCTTCGCCGGAATTCCCGAGCCGGCGCAACTGGGCAAACTTGAAGGCGAGCTTGACCTCTATTACGACGATGTCTATTCGCTTTCCACCGCCGATCGCATCGACTATGCGCGCCGCGCCGAGAAAGCGGCGCTCGACGCCGATCCGCGCATCATCAACTCCGAAGGCGGCACCTTCGACGCGGCCATCGGCTACAAGGTGCTGGCCAATTCGCACGGATTCGTCGGCGACTATCAGCGCTCCTATTGCTCGGTTTCGGCGGTGCCCATCGCACAGGTGGAAGGTTCGTCGATGCAGCGCGACTACTGGTATTCGGTCGCGATGACCCTGAAGAAGCTGGAATCGCCGGAAGAAGTCGGCAAGATCGCTGCCCAGCGCACCTTGCGGCGCATCGGCGCGCGCAAGGTCAAGACCGCAAAAGTTCCCATCGTGTTCGAGTACCCCGTCGCCGGATCGCTCGTCGGCCACATCTTCGAGGCCGTCAATGGCGACTCGATCTATCGCGGCGCGTCGTTCCTCGCCGGCAAGCTGAACCAGAAGATTGCGGGCGACAACATCAACGTGGTGGACGACGGCACCATGCGCGGCGGCTTCGGTACCAGCCCATTCGATTCGGAAGGCGTGGCCAGCCGCAAGACCGTCGTGGTCGAAAACGGCGTGCTCAAGTCGTACCTGCTGAACACCTACACGGCGAAAAAGCTGAACCTGCAGACCACCGGCAACGCCTCGCGCGGGCTGGCAGGAACGCCGGGCATCGGCCCGGGCAACTTCTTCCTCCAGCCCGGCGCCAAGGGCCTGCAAGAGATCATCGGCGACATCAAGGAAGGCCTGTTCGTCACCGAGTTTCTCGGCTTCGGTGTGAACCTGGTGACCGGCGACTTTTCGCGCGGTGCCAGTGGCCTGTGGATCGAGAACGGCGAACTCACCTATCCCGTGGAAGAGATCACTGTCGCTGGCAACCTGAAGGATATGTTCTTCAACATCGCCGAGATCGGCAACGACCTGGAATTCCGCAGCTCGATCGCGTCGCCCACGCTGAGAATTGATGGCATGACGGTGGCGGGAGAATAAGCTGCCATTCAAGTGCAGTGGCCGGCACCCAGTCAAAGTGCCGACCGCTGTGGGGCCGCACAAAATTTTGCCTAGGGCGAGAGCTTCCAGACCGTACCCTTGTCGTACTCCCCGCACCCCGAGGTAGTGCCATAGACGTTGCCGCTTGCATCCACCGTCAAGTCCGCGAAAATATCCACCGGGAAACCCACACCCAGAGGCCCATCAGGCAGCTCAAGGACGTACCCCCAGGAACCAGGACCGCAGGAGGGCTCGTAAATGCCTCCGGTGACGTAGAGATTTCCTGCGGAATCGATTGCCAAGTCGTGGAAGGTGTCCGAGCAGGTCTCACCCCGTGCGGTGTCGTAAAGCACAGTAAACTGCCACTTGCCGTAGGACGGTGACAGCTCGAAAACTATGCCGAAGTAAGCGCAGTCGAGACCAGGAGGGCAAACCCAATGAGTTGTGAGGCCATAGAGATTGCCGGAGCTGTCTTGAACCAGGGCCCAGGGACCAAAGCCGTCACCGCCTTGACCGCCCCCTGCGAACGTGTGAATGACATTTTCCGTCCAACCGCCTCCTGAGGGCGCTAATCGGAAGACTGTACCGCAGCTATAGTTGGGAAAGCCGCACTTGGGGTCGCCTCCCTGGTAGGTCGTGCCGTACAAGTTACCGTCTTTGCCCATCAGCAAGCTGGCAGGATATTTGCCGTCGCTTCCTCCGGTGAAACTGTAGAGGATCTTCTCCGTCCAGCCGCCATGGGAGGGCGTAAGCTGATAGACAGCGCCTTGCCCGTAGGCCCCACCGTTCCCTATTCCATACAGATTGCCCGCCTGGTCGAAGGTGGAGACTCCGGCGTCCCATGCGTCGCTGTTTCCGCTAAATTCATAGAGCGTAGTTTCTGTCCAACTGCACGGTGGTGTGCGGCAGGCATTCGGACGCGGCCTTAGGTTGTACGCCAGGCCGCAGTAGTAGCTTCCGTCACTGCCGCAGCCTTGGATCCCTCCGTATGCCCCGCCGTAAAGGCCACCGTATGGGCCGATGATGACCCCGTCCGGGAGCTCTCCGCTGCTGCCTCCCGTAAAGCTGTACAGTCGGTTGAGCACCCAGCCGCCAGCGTTTTGCACTAACTTGTAAATTAGGCCCTGGCCATAATCGCCGCCCCCAGCCGATCCGTAAAGGCTCCCGGCTCTATCTACTGTCACGCCCGAACTCGGACCGGCCTCTTGGTCGGTGAAATCGTGGATTATCTTGAAGTGGGGTGGCTGGTCGTAGATACATTGGGGACCCCCGCCGCCGTCGAGGCTGAACGATTCCGAAGGAATCGAGCCCAGATTGTTCTCATAGGCAGTGGACGGGCAGCCTTGAGACGTACAGCCGACGCCGCTGTTCTCATCCCAGTAGATCGGGTTGCTCACAGAGCAGCCCGAGGTGGTACAGGCATTACTCAGAGTGACGTAGCTGCCAGGTCCGATACCAGAGAACGAATAATCCGCCTGGTACAGGAAATAACCGAATAGGTTCATCCCCAGGAAGGTGTTGGTAACGCCGGTCAACGTCTGCGGAGTGCCGCCAAACGACGTAGCGCCTATCGAGATGTCCACCGTAGTCAAAAGATCGGATGGTGAGGCATCCCAGTAAACGAAATGAAGGCCGGTGACGGGGCCACCTCCCGTGAACGAGTCGCTCGTGGAGAATCCGAAGTTAATCTCCCAGGCATCGGTGTTGCCATTGTAGGGACCGTTGTCATACAAGTTTCCGTATTGCGGCAAAGCCCTGCGGGAAGGAGCGACACGCCGTGCTTTGCTTGCCTTTTGCGCCGCCGCTTGATCGGCCAGCCGAGCAGCGAAAGCCGGGTCTGTCGCTGCCTGCCGCGCCGCAGGTGGGACCGCATTCTGCGCCACGGCCGGAACGGCAGCCACCGCAAACACAATGGCTATTGCCAGTGCGGCCATTACTGCGACCGTGGCGGAAGGTGACTTGCAGAATTGCTGTTTGGAGTGCATGGCATTCTCCTCCTCGTCGTCCTCGAATGACGCAAACCAGACGGAACGGGGGCAGACAGACGCCGGGGAGAAGGAAGTCCAGGTCTAATTCTCGCCGTGCGAACTCGACAGGAGTGGGTAGGAGAAAGGCCGGGAAATTTTCTCCCGAGGCACCCACCAGGATTTCACGCCCGTGCCGGCCGCTTGTCAGTGACGTGTGGGTCAGCAGTGTGTGACAACGACAAGGCAAGACGGGCCGTCAGACCCAACTTCGTTCACGCGGATCTCTGTGGATGGTTGATCATATTCATATTCTGGAGAGACTGTCGGGTGCCGGATCTTTGTCCGCTGTCCGCTGCTTTTGCGGACAGGATGGGAGCGGACGATGAGCCCCGTTGGTAATCACGCCCACGCAATGGTGCCGCCGGCTGAAGCCGCCTCGGGATTCATATAACCAGCCCACCTAGGACTTCCGTCCTGGGCTAATCTTGTTGCGCTCCTGCGGAGCTCGCATTTGCGTAATTGTTCCACCGTGCGACCTCGAAGCGCGGTTTCGCTCGCTGACGGCTGATGGCCAACAGCTAACGGCTAGTTGCTAGTTGCTCGCTGCTGCCTCTCACAACGGTATGTTCCCGTGCTTCTTGGGCGGGTTCTTGGCGCGCTTGTTCTCCAGCATGTCGAGCGCCTGAATCAGCTTGCGGCGCGTGTCGCGCGGGCGAATCACGCCGTCAATATATCCGCGCTCGGCCGCTACATAAGGATTGGCGAAGCGCTCGCGGAACTCCTCGATCTTGGCAGCGCGATCAGCCTCGGGTGTCTCCGACTTCTCCAGCTCACGCCGGTACACGATGTTCACCGCGCCTTCGGGCCCCATCACGGCGATCTCGGCAGTCGGCCAGGCGTAGTTCACGTCGGTGCGGATGTGCTTGGACGCCATGACGCAATAGGCCCCGCCGTAAGCTTTCCGGGTGATCACGGTAATCTTGGGCACGGTCGCCTCGGAGAACGCATAGAGCAATTTGGCGCCGTGCGTGATGATGCCGCCATACTCCTGCTGCGTGCCGGGGAGAAATCCGGGAACATCTTCGAAGGTGATGAGCGGAATGTTAAAGCAGTCGCAGAAGCGCACAAAGCGCGCGCCTTTGATGCTGGCGCTGATGTCGAGCACGCCCGCCAGAAACGCGGGTTGGTTGGCGACGATGCCCACCGGCTTGCCGTTCAGCCGGGCGAATCCGATGACGATGTTCTTCGCGTAATGCTCCTGCACCTCGAAGAAGTAGCTGTCGTCCACCACGGCGTGGATCACGTCCTTGATGTCGTAAGGCAGGTTCGATTCGGTGGGAACGATGGTGTCGAGGCGCTCGTCGGCGCGGTCGATGGGATCGGTGCAAGCCTTGCGCGGCGGATCGTCGAGATTGTTCGAGGGGATGAAGCTGAGCATTTCGCGAATCATGCTGAGACACTCGGCGTCGTCGTGCGCCATGAAGTGCGCCACGCCGGACTTCTCGTTGTGCGTCATGGAGCCGCCGAGCTCATCCTTGGTGACTTCTTCGTGGGTCACGGCCCTGATGACGTCGGGCCCGGTGATGAACATGTACGAAGTGTTGTTCACCATCAGGATGAAGTCGGTCATCGCCGGGGAATAGACAGCGCCGCCGGCGCACGGCCCCATGATCGCCGAGATCTGCGGCACCACGCCGGAAGCCAGCACGTTGCGCAGGAAGATGTCGGCGTAGCCCGCCAGCGACATCACGCCTTCCTGAATGCGCGCGCCGCCGGAATCGTTCAGGCCGATGACCGGCGCGCCCACCCGCATGGCCATGTCCATGATCTTGACGATCTTGGCGGCGTTGGTCTCCGATAGCGAGCCGCCAAAGACGGTGAAGTCCTGCGCGAAGACGAACACCAGCCGTCCTTCGATGCGGCCGTAGCCGGTGAGAAAGCCGTCGCCAAAATACTTCTGCTCGTCCATGCCGAAGTCAGTGCAGCGGTGAGTGACCAGCTTGTCGGTCTCCTCGAAGGTGCCCTCGTCGAGCAGAAACTCGATGCGCTCGCGCGCCGACATCTTGCCTTGCTTGTGTTCGCGCGCCCGGCGCTCTTCGCCTCCGCCGGCTTCGGCGAGCGAATCGCGGCGCTTCAGTTCGGTCAATTTCTGTTCCAGGTCCATGGGGGTGATTATAAACAGCGGCCGCGCAAGTAGGCATGGGCGGCGGGATCTCACCGGAGTATGTGATGACGGTACTTGCTGCCCCGACTCGGGCCAGAGTTCCAGTTGGGACCAGACAACGTGCCGGAGACGGCTACTTGTGATATGGCGATGTTACAACAGCTACCAGCGCATACCGTCCTATCGCAGAAACGGCACAAACAGAATACCCAGCAAAAAGAACCAGACCGCTAGTCCGAAAACCCCCAATACCATAGATTCAATCCAGCCAAAACCAGTGGGGTAATAAGAACGCTCCGGGTGCCGAGGATTGACCTGTACAACGACCTGCTCACCCATTGCGTGACCGAAGGCAAGAGCGTCGGCAGCCCTGCTGTTGAACACGAAATCCCGAACGGCTCGGCCTGTGTATCGCACCCCTTCATATTCGTAGGAGTAACGGAGTTCCGCTCGCGCAGCGGAGCGCCATCCGGTTCGAGTTTGTCTAGTTGAATCGACCGTCGCCTGAACCGAGACTCCCTCTCGCGTCTGGTTGCGTAGCCAAACTTCCCGAATCAACCACCAAAGCACGGACACATTGGCGAAGGTTTCGACGGCTGGGGCAAGCTCATGCTCCGGCGGCTC
>Ga0187880_1000636_pt1 | contig 28832 bp, 31 predicted proteins | sample June2016WEW_19_4_FD_132998 | JGI IMG/M metagenome (GOLD analysis project Ga0187880, IMG submission 132998) | Peatland microbial communities from SPRUCE experiment site at the Marcell Experimental Forest, Minnesota, USA - June2016WEW_19_40 | ecosystem: Environmental > Terrestrial > Soil >... | reverse complement strand
GGTGCGCCTGCTCGATGCTTCCGTGTGCCCACTCAAGAACGCCTCGCCTGACGACATCAACTTCACGGTGGTCCGCGAAAATACCGAAGGCGTTTACATGGACATGGGCGGCAACTTCAAATTCGGCACGCCCGATGAAGTCGCCACGCAAGAGGACATCAACACGCGCAAAGGTGTGGAGCGCATCATTCGTTTCGCCTTCGAATACGCGCGGACCAACGGCCGCAAGAAGGTCATGATGTCCGACAAGTCAAACGTGATGACCTACGCCGGCGGCCTGTGGCAGCGCGTCTTCAAGGAAGTGTCCAAGGAATATCCCGACATCCCGACGCAGCACATGTACGTGGACGCGCTCTGCCTGCAGATGGTGCGCGAGCCGCGCTCGCTCGACGTGATCGTCACCAACAACATGTTCGGCGACATCGTCACCGACCTGGCTGCCGCTCTGCAAGGCGGGCTCGGCATGGCCGCCAGCGGAAATATTCATCCCGGCCGCACTTCGATGTTCGAGCCGGTGCATGGCTCAGCGCCTCTGATCGCGGGAAAGAACGTCGCCAACCCCATGGGCTCGATCCTGACCGCCGCGATGATGCTGGCGCACCTGGGCCTGCACGCCGAAGCGCAGAAGATCGAGAACGCGGTGCTGGATGCGGTCCGCGAGCGGAAGATGACCGTGGATGTGGGAGGCTCGCTGGGCACGCGCGAGTGCGCGCAGTGGATTGCGGAGCGGGTAGCGAAGTAGTTGCGATTGTTATACTGCACGTATCCGTGCTCACATCTTGGTTTGCCTACTGCAATCGTCGCTGTGACGCGCATGACACCTAAGGCGCTCACAAATGCGTACAGAATCAGACCGCGAAATCCCAACCGGCACGAGATTGACGTTGCCGCACTGCGTTTATAATCGCGCTTAGACTCATGAAACTGGTGACCTTGAACGGAGAGTGTCTCGATGCCTCTTTCCAGCGGAAACATGCTGCCGCGGATCGGGATGGCATCTCCTACCTTTTCCATGTCACAGATCTGAGACTAGGCAGGGGTGTGCGTCTCATCTCGTTATTCGCCCCTGGGCCGGCGATGATATTGATACAGAACAGCAACGCGCGTACAGAAACAGTGTGCCTGAACGTCATTCGTCAGGCGTTCGACTCCGCCCGCCTCGACTTTGACGCGCCCTACGACAAGCAAACCTACCGAGAGCTGCTGCTTGATGTCCCCGACTTCGAAATGAAGTCCGTAAAGAGCGACGTCGTAATCCGGCAATACATTATCCACAAGGCATACTGGCTGAGCTACCGTTTCCCCAATGCGTCGAACGAAGTGCTCTACCCGATTGCCTTCGACGAGGCCATTGATCTCGAATACCTGGGGGCCACCCCCGGGGATTTGCACCGAAACATTCAGCGGCTTCAAAATCAAGGCCTGCTTGAAAAGGTGATGGAGGGCCATGCTAGGCCGTCAGAGAAGCTCCTTTTTGCATACGAGTCTGGGGATGTTGCCGCAAGCAGTCTGCGGCCGGTCCCGCTCTCGCGGACTATTGAAAAGTCAGACGATGATCGGAGATTCGCGCGACTAGCCATTGAAGAAGCCCGTAAGAGCGTCCATGAGCAAGATGGCAGACCGCACCCAAAGGTTGGGGCAGTCGTCGTAAAGGACGGGCAGGTGTTAAGCACCGCGCACCGGGGCGAGGTGCCCGGAAATCACGCTGAGTACGTTGCCCTTGAAAGGCGCCTTTCCGACGCAGCGGCTGCGGGGGCCACAGTTTACACAACCTTAGAACCCTGCACAACTAGAAATCACCCAAAAATACCGTGCGCGGATCGCATTATCGAGAGAAAAATCGCTCGCGTTGTGATCGGAATGGTAGATCCTGACCCAAGAATCACCGGACGAGGATGGCGGAAACTGCGGGAGGCGCGAATCACGGTTGACACTTTCCCTCCTGATTTGGCAGACGAAGCTGAGGAATTAAACCGCGAATTTACTCGGCATTATGCACAGCGAGGGAACGGATCCGAGAAAAGCGAGATAGGAAATCTACTACGGGAATTGATCGAGCAAAGGAAGAAGGTTCTTCTTATCCTCGTCGACAGACCGGACGAAGGTCCCATGACGGCGAGCGCCCCACTGGATTTATTACTGGGATCCTCGTATCAACTCCTCTCGTCAAGAGTGTTAGTCGAACAAGAGAAGCAGGTCCTATTCATGCTCAAGAGCACGCTGCAACAAGGCCGGACCGTCACCGACAAAACCCTGGAGCGCCTGCTCCCGCCAGGTTCGCAATATCCCGAGTCCATTCATCAGGCGATGCGCCACAGCGTCTTTGCCGGAGGCAAGCGCCTGCGGCCGATCCTGTGCACGGAAGCCGCGCAGATGATTGAGGGCTGCATTCCGCCTGGCATCGAGGAGTTGGGCGCGGCGTTGGAGATGCTGCACACCTACTCGCTCATCCACGACGACCTTCCCGCGCTCGACAACGACGATCTGCGCCGTGGACGTCCCACCTGCCACAAGGCGTTTGGCGAGGCGACGGCCATCCTTGCCGGCGACGCGCTGCAGACCTATGCCTACGAAGTGCTGGCGAAGTTGCAATGCCCGGCGGCGGCGCGGGTCGCCATCATCGCCGAGATCGCGCACGCCACCGGCACCATTGGCGGCATGATCGGCGGCCAAGTGATGGACCTCGAGGCCGAGCACGTCCATCCCGACGCGAAGACACTGGAGTACATTCATCGCTCCAAGACGGGCGCGCTGCTGACGGCCAGCGTCGTCACCGGCGGCCTGTATGCGGGAGCGGATGCGTCGCAGCTCCAGAGTCTGCGCGACTTCGGCCAGAACATCGGGCTGGCGTTTCAGATTGTGGATGATGTTCTCGACGTGACCCAAACCTCGGAGCAGTTAGGCAAGACCGCAGGCAAAGACACCGCGCACGACAAGGCGACTTATCCCGCGCTGTTCGGAATCGAGGCCTCGCTGAAGAAGGCCGACGAGCTAGTCGCCGCAGCCGAAGCTGCGCTCGACCAATTCGGCGAGCGCGCCGCCACCCTGCGCGAGATCGCGAAGTTTCTGGTGGAGAGAAAGAAGTAAGGGCAGAGCGGGTCCCCTGAACTGCTCTTATTCCAAAAGCAAAACACGATCGCGGAATTCGCTTCCGGCCAAAGCTCTGATCGCGCGATCCAACGTCACTAATTTTCCTTTTTTCTTCACCGCCATCCCCAACAAATAGGCGTCAGTCACTTGCTGGTGACCAAAGAGCCTCTCTGTAAACGGCCCCACTGCGTCCAGGAAACCCGCGTCCATCGCCCAGAAACAGTGGCCCGGCAGCTTGGTGACAATGCGTAGCATCTCCATGGCTTCGCTGATGTCGAGAGAAGGGTCGGAGAACTTCGGGTTGGACACAATTCTGACGAAACTCGCCTCCGTCAACGGGCAAGTGACAAAATCCCTGGCGCCGGTTCGCTGAAACCACTGCTTAACGATTCTGTGGGACACGTGGTCCTGGCGAAGCAACGCGATCAGAACATTCACGTCAAGCAGGAATGGGCTCACGGCTCCTCAGTCTCCAGCGCCTTCACGCGTTCGCTAGTGATCGGGTGTTTCGACTTGGGGAGATCGAAAACCGGCAGGCCATCCACGTATTTGATACGCGCCGACCGCCGGGTGCCTCGCACGATCAACTCCGCAATGGCCTTACTCAGCGACAGGTCGCGGCTCTCCGCATATTGTGCGGCGATCGCAGCTATGTCATCATTCAGCGTGACTGTCGTTCTCATGTCAATATTATGCTTGTTTGACCATATTGATGCAAATAGTCCAACTCTGCATCTAATGATGAGCTGGGATAGCGAGTGGCGGTCCTTGCAGACTCTGCTGTCATTCCAGGGCGGACGCAATGTCTGTATGGGGGAAATCGCCGCCTTTGAACAGTAATGCTTCGCCCATAGCTCTTGCCAAGGCGTAGGCAAAGCAGTCGCCGAAATTCAGCTTGGCCGGGTGGCCACTACCTTTGCCGAAATCGCGATACGCGTCGCGTGCCATCCTCGCCTGTACTGGAGTGACTGGTTCAATCGTAACCCTCGCTTCCCGCAACAAATCATCGAACTGGCGGCTGGCCACCGGATCGCGGCTGCCATCGATGACCGCTGCCGCCTCGACATAATTGACCGCAGAGATACGACGATGTTCTGCCTCCTGAATTGCCTGGGCAAATCGTGCGGCGTCCGGCTCGTCGCGCAGGATTGCGATGACTGCCGATGCGTCGAGAATCATCGCGGCAGCCCCTTCTCGTCGTAGAGCAGATCTCCATGTTCAATGGATCGGAAGGGCTCCTTGAGGCGTGGTGCGCATTTCTTTCCGATTTGCAGCAAATGGCCAGCTAGCCCGGCCCCCGTTTGCCTCCGAAGCCGATCAAGCCGCTCACGAACTGCCTCGGTGACTGCCTCGGTCATGTTTTCGCCGGTCAAGCCTGCCAGTTCCTCAACCAGCTTGTAAGTGTTCTGATTCTTGATGTTCAGGCCCATACAGGATAGGGTTCCTTTCTACCTGTATAATATACCATTCTACCATCAATAGACTAGGCTATTTCGTTCTGCGAAGGCTCTTACCTAAACCGACTGCACTGGAATGGCCAGCAGGTCCTCCACCAGCCCAACTTCTTTCTGCACGAAAGGCTCGGCGTATTGGACGCCCGCGAGCAGGCCGTAGAAGGCGGCCATGGCGGCGAGCCGCTCGCGGATCTCCGTCTGGCGGGGGAAGAGTCCGCTGCCCGCCGACTGGTCCTGGTACTGCGAGTGGTAGGCCATCAGGGCGGCGAAGCGGGTCTCAAACTGCTGGGAGATGTCCACCACGAACGACGGGCGAACATCGGCATAGAGGCTGGCATAGACGATTTTGTAAGGGCGATGGGGCGGAAAAGAGCACAGCGCGCTCAACTCCTCGGGAGGAACATCCGCGGTCGCGCCGGTGTGGCCGAGTTTCGCCAAGCCCGCGAGGAACGCAGCTTCATAGCCGAGCGTTGACGCGGTGGCATGATCAGGATGGCGCGCCTGCCAATAAGGAAGAATCAGCACGCGTGGGCGCAGCTCACGAATGACGCTCGCGACCTTGACCCGGTTGCCAAAGGTGTTCTCGACGCGACCATCCGGGATGTCGAGAGCCCGCCGCCAACTGACTTTCAGGATGCGCGCTGCCTCGGCGGCATCACGCGCCCGGTCGTCAACGCTGCCACGCGTGCCCATCTCGCCCTGCGTGAGGTCGAGGATGGCGGTGCGATGTCCACGCTCCGCCATCTTGAGCAGCGTGCCGCCGCAGGTTTGCTCGACGTCGTCGCGATGCGCGGCGATGGCCAGGATGTCGCAGTGTGGCGTGTCAGGCATAAAAAGCTACACTCGCAGCGCCACCGCGAGGCCGTCGCGCAGCGGAACGATTGTCGTAAACCAATCCTTCGACGAGTACAGCAAGCGATTGAACTCCACGACCCCCTTGGCGTACTTGTCGGGCTCGGCGCTGTTTGCCAACTCCGGATTGCCGGCTGCGTACGCTACGTCGCCGCTCCACAAAGCATTGTCAGTGATGAAGAGCCCGCCCTTGCGCACGCGCGCCGCCGCCATATTGAAGACGCGGGGATAGTCATGCTTGTCCACGTCGTTGAATACGATGTCGAACTCCTCTTTGCGCTCTGACAAAACTTCCAGCGCATCGCCAACGTGGATCTGGATGCGATCGGCGACGCCCGCCTGCTCGAAGTAGCCACGCGCTTCGTCGGCATTCTTGCGGCTGCCATCGGTGTAGTGGACCTTGCCACCTTCACCCACCGCCTTGGCCCACCAGATGGTGGAATAGCCGATGGCTGAACCCAACTCGAAGACCGTCCTGGCGTTGATCAGCCGCGCATATTGATAGAATAGCCGGCCGACTGCGGGGCCCACGATAGGAATGTCGCGCGCCTTCGCCTGCCGCTCCATCTCCTGCAAGACGGGCTCGCGTTGGGGAAGCATAGCGTAGAGATAGCTTTCGACACGTTCATCGGTAAAGCTCTTCATCGAGGGTATTCACTCCTCAGCTTAACGTCTGCCCGGGTTTCATTTCGACCACCACCGGGCCGCCCGTCGCCAGTAATTTCCTCAGATCATCAGGCCTTCCGGTCAACATCGGAAACGTCGCGAAGTGCATAGGGATTACGGTTTTGGGCTGGAGCAGTTTGCACGCGTAAGCCGCCTCGCGCGGGCTCATGGTGAAGTGATCGCCGATGGGCAGCATTGCAATCTCAGGCGAGTAGAGATCGTGGATGATCTGCATATCGCCGAACACAGCGGTGTCGCCGGCGTGATAGAGCTTCACTCTGCCGGGCAACTCGAGAACATAGCCGCAGGCCTCGCCACCGTACACGATGCTGCCATCGTCGTCCTGAATGCCGCAGGAGTGCACCGCGTGCGTCATCGTAATCCTGATGCCGGCGACCGTCTGCGTCCCACCCTTGTTCATGGGAGCGATCTGCTGGGCGCCTTTCTTCCCCATCCAGGTGCAGAGCTCAAAAATTCCGACCACGATGGGATTGTGCTGTTTGGCAATCTGCGCCGCGTCGCCGATGTGGTCCATGTGGCCGTGAGTGCAGATCAGCACGTCGGCCTTTCTTACCTGCTTCTCACTCTCCGGACACGCCGGATTACCCATCACCCAGGGATCCACGTACACGATGACGCCGTCTTTGGTTGTAATGCGGAATGTGGCATGGCCCAGCCACGTAATGCGGTTTCCTTGCAGGTCCATGGTTCACCTCGATTGCGGAGCGGAGAATCATTCGACGAGGCGTGGCTCGTCTCTCTCTGCTGCTGGCCGAACGAACCAGTCGAACAGGGTACGAACGGCAACAGGCTTACAGGCTACTGCAAAGACAGTGAAAAGGTAAATGCGTTACCCGGCGGCTAACGAGCCCGCGGAAAGAACCGACGTCCACGTGTCGCAGCGGAACGAAGCCATTGAATATTTTAGACAGCTTGGACGTCAGTCAGGCCGAGTTCCAGCAGCGAACCTGAATTGGCCGTTGTGCATAGTACAACGAGCAGAAGTGCTTAGGTTAACGGGCGACTTTCCTGTCCACTGCGACCGGGTGGGCGCTGCGCGGCGGCCGGCGCGTACCGTGACGCAGGCCCTTGGCATCCAGCTTAAGTTCGGCGATGGCGCGGCTCAGGGTGTTGCGATGCATACCCAGTTGGCGCGCAGCTTTGCACTGGTTACCCTTGCATTCCTGCAGCACCGTGAGAATGAACCGCTTCTTGAATTCACACACGCCCTCGGAATAGGTTATGCCGTTTTTGTACATCTGCAGGATCAAAGCTTCCAATTGATCTTTCACAAAGCCTCTCTCTTTTGCTTCGGTAAGGCCACAAATGAGCCACATCTTCACAGGTAACGATCACTGCCGTTCTCCTGGGATGGAAACGTGCTGGGGAACGATCCGTAACAGCTCCCAGCCGGCGCGAAAGCGCTGCCGCAATTCCGCCGGCGCCGCCCAGATCAAAGCGCGGCCGCTGACCAGCAGGAAAGGCGCGATGCGAGACTGCTGCAACCGTCCCCACTGCGGCGCGAAAGCGGCGAGCGCCAGCACCACGACGGTGCTGATCACGGCGCCGCGCAGAAACCCAAAGGCCCCGCCCAGAAGACGGTCGAACCAGCGAAGCCCGACCCCGTGCACGGCCCAGCGCGCAATCCGTCCCAGCACTCCCGCCAGCACCACCACGACCACGAATATGGTAAAGAACCCGGCGATATCCGCTGCCCACTGGGAGTTCACGTGCGGCGCAAACCACGCGGCCACCCGCGGGTACTCCCATGCAGCCAGCAAATATCCGACGATCACGCCCGCCAGCGAAAAGAATTCGTAAAAGAACCCCTGCGCGCTGGCCTGTAACACCGACAACACAATGATGAGCAGAATGACCCAGTCGAGAATAGAGAGGCCCATCATTCGGCTTTTCCTAGGCCGGCAGTGGATGCCCGGTCAATTGGGTGTAAGCCTCCACATATTTCTCACTGGTTCGGGCCGCCACCTCCGGAGGTAACGCCGGGGCTGGCGGCTGTTTGTTCCACTTGATTGCTTCCAGATAGTCACGCACGTATTGCTTGTCGTACGAGTCCTGCGGCCCACCCGGCTGATACTTGTCTTTGGGCCAGAAGCGCGACGAATCCGGCGTTAGCACTTCATCCGCCAGCACCAGTCCGGCAGCGGTATGGCCGAATTCAAACTTGGTATCGGCGATGATGATGCCGCGCGTCTCCGCGTAATCGGCAGCCGTCTGGTAAACCTTCACGCTCAACTCACGCAACTGTTGGCTGAGTTCGCGGCCCGCCAGCGTCACCATGCGATCGAACGAGATGTTTTCGTCGTGACCGCTGCTGGCCTTGATGGCGGGGGTGAAGATCGGCTCCGGCAACTTGTCCGATTCGCGCAACCCCGCGGGCAGTTTGATGCCGCAGACCGAGCCGCTGGCCTTGTACTCTCTCCAGCCCGAGCCGGAAAGATAGCCGCGCACCACACACTCGATGCCGATCATGTCGGCCCGCACCACCAGCATGGAGCGGCCCTGCAACTGCGCGGAGTATTTTTGCAGCTCCGGCGGGTACTGGCGCACATCCGCGGTCACCAGGTGATTGGGGACGATGGGCTTGAGGAACTCGAACCAGAAAAGCGAGAGCTGGGTCAGCACTCGTCCCTTTTGCGGGATGCCGGTCGCCAGCACGTAGTCGAAGGCCGAAATGCGATCGGTGGCTACGAACAGCAGATGCTCGCTGCCGACCTGGTAAAGGTCGCGAACTTTGCCGCTGGCGTAGAGCTCGAGCCCGGAAAAGTCGGTCCGCAACAGAACGTCGGAAATTTGAGTTGAATCTTTCACGGTGGCGCAAATCAAATCGGAGAAGTCGTCGGGTATTCTAAATTTCCCGTCTGGTTTGTCAACGTCTGATGAAAATTAGTTGCAGCCTACTGGGAAAAATCTGTAAAAAATTTCTTGACAGAGTGCCGAATCTCGCGGAACCCTTGCGCCTCGCGGCTTTCGCAGCACTCGGAGGGCAGCCCCGTAAAATCTCCGGCGGTTGTCCGGGGCTGCAACTTGGTCATAATTTGGCAACCAAACTTCGCTTGGTGTCAAGACTCTGCGAAAAAATTTTCTAGACCAGGACCGCCGCGCGCTAGTCGGCCGCGCTGCGATGGACCGTACGCACGTCCTCGATGTACTGCACATCGGGAGGGCCTTCGACCCCGGCCTGTTGCATCGCCTTACGCAGGTCATCGGAGTTCATAAACTTGCGCGCCTGCTCGACGCTCTCCCAATCGAAGAACAGGACCACTTCGCGGGGATCGTCAACGCTATGAAAAATGCGGAACGCGGTTTCGCCGGCATGCTTGCGGGTATTGAGGTGAGAATCGAACGCTTGCTTCCAGCGGTTGTAGTCCGCGACCTTGTGGCGGACCAGAACATGCACCATGAGAGCGCCCTCCAAATGAAATCGTCTCTACATCGTCTCTACTAAGATACGTAATCTCCAGCCGAATGTGAAACGGCAATGCCCCAGACCTCTGTGACAGCGGGTATTGACAGCGAAGCCACTGGGGTGCTGAAGGGGTGCGCGCCAGGCAGCGCTCCTGCGCAACTTGCAGTGGGTTATACTGCAAACCAAACTCATCGGGAGCACTTTTTCTTGCCGCGTCTCATCATTCGTTCCTCCGACATTCACGCCGCCGGATGTTTCGCCCTGGAAAATATCCCCCAGCGCACGCGCATCCTGGAATATACCGGAGAGCGCATCACCAAAGCGGAAGGCGACATCCGCTACGAAGGCCGCCTGTTCACTTATCTGTTCGGCCTGGGCGATGGCGAGGTGGTGATCGACGGCCACGGGATGGCGATGTTTGTGAACCATTCTTGCGATCCCAACTGCGAGACCGACGAAGAAGAGGGAAGGGTGTACATCGCCGCCATTCGCGACATTGCCGCCGGCGAGGAACTCACCTACGACTATTGCCTCTACGATGGCGACGACGAGGCGCCCTGTTCTTGCGGCAGCAAGAGTTGTCGAGGGAGCATGTACTCTCCCGAAGAATTGAAGAAAATGGCCCGTGCCGCAGCCCGCAAGAAGAAACAGGCCGAACCGGCGGCGAAGAAGAACGGCGCCGGTCGAAACGTGAGAAACGGGAAGCGAGCAAAGTGAAACGGGGAGGCTTCCACCCGGCCTTCTGCTATATTTAGCTTTTGATTACCCCCATTCCTTAAGCACAGGAGCGGTCCTCATGGCTAAGAGCGTCAATAAAGTCATTCTCATCGGCAATCTCGGAAAAGATCCGGAAGTGAAGTACACCCAAACCGGCATGGCGGTGGCGCGCTTCTCAGTGGCAACCACCGATCGCGTCAAAGACAAAGACGGCAACTGGCAAGATCGCACCGAGTGGCACAACCTGGTGGCCTTCCAGCGTACCGCCGAAATCGCCGCCGAGTACCTGAAGAAGGGTGGCAAGGTCTATATCGAAGGCCGTCTGCACAGCGACTCCTGGGACGACAAGGAAACTGGCCAGAAGAAGTACAAGACCGAGATCATCATCAACGATTTGGTGCTGCTCGGCGGACGCGATGCCGGCGGCGGCGAAGGCGGCGGACGCGCGGGCAAGTCCAGCGGCATGGACCAGCGCACGCCCGAGCCGGAACATTCGCAGGCGCCGACCGGGGCGGAGATCACGGACGAAGATATTCCGTTCTGATGGCTTCACCTCTCTGTTGCTGTCGTCCCGATTATTGCTGTCATCTCGAGCGGGGTCGCCCCGGCGACCGAGTCGAGGGACCTGCTTTTCTGCTGAGTTGCCTGAAGGGAATTGAATGTACAAGTTGATCGGGGTCATGGCGCTATTGCTGTTTTCCTCGGGCGTCGATTATGCGCAAAGCTCAACGCCAAACCCACAAGAACCCTCCGCACGCAGCGACGTCTCATCACTGCCGGTTTATTCCGACTCTCCCGCCGGACTGGAGTCCTTCTTTGCGGATGCTCTGAAGGCGTCCGTCGAGGGCCGTTCTACAGCAGTTCTGGCGTATGGCCAGTCGCTCGTTCTTCCGAATGCTGAAGCCTGGTTTGTTTCGAAGTTTGGGGATGTTAAGTGCAAAGAGAAGACTCTCGCAGCTAACGATTGCCTCGGCCCGCGGCTGGCTGCTGCTTACGGCACATATTCGCCAGTGTTGCCCGCCTCGTTCGAAATGACACTTGGTGACCTCGCGCAGGAAGGACTAACGAACTTTGAAGTAGTCGATTACACCGGGCCGTGTGCCTCTCCTCAGCGGATTGTGCCATCGGTAAAACTCGTGGGCAGTCTAACGGCCACACCGGTACTTTCGTCAATGCTGTCGGGATTGGTCCAACGTCACGAGCCGGTATACGTGGTTTGGGCATACAGCCAGGACAAGGAAACAACACTGGCCTTCTTCGTCTATGACGAGGGAGCGTTCCGATACATCGGCATGCCTCATCCCTTCTTGCCCGAAACTTACATCCAAGTGCGGGACTCGGGAGCATCAATTAGCGGCCCTGCGTTGACACCGCACTACCTCACCGATGATCAACTTCCCATGCAAAACGTAATTGTCGATCCAGCAATCGTCGCGACCACTGTGGTTCTGAATGTCGTGGTGGACAAAAAAGGGAAGCCCGAAGAGATCTCTTATGTCAGGGGCTCTGAGCAGCTTAAGGAAGAGGCTATTCGAAGCGTGAGGAAACGCCGATTCGACCCACCCGGCTTTGGACCGCGCGGTATGCATCCGAACGAGTTCTGTCTGAACTGGACGCCTGCAAAGTGAGCGACGCGATTGTGCTTCAACCAACGTCGCACTCGGGATTGTCATCTAACATCACAGCATGAGCTTTCCACGATCCAGCGGCATCCTGTTACATCCAACTTCTCTTCCGTCGGCTTACGGCATCGGCGAGCTGGGGCCTGAGGCGCATGGCTTCGCCGATTTTCTGCGCGGTGCCGGGCAGCGAATCTGGCAGGTCCTGCCACTAGGGCCGACCGGATACGGCGACTCTCCCTATCAATGTTTCTCAGCCTTCGCCGGCAATCCTCTATTGATCAGCCTCGACACGCTGGTGGAGCGCGGTTACCTCGATTCTCGGCAGTTGGACTCGCTTCCGGAATTTTCTGACGGCCAGGTGGATTTCGGCGCCGTGATCGCATGGAAGCCCCACTTGCTGCGCCATGCTTTCCGGTCGTTCCAACGCAGTTCGCCGGCCGAGCGCGAGGCGTTCGCCGCTTTCTGCGAAATTCACTCCGTCTGGCTCGACGAATTTGCGCTGTTCATGGCGCTCAAGGAAGCTCACGATAAGGTTGCATGGACGCTCTGGGATGCCGACCTGGCGCTGCGCCAGCCGGACGCAATCCAGCGCGCTCGCAACCAACTGCGTGACGAGATTGAATGCCATAAGTTCATCCAGTTCGAATTCGAGCGGCAGTGGCGCGATCTGAAGGCGCATTGCGGGCGCAACGACATTCGCATCATGGGCGACGTTCCCATTTACGTCGCGCTCGACAGCGCGGACGTGTGGGCCAACCGCGACCTGTTCGAACTGGACGAGTCGGGCCGGCCAACAGCCGTTTCCGGCGTGCCGCCTGATTACTTCAGCGCCACCGGACAACTGTGGGGCAACCCCATCTACCGCTGGGAAGCCCACGCTAACACCGGATACGCCTGGTGGATCGCTCGCCTGCGCCGCTCGCTGGAAATGCTCGACATGATTCGCCTCGACCACTTCCGCGGCTTTGAGGCGTACTACGAAATTCCCGGAGGCGAAGTGACGGCGGTCAACGGTGCGTGGGTCAAAGGACCCGGCGCCGCGCTATTTGAGGCGCTGGAGAACGCGCTGGGCAGGCTGCCCATCATCGCGGAAAATCTGGGCGTGATCACGCCGGAAGTGGAAGCACTGCGCGAACGCTTCGGATTTCCGGGCATGGCGATTCTACAGTTTGCCTTCGGCAAGGACCCGCAAGCCCCGGACTTCAAGCCCCACAACTATCCGCGCCATCTGGCGGCCTATACCGGCACGCACGACAACGACACCGCCGTGGGCTGGTGGACGAGCACGGCGGGAGGCGGGAGTATTCGCACCTCCGCCGACGTCGCAGAGGAGTTGGACTATGCGCGGCGCTACTTGAACACTGACGGCCACGAAATTAATTGGGTAATGATTCGAACTCTGATGGCATCGGTCGCCGACACCGTGCTGTTTCCGTTGCAGGATGTGCTGGGCGTCGGCAGCGAAGGCAGGATGAACCTGCCGGGTACCTCGTCGGGAAACTGGCGCTGGCGCTTCCGCCAGGAAGATCTGACATCGGCGATAAGCGCACGGCTAAGGCAGTTGGTGGAAACCTACGAGCGTTAGGGTGACCGCCCCGGATTATTCCTGGGCGACAAGAAATAATATTGTCATCCCGAGCGGAGCGCAGCGGAGTCGAGGGATCTGCGGTTCGCTGGCATCGTTACGCTCTCGGAACAACCGCAGATCCTTCGACGCCGTGCCCGCCCGACCCGCAACAGCAGCGGGTCGGAAATTCTTTGCGGGCGCTCCGCTCAGGATGACAATTCAATGTTCATGAATAACGCGGTTCTAGCCCACCATCTCCTCGAATTTCAAGGGATCGGGCGGCACCGGGTTGGACGGCGGTTCAATCACCTTCAGGACCTGATAGGTGTGGCTGATGCGGTGAATCACCGTAATCGTGCTGAGCACGGCGATCACCCACAGCACCGGTCCCATGCGATTGAACAGCGCTCCAATGATGATCAGCACGATGCGCTCCGGCCGCTCCATGAAGCCGACCTTGCAACTGGGGATGAGCGACTCGGCGCGCGCGCGGGCATAGCTCACCATCACCGAGCTGATCATGACGAAGGCGGCCATCACCACGTAGAAGAACCGATTGGCGCGGGCGTAATACACCAGCAGCCCGAAAAACAGGGCCACATCGCTATAGCGATCGATGATGGAATCGAAGAAGCCGCCGAATTGCGTGACCTGGTTGGTGGCGCGGGCCACACGGCCGTCCACCATATCGAAAATGCCGGCCCCAATGATCACCAGTCCGGCGTAGAGGAACATGCGGCGCTGGTTCTCGGCGTGGGCATAGCCAAACAGAATGCCGGCCACGACGTTGATCAGCAATCCAATGAAGGTGAGCGCGTTAGGCGAAATTCGGGTTAGCGCCAGGCCGTGGACAATCTTGTACAGAAGCCACTTGCAGGACCGCCCGACTGCGCTCGTCCAGGTCATTCCGCACCATTATCCTTCATCGTGAATGGTGGTCAGTTTCAGCACCTCTAGTTCGCGTTTGCCGGCCGGGGTGACGACCTCGCTGACGTCGCCTACTTTTTTCCCCATGAGGGCGCGGCCGATCGGGGAACTGGTGGAGATCAATCCCTTGGTCACATCCGATTCTTCGCTGGTCACCAGCTTGTACTCGATTTTTTCCTCTTTGGTGGAATCATAGACCAGCAAGGTCGAGCCAATGGCGGCGCGGTCGCGGGGGATGTTCGCCATGTTGATCATGGAGAGGTCAGCCATGCGCTGCTTGAGCTGGCCCAGGCGGGCGCGGACAAACTCCTGCCGCTGCTTGGCCATGTGATACTCGGCGTTCTCGCTGAGATCGCCCATGGCCACAGCTTTCTTCAGCTCTTTGGGCAGCTCGTGATTGAGCTCGTGCTCGAGAACTGTAATCTCTTCCGACAGCTTCTTCTTGATGTGTTCAGGCATACTTCGGATTTGATGGCTTCGGGCCGGCTGGACGCCTCCCGCAAGCATTGCACCATTATACGACGAAGGACTCGCCGCCAAGCTCAGCAAGGCCGATTGAGGTAGTGTCTCAGTTTGAAATTCAGGCTGCGCTTTCGTCGCCAAGTGGAGACGTTCGAGTTCGTCGGCGCAGAAACAACGGAACTCATCAGAAAAATCATTGCCTTCTGCGCCTGACGAGCCAGACAAGTGCATCGTCCAGGTGTTCAAGTGCGACCGCTACGGACGGGCCGCCGCGGATTGGGAGCTTCATTTCTTTCCGCCCAAGTGGTCGCCGAAGCGGAAGGTGATGCCTGTCGAATAGCGGAAGGCGTTGATGTTGTAACCGTAGTAGTGGAAGACGCCGTGCCGCACTTCCACCTCGCAGCAGGCGCGGTCCAGCAGATATTCCGCCTGGATGGGGCGCAGCCAGATGCCGTGCCCGAGGGCGATGTCCAGGCCTCCACCGGCTGCCATGGCGAATTTGGTAGTGGAGCCGCTGCCGGTCGTGCCCACTGGCGGAAGGTTGCTGCAAGTAAGCGGGGGGGTGCAGATTGGCTCAGCCAGCAGCGTACTGCTTGTCCACGTATGCTGCACACCGAACAAGGTTTGAACGAAAGGCGCGTAACGCGAGCGGCGATAGGTGAAATGTGGCCCAAACAGAAAATTGTGCGCGTGCGCGGTCTCTCGGTAGACTCCCGGAGTGAAGTCCGGTGTCGCAGGGAACGTAATGTTGGCGCCGCCGTAGTGGCCGGAAAAATCGCTGGTAATCGCGAACCAGCGGTTCAGGAAGATCGTTGTCGAGGTGTCCCATCCACTGAGACTCGAGCCTTGTGGGAAGTATGCGTTGCTGTGAGTGAGTGAATATCCTCCGAAGGTCTCAAATCGCTGCGCGTCCTGCGCGGCGGCCGATGCGATGAAAGCAATACAGACAACGAGCAGAAATCCGAGTTTACCCGCGCTGGTCATATCTGCCTCTTTCGTCTTGCTAGCAGTATGACGTGCAGCTGTCGTGTGCGGGTTGAGCCTTCAGGTTAAGAAGTGTGTCCGAGTGCCATATTGGGAAGCGGAGAAGACAGAATCTCCGGAGAAGGCGCCGTCACCATAGCCCAAGATTTCAAACTGAGACACTACCCGGATTGACGAGGGCGTTATCCTGAAAGCACTGGGAGCGCCTCAGCAATGCGCGGTGTGATTTCACTGCAAGGGCCAGTTGAGGAGATAGACGGGAAACTTACGTTATTCATCCCGCTCGAGGCTGGTGGGGCCCAATTTATCGAATGTTCCAGGGGCATCGGAGAGGTAGAAGGCGATTACTTGAGAATCACCATTCCAGAATGGCTTGCCGGCATCCTCAGGATTGAAGACGGCAGTATCGTCTCCGTCGATAACGAAGGGGAAAGGTTCAACATTCATCCTGTCGCTCCGTTACCTCTCCAGTGACCTGTAGAAATCCAACACCCTCTGCCCTAACCTCCCGTCCATTGACCCCTTCGGAGCAACGGGGGTATACTACGAGCAGCGAATGAGCCGTTCCCCTCGTAATAACCCAGGCTTCTGGGTCTAGTACTCCGGCCCTCATGAATAACCTAAGTTTCAGCATCGGAGACAAGGTCGTTTACCCCAACCACGGGGTGGGCGTAATCGAGCAGATCAGCAGCCGCACCATCGGCGCGCAAGTCGAGAAATTCTACCTCCTCAAGATCAAGGCCAGCAGTTTGAAGGTCATGGTGCCCTTTCACAACGTCGGCAGTGTCGGGTTGCGAAAAGTGGTGCGCAATGGCGAGGTGCAGAAGATTCTGGATTTCCTCAACGATGGCAAGTGCGAGAACCACGCCGATTGGAAATACCGCTTCAAGGAAAACTCCGACAAGATGCGTACCGGTTCGCTGCTTGATGTTGCTGTGGTCCTCAAAGGTCTGCTGGTCCTGGCCCAATCCAAACCGCTCAGCTTCCGGGAAAAGAAAATGCTGGAGCGGGCCCGCTACCTGCTGGTGAGCGAACTGGCGATGTCAAGAAATCGGGCCGAGGCCGAGGTTGAGGAACTGCTCAACAAATCGCTGTCGAAATCCAAGCTGCGCTTTCCTGAAGCGTCAAGCATGGAAGCCTGAGTTTTCCCCGGAAAGCACATGCCCGGAACATTGCACATCTTTCGCCTGAAACCCGATCCACTGCAATACCAGGCGAACATCAACGTCGGCGCGAATTCGTGGGTGCGGGTTTTCGACGCACCTGGTCTCGATGAGTTTCTGCGCCACAGTTGGGCGTTACCCGGGAGTGAGGTCGAGGCCATGCTGGGGGAACTTCGCGCCAGCGGGCGCACCACCGAGGCCCTGATAGACATCCCAGAATCCCACCTGGCGGAAATGGGCTTCGCCGAATCGCCCAGCGACGAGTAGACGCTCGCTGCACACAGAACTTATCCCACCAGCACTGCGCCCCCGTTTACGTTGAAGACCTCGCCGGTGATGAATCCTGCGTGCCGGGTGCAGAGGAACAGGATGGGCGCGGCAATCTCGTCCGGCGTCGCCACCCGGCCCAGCGGAATCGTGGCGAAGACCCTTCCGCGCCGCGCGGGATCAGAGAGCGCTCCCGCGGTCATGTCCGTCTCAACCCATCCCGGCGCAACGCAGTTGACGTAAATGCCATGCGGCGCGAGCTCGGTCGAGAGCCCCTTGGTCATGCTGATGATCGCGCCCTTGGTGGCCGCGTAATCGACGTGGCCGGCCTCGCCGCGCTGCCCGGCAGTGGAGCTGACCAGCACGATGTGTCCACCGCGCGCCTGCCGCTTCATTTGCGCCACCGCGTGTTTCACTAAGGCGAATGTGCTGTCGAGGTTGATGGCCAGCGTGGTGCGCCACTGCTCGTCGCTCATCTGGTCGATGTCAACCTCCTCCGATGGCCAGATACCGTGATTGACGACCAGCGCATCAAGCGATCCGAAGCGCTCGACGGCCGCGTTCACCAACGCTGCGGCGTTCGCGGTGCCGGTGAGATCGGCTTGCACGGCATGACAGCTTTCGGCTCCGCATTCCTCGACGAGCCGCTCCGCTTCCGATTGTGCGCGCTGGTAATTGAAGACGACCCGGGCCCCGGCGCCCACGAACATGCGCACGGTCGCCGCGCCAATGCCGCGCGAGCCTCCCGTGATTAAGGCGACTCTTCCTTCAAGCGATAAAGTCGGAACCGATGGCATGGCTAAGAAAGCTATCACATGGCAGGCGTGGCCGGTTGCCGCATGGCCGGGAAGCTCAACCACATGGATCCAGATTCGGGTAGCTGGCAGCAGCAAGGTGCCACTAAAGGACTGCCCGAACGCGGCCGATATTACCAACAATGCCGACTAGGCTGCGCAGCAAGGCAGGGATGGTGGAAGCGTGGGGCCTCGACGAAGGACGCGCTCCCACCATCGCTATTAGCGACGACGATCACGGTTTGCCTGACCGGCGCTGCCGATTGTCGAGCGAGCAAGAAGCTCCGCTGGCAGGCAGGAGCCTCAAAGCTTCCTTCCTCCCTTTGGGTCAAGCGAATGTTCTTGCGATTTCTCTCTTCTGTACCCAGTCAATCGGCGTCCGCGAATCGATTGTCCAGACTTGGGCAACAACTGGGCGGAGATGGACGGCGCGCCCGGCATCTCATCAATCCAACCTCAACAGAATGTGCAGGTTGAACTGCCTGGTCTGTGGCAACGTAAGTGCTTCTCGTACCTACGGAAGTTTAGGACCACGCCCATGCAAAATATTCGCGTCGCGTTTCGCCAGTTCCGGAGGTCACCCGCCCTCGTAATAACCATCGTTCTGACCCTGGCGCTGGGCATCGGCGCCAACACCGCCATCTTAATGTTGGTCCATGCAGTGCTGATCAAGTCGCTGCCGGTGGTCGATCCCAAGACCCTCTACCGTGTGGGCGACAAAGATGACTGCTGTGTGAACAGCGGTTTTATGAACGACGACGGCGAGTTCGACCTTTTCTCCAATGAGTTGTACCGCCATATTCGCGACACCACGCCCGAATTTGAGCAAGTGGCAGCGATGCAATCGGGAAGCAACACCATGACGGTGCGGCGCGACTCGGAGCCCGCCAAGGCGCTGCGCAGCCAGTATGTTTCGGGAAATTTCTTTTCCACCTTCGGCATTGGGCCCTTCGCAGGACGGGTCCTGAGCCAAGCGGACGACACGCCCGGCGCAGCTCCGGCTGTGGTCATGAGTTACCAGGCGTGGCGGGCGGATTATGCTGGCGATCCCTCCGTCGTGGGCGCCACGTTTTACATTCAGAACCAGCCGGTGACCGTAGTCGGCATTGCGCCGCCGGGATTTTTTGGCGACCGGATTCGCTCCAAGCCTCCCGCACTGTGGATTCCGCTGTCGGCAGAGCCGCTGATTGAGCGGGAAAATGCGCTTATTCACGTACCGGAGGCGAATTGGCTCTACCTGATCGGGCGCGTGAAGCCCGGCGTGAGCATAGGCCCGCTTCAGGCAAAGATATCGAATACGTTGCGGCTGTGGCTCACAAGTCAGACCGCGTACACCCAGAATGGCGGCTCAAAGGTAATTCCGCGACAGCACGTCGTGATAACGCCCGGTGGCGCCGGCATTCAGAGCCTGCAGCAGGAGACCGGGAAGGGACTCTACCTGCTGATGACGCTCTCCGGACTAGTGTTGCTGGTAGCATGCGCCAACGTCGCCAACCTGCTGCTGGCGCGCGGAGCAACGCGCAAAGCCGAGACCTCTATCCGCATGGCGCTAGGTGCGGCGCGCGGCCGGCTGATCCGGCAGATGCTGATGGAAAGCGTGTTGCTCGGATGCCTGGGCGGCCTCGCTGGACTGGCGGTCGCGTACGAAGGCACGCGGACGATCCTGGCGCTGGCCTTTCCCAACTCGCCGCAACTGCCGATCGACGCCAGCCCCTCGCTGCCGGTGCTGGGATTCGCGTTCCTGCTGTCCCTGGTGACTGGGATCGTGTTCGGGAGTGCGCCGGCATGGATTGCCTCGCACGCCGATCCCGCCGAGGCGCTGCGCGGGGTGAACCGCTCGACGCGCGACCGCACTTCGCTGCCGCAGAAGTCGCTGATCGTGTTTCAGGCCGCGCTGTCGCTGATCTTGCTGGTGGGCGCAGGACTGTTGACCAGGAGCCTGCGCAATCTGGAACATCAGGACTTTGGCCTCCAGACCTCGAACCGCTACGTGCTGCACATTGATCCCGCGGGGGCGGGATACACCCCGGAGAAGCTGCCGGCGCTGTACCAGTCTCTGGAGCAGAAGTTCGGCTCGCTGCCGGGCGTACAGAGTGTCGGGCTGGCCCTGTACAGCACGTTGGAAGGCAACAATTGGGGCGAAGGCGTCCGAGTGGAAGGGCGGCCCGCGCCTGGACCCGACGACCACAATGAGTCATCGTGGGACCGGGTAAGCCCGAAGTTTTTTGAAACCGTCGGACAACCGGTGGTTCGTGGTCGCGGCTTTACGGATGCCGACACTGCGACCTCGCAGATGGTCGCCGTCGTGAACCAGGCCTTCGTCAAAAAGTTCTTTCCTAAAGAGGACCCGGTAGGGCGCCACTTCGGTGTGTTTGACATAAAATACGCCGGCGCTTTCGAGATTGTCGGCATCGTCGCCGACGCCAAGTACACCGACCCGAAAGACAAAATCCGGCCGATGTATTTTCGGCCGCTCACCCAGCAGTTGAAGGTGACCGATCCTGACCACGTCATGGCCGAAGGCCGGTCACTTTACATCAACTCGATCACTTTGAATTTCCGCAGCCAGCCGCAGAATCTGGATGCTACGGTACGGCACACCCTGGCCGACATCGATCCCAATCTGACCGTGATCGACCTGCGTTCTCTCGACGACCAGGTGGCCGAGCACCTGAATCAGGAGCGACTGGTTGCGCGCTTGACCATGCTGTTCGGATTGCTGGCGCTGGTGCTGGCCTCGGTGGGGCTCTACGGCATCACCTCCTACACCGTGGCGCGGCGCACCAGCGAAATTGGACTGCGCATGGCCCTGGGCGCGGACCGCGGCAACGTGCTGCGACTGGTGCTGCGCGGGGCCCTGGCGCAGGTCGCGCTTGGCCTGGCAATAGGAATTCCAATCACCTTGCTAGGCGCGCATTACATGGCCGACCAACTTTTCCAGGTACGCTCCTATGATCCCGTGAGCATCTTGCTTGCGGTGGTGGTATTGTCGCTGGCAGCAGCCTTGGCCGGCTTCCTTCCGGCGCGCCGGGCAGCCAGCATTGAGCCCATGGAGGCGCTGCGCATCGAATAAGGAAGCTCATGGGGACCACCCGGAAACTTGCGCACTGTCCCGCTTTGCCCCCGTTGCCGCTGGCTTCCGGCATGTGCTAACGTCGGTCGGTTATTTCGGGCGACCATCAGGCGAACATGGAAATGGCCATGGATTCGCCGGCCACGGGTGCTGAAATTCGGACAAGGAGAAGCACATGAAGAAGCTGGTATTCCTGACTCTATTGATCACGGCAACTCTTCTATTAACCCTGGCCTTTCCAGCGGCGGCAACTGGTCCAAAGGCCCCGCCGGCTCCCGTGGTTGTTCCACCCAACCCCGCGGTGGCTGCCACGACCCAAGAGTACAGACGCCCTCGCATACATGAGGCGATAGAAGCGATGCGAAACGCCAGGGAACATCTGCAGCAGGCTCAGGGCAATTTTCATGGCCATCGCGAGAAAGCGATCGAGCATCTCAACAGCGCTATCCACGAAGCGGAGATTTGCGAGCACGAATGATAGCGTTTGGTCGCAAAGCAAAGGCAGCGCCCGCGTGCGGTGACCCAACTTCGGCACATAGCGGCCGGCGTCCTGGGAATGGCGTCGGCCTTCTCTTGCTGCCACGTCATAGCTCTGGTTGTCGGCCATTCGGAATTGATCGTCGGCATCGAGTGGCCGCGTAGCCGGCCTATCTGGACCTGGCTCCGCTGGTGGAAATTGTCGGAATGCGTGGGAGCATCGTCGCGCCATGGAGGAGACCGTGGACATTGAAGCGATTCGGATGTACTGCCTGCAATTCCCCCACACCACTGAAATCGTGCAGTGGGGAGCCGACCTGTGCTTCAAGGTGGATGGCAAGCTGTTCGTGGTGGCGGCGATGGAGATGGTGCCGCAACGGGTTTCGTTCAAGTGCTCACCGGAGAATTTCGCTGAGCTTTGCGAGCGCCCTGGAATCATTCCGGCCCCCTACATGGCGCGGGCGCAATGGGTCAGCCTCGAGCGGCTGAACGCGCTGTCCGACTCCGAGCTGCGCGAGATGATTTCCGAATCTTACCGGCTGGTGTGGGAACGCCTGCCGAGGAAGAGGCGGGTGGAACTGGAGAGCGGCGCAGCGGCAGAAGCAAAGCGACCGGCAGTCCGCAAGTCAAGGACTGCGCCTCGGATATCAGCGGCCAAGAGTAAGTCGGCGGTCAAAAGTAAGTCAGCGCTCAAAACGAAGTCAACGGTCAGAAGTAAGTCAACGGTCAGAAGTAAGTCAGCGGTCAGAACGAAGCCAGCGGTCAAAGCCAAGCGTACGAAGGCGGCCCGGCGCGGATGAAGATGAGGCGGATAGCTGGCCTGCGTCGCGCCGTCATTTTCAGCGCGATGCTTTCGTCCATACTGCTGACCCAGACGACCTCCGCCGGAGGCCAGTCAACGTCCCCGCCAGGTGCATCGCGGGCGCCACATAGTTCGATCTCGCCGCAAACCGCGGCACTGGAGCGCGACTTCTTCGCCGCCATTCGCCAAGGGAACGCCACGAAGTTCTTGTCTTACGTGCCCGAGGAAGGCATTCACGTTGGCCCGCAAGCCCAGCCGGTAAGCCGCGCCGAGGTCGAAGAGCAGTTGTCGCATCGTCGCGGCCTCTACTGCAAGCTGTTTGACTCTTCCTGCATCGACGCTGCCATCAAGCTGGACGCCAGTTCGCGCGCCTGCTCGGACCGCGAACTGCTGACGCATTCGGAAAAAGTCCGCACCGCTGCCAGCGAAACCGTGCGCAACGGCGTGCGTCAGGCGATTCTGGTGGCCGAGGTGAAGAACAAGCGGTGCGGCGGCGCCAACCTGGTGGATTTCATCTTCAATTACGTGCACGGCGAATGGAAGCTGTTCTCGGCGCCGTAGGCCGGACCGAGCCCAAATCGGGAGAAGGTGTCTCCGGAGGCTGATCCCAGGATTTCGCCATTAGACGCGATTCTAGCCCTTCAGCCGATTCGGAGGTACTTTTGGTCGCCAAGAAGGGCGAAACGTCGCCTACGGGCCATCCAGCGCGTTTAAATGGCATTATATGCGACCATAATAATGGCTAAATGGTGGCTAATATATATATCATGTAAGTTTCATATTCAATCGGCACTTCTTTGGCACTTAAGTGTAAATAAGAATTGTCGAGAATGTTCAGCGCGGAACTAGCCAAGGAAGCGCCGAAGTCGGGCTTCTAACCGGCGTTGGTTTACGGTTTCACATTCCCAAACTACGAGCGCGTGCCAGCCTCCCGCTTTCAGGGCTGCAATGCTCTCGGCGTCGCGGGCTACATTACGGGCCATTTTTGGTCGCCAGTAGTGGAGGTTGGATTGTGGCAGCCGCCGCCCGTCGCGGCAATCCTGGTGCTGATGCCAGAAGCACCCATGAACGAAGATTACCTTGCGACGCGACGCAAACACCAGATCGGGTTTGCCTGGTAGGTTCTGGCGATGAAGGCGGTAACGGTATCCCATGCCATGAACTAGCCGACGTACGAACAACTCCGGCTTAGTGTCCGTTGATCGGACGGACGCCATCATTTCGCTTCTGTTCAAGCCTCGGTCCTCAACACCTTAGCCCGATGCCGTTTCTGAGTTCGTCCTCGCGTTGCTGCGCTGAATGGCCAATATGCGGCGGCCGATAAATTCAGCAATTGGCGGGGCTACCGCGTTGCCAATGAGTCTCCCTCGCCTACCGTCCAGCCTTCCGGGAAGCCCATTAGTTTCTCGCACTCGTTCCAAGTCAAGTTTCTGGCCACATAGTATTGGTCTGTCAGAGTGGCCGCCTTGATGGCCTCCAGTTTGGGCGCGTATCGTGGGGCAATAGCTCGTTGCCTTGGTATACCCAAAGCCTCCGCGACGTTGAACCAAAAGCGGAGCGTCTGAGATAAACTCTCCGCGAATACCGGATCGAGCGCCCGTCCGGCTCTCTCCTCGCGGCGAATCATCCCTAAGCAATTTGCCGCAGTCAGAATAGATCTGATGGGAAAGCGGCGATCTATAAGATCCGACAAGGAATATTCTTTCACGGTTGTGGGGAAGGCCCGCGCTGAGAGTGTTACACGTAAACCATACCCCCATATACCCGATCTTTTCGAGTTCGTTGGTAACTGACTCAAAGGCAGCCCCGCCGTCTGAGCTGAGGAGTCCCGAGACATTTTCCAAGACAATCCATGCCGGTCGAACTTTTCGAGCAAGCTCTGCAAATGTGAAGAACAGACCGCTCCGGGAGGCGTGAATCCCTTTGCGTTGGGCGTTCGCGTGGCTAACATCTTGGCACGGCCAGCCACCTGCCCAGAGGTCGGCTTCCGGGATGTCTTGTGCCTTGAGAGTGGTAATGTCGTCATGAAGTGGAACCTCCGGCCAGTGCCGTTTCAGAATGTGTTGACAATAAGGGTCGATTTCGCAATGGAATGCTGGTATCATTCCTGCTCGTTGGAATCCAAGATCGAAGCCGCCTATCCCGGCAAAGAATGACGCGAATCGCATCTATAGCCCCACCGCAAAATGCCTAAATTCAGAGCCAGCAAAGGACTTCTCATTACCCCGAGGCACACGCCGAACGAATCGGAAGCCCGTAGGGAAAAGTGGCTTGCTGAGGCCGAGGCTGGCTTTGTTTCTCCAACCCCAGCAAACAGACTTTATTACTCGGTCATTTTGAAAGCGCTCTGGCCCGCAGGGCACGGCATTCCTGGGCCCGTGCTGAACGAAACAGAGATTCGCGCGGCGATTGACGCCTTTCGAGGGGAAAAAGGAAAAGCGCCTTATAAAGACGTGTTCCGCCGAATGCGGGAACTGCAGGGCGAGGAAGGTTTCACGTCGATTAGGAAGGAAGGCAACCGCTACCAGCTGCAGAGCTTGGAAATAAGCCAGAAGCGCGAGCCGCGAGCCAAGTTGGGCAAAGCTCAGTGGGAAGAGCTCAAAGAGCAGTACGGCCACAAGTGCGCACATTGCGGGGCGCAAGAGCCGGACGTGAAGCTCAGCCCCGATCACAAAATCCCGCGCACCCGGCATGGCCCCAACGATTTCGGCAATTTGCAGCCGCTCTGCGAGCAGTGCAATATCCGGAAGAGCAGTGCCTGCGCGGGATGTACCCTGAATTGCAACACATGCCCTTGGGCATTCCCCAGTGAGTACAAGCAGATCATCATCGCGGACGATAACAAGGAACTCGTGAAGCGGGAAGCCGACAAGCTCAAAGTCCCTCAGTCCGATCTCGTGAACAGAGTTCTGCGCGATTATTTTAATAAGGCCAAACCGTAGAGACTTCATTTCTTCGCCTGTCACTTCCTTGTTACACTGAGTCCAACGGGGAACGCAATATCTGATGCGGTAGCAATTCAGATTCCTGTGGATTTCTTGTACCAAACCGGTCACTGCCCACTTTGGAACTGTGTCCGGCCTTCGTAATTGCTGCAAGATGGTGCATCACTCGAAAAGACCCACTACCCTAGCTTTCGTTAGCCTTCCTCAGGCCATCGTGATACTTTAGAAACCCATTCTTCGCCCAAGGAACGACGCAGCTATGATGTTGGAAACCGAAGTCTTCCAATTCGAGCCGGATATCACCGGGGTCTCCTGCGCCGGCCGCTTCACCCTGGGGACGCGCCTCAGCGAAACCGAAGCGCTGTTCAATTCGCTGATTCAACAAGGCGCGCGCAAACTGGTGCTGGATCTCACCCACGTCGAGTTCGTGGACAGCGCCGGGCTTGGCATCATCATGCACATCTTTGGAGAGATTGGTCAGCAGGGAGGACAGTTCCGGGTTGCCGGCGCCAACGAGCAGGTGAAGCGCCTGTTTGAGATCACGCACACCAAGGCGATTCTGGCGATCGATCCCGATCTGGTCACCAGCGTGAAGAAGCTTCAGGCTGGCGATGGGATGGCCGCCGACGCGATGGCGTAACGTCCGTGCGGTGGACGGCTTAGTCCAATTCCAACCCGCCGGTCAGATCGCTAATCTTTTCGATGCGGTGCTCCAGGCACCATTTCTCCAGGGAATCGACCAGCGTCTCACAGGCGCAGGGGTCCCAGAAATTCACCGTGCCGACCTCGATGGCGCTGGCGCCGGCCAGCAGGAACTCAATCACATCTTCAGCCGTGCTGATGCCGCCGATTCCGATGACGGGTATCTTCACGGCCTTGGCGGCTTCCCACACCATGCGCAGGGCAATCGGCTTGATGGCGGGGCCGGACAGTCCGGCGGTTACGTTGGAGATGCGCGGTTTGCGGGTTTCGGCGTCAATCGCCATGGCCACAAAAGTATTGACCAGCGAAATGGCGTCGGCCCCCGCTTCTTCGGCAGCCCGCGCCACCTCGGGAATGCTGGTCACGTTGGGCGAGAGCTTTACGATGAGCGGGCGGGTGGCGATCTTTTTCACCGCGCTCACCACGTCAAACAACATCTTGGGATCGCTGCCAAAGCTGATTCCGCCGCACTTGGTGTTGGGACAGGAAACGTTCAGCTCATAAGCGGCAATGCCTGCGCCGTCGTTGAGCATGCGCACCACATCTTCGTACTCCTCCTGCGAATGCCCAAACACGTTGCAGAAGAAAACGATGTTCTTGATCTTGTTCAGAAGCGGCAGCTTCTCTTCCAGAAAGGCCCGCACTCCAACGTTCTGCAGTCCGATGGCATTGAGCATGCCGGCGGCAGTTTCAAACAGCCGCGGCGGAGGGTTGCCGGCCATCGGTTCGCGCGAGAGTCCCTTAACGACGAACCCGCCCAGCCGATCAAGCGTGACCACGTCTTCGAATTCCACGCCATAGCCAAAGCTTCCGCTGGCGGCCATGATCGGGTTCTTGAGCGTGATTCCCGCGACGTTGACGCTCATATCCAGCGCGGGCTTGCGAGCAGGACTCACGAATGTGTCTCCATCAATGCGCCTCTCTTTCACGGCGTACGGCAATGGGCTGCCTCACACTGGCCGTGCGCTCCAGCTTGTCCCAGGCAAAGCTGCCGCCCTCCATGGCGCGCTTGAGGGTTTTGAGGAGCACCAGGGAAAACAGTTGGCGGTAGGCGAAACGTTGCAGCCAGACGTGGCCCAGCAAGAGGAAATCACGTTTTCCGCCGGGCCGTTGCCGCTCCAGCGTAAAGGCGATGGCCGAGGCGATGAAATCAATCACCATGAACAATGCGAAGTACACGACTAGCTTGTGGAAATCGGCCGGATTCGCCGACTCGGGATGCCGGTACTTGTCGACGAAGTAGATGGCGGCGCCGGCGACGAACATGATGTCGATGAACGGCGAGACCAAGGGCAGCAGCACCTGGAAGATGACCATGTTGGGTATCGCGACCCAGCCGAGAGCTCCTTTTTGCTTCACCGCCGCGCGGTGCTTCCACACCGACTGCATGATGCCGAAGGACCAGCGGAAACGTTGCCGCATCAGCCCGCGTGCCTTGGTTGGCGCCTCGGTGTAGGCCAGTGCGCGGTCCTCGTAATTGACCCAATAGCCAGCCTGTAGAAGCGCCATGGTGAGATCGGCATCCTCGGCAACGGTGTCGTGCTGATAACCGCCGGCGGAGCGGACCGGCGCGGTGCGCCATGCGCCAATGGCTCCGGGGACCACACTCACGGCGTTGAGCGTGTTGAGCGCGCGCCGTTCAAAGTTCTGGCTGGTGATGTATTCCAATGCCTGCCAGCGGGTCCACAGATTGACGCGATTGCCGACTTTGGCATTGCCCGCCATGGCCGCCACCCGGGGATTGCTGAAGTGCGGCACCAGTTTCGAGATCGCGTCGGGCGCGACCAGGGTGTCGGCGTCGATGCCGACAAACAGCTCTTCGGTCACTTGCTCCAGCCCGAAGTTCAGCGCATCGGCTTTGCCGGAGTTTGGCTTGGTCAACACCATGACCCGGCCGGCCGCGATCTCATTCTGGAAGGCGGCGCGCGTGACCTCCAGAGTCGCGTCCGTGGAACCGTCGTCGATGACAATCACTCGCAGGTTCTTGTAGTCGGAATCCAGGACCGAACCGACGGTGCGCTCGATGACCTTTGCCTCATTGTAGGCGGGGATGAGCACGGCCACCGCTGGCTGGTAGTTGGGGTCGAAGTTGCTCTTGCGCCGATGGAAGCGGTCGAAGATGGCCAGAGTTCCGACCAGCACCAGGCGCCCGCTCATCAGCACGTCCCCCACGAAGAAAACGAAAATAATGAACGAGGAGATGACTCCGAACATGCCGAAGGTAAGGCCGTCGACCCAGGCGGCCCAGTGTTCGTTGGTCGAAATGGGCGGCATGACTTCCGCGCGGGTCTTGCCCAACAGATCGGAGACCGGAACGATCTGGTAGCCGCGGGCCTTCAGGCCGTCGATCATCATGCCCAGCGCCTTGACGGTCTCGCTGCGGTTACCTCCGCCATCATGCAACAGGATAATGTTTCCGCAGCTAAGATTGCTGGGCTGGCAGGGCGGCAGGTTGGCGAACACGTCGGCCACAATGTCGTCCGCAGAGCGCCGCGGATTATCGTGCCAGTCGTTAGGGTCGATCTTGTCTCCCACCGTGATAAAGCCCATGTCCTGCGAGAGCTCCAGGGGACGCACCTGGTCGGCGGTATCCGGCTCCTGATCAATTGAATAGGGCGGACGGAAGAGCACCGGCTTGACTCCCAGCTTGCCTTCGAACAGCCGCTCGGTGAGATTCAGTTCCACCTCGAAGTAGCGCTTGGAAATGTTGCTGATATCGGGATGGGTGAAGGTGTGGTTCCCGATTTCATGGCCTTCCTTGTAAATGCGCTTGGCAATGCCGGGATACTTTTCAACCTCCAGCCCGATGAGGAAGAAGGTGGCCTTGACGTTCTTTTCTTT
>Ga0187880_1000634_pt1 | contig 28873 bp, 24 predicted proteins | sample June2016WEW_19_4_FD_132998 | JGI IMG/M metagenome (GOLD analysis project Ga0187880, IMG submission 132998) | Peatland microbial communities from SPRUCE experiment site at the Marcell Experimental Forest, Minnesota, USA - June2016WEW_19_40 | ecosystem: Environmental > Terrestrial > Soil >... | reverse complement strand
GCAGGGCGAGCTCGAATATCCGGGGGTCGGGCTTCGCAACACCGACGACGTGAGAGTCGATCACGGCCGCGACGGGGGCGAAGTCGCCAGAAACACTGCACAGCCCCGTTCTGAGCAGCAACTCCTCCATCCCACCTTGGGTGGTGTTGGATACGACAGCCAGGCGGTAGCCGGCGGCGGCGAGGCGACCAAGCGCCTCGGCGGCCCCAGGGGCGGCGACCCAGGCCGTTCCCTCATATACCTCGGCTACGACAGCTTTTCCGGCTTCGTCCTGGAACTGGGGGAGAACGCCGAGGGCTGAGGCGAGGAGGCGGCCCATCTCGTGCCAGTCCGGAACAGGACCGTCGTCGAGGTGCCTCAGCATTTCGAAGTGGGCGCGCCAACAGGTCGCGTTTTCCGGATAGGCGCCGAAGTCGCCGAGAATAAACCGCACCGCGACCGGGTCCGGCAACAGCAGAACCCCGCCTGCATCGACTGTCGCTGACTTGAGCACTCTGACAGCATGCCTCTTCTGGGGTGCGCGGGCATCCCGCGGCTCTTGTGACCGTGCGAACGGCGCGAGGCGGCTGCCAGAATCAGGCGCTTCGGCAGTCAGCAGTGGTTCGGGTAGCCGAGGTCTTCGCGGAGCAGCGAAAAGAGCAGTGCGTCCCCGCGCACGCCGCGGAGATCCAGGTAGGCCCGTAACAGGCCTTCGCGACGGAAGCCCACTGCCTCGAGGACTCTTGTCGATCCCTCATTGTCAGGCTCGACGAGCGCCTCCAGCCTGACCACGACGGGCAGGCCGAGTGCCCAACGGCTCAACAGGCCGAGGCTCGTGCGGGCGAAGCCCTGCCGCCGGCGGCTCGCCACGGTCCAGAACCCGACACCGGCAACGCCAGGTTGTTGTCGGTGAAGCAGGCAGATGAGCCCGACTGCGGTGTCGGTTGCTGCCTCGGTGACAGCGAGGCTCAGTCCCTCGCCCGTAACGGAGCGTTGCCACTGCCTTTCCAGGAAGGCAAGGCCGGACTCCCTCGAGAACGGCCACGGCACCGTCGTGCCGGCCGGGATGACCGGGTCCCCGCTTGCCTGTTCGATGCAGTCCAGGTCGCTGTAGGTCCAGCTGCGGAGGACCACTTGCCCGTCGCTCAGCTCCGGGGGATCCGGAATGGCGTTCGGTCGGTACACGGGGTCCACGGCTACATCATCCCAAACGGGCCACCGAGTCGGCACCGAGCACGCCTGCAGGTCACGGCAAGTTCTTCGGCGCATGCGATTGACGCGAGAAATGCCCCCCACCGATCAAAGGTGGGGGGCACCCCTCGCTGTCTGGGCTCGTCAGGTGGACGCGAGGATCACACCCGGCGAGCGCAGGGACCTAAGCGACCGTCGTCGTCGTGGTTGAAGTGGTGGTCAAAACAGGCTTGAAGATGTGGAGCCTGTGCGTGTTCAAGGCGATCGCCTCGATCTCCTTCACGTCCTGCTTGGCCTTTGCGAGGTCCTTCGCGACTTGCCAGAGTTGAGTGGTCCAGGTCTTGATCTGGCTCTCGTTGCCTGGGTAGCCGGAGGGCAGGAGGGCTAGCGCCTCAGCCGAGACACCCGTGGTAAGCGAGGTCGCCGCCGTGACATAAGAGGTGACGTCACCGAGCAGCGTGGTGGCGTGCGTCGAGCCGAGCTCGGCGACGAAGGGCGTGAGCTCGGTGACGAGGGCCGTGTAGCCGGCCTCCGTAACGGTCGCGTTGTCGGCGCCGATCACCAGACCCACTTGGGCGGTGACCACGGCGTAGACCCTTTCGTCCTGGACGACGGCCTGCTGCACGGTCTGGAGCTCAGCAAAAGTCGTTGCCGCCGCCGCGTTAGCAGCGTCGGTGACCAGTGCAGCCTGCTCGCTGGTGATGATCGTGGCTAATGCTGCCCGGTCCGAGGAGGTGACGTTGGCAGCGTCGGCGACCTCGGTGCCCAGCAGGGCCAGTTGGACCTGGCGGGCGATTATCTGATGCTCCAGGGCCAGTTGGGCTTTCTGGAACTTAATGGTGCTGCTGGTCGGTAGGGACTGCGCCTGCACCGAGGAAGCAAAGATGAAGCACATGCTCGCCGCGGCGATCAGGGCAATGGCTGTTGCTTTGGTGGAATGTGGTCTCATACGACTATGTAACACTTTTGAAACACATTTGTCAACTTACGGTAGCAACAGGCACCCGCCAGTGCTAGGAGGGGCTTGAGCTGGGCTTTTGAGCCTCCCAACTACTGGACGGTCGATCGCGTCATGCCCCCGCCGCCCGTCAATCTCGCTGCGAGCGCGACTGGGACCACTGTAAGCGCGAGAACAACGGTCACTACGACGTTCACCTCGGGCAGCTGCTGACCGAGCCGGATCTGGCCGAATATCCAGATCGGCAGGGTCGTCTGGGCGCCGGCGGTGAACGTGGTGACGATGACCTCGTCGAAAGAAAGGCCGAAGGCCAGCAGGGCACCTGATACGAGTGCGGTGGCGATCGTCGGCAATGTGACGTAGCGGAACGTCTGCAGACCATGGGCACCGAGGTCCATGGAAGCCTCGCCGAGGGAACCGGACGTGCGTCGGAGACGAGAGATCACGTTGTTGTAGACGACCACGATGCAGAACGTCGTGTGTCCGATGATGATCGTCACAAGCGAGAGGTTGATCCCGTCGAAGGTGAAGAACGAGCGGAGCGCGAGGCCGGTGATGATGCCGGGGAGGGCGATCGGGAGCACGAGGAAGAGCGAGACAGCGTCCCTCCCGAAGAAGCGGAACCGGTGGACACCGAAGGCAGCGGCGGAGCCGAGCACGAGCGCGAGGATCGTCGCGGCGACGCCCGCCTTCACCGAGAGCCAGAGGGCGGATCTGACGGCGGGGTCCTCCCAGGCGACGAGGAACCAGTGCGTTGTCCAGTTCCGGATCGGCCAGCTCTGAACGTTGGAGCGGTCGAACGCGAAGATGACGATCGTCGTGATCGGCAGGAAGAGGAACACGAGTACGCCGGCCACCCACACGACGAGCGCGGCTCGGGTCGCGCGCCCTTCCATCTACATCGCCTCGAACGCGCCGAGCGCCCGTGCCACGAGGAGGTACACCGTCATTATGACGATCGGCACGAAAGCGAGCGCGGCGGCGAACGGCAGGTTGTTCGCCAGGCCGATGTTGTCGTAGATCACGTTGCCGATGAGATTGGTGCCCGACCCCGAGCCGATGAGCAGCGGCGTGATGTAGTCACCGAGGGTGAGCGAGAAGGTGAAGATCGATCCGGCGACGACACCCGGTAGTGCAAGGGGGAGCACGACGCTGCGCAACGTTCTCCAGTTCCGGGCGCCGAGGTCTGCCGAGGCTTCGATGAAGGAGTCCGGTATCCGCTCGAGAGCGCCGTAGACGGGCAGGATCATGAAGGGCAGCCAGATGTAGGAGAACACGATGTACATCGCGAGGTTCGTGTAGGCGATGTTCGGAGAGCCGAGGCCGAGGTGTTGTGTGGTCCAGTCGAGGGTGCCGTCCTTGGTGAGGATGATGATCCACGCGTAGACGCGCGCGAGATAGCTCGCCCAGAGCGGCAGCAGCACCGCGACGAAGAGGGCGTTGCGTACCCGGGGTGTCGCGATCCTGGCCATGAAGTACGCGAAGGGGAGGGCGATGATGGCGTCGGTCACCGTCACGAGGGCTGCGATGAGGACGGTCCTGCCGATGATGGCGGGGATCGGGGCGTCGAACAGGGCAGCGAAGTTGCTGAGGGTGAACTGGTGCTCCAGGTTGTTGGTGAACGGGTTCACGGTCCAAAACGCCGTGACGAGCATGACGATGAGCGACGCCAGGTAGATCACGAGGAACCAGGCCAGCGGGGGTGAGAGCGTGAGGGCGGCCCTGAGCCACGCCCTGCGCCACAGCGCAGCGGAGACCCGGGCCACCCCCGTCGACTCTCGGCCCTCGCGGACCTCTCCCTTCACCATCTGGGCTTCAGGCCGTCACCCGGTGATCTGCGTCCAGGCAGTTTCCCAATCCTGGAACGGGACACAGTCGTTCTGGCCGTTGTCGCACTGAGCAAGTGGGGTCTTCCAGAACTTGATGGTCTTGAAGTACGCGTCCGGTTCGTTGGCGTGAAGCGACTCGCAGGAGCCCTTCGACAGCTTGTCCATGATCGGGCAGGCCAGTGAGTTGTCCGGCGTCTCGCCGTAGGAGACGGCCTGCTCGGCCTGCACCTTCGCCGTGGTGATATAAGCCATCCACTTGTAGGCGCAGTTCGGGTGCGGCGCCTTGGTGGCGAGCAACCAGGAGTCGGCCCACCCCGTCGCGCCTTCGCTCGGGATAGTGTCGGCCACCTTGGCCCCGGCTGCCTTGAGCTGCCCGGTCTGGTACGGCCACGCCGCTCCGACGACGGTTTCGCCGTTCTCGAAAAGCGAGATCTCGGCCGAAGCGAGGCTCCAGTAAGCCTTGACGAGTGGTCTTTGTTCTTTGAGCAGGTTCACCGCCGCGTTGAACTGGGTCTGAGTGAGCTCGTAGGGGTCGGTGATCTTGAGGCTGGGCGCGTGAACCGACAGGTAGAGCGCGGCGTCGGCGATCTGGATCGGGTTGTTCGGGATCGTGATCTTGCCCGCGTACTTCTTGGAGTAGATCACGGACCAGGACGTCGGGGCCTTCGGAAAGACCTTGGTCGAGTACAGCAGGTCGTTCGGCCCGAACTGAAGCGAGACGCCGTAGTGCACGCCGTTGATCGTGTTGAAATCCGGGCTCTGCAAGAAGGGCCGAAGCTGCTTCCACGACGGGATCAGTTTCAAGTTGACGGGCTTGACGTCGCCTCCGTAGATCAGGCGCAGGTCCGCGTCGCCGGAGGCCGACACGAGGTCGTACTGCCCTCCACCACCGTTGGCCATGAGGGAGACCATCTCGCTCGAAGAGCCCGCATACTTGGCGTTCACCCGGCACCCGGTCTGCTGCTCGAAGGGCTTCACCCACTCCGGCTGCGCGTAGCCCTCCCAGGCGATCAGGTTGAGCTGGCCCTCACCCTTGCCGATCGACTGCTGTGGCTTCATGTTCTGGGTCGGCGGCGTCAGGCCGCTGCCGGCACTTCTCGCGGCCGCCCCCGGCGCGGCGGCCGCTCCGCTCACCCACCCGGCAATGAGCAACGGCAGTGCGAGTGCCACGATCATCGCAGCGCTCTGCCTCCTCCGCCGGAAAAACGTCTTGTAAATCATGTCCCTCCCTCTCTCTTCTTCAATTGCATTTTCGCCAGATTCACTTGCCCCGGCCGGGTGCGACGCCTAGGTACCTATCCGGAATGCCTGGTCGGGGTGCCACGCGACCCGAACTCGCCGGCCGCGTGCCTCGAGCGCTTCGGCCGCGGCCGTGGCGAGATTCTGGCGCACGGCGACGAGCTGGCCGCCGCCCTCGAGCGAGACACGGTACCGAGTGACGACACCGAGGTAGACCACCTCGTCGACGACCCCGGACTCGATATGGGCGCCCGGCGGCGCCGGTTCGGCGTCGTCGAGCAAGAGGTGCACCTTCTCCGGTCGGACCGTGAGGCGGTGGCCGTCGCGGTCGATCAGGTTCGAGATGCCGATGAAGCCGGCCACGAACTCCGTCGCCGGCCGCTCATAGACCTCGACCGGTGTGCCAATCTGCTCTATCTGCCCGCGGTTCAAGACGGCGAGGCGGTCGCTCATGGTCAGTGCCTCCTCCTGGTCGTGGGTCACGTAGATGAAAGTGATTCCGACCTCCTGCTGGATCCTCTTGAGCTCGGTTTGCATCTCTTGGCGCAACTTGAGGTCGAGAGCGCCCAGCGGCTCGTCGAGCAGGAGCACCTCGGGCTCATTGACGATCGCCCGCGCGAGCGCTACGCGCTGGCGCTGGCCCCCCGACAACTGGAGTGGCTTGCGGCCGCCCAGCTCGGAAAGCCGGACCATGTCGAGCGTCCGCTCGGCGCGCCGCCGCCGCTCAACTTTTGGGATCTTGCGTATCTTCAGCCCGTACTCGACGTTCTCGATGACTGTCAGGTGCGGGAACAGTGCGTAGTCCTGGAAGACGGTGTTCACATCGCGCGCGTAGGGCGGCTGCCTGGTCACGTCGGCCCCACCGAGCTCGACTCTTCCGCTGTCAGGCCGTTCGAATCCGGCGATGACCCTCAGCAGTGTTGTCTTTCCGGACCCCGAGGGGCCCAGCATCGTGAAGAACTCGCCCTCGGCGATCTCTAGGTCGACGCCGTCGGCGGCTACGACGTGCCCGTAGCTCTTGCGGAGCGCGATGAGGCGCACGGCCGGGCGCGTCCCGCCGGACCGCGCTGGCAGCCCGACGTCAGTCGCTGCCTGGCTCACCGGATCCCCCCCCGCATGAGGGCGTAGATTAGCTGCCTGCAGCTCACTTGTGACACCGAAGTTGCCACCGTCTTCACCCTGGGCCGCAAATCCACCCGCCCAGGATTCCGCCCTCCACCACGACCGCGCGGCACCGGGCCCAGACGAAAACGGCTTGCGGCGAGGCCCGCAACTGGAAGCAGGCCAGGAGGCCGACCATTGACAGGAATGGGCTTCGAACAGAACCGAGGCCGGTGAAACTGGCACCGCCGCCCGAGCCATGTCGGGCGATACGCCGGCTCATCAACCTAGGCACTCGTGCCTGACGAGCCTGACAAGAACGCGGGCAGCTCGTCTATCCGCGTGACGATCCTCAGCCGGGGGGAGGACTGACGGGTCGAGAGCCCGCTTTCGTGTAGCGATGTCAGCGGGTACGGCACGAGGACGGACCACCCCCGCAGGGCGACCACGGGCCACACGTCTGAGACCTCGCTGTTTCCGACCATCAAGAACTGCTCGGGCTCGATCTTGAGCCGGCGCAGGATCCGTAGGTATGCGTTCGAGGTCTTCTCGCTCAGGACATCGACGGTCTCGAACAGGTCGGCCAGGCCTGAACGGGCGATCTTGGTCTCCTGGTTGAGAAGGTCGCCCTTGGTGATGAGGGCAAGGCGGTATCGCTCAGCCAGGAGCGGCAGTGTCCCGGCCACACCCGCGAGCAGCTCGACGGGTCGCGCGAGCATCTCTCGCCCGGTCTCGAGCAAGCCTTCGATACCGGTGGCCGGTATCTCGCCGCCGGTCACTTCGATGGCCGTCTCGATCATGCAAAGAGTGAACCCCTTGACTCCGTAGCCGAACAGGTCCCGGTTGCGGTGTTCGACTTCCCGGAGTCGCGCCAGGACGTCCGTACCCTGGGCATAGGCGGCGAGCAACTCCACCAGCTGATCCTGCGCCCGCGCGAAGGCGTCCTCGCCATGCCACAGCGTGTCGTCACCGTCGAAACCGATCACCGTGACGTCTGGTGCGAAGCGATCCTCGTTCACTTGCCAGACGCTACGGTGAACGCGAGATCATGGTTGGCATGAGTCCTCGATCGCCGCTGACGGTCGCGCCGGAGGTTCAAGAGGCGCTCGACCAGGGTCGCCCTGTTGTGGCCCTCGAGTCGACGATCATCAGCCACGGCCTGCCGCGACCGCGCAATCTCGAGGTCGCCATGGAGCTGGAGGCGATGCTTCGGGCGGCGGGGGTTGTTCCTGCGACGGTCGGCGTGCCCGCGGGCCAGCCCACCGTGGGACTGGACCCGAGCCAAATCGAGACGCTCGCGACAGCCGCAGATGTAGCCAAGGTGGGGGTCCGCGAGCTGCCGCTGGCGGTCGCGGCTGCGAGGCACGCGGCGACGACCGTCGCTTCGTCGTCGGCGCTTGCGCGACTTGCCGGGATACGGATCTTGGCCACCGGTGGGATCGGCGGGGTCCACCGCCGCGCCAGCGAGACCTTCGACGAATCCTCCGACCTCCCGACCCTGGCCCGGACTGCCATCACGGTCGTCTGCGCGGGCGTGAAGTCGATCCTCGACGTGCCGGCGACCCTGGAACGCCTCGAGACGCTCGGCATCACCGTCGTCGGTTATCGGACGCGACGCTTCCCGGGTTTCTACGTCGCCGATTCGGGCTACGAGCTCGACTGGGCCGTTTCCGACCCGGACGAGATCGCCACGGTCATGCGGGTCGCCGACACGCTCGGTCTGGCCAACGCGATCGTGGTCGCGAACCCGGTGCCGGTCGAGCATCAGCTGGACCCGGAGACCCACAAGACACTTCTTGCCGACGCGCTCGCCGCCGCGGATCGGGACGGTATCCGCGGCAAGGCAGTCACGCCCTTCCTCCTCGACCACGTCTACCTGGCGTCCGGCGGAGCCAGCCTCGAAGCGAACGTCTGGGCGGTGCGCAACAACGTGGCATTGGCAGCACGGATTGCCCGGTCCTGGGCCGGGACGCGCGGGTGACGCGGCCGTCGATCGTCGTGGTTGTCGGCGACGTCATCAACGACGTCATCGTTCGGCCGAAGGGACCCGTAGCCGTCGGCACGGACACGCCGTCGGAGGTCGAGCTGTCGCCCGGTGGCTCCGGAGCCAATCAGGCTGCATGGCTAGCGGCCCTGCACACGCCGGTGCGCTTCGTCGGCCGCGCAGGCGCGGGGGACGCCGCCCACCATCGGGCAGCTCTCGAGCAACTCGGCGTCGAGGCCTGGCTCACCGCCGACCAGGAGGCCGCGACGGGCACGATCGTCGTGCTCGTGTCCCAGGATGGCGAACGCTCCATGTTCACGGACCGAGGAGCCAATCGCGGCCTCGAGCAAGTCGATCTGCCGGCGCGACTGCTCGACGATGCCAGTTTGTTGCACGTCTCGGGCTACCAGCTCTTCGAGCCAGGGGCGAGGTCGGCTGTCCTCGAGCTTTGGGCAACGGCGCGCGAGGCCGGCATACCGACTTCTGTCGACCCGGCCTCGGTCGCGGGCCTCCGGGAGGTGGGGCGCGAGTCGTTCCTCCGATGGACCTCGGGAGCTCAGCTCGTGTTCCCGAACCTGGATGAAGGTCGGCTGTTGACAGGATGCGAGGAACCGGATGCGATCGCCGCCGTCCTGTGCGAGACCTACCAGGTCGTCGCGCTCAAGCTCGGCGCGGCGGGTGCGCTTGTCGCCGCAGCAGACGGGCGCCGCTTCCCCGTGGCCGCCCGGCCGGTCGACGTCGTCGACTCCACGGGTGCCGGCGACGCCTTCTGTGCCGGCTTCCTGGCGTCGTGGGTGTGTGGCGGCGACCTAGGCGAGTGTGCGCTTCACGCGGTCGAAGCTGCTGCCAGAGCCGCGAGCCTCGTCGGTGCTCGCCCGAGGTCGGGCTGACACGCGGCCGCTGGCAAGCATCTCCGGGCGACACAACACTCTGGCGGGTACCCTCCCGAGTATGTCCGCAACAGTCGAAGTGCCCTCTCGTGCCGGGCGGGGAGTTCGCCATGAGTCGTGAGCGGTGGGACGAGCGGTACGCAACCGGGGAGTTGATCTGGAAGGCCGACCCGAACCGCTTTCTCGTCGAGGAACTGGACGCGCTGGCTCCCGGTAGGGCACTCGACCTCGCGTGCGGTGAAGGGCGCAACGCGTTGTGGCTCGCTGCGAGGGGTTGGCGCGTGACCGGCGTCGACTTCTCCCCTGTCGGGCTGTCCAAAGCCCGGCGGCTGGCGTCCGACCGAGGTTTGGAACTATCCTGGGTCGAGGCCGACGTGGTCGAGTGGCAGCCCCAGGCGGCTTCGTTCGACGTCGTGGTCATGATGTACCTGCACCTTCCCGTCGGACAACGCCGCCAGGTATTGGCCCACGCCGTGGCGGCCCTGGCGGCCGGCGCGACCCTGCTCGTGGTGGGCCATGACACCTCCAACTTCCTCGAGGGGACCGGTGGACCGCAAGACCCGGAAGTCCTGTTCTCTCCGGAGGAGATCGTTCAGGACCTCCCCGGCCTTCGCATCGAGCGGGCGGAGCGGGTCACGCGCACCGTGGTAAGCGAAGCTGGGGAAGTCACCGCCATCGACGCGCTCGTGCGGGCGGTACGACCGAGTCGACCCTGAGCGCCAGACACCTCGCGTACCCGGTCGGGCTTCGGCTGGCACGACTGCCGCGCCACCGGAGTTCTGCCCGTTGGCCGGCAGCTGTGCGCCGAGGTTCAAACGTCGGTGAACGCGCAGCGCGGCAACAGCCGATCTGCCGGGTTCAGCCGCGGCATCGGCAGCTGTGAGGATCCTGTCGTCTGCCTGTCGCGACGGGCAGGACGCCGATTGCCGCCATGACCCACCAGGCACCGCCGAGCAGTGAGCCGGCAACGACGAGCGACAGACCGGCGGCGACTCGTACCACCCGGCCTTGCGTCGTCGCCATGAACCGTGCGACCGACACGTTCAGCCGTGGCCGATCTCCGCGAGCACGGAAAGCAGGCACTCTCACGGTCCGGGCTGGACGGTCGGAGGCATCTCGGACCGGGCGAATGCCGACCAGGTCTTGTAGCCACCGTCCAGGTTGCGTGCCTCGAACCCGTGCTCTTGCAGGAGGGCCGTGGCCGTGTGGCCGCGTTGGCCCACCTCGCAGTAGACGAGGAAGGGTCCTTTCCCGAGCACGTCGAGATGGTCCCGCAGCGAGTCGATGGGCATGTTGACAGACCCCGTGATCGCGCCGGCTTCATACTCTTCTCGCGTGCGCACGTCGAGGAGCGTCCAGCCCTGTTCTGCGAGCGAGCCGATGTCGTGAGGATCGACGACGTCGCATTCGCCGCTCAGCACGTTGCCCGCCATGTAGCCGAGGAGATTGACCGGGTCCTTGGCGGAGGAGAACGGTGGCGCGTAGGCGAGCTCGAGATCCGCCAGGCGGTCGGCGGCCAAACCTGCTGACATGGCGGTCGCGATCACGTCGATTCTCTTGTCGACGCCGTTGCGGCCGACAATCTGGGCACCGAGGATCGTTCCGTCGTGCGGGTCGAAGATGAGCTTCGCCGCCATGCGGGTCGCCCCGGGGTAGTAGGTCGCATGGTCGAAGGGGTGCGAGTGGATGGCTCGGAACGGTCGGCCCGCTGTTCGCAGGCGCCGCTCGCTCCAGCCGACTGTCGCGGCCACAACGTCGAAGACCTTCACAATGGCAGTCCCGAGTGAAGCGACGGGATGCGACGGTCGTCCCGCGATGTGGTCCGCGACCCGGCGGCCTTGGCGATTGGCAACGTTCGCAAGGGCAATGAGAGAAGTGGCGTGCGAGATGGCGTCGGGCTTCTCGACGGCATCGCCGACCGCGTAGATGTCCGGATCGTCGGTCTGGTTCGCCTCATTGACGGCGATGCCACCACTCGGCCCGAGCTTGAGCCCGGCAAGCTCGGCGAGCCGGACGTCGGGCCGGACGCCGATGGCGCCGACGACGAGATCGGCGGCGAGGACACGCCCATCGGCAAGGGTCACCGTGCGTTCGCCGATGGACGAGACGGTCGCCCTCGTCTCCACGCGCACGTCGTGGGCACAGAGCTCGTCGCACACGAGAATCGCAAGCTCAGGGTCGAGCGGTGGGAGCACCTGTGGCGTCGCCTCGACGACCGTGACGGCAATACCTTGACGAACGAGGTTCTCGGCCATCTCGAGCCCGATGAATCCGGCCCCGATCACGACGGCGGTCGCCGGCGCGATGCCGACGTCGGAGGCGAGCCTTGCCGCGTCCTCCACTGTCCGGAGTGTGCGGGCCCTTTCGTATCCAGGGATGGGAGGGCGCACGGGAGCGGCGCCCATGCTCAAGACGAGCTTGTTGTAGGGGACGGTGCTCTCCTCGCCCGTCACCGTCGACCGGGTCGTGACGCTGTGGCCCGCACGGTCGATGGCGACGACCTCGTTATGCACCCTGACATCGAGCCAGAACCGATCGAAGAGCTGCTTGGGAGTCTGAAGGGTCAGGTCCTCCTCCTCTTCGATGAGGCCGCCCACGAAGTACGGCAAGCCGCAGTTGGCGAACGAGACGTGACCGGAGCGTTCGAGGACGATGATTTTGGCATCGGCGTCGAGACGGCGGAGGCGGGTGGCCGTCGACATGCCTCCCGCGACTCCTCCGACGATCACGACATTCCTGGGCGAATGGGTCGTCTCCGGTGCTCCGGGCATCATCATCGCCTCTCGTCCTTACTTGCGGGAGAACCAGAGCTTCCGCTCGGTCCTTCTGGGGTCTGGTGCCTTCTCGGTCCCGCAGCGGCAACGCTCCGGGGGCGGCACATGGCCGAGCACTTGCTCTACGTGGGCACCGCACCCCTTCCAGGCGGGCCTCCCACAGACACGACACGTAACGCCTTACACATACCCCCTAGGGTATCAGAGAGGGGACCGTGACGCAAACGCAGCAGGGAGCTCACTGACGCCGTGGGTGCCAGGCGGGCGCCGGGCGTGCGCGGACGACCCGCTTCTAGGCGAGCTTCATGAACATTCTTTGCACGGCGTCAAGGGGGTACCCGTCTGCCTCGGCTTGTTCAGGATGCTCCACGCAGTACGTGAGACCGGCTGCGACGAGCCGGAAGCCGGCCTGCTCCAATGCTTTGGAGGCCGCGGACAGCTGTGTGATGACATCGCGGCACTCCCGTCCCTCGCCAAGCATGCGCTCCACACCCTGCACCTGGCCGGCAACTCGGCGCAGGCGTTTGCGAACATTGTCCACGACCTCGTCGGGAAGCTGCATTGCAAGCTCCTCTCGTCCTATCCGAGCTCAGGCTGACCACATCGCAGCGAGAGACATACTGAAAAGACGACTATACCCCTTAGGGTATAGTCCTATGTGAGAGCCCTCCGGTGGGGCCGCGCCACATGGGACCGATCTCGACCCGTGGACAGGCGATGGGCGCCCGGCGAAGGTCGAATTGTCGAGGTCGACGGCATCGTGACCCAGATGAGCTAGAGATCTCGCGGCCACGACAGGCGCGCGAGCTAGCCGGGCGAGCACGAGGACCCGGGGAACCGTGCGTCCATATACCACGGCGCAAAGTCCGGGTCGGGCGTGTAGTCACCTGTTCGCGGATCCTGGATGTAGGAGATGGGCGGCTGGGTACCTTCCGCGAGACTGGCCACGGCTGAGAGCAGGCGGTCGATATCGGCCTCGGTCGTGTTGACACCGGCGCTTGCACGCACTGCACCGGGTATCCGCGTGCGGTCGCCCCGGCGTAGTTCGCTGCGGAACTCTCTGACTTCGGCGTCGCTGAGGCCGAGGAGCCGCATCAGGTAGGGATGAGCACAGAAACAACCGTGCCGCACGCCGATCGCGTGCTCGGCGGAGAGTCGCGCAGCGACTAGGGCGTGGGACGTACCCTCGACAGTGAAGGTGGCGACCGGCAGCGTTTCGGTCCGAAGATCCGGCCCGAGAACAGTCACGCCTGGGATGGCCGCCAGGCCGTCGCGCAACAGGCGGGCGATCATGGGCGATGATCGCCGGCCAACCGATCTCGGCAAGAGCGTCGATAGCAGCGTGCAACGCCACGGCCCCGACGACGTTCGGGGAGCCGGCTTCCTCACGGTCGGGAGGTTCTGTCCAGAGGACTTCGTCAAGCCCGACGAGGTCAACCGCGCCCCCTCCGGCAAGGAACGGGTCACCTTCCGTGAAGCTCCCACGAGGTCCGACGAGGACGCCTGCCCCGAAGGGTGCGTACATCTTGTGGCCGCTCCAAGCCACAAAATCAGCCTCTTGCGGCAACTGCCGGTGAGGTGCGAGCTGTGCGCAGTCGAGCACGACGGGGATCTCGCGGTCGTGTGCGGCGTCGATGATCTCCTCGATCGGCGGCAGCCATCCGGTGATGTTCGAAGCCGCGGTGATGGCGAGCAGCCGAGGCTTTGGCGACCGGCCCAGTTGAGCCGCGACGTCGTCAACCGTGAAGATCCCTTCGGGCCCGCACTCGACGTAGCGGCATGTGGCAACGCGCGACCACGGCAGGAGATTGGCGTGGTGCTCGACGACGGAAGTGACCACGACGTCGCTCGGGCGCAGGCGCAGGCGGTAGGCGAGGTGGTTGATGGCCTCGGTTGTATTGCGGCAGATGATCGCGATGTCGTCGCAGCCTTCGCGTCCTGCGAAGGAGAGCGCCGCGTCGCGGGCGCTCTCGTACGCGTCCGTCGCAAGCTGGGACTTGAAGCCGGCGCCGCGATGGACAGCCGAGTAGGAGGGGAGGAACTCCTCCACGCGACGCAGCACCGGTTCGAGAACGCCGGTGGACGCGGCAGCATCGAGCGCTACATAAGGGAGGTCCTGGCCGTCGATGCACGGCACGAGCATCCCGTCACCGATCAACGCGACGGGAAGCCTCGTCACAATCCCTCCTGTCCACCGATGCCGACGGAGTTGAACCTTAGTTGCGCCCGTGGCGCCGACTCGGACGCCCGAAATCTTCAGCCTTGATGAACCCGCCTAATTCCATTGATTCGCTTGTTTATACAGTATTGACTAAGATAGCAGATGATGACCTCGAGAGGTGCGGCGCTCCCGAAGGAAGGACCGAGTGACTTTGGTTGGCTCCTTCGAGGCAGGTCCGTCCACCTGCTGGAGGACAAGTCGTTCGATCTTGCCGACAGCCCCGACAGCTCTTTCCTCAAGCCCTACTGTCTGGACGTGGCGACGCTGCAGTCGTGCCTGCAGTGTGGTGCCTGCACGGCGACGTGTGACCTTGCCGGTGAAGAAGGATTCTTCCCTCGCCGCCAAGTGACATTCGTCCGGCTCGGCCTGCAGGACCGTCTCGCAGCTGACCAGGACATCTGGCACTGCTACGGATGCACGGAGTGCTCGTCTCAGTGCCCGTCCGGGGCGAAGCCGGCCAGCATCATGAGTGCGCTGAGGCAATTCGCCACGGACCGCTATGCCTGTCCGCGCCTGCTGGCTCGTGTCGTCAACAACCCGCGTTCCTTCTGGCTCGTCTACATCGCAGTCGCCGCGTTCCTCGCCGCGATGATTGCCGTCACGGGCACGTTCGTTCCCGGATCAGGGCCCCTGCGCTACGCGGGCATGCTCCCTGACTCGGCTGTGATCCCTGTGTTCTCGCTTCTCACGGTCCTTCCGCTGGTGGCGATAGTCGTGGGCGCATCGAGAGCGTGGCGCGCCTGGTACGACGGCTCGCTCTTCGCAACCAGGCCGCGGCTTCTCGGGCGCTCGATCCGAAAAGCGGTGGCTGAAATCCTCGCGCACAGGAAGTTCTCCACCTGCAAAGAGCGCCGACTGAGGCCATGGGCGCACCGGGCGGTCCTTTTCTCGTTCCTTGGTCTTGCCGTGATATCTGGCGTCATAGCCCTGCTCTTGGTAGCGGGGCGTTCTTACCCGTTGTCGATGGGCAACCCCCTCAAGGTGCTGAGCAACGTTTTCGCCGCTTTGTTGATCGGGGGAACGGGCTACTTCTTGATAGCGCGTGTCATGGATGCGTCGCGCGGCAACCGCAGCACTTTCTTCGACTGGGTCTTTCTGGTGAACGTTCTGCTCGCCGGGGTCACAGGGGTGGCCACCGAGGTGCTGCGCGTGGCGGACGTAAGAGCCTTCGCCTATCCGGTGTACTTCGTCCACCTGGTGGTCGTGTTGACATTGGCCATGACTCTTCCCTACACGAAGCTGGCTCATGCCGTCTACCGCGTCCTGGCTGTCGCCGGCAAGGAGTACGAGGTTCTCCTTGTCTCAGTGCCTTCGCCTCCCGAGCGCGTTCCCTCCCGCTCGATGACCAACCCTGCCGCTCCTCGCCTGGCGGAAGGCGGATCCCTCGCCTTAGGCGGCCTGCAACTGGTCGAAGCGCTGTCGACCGTGCCCGAGCGGTTCCTCGAGATGGGTCACGCGGAGCTGGCCGCATACTCCGACGACGAGGTTGCCACGGCGTATTACTTGCTCCGCGACGAGGTCGAGCCGCGGGGGGAGGGGACCTACTACCCGAACTTGAAGCGACTGGCGGGTTCGGCCCTGGAGCGTGAGAAGGACAGGCGGGAAGTCCGGGCACTCGTGGGAGAGCGGGACAAGACCGAATGGGAGGCTTGGTACGAAAAGGCGGCCGGGCAGTCCTGCACGTGGTGGCTCGAGAACGACCTTGTCGCTCGGCACGCGCTCACGACGTGCCTGTCGTGTGGCATGTGCACGTCGGTGTGCCCAGCGGCGGAGCACTTCGAGGAGTATGACCCGCGTTGCATAGTGGACGTGGCACTCTCGGGCGACGAGGACCGCATCGTCGAGCTGCTCAAGTCAGACGTCATCTGGTACTGCGCACAGTGCGGTTCGTGCAACTCGCGATGTCCCGAGGAAAACGACATCATGAGCCTCGTCAGCTCGCTGCGCACTCTGGCTCAACTGAAGGGCTATCACGTGGAAAGCGTGCGGGGAAGGCAGCAGTACGCCGGCCGACATCTGTGGGCTGCGAACCTTTGGAACCGGGCCTTCAGCCTTTACTTTCGCAACGCCGATCCTGCAGCACACCCGGACTTCGGGCCCCGCTTCGCGCGATGGCAGGCCGAGCTGGAAGAGCAGTTCATGCGAGTCGGCGGCCAGCCGGACATGGATGGCACCTTTGCCGGCCGCAAGGTCACACCGGAGACACTTGCGGAGCTGCGGAGCTGCATCCGCGCGGGGGGCGCCCTTTTCCTCTGGGACAAGATCGAAGAACACGCCGCGGCGGACGCCGCTAGGCGCGGTCTCGATCTCGACGACTATTACGAAAGAGTGAGGTCGGAGGGATGACCCCCTTGAGCTCCGCTGGCACGATGACAGTTACCAGGACGCCCGGGCCGGCCGTGATCCAGGCGCACAAGGCCAACGTGATCACCCGGCGTGACACGAAGCCCATTCCCGACGACGGCTACTACTTGACGACGAGTTGTGTCATGGGAACGTTCTCTCCGTCCGTCGAGCCCCTCATCGCTCGCACCTACGACCTCCTCGGCCGACGTTGGGCAATGGGCGGGACCGGGTCCGCATCACTGAATACGTGCTGTTCTGGCATCGTCACCCACGGCAACGTCTTCACGGTGGAAAGCTCACTGCTCGTCGTGGCACGACTGTGGTCGGTATGCGCCGAGGCAGGCCTGGAGAACGTCACGACCGCGTGTGTCACCTCGTTCGCCATCCATAACGAGATCTTGGAGCTAATACGCAAAGAGCCGGGCCTGGCCGAAAAAGTGGACAAGGCCCTCTACGACGCCTGCGGGCGACGGCTTGTCATCCCGCAGCACATCGTGCATTGCAGCGATGTCTTCTACCGGTACCGGGCGCAGCTCGCGCGGCTCATGAAGTACCGCCTGGTCGACATCGCTACTGGTCAACCGCTCAAGGTGGTGGACCACGTGGGCTGTCACTACAACAAGCTCTTTCCCAGCAAGTCCGTGGGCGGAACCGAGTACTGCGACGTCCTGACCGCGATGATCCGTGAGTGGGGCGGGGAAGAGGTCGACTACCCGGAACGCCGGCACTGCTGCGGCATGGGTTTCCGCCAGTGCATGATTCGACCGAACCGTAGTTTCACGGTGGCCTGCGCCCGCAAGAAGTTCGAGAGCATGGCTCCGTTTGCACCCGACCTGATAATCACCAACTGCCCCGGCTGCGGCCTGGTCCTCGACCGCGAGCAGTGGGCGGTCAACGAGCTGACGGGCGCCGATTTCCGGATCCCTGTCCTCAACTATGCCCAACTGGCTGGTCTTTTGCTCGGCTGGGACCCGTATGACGTCGTCGGGATCCAGGGCCACACCGTTCCTGTGGAGCCCCTCCTCGACCGGATAGGCATCCCTCAGTCGTTTCGGCCGGCTTATCTGCATGAGGACGCGGAGGTGGCGACCGTGGTGAGTCTCAGGCCAGCAGGCAAGGCGGCGAGATGAACAGTCCCGTATTGGTCCTCGGTGGCGGAGTGACCGGCATGCACGTCGCCACGGCGCTCGGAGAACTGGGCTACGCCTCGATCCTCCTCGAGAAGAGCTCCAAGCTCGGTGGCCGGGTGCGCCGCTTGTCGCGCACGTTCCCCTTCTTCGACGACGACGGTTTCAACGACGGGCTCGAGTTCACATCTCAGATTGAGAGCGAGATGAGGACTCATCCGTGTGTGGATGTGCGCATGGAGACGACGCTCGTCAGCCTCGAAGGTGAGTTTCCAGACTTCCGAGCGGTGTTGAGCGATCAGACGTGCGAGTCGGTGAGCGCCGTGGTCATCGCCACCGGGTTCGAGCCTTTCGATCCCTCGGACCTGGAGGAGTATGGGTACAGCCGCTACCCGAACGTGGTGACGGGACCGGAGCTGGAGTGGATTCTCAACCCACGCGGGCCGACCGGCGGGGAGATCAGGCGTCCTTCAGACGGCAAGACGGTCAACCGGATGGCGATCGTCTTCTGTGTCGGATCGCGCAACCGGCGGATAGGGGCGCGCTTCTGCTCCCGCATCTGTTGCTCCTACAGCACAAAGCAGGCCCTGACCGTGGTCGATCGCAACCCGGGGGCCGAGGTCACGTGCTTCTACATGGACGTGCGCACGTACGACCGCGGCTTCGAAGAGATGTACTCACTGGCACAGGAGCGGGGGATCCGCTACGTTCGCGGCCGCGTGTCGGGGTGCAAGGAACTTCCCAGCGGCGACATAGTCGTCCGCGCCGAGAACACCCTCATCCAGAAGATCTTCTCGGACCGCTTCGACATGGTCTCGCTGTCGACCGGCATGCGGCCGTGCCTTGACGTGGACACCCTGACCGACGTGCTCCAGATCGGGAGGGCCCCGGACGGCTTTTTCGCGAGCCGCGAGTGGTTCCGGTACCCGCACGACTCGACAAGGGAAGGCATTCTTGTCGCGGGCTGCGCGGCAGGAGTAAAGCCCATCCGCAACTGCATCATCGACGGCAGCGCGGCCGTGGCTCGGATTGCCGGCCTGCTCCGCCGGGAAGAGGCGATGGCGGCAACTTCGGGGAAGAGCTGAGAGGATGACTGGAAGGGACCGCCCCGGGAAGAGGTAGGCGTCCGTGCGCTACGGCTTCGTGATCGACAACCGCAGGTGCATCGGTTGCCACGCTTGCTCGGTGGCGTGCAAAGCCGAGAACCAGGTACCCCTCGGCGTTTTCAGGACCTGGGTGCGGTGCGTCGACAAGGGGCAGTTCCCCAACACGCGCCGCCATTTCCAGGTGACGCGCTGCAACCACTGCGACCGCCCACCGTGCGTCGCCATCTGTCCTGTAGCCGCGATGTACAGGCGCAGCGACGGGATAGTGGATTTCGACCCCTCGCGCTGCATCGGCTGCAAGGCGTGCATGCAGGCGTGCCCTTACGACGCCGTGTACTTGGACCCGCAACGCCGGACAGCGGCCAAGTGCCACTTCTGCGCCCACCGCGTCGAAGCCGGCATGGAGCCGGCGTGTGTGGTGGCCTGTCCGGAACGGGCGATCATCGTCGGTGACCTCGACGATCCTGGAAGCGAGATCTCGAGGTTGATCGCAGAGGAAGCGGTCAGGGTGCGCAGACCCGAGAAGCGGACGCGGCCCAAGTGTTTCTACGTGGGCGCGGAGGAGGCGGCGATCGTCCCGGGCCAGGCACGCAACGTGGGCACGTACCTGTTTGCCACGGTCAACAGCGGGGCGCGACGGCCACCCCTGCCGGAACAGCGCGATCCCTCGCACGGACCCTTGGTGCCGGCGATCGTGTCCTACGACGTGGAGCACCTGCGGCCGTGGGGCTGGCAGGTACCGGCGTACCTCTGGACCAAGTCGATCTCGACAGGCGTCCTGGCCCTGCCGGCGATGGCGCTCGCCGTGGAGGGCCTCTCGATCGGGACAAGGCTGGAAACGGTGCTCGGGTTGGTCGGCGTCGTGTTCATGATCCTCACCGCGGCACTCCTGGTCTCGGATCTCTCCCGCCCGGAACGCTTCTTCGGGGTGCTCGCACGCCCGCAGCCGCGCTCGTGGGTCGCCCGCGGAGCCTTTCTCCTCCTCGCCTACGGGGTTCTCTGCACATGCTTCTTCTCCTGCTCGTGGGCCGGCGCCGGCGATGCGGCCGGGGCGCTCCTCTGGCCGACAGTTGTGGCGGGCCTGCTGGGCGCCATCTATACGGCGTTCCTCTTCGGCCAGTGCAAGGGGCGCGACCTCTGGCAGGGCGGGTTCTTACCACTTCACCTGGTGGCTCAGTGGGTGCTGGCGAGCAGCGCGGTCCTGACGCTCCTCCCCGGCTCGCTCGGCGTCACCCCGAAACTGCGCCATGCAGCGATGGTCGGGTTGGCGCTCGGTCTCCTCGTGCACGGATTGGCAGCGCTCTGCGAGCTCGCCCTGCCGCACGCCACCGACGCTTCGCGCCGGGCTGCGAGCATCATCACTCAGGGGTCGCTCCGGGGCATCTTCTGGATCGGGGCGGTCGGTGTCGGCTGGATCCTTCCGGCAGCTTTGCTGGCCGCCTACCACGACTCGCCATTTGCGCTGGGAATTGCAGGGGCAGGCGCCCTGGCGGGACTGCTCGGGTTCGAGTGGTGTTTCGTCATGGCGGGCCAGGCCGTGGCCAACAGCTGAAAGCGAGGCCAAGTGGAAAACGAGCGCCAGGGACCGGGAAGCGAGCTCAGTTCCTATCCGCCCGTGGACCGCTGGTCGGACTGGGTCGAGCACGACCCGCAGGCCTGGCCGAAGAAGTCCGAGCGTCACTACCGACTCATCCCGACGATCTGCTTCAACTGCGAGGCGGCGTGCGGGCTGCTCGCCTACGTTGACAAACAGACAGGCGAGGTCGCGAAGATCGAGGGCAACCCGGTGCACCCTGCGAGCCGGGGGCGCGTGTGCGCCAAGGGCATGGCGATCATGAACCAGGTCCGGTCCGAAGACCGTGTTCTCTACCCGATGAAACGCAAAGGGCCGCGGGGCTCCAACCAGTGGGAGCGCACCACCTGGGACGAGGTCCTTGAGACCTTCGGCACGCGTATCAGGGAAGCGATCCGGGAGGGGCGGGGCGAGGAGGTCATGTACCACGTGGGCCGCCCCGGGCACGACGGTTACATGGAACGAGTGCTGCAGGGCTGGGGCGTGGACGGGCACAACTCGCATGTCAACATCTGTTCGGCTGCCGCCCGCTTGGGCTATTTCCTCTGGCAGGGCTCGGACCGGCCGTCACCGGATTACGCGAACGCCCGTTGCATAATGCTCATCTCCGCCCACCTCGAGTCCGGCCACTACTTCAACCCGCATGCGCAGCGGATCATCGAGGCCAAGATGGCCGGTGCCAAGCTGATCGTGGTCGACCCGAGGCTCTCCAACACCGCCTCCTGTGCCGACTCATGGCTTGCCCCGCATCCCGGCACAGAGGCCGCAGTGCTCCTTGCCATGGCCAAGGTCATCCTCGACTCCGGCCGGTTCGACGCCCCGTTCATGCGGCAGTGGGTCAATTGGGAGGACTACGCGGCTGACGGTTTTGCAGCCCGAGGGCGGACCTTTGAGGAGTTCATCACCGCTTTGAAAGAGCACTACGCCCGCTATACCCCCGAGTACGCAGAGCGGGAGAGTGGCGTGCCGGCCGAGGCGATCACCCAGGCGGCAAACGACATCGCAGCCGCCGGGAGCCGGTTCGCCTCGCACGTGTGGCGCGCCGCGGCCGCCGGCAACCTGGGAGGCTGGCAGTCCGCCCGCGCCCTCGTCTTGCTCCACGCCCTCACCGGATCGCTGGGGACCCGCGGCGGTCTTTCACCCAACAGCTGGGACAAGTTCGTGCCCGAACCGTTCAAGGTGCCACCTGCGCAGGGGCATTGGAACGAGATGCTCTACCCGCCTGAGTGGCCCCTCAGCCATCACGAGCTTTCCCAGCTCCTACCGCACTTCTTGAAGGAGGGGCGCGGTCGGCTCGATGTGTACTTCACGCGGGTGTTCAATCCCGTTTGGACCTACCCCGACGGCTTCTCGTGGATGGAAGTGCTTCGCGACGAACGGCTGGTCGGGCTGCACGCCGCCCTCACCCCTGTCTGGAGCGAGACGGCCGCCTTCGCCGATTACGTGCTCCCGATGGGCCTGGCCTGCGAACGGCACGACATTCAGAGCCAGGAGACCCAAGCCGGCAGCTGGATCGGATTCCGTCAGCCTGTGCTCAGGGTGTTCCGCGAGCTCGAGCACGGCGAGAAGGTCCGCTACACCTACGAGGCCAACCCGGGTGAGGTCTGGGAGGAGGACGAGTTCTGGACGAGCCTCTCCTGGCACATCGACCCTGACGGCTCCATGGGCATCCGCCAGTGGTTCGAGTCGCAGACCGAACCCGGCACGCCGGTCGGTGTGGACGAGTACTACGGGTATATCTTCGACCACTCGGTCCCCGGCCTTCCTGCCGCTGCAGCAGAAGAAGGGCTGACTCCACTCCAGTACATGCGCAAGTACGGCGCTTTCGAGGTCGCCCGGGACACTTACTCGCTCAACGAGGGCCTACTCGAAGGCATTGGTGCGACGATCCAGGAGGGGGACCTGTTCCGGCGGGGGGATCGAGCCGTCGGCGTGCTGGCAGGTGGCCGCGCCGTGGTCGGCTACGAGACCCCGTCCCGCAAGCTGGAGCTCTACTCGACCACGATGCGCGACTGGAACTGGCCGGAGTTCGCGCTACCCGAGTACATCAAGAGCCATGTCGGGCCGGAGGCTCTGGCCGTCGCCAGCGGCTCGGCGGGTCCCCGCGGCGACGGCTGCCCGGTCGTCGAATGGCCCTCGCACGCACGCGGTGAGGTTCTGGCGCTCGTGCCCACCTACCGGTTGCCCACCCTCATCCACTCGCGGAACAACAACGCCAAGTGGCTTTTCGAGATCTCACACAAGAACCCGCTCCTCATGTCGAACGCCGACGCCTCGAGGTTGCAGATGGCGACCGGTGACCTCGTCAAGGTGCACACCGAGATCGGGTGGTTCGTCATATCGCTCTGGGTCACGGAGGGCCTCAAGCCCGGGGTGGTCGCCTGTTCACACCATCTGGGCCGCTGGCGGCGGGACCGCGATGAGGCGATCGAGCCCTGGGGCAGCTCGATCGTGAGCGTCGAGGAGCGTGCGCCCGGCAAGTGGATGCTGCGGGTGACCCAAGGGGCTCAGCCGTGGACCAGTGGCGACCCCGACTCCCAGAGGATCTGGTGGTCCGACACCGGTGTTCACCAGAACCTCACCTTCCCGGTCCACCCCGACCCCGTCTCTGGCATGCAGTGCTGGCACCAGGTGGTCAAGGTCGAGAAGGCGGGCGATGAGGACCGCTACGGGGACGTCTTCGTCGACACGGCGCTGGCACATCAGGTCTATCTGAGGTGGAAGGCCCTCTGCCGTCCTGCCCCGGGCCCGGGAGGACTCCGCCGTCCGCTGTGGTTCGCGCGGGTCGCACGCCCCACGGCCGAGTCGTACCTCATGAGGAAAGCAGGGGGAACCCGAAAGTGAGGAAGCGCCGCAGGCTTGGGGATCCGCAGGATTCCGCCTGAGGACATCGACCGACTCGCGACGGCTCGCCCCGTTCACAGCCTTGACGAGCCCGCAGCGGCACACGTTGGGATCGGCGTCGCGTCGTCGGCCGGTACCGTGGGCGCCCGGTGTGAGCGAGGAATACCCTCGGGGGTATACATGTTCCACATTGCGGCAAGGTCGTCGCAGAGGAGAGGTCGCGAGCATGGCAACAGTCAACCTGACCGGAGAGAACTTCCAAGAGGTCGTGTCGTCAAACGACACCGTACTTGTCGACTTCTGGGCGTCGTGGTGTGGTCCGTGTCGCGCCTTCGCCCCTGTTTTCGAGAGGGCCTCTGCCGAGCACCCTGACCTTGTGTTCGCAAAGGTCGACACGGAGGCTGAGCGGGACTTGGCCAGATCATTCGGGATCATGTCCATCCCGACCCTGATGGTCTTCCGGGAGCAAGTGCTGGTGTACTCGAGGCCGGGTGCACTGCCGGCAGAGTCACTGGAAGACCTCATCGGCCAGGTGGGGGCCTTGGACACGGACGAGGTGCACCGCAAAGCCGCGGCGGCGAAGGCCGAGAGCACAGTCTGATCGCCGCTTCCCGGGCCTCTTGTCTCGGTGCGCGGCGCCACAGGACAATCGAGAGGTGGTCCGCTGTCTCGGCTGCGCGGTTGCTTGCTCTGTGGGACATGTCCACGAATGTCGACATGTCCACCGCCGTTTCGTAGTCTCAGTCGCGTGAAACCGAGCCGTCGCATATGACGAAACAACCGCTCAACCGGTCCTGGCACGAGCAGCACCGCTTGGAGACCAAAGAGTCATTGGACGATCGCGTCCGATGGCACATGGAGCACGCCAAGGTGTGCGGATGTCGGGAGATCCCTCCTCCTGTGCGCGAAGAGATCGAACGCCGCGGGTTGGCTCTCGACTGAGCGAGCCAGAGCCGCCCGCGGGCCGGGCGTCCGGTCACGCAGATGACTGCCGGAACCGGGCGATCGTGTCTTTGTAGCTGGCGAACGTGGTCATATCGCAGCCGAAGTCACACCCGGTCGCGAGCACGGCGTTGTAAGCCGTAGGTTTTGGAGGAGGGAAAGGAGCGGACGGCCTCCACCAACGTTCTCCCGTACCAGGCGGCCGTCAGCATGTTGCCGGACAGTTCTCCACCGGCGATGGCGTTGGCGAGAACGTAGTTGCCCTTCGGCAGCGCCTCATCGAGAGGCTCGAGCCCGGCCCAGTTCGTCGTGAATATGACCGCCGTGACGTGCGCGGGCATCTCGGCAAGATCTTTCAGTACATCCTCCAGCTGATAGAGCCGAACCGGGATCAGGGCCAGCTCGGCGTCGCCAGGAAACGTTTCGACGAGGCTGTAGCCGTAGCTTCGCCGGCTACAGCGCCGGTGACCTTGCGCAGGTCCAACAAGTCGACCTCCACGGACCTCGGCCTGATGTGAATGGCCGATCGCCGGACGAGGTGGTCGACACTCCAGCCCTGCTCTTGCAGGATCGATGCATAGATGGTCCCGATGACACCAGTGCCTACGACCGCGGCCTTGGGCACCGCAGTGCTCAGTCGATCATCGCTGGCTTCTCCGGAGCCGGCTCGAGGTGTTCGTACTCGGGCGCCCAGATGAACGCGTCGACCGCCTCCTCCAGTTCGGCGTCCGTCGCCTTCGGGGCCACGCCTCCGTCCCGGCCCTCCTTCGCGACCGCGATGGCGATCGCTCGGGAGATGTACCGCAGCTCGGTGAGGCGCGGATATATCGCACCCTGCTCCAGCCGTTCCGGCGGGACCATGTCCGCCAGCGTGGTGGCAGCCACGAGGAACATCCGGTCCGTGACCTCCCAGGCTCGGCCTGCCACCGCCCCGAGGCCCACGCCCGGGAACACGAAGACATTGTTCGCCTGTCCAATGAGGTGAGTGCGCCCACCGAGCTCGACAGGGTCGAATGGGCTGCCTGTCGCCACGATCGCCCTGCCATCACTCCACGCGAGAACGTCGGATGGAGTGGCTTCGGAGTTGGCGGTCGGGTTGGAAAGGGGCAGCACTATCGGGTTCGACGTCCGCGCGGCCATCTCCCGAATCGCAGTCTCGGAGAAGACACCCGGCTTGCCGCTGGTGCCGATCAGGATCGTGGGCGCAACGTGGCGGATGACGGTCTCGAGGTCGTAGCGGTCGCTCGGTTCGAGGCCGAGATTCTTGAGCTCGTCACTGGTCAGGGCGAAGGGGCGCTTGTCGTCCTGCACCCCGTCGCGGCCCTCGAAGAGCAGGCCCTGCGAGTCGAGCATCGTCACCGCGTGACGGATCTCGTCCTCAGTGGCACCCTCTGCCCGAATGATGGCCTGCACGAGCCGGGCGATGCCGATACCGGCAGCCCCTGAGCCGAGGAGCACGAGCCGCTGGGCCGAGAGCTTCTCGCGCCTGTGCGTGAGGGCCGCGAGGATGCCGGCACACACCACCGAGGCTGTTCCCTGGATGTCGTCGTTGAAGCACGGCAGCCGGTGGCGGTAGTGGTCGAGCTGGCGGATGGCGTTGTGCTGCTTGAAGTCCTCCCACTGCAGCAAGGCATGGGGGAATACCAACTTGACCGCGCTGACGAAGGCCTCGATGAAGGCTTCGTACGCTTCGCCTCTCAGGCGGCGCTTCGGATAGCCCTGGTAGAGCGGGTCGTGCAGCAGCTCCTCGTTGTCGGTCCCGCAGTCGAGTGAGATCGGCAACGTGAGCTGTGGGTGGAGGCCGGCGCCGGCCACGTAGAGCACGAGCTTGCCGATCGGGATGCCCATGCCGCCCGCTCCCTGGTCGCCCAGGCCGAGGATGCGCTCATTGTCGGTGACAACGATCAGTCGGACGCCGGGTTGACCGGTGTTGCGGAGCATCTCCGGGATGCGGTCGATGTCATCCGGGGTGATCCACACGCCGCGGGTCCTCCGTACGACATGGCTGTACTCGCGACACGCACGTCCGACCGTCGGCGTGTAGATGATCGGGGCGAGCTCTTCGAGGTGATCGACAAGCAACCGGTAGAAAAGCGTCTCGTTGCGGTTCTGCAGCGCGGCGAGGCCGATGTACTGCTCGAGCTCGTCACCCTTGCGGCGGAGATGCTCGAGCTCGAGGGCGACCTGCTCCTCGATCGACATGGTTCGCCAGGGCAAGAGGCCGCGAAGTCCGAACGCCGCCCGCTCGTCGTCGGTGAAGGCGGTGTCCTTGTTGATTGCAGCGCAGTCGAGCAACTCACGACCACGCGCCGTCACCGCCTCAAGCGGCAGGTCACCTCGGCCGAACCGACCCGCGCTCGACACTTTTGTGCTCCCTTCGTTCGCCTGCGTTCACATAACCCGATTCTTCCTTGTGCCGTAAGGGCCGAACGTCACATTCATGCAAGTTGCCAGCTCAAACGCGCAAGACGATAAGTTGAGGAGTGACCGCGAACCGTCGCGATTTGGGAGGCGTTGAAGAGCATGGGGCTCGAATCGGAGGGTGGGGACCTGTCAGCGGAGCTGCTGGCGGAGCTCAGCGAGACTGCAGCTCGCCTCGACAAGGCGGACCCGGTGGAGATAATCGAGTGGGCCGTGAAGCGGTTCCACGGGAACGTCGCGGTGGCGGCCTCGTTCCAGGATGCCGTGCTTGTCGACCTGGCGGTCGGCGTCGACCCTTCCATCGAGGTGATCTTCCTCGACACCGAGTACCACTTTCCCGAGACGCTCGCGTATGTGGAGCGCCTTCGCGGTCGCTACAACCTCAACCTCGTCGTCACGCATCCCGAGGTGCCACTTGACGAGTTCCCCTGCGGTTCGAGCCGCTGCTGTGAGCTTCGCAAGGTGGCGCCGCTTGCCAAGGCTCTCAGTGACCGCGATGCGTGGATCACGGGCCTGAAGCGGGTCGACACACCCGAGCGGGCCGAGGCACCGGTTATCGCTTGGGACCCGAGCCGCAACATGGTGAAGGTGAACCCGGTTGCCGCCTGGGACGATGACGACGTGGACGCGTACGTCCTTGCCCATGATCTGCCTCGTCACCCGCTCAACTACGTCGGCTACGTCTCAATCGGGTGCGCCCCGACGACTGTGCCAGTGCCGGAAGGCCATCACCCTCGTGAAGGCCGCTGGGCGGGCACCGGGAAGACCGAATGCGGGCTGCACGTTTGAGTCGAAGTTGGCGCCCCGTGCCGCCGGTCTGGCACGCCGACGGGCTCGTCCCCGTGGTACGCGGCAAGGCACGGACCTTCGCCTAGTTCGGTCTGCAGCTCCTCGAAGCGCAGAGGGGAGGCATCCGTGCGGCCCCATAACGAGGCATCGCGCCTGGCGAGGCAAGCGTCACGTCGGCAGAAGAGATGGGCAGGACGTCCACGACGCTCCCGACCAGCCGATAGAGAATCGACCGGACGGGGAATCCGTCACCATCGCCGAGGAACTCGCCCAGGACGTCCGGGAGCCCCTGCCCGCCCGACATGATCCTCCCGTCCCGCGACCAGACGAACAGGGCCGCAGGGTCCGGGCGGATACGGCAGAAAACGACTGGGACTTGGACGCCATGCGCGATAGCGCCCGAGGCGCGGTCCAAAGGGCGTGTTAGCGCCAAAAAAGTGTGCATCGAGGAAAGTTGCCGACGATGTCACCGGCGGTGACGGTCGGTCTCTAAACCGAAATGTGGTCGTCCGCGCGCTCTGCACGGTCGAGTCACTTTTTTGCTGTAACTTCCATTCAGCTGCACCGGCAGACAGGAGCACGCTCGAACGGGGGAGCTTCCGCTTGCCATGGGACTGGGAGGCGATCATGCGAGGAATCACCGAATCCGGAGTGCCGAGGCCCCGTACCAAGAGGGTGAGGATCTCGGTGTTTGCGGCCGCTTTGGCCGTACCCGCCCTGGTGGTGGCTCCCGCGGGCGGAGTCGGAGCGGCTTCTCGGCTCCCGGCACCGCCCAGCGCGCCGCAGCGGCCGCCGACGGCGGCGCTGGCCTCGGAGTTGGCGAAGAACGTGGACCGCCCAGTCATCGTGATAATGAAGAGCCAGCTCGCCCCGGCGCACCTCGGCAGCCGGGCGGCGATGCTGCGCTCGGAGGCGACCGCCGCCTACCAGGCCCCGCTCATGAGCGAGCTTCGCGAGGTGCACGCCACTCACATCAGGAGCTACCGGCTGGTCGACTCCTTCGCAGCCACGGTGTCGCCCGGCGAGGCAGCGTGGCTTAAAGCCGACCCGGCGGTGGCCGAAGTCGTTCCGGACGTGACCATCACCGACGCACAGCCGTCGTCCGGTCCCACAGTGGCTGGGTCTTCGCAGTCGCCGAAAGCGTGGCCGTCCGGCGCGTCGCTCACAGCAAACGTGATCCCCGGTGCCTGCGCCCCGAACGGTGAGGCTCAGCTCGATCCGGAGGGCTTGGCGCTGACGAACACCGACTCGACCGACCCCAACGCCAAGACCGCGCGCTCACTCGGCATCACCGGCGCAGGAGTGAAGGTCGCCTGGATCGCAGACGGCGTCGACATACAGAACGTCAACTTCATCCGGCCCGACGGCACCTCGGTTTTCGACACCGCCAAGGGCGGTGACTACCAGGATTTCAGCGGTGACGGGCCCGGCCAGGCCACCGACGGCGGCGAGGCGTTCATCGACTCGAACACGATCGCCGGCCAGGGTATCTACGTCTACAACGTGCAGAACTTTGGCGCCCAGCCTGACCCGGCCCCGTGCAACATCCGGATCGAGGG
>Ga0187880_1000633_pt1 | contig 28924 bp, 16 predicted proteins | sample June2016WEW_19_4_FD_132998 | JGI IMG/M metagenome (GOLD analysis project Ga0187880, IMG submission 132998) | Peatland microbial communities from SPRUCE experiment site at the Marcell Experimental Forest, Minnesota, USA - June2016WEW_19_40 | ecosystem: Environmental > Terrestrial > Soil >... | reverse complement strand
TATCGAATGGGAAACCATTGCTGCCATGAGGAGACCAACCCCCTGGTGCCATCACTGCTGCCGTCATCCACGATGATCCACTCGAAATCCCGGAAGCTCTGGGCACATAAGCTGTCATAAACCCGCTTTAGGGTGTGGGCCCGGTTGTAGGTTGGCGTAAGTACGGTAAATCTCATAGGCCCCTATCTGGCTTCGCTTTGAAAACACGTCCGCCAGGGAACGTTAGACGGCTTGCCACGATGACTCAGCCGCAGACGCGGATAGTTCGCGAGACTGGCCACGCCGCAACTAAACATAGATTGCTACCCCGATCTTCATTGCTCTCCAGCCTTGACATGAGACCACGATGTTTGATGCCAAGCAGGCAGTGGGTTCCGACGCGCCAAGAAATCGCAGGCCTGGTGTAAGCGGCCCGGAAATCGATAGACAAGCCACGCCAAAAGGAAAATCTTGAGAGAAAAGTTCAAGCCTAGCAACCACATTTCAGAAAATGGTGTAAGCAACATGCTGGCAAAAAAGAAGCTGTACAGTATGATCGACACTCTGCTCCCGGCAACCGCCCTACGATAAAATAGCGTTACTATGGATGCGTCCAGGACGACGAGTAACAGCATGGCAATGAGTCCGAGATCGAAATAGGCGAAATACATGGTATAGACGTTCTGCGACAATCCCCCAGGTCCAATAGTGACGTAGTCGGCGTGCTGGGATGGTACATCGACATGCGCGCCGAGTTTGGCCGCCACTTGGAGGAAAAACCGGCTGGCCTGCCAATTGTGCACAACAATGCTTGGCTCTCGAACTACGCGATCAAAAGCTACAATTCCGCCGGCGGTATAGCTAACCAGCCCCTGGAAAACCGGAGTGAGGTTCTCCGCCAGTGGAACGTCGGCCCTGGCTTCTCCCTTTTGAACTGCGATTGCCATTGCCCCCGAGATGATGACGACCGCCGATAGCGCGATCGCCAGGGGTTTCCACCGGAGGCAATCGTTTCGTATCCAGTCGATGCACAACAGCGAGAGGAGCAGGACCACAATTCCCGCTCTACCTCCTCCGGCGACGTTAAGCAGCAAAGCAAGGACTATGGCCAGGAGGGAGCGCTTTCTCCCGGTCTCTTTCTGGAGAAATGCGACCATGGCGACGATGATGGACAGAGTAACAATGTTTCCGAATAGGACAGGCGCTCGATCTCCGGATTGGTCCGCCTCAAGCATTGCCATGCGTGCGGATAGAAGCCAGCTGGCGGTTTGAAACTCGGAGGCCAGTTTGACAATCCAGATTAGGATAAAGGGCGAGAAGCAGGCTACGATGAGCAGCGCTAGACTTAGGCTGCGGTCTGAGGCTTTACCAAGAGGTTGCTCGACAACGGTTTTCTGAGGAACCAAGAGCGCGATACTGGCTCCCACCGAGAAGGCCATCCCGCCAAGGCAAAATATGGCAAGGGTCTCATCGGCAAGTGGGTAGAAGAAATCGCCTGCCAACCAGACCAGGGTAAGATCGGCTGCCCAGACGGAACAGAAGACTACAGGTGGATAAAGGAAGCGTCGGCCAATCCAATAATTGGCCAGCGCCAGAGAGCCCAAGAACGCAATTGCGAACCCAATCATAACCAGTAGCTCAGGACCGCTCTGAAAGTCCGAATGTCCTGGACCTCACTTGCCGCAGGAAAGCGCGTTCGTCGGAATCCAGGCCCCGTAGCCAAGCCGTCGCTCCACCCAGGAGCAGGCCGGCAAGAAGAAGCAGCGCTTTGCTGGCCAGACTTTGCGGCAGAGTCGTCAGATACATCAGCATCAAGCCGGCGGTTACCGCAGCGGCCAGCTTAGGCAAGAAGGTCATGCTCGCGGGCAGGAGGCGACGCGCCAACAGAAACAGTAAGACAGCATCCAGCGTCACCCGGCCTGCCCAGGCAATGGCCGTGCCTTCGATGCCAAGGGACCTGGTCAATCCCCAAAGAGCGGCCAGGTAGAGAGGCAACTCGATCAAATGCAGCTTAGCTGTAATGTCGGGACGGCCCCCACTCTGAATGAGGGCAAGAGGCACCTGGGCAAAGCAGTTGACAAAGACGCCGGCGGTGAGCCAACGCAGAGCGACCGTGGCGTGCTGCGCGAATGCGCCGCCCAGCCATAAGCGCAGCCCCTCCGGTGCCAGCGCCACGATGCCCAGCAGAATGGGAAAAACCGCAACGAAGATGTAGGTCAGCCCACGGCGGAGCAGCAGGCCAGTACGCTGCGGATCTTGAATTAGGCTCCAGGCAAAGGCAGGAAACAGGACCCCCGCGACCGCGCCGGGAATCACCGTCACCCGCGTCACCATGTCGAACGGTGCGGTGTAGTAGGCCAGGGCCGTGACCGAGAGCAGCGAGCCGATCAGGAAACGGTCGAGATACGACATCAGCGGGCTCACCACGTTGCTGACCGTCATCCAGCCACCAAGTTTTATGATCGGCAGAATAAGGCAGCGCTTCAGGCCGAAGTTCCGGCCGAGAAGCGGCATGGCGTAAAAGCAGGCGTAGACGTGTGCCGCGAACCCAGCGATCCGGCCTGCGAGCAGCACGCTGATGACCGGCACCAGGCTGGAATAGAACGGCAATACCAGCAACGGCCCGGCAATCGAAAAGACGCTCATGGGGACGCGAATCAGGTTCAGGATGCGAAAGCGTTGCTGCGCCTCGAGAACTCCCCGCAACCCGCAGGTAACGGTCACCACCGGGATGGATAGCGCCAGAAGATAAAAACCGCGGACGGTCTCGTCCTGCAACCCCAAGGGTATTTTGAGCGCCTGGTGAACCAGCCACGGCGCAAGCGTCCATGTGATCAGTCCGCCTGCGATGCCTAATAGAAGCAGCAGCCACAGAGACGTCCAGACTAGAGGAGGAATTGCCTGCAAATCCTGGGCAGCGAGCTTGTCAGCAACCAGCTTGGTAAGCGCTCTACCCACCCCCAGATCGAAAAGACTGAAATAACCGATGACGACCCAAGCCAGGGAAAGAACGCCGAAGCGCGCAACTCCCATGGCTCGCACCACGGGAGGAAGGGCGATAAGCCCAACGGCCATGGGCAGCAATTGGCCGGCAAGATTCCAGACGGTGTTGCGCGCCAGCAGACGGCCGCTGGTCAGGTTGGTTGCCAGCTCCATGTCCAGCCTAGTTACCTGGTGCACCATGGCTTCCAATCCGGCTTGACGGCCACTGAGGCGCGCCGTCCAGAACCACCCGCGGGCAGGGAATGAGTCGCGCCCACGGGGATTGTTGCTTGTGGGACAGCAAGCGAGTGTAAAGCTCCTGGTGGGCACGCACCATGCGATCAAGTGAGAACAACGCTTCCGCGCGGCGTCGGCCATTGCGGCAAAATTCGCGCCGTCGAGCTGGGTCGGTGGCGAGCCGGATGGCAGCCTCGGCGATCCGTGCCGGCGATCGGGAAGGCACCAGCCAGCCGCTGTAGCCGTCAGCCACCGCTTCCCGGTTGCCGCCAACGTCGGTGGCGATCACCGGCAATCCCGAGGCCATGGCCTCGAGCAGCACGTTGGAGAAGCCTTCGGTTTCAGACGAGCAGATATAGGCATCCATGGCAGCAAAAGCCAGCTCTGGAGTCTGGGTGCCTTCAAGGATTTTCACCTCGGCGCCGAGACTGGTCTCGGCTATCAGCCGCTGCACAGCGGACCGTTGCCCCCGGTCCGCTCCAACTAACAGGAAGCGGGCACTCGGGAGCGCCTGCTTGATGACCGCAGCGGCGCGCACAAAATCGTCATGCCTCTTGTAGGCGATGAAGTTAGCGATCATGCCAAAAACGAAGTGCTCATCCGTCCATCCGAGTTCCTGCCGCAGCCTCCTGCTTTGGCCGGGTGAAAAGCGATCGGTATCAACCCCGTTGTAAATCACGCAGGTGCGTGCAGGCGCCACGCCATCCACGGAAATGACCTCTCGTATGACGGCTTGACAGTTGCCCACCACCAGATCGGCGACGCGGCTTGCGGCGATGTCCGCGAGTGCGCCTAGTCGCTGATTAGGCCGATAACAATTCACCAGCGATCTGCGGCTTACGATCACGCAGGAAGCCTTTCCAATAAGGCGGGCACCGGCCGCGAGAATCGAGGGGACGGGAAGCAAAGCATGGACAATTGCGGGCTGGGCTGCCGTCAGATAGCGGCAGAACTGCGAGAATGAGGCGGTCCCCTCATAGACCCGTCTGACGGTCGAGTTGCTTCCCCGGGAATCGCCGTGCAGGACCCTCAGGGCGTGTACCAGACCCTCTAATCTGCCAATGCCATCATCACGCTCCACCACCACGCAGATCTCAAACCGGTCGCGGTCCATGCCCTTGATCAATTCCAGCAGTTGGCCTTCCGTGCCGCCGCGATCAAGCGAACCGATGATGTAGCAAATCCTCACTTTGGCTGGAGGGTTCATCGCGCGTCGGCGCTAGCTCGGTGCGCAATATGCCCGGCGGTCTGTCGCAGGTCGCCGGCCACGCGTATTCCCAAGCGCTTCCACGGGCTTCCCGCATCAGCGTCATCCCATTTAGCTCTAGCCAGAATGGCCACGACACCTGCAAGGAAGCAGCCAAAAATGCAGAACAGACCCAGGACAGACAATCGCGGACTCGATCTCCGGCTGGGCACTTTGCCGTAATCGACCACGCGCAGCCGGGGAGTCTGCTTCACCTCTTCCACCTTGGAAATCTCGTACTGCTTGAGCAAGGATTCATAGATTGCTTCCTCCACCTTGACCTCGCGGAAGAGGTCGGCATAGGTCACTCCGACAATCGGCAGGCGGGAGATGGAGAGGAATGGCAACTCGGTACTTTGGGTGGTGGCGACCAACTGGGCGGCGGCGGCGCGCAATTGCGACACCCGGGCCTGCGCAGCCTTTACGCGGGGATGGTCGGGCCCATAGATCTGCCGCAGCCCCTGCAACTCCGATTGGGCGACGATCAATTCCCCCTCCACCCGGCTGGCCACTTCGACGGCGGCTTTGCCCTGTTCCTTGATATCGAGCGTGGAGTTCTGGCTGGAAAACTGGCCCAGCCGTTGTTCGGCTGCGCTCAAGTTTTGCCGCACGACCTCGATGCGCCGCTCGAGAAACTCGCGCTCCCGATGTGCGGCCGACATGTTGAGAGTCTGCAGGACCCTGTCCAGCTCCTCGATAAACGCATTGGCAATGGCCGCCGCCCGCTTCGGATCTCTGTCCGTGGCGCTGAGCGACACCATTCCGCTCTTCTTGTCATCGACGATGACGGTGCGGTGCAACAGGCTCTTGCGCGCCGTGTCATCATCCCCGGTTTGGTAGACCTGGCGCAGGTCCTGCCGGTTGATCACGCCATCCAGCACCGTATCGCTTCGGAGGAGGGCCGCGCAGAGGGCGCCCGGCGTCTTCATGCCGAACAAATCCGATACGGCGCCCAGATTAGGAGCGACCAGCTCTCCGGCTCCGCTGCCGGCCATCATCATGGCGGTCTCCGACGAACTGCCCGAAGGCAATATGCGGGCGGTGGATTCATACTTTGCCGGCAGGCCGAGCCGCAGCACCACCGCCAGCACAACTCCCGCCAGAATCCAGCGCAGCAACCCGGCCCGCTTTTCCCAGAGCAGCTCAAGCAGCAGCAAAAGATTGTTGCTCTCCAATCCACTCGGGGAGCGGTGAACCATAGGCGCCGAATTATGAGTGTCGATTGGCACGTTGGCCTCTCAGAAGGTCCTCACCACCGCTGCGGTAATCGCCAGCGAAGAAACCAGCTGTGCGGTGTTCAGCACGTTTTTCCAAGTCTGCGACTCGACTCTGATCTTGTCCGGGACCACGATCGTGTCGCCCGGTCCGACCAGCACATCCTGGATCGAACGGAACATCCGTCCGCTGTCCCGGCCGATGACCCGGCCGCTGGCCTGGATAACATAAAGGTTCTTGGCATCGGCAGACCGGGTTGGACCGCCGGCCTGCTTGAGATACGCGCCCACGCTGTTGCCGGGCGTGTAGATCAGGGCGGTGCTGTTGTTGACCTGGCCGGCGACCATGACGAAGCCGGGCTGTTTGGGAATGATCAGGCTATCGCCGGCCCGCAGCTGCAGGTCGAAGGGCGTGTTCTCCCATTCCGCAAGGTCGGCGGAGATCCTAATCACCAGCCGCCCCGACGCCGGTTGGTTTCTGAGGGCGATCAGCATTGCCCGCTTTTGTTCCTCGAAGGCCTGCGCCGGATTTGTTCCCGAACTCTCCGACCACTTCACGGGATTGGGCGTAGTCTCGATTTTGCGGATGATCATCAGCTTCGTCTGCTCATTGAGTTCCCGGACCTGGCGGCGCTCGAAGACGGCGGCCCGGGGGTAGGCCTCAGGCAGGAAACCACCCGCGCGACGAATGACCGAGCTGAGATGCTCGCCCGGCTCGATGCCGTAGGCGCCGGGGAACTGGACTTCCCCGGTCAGGGTGACGGAGGCGCAGATATCTTTCCATCCCGCCAGTTGGCGGATGCTCACATGGTCACCCGGCTTCAGCAACCAATCGGCGCTGCTATCACCAGCCGCTATGTTGCTCAGGTTGACTTGTTTCTGGTCTAGTTCGACGGACCTACCATCCCGGATCTCGTAGCTGGCGAGCAAGGCGTTTTCGCGGTAAGCGCTGCGGCGGAAGCCACCGGCGAGCCGAATCAGATCGCTCACCCGCATATTCGCCGCCAGCGGATAAACCCCCGGCCGCAGCACCTCGCCCGCTATCGTGACTCTGGGGGGATCGACCGCGTACCGGCCGTACACCCGAATGACATCGAACGGGTGCACCTCCGGCGCCGGCTCCTTCCCATCCAATACATCCACAATGTCGAATTTAATGGCGACGGGACGCAGATCAGGGCCGTTCAGGCGAATGATCTCCGCCTGATTTCTAGGTTCGGGCAGAAGATCGGAGTAGGAGCGCACCAGGTCAGTGACCTTCATGCCCGGATGAAAGGCGTACTTGCCGGTGCGAAGGGCGTGACCCTCCAGGTAAACACTCTGCTCGGTGAAAGGACTGATGGGAGCCACATAGATCCGGTCGCCGTCCTGAATCGGGCAGGCCGCCAGCGCAACCTTCACCGCGGCGGCATCGGCATTCTGCGGCACGGGTGCGGTGTGGGTCACATGCCGTTCGTGCGCCTCCACCCGGTCGATGGAGATCTGCCAGAGCGAGGCTTCGGGCAGCAGTCCCCCCGCCAACTCCAGGACCTGATCCAGGGTTTGCCCGGCGCGCAATTCGTACATCGCGGGACGCCGTACCGCGCCATCGACCACCACCTGCATCCCTGCCGGGGGGACCAGGATCGAGTCACCCGACTGCAGGCGCTGGACATCGGTGCGGACGCCGCGCAGCAACAGGTCATAGAGATCGATGGTGGAGATCATCTCGGCTCCGCGGTAGTGGCGTACTACCCGGAGCGATCCTCGATTGGTGGGACCGCCGGCGGCGTACAGTCCATTCAGCACGGTTGAAAGTGCGCTGATGTCATAGGCGCCCGGACGCTCCACGTCCCCCACAACATAGACGCGGATGGTCCGCAGCCGGGAAAGCGAAAGATCGACCTTGGCGTCATAAAACCTCCGCACCAGGACCTGTTCGGTGGCGCGGGCCGCAGCTTCCAGGGTCATCCCGGTGACCAGCAAGGTGCCGCCTCCGGGCAAATTGATCCGGCCTTCGGGATCAACCATGGAGCGCAGGCGCTGCGGCGCTCCACCCGACACGTCGATCATTACCGTGTCGCCGGGACCGAGAACGTAATCCGGCCCCACCGGAATGTCCATCGGCAGCTTATCCGGGTTGCCCGCGCCGTTCCGGAAGAGGCTGGCGCCAAAGCGCTCGATCGTCTTGCTGCCTTGAATCCGGTATTGCCGGTACAGATCCCGCAAAGCGGGATTATCGGGATAGGGATTGTTGACCGGCTTCGGGGGCGGAATCAGCGGCGTGGGTTGGAGCTGCCGCTGATCCATTGGGCGTTGCCGGCGCTGTTGACTGCCCCCCGGCCTCCTGATCTGCTCCGATGGTTGCGCCTTGACCCGGGGTTCGGCAGCTTGGCGCGCGTTACCTGGTTGCGTCGCCTGACGCAGGCCGTCCTGCTGCTGGCTTGGCTGGTCCTCATTTCTGCGAGCCGGATATTGCGGCGGGGCGGCGGCGGGCGCGTTTTCATACTCATTGAACGGCGCCGGCGGCTGCACCTCGCTGCCTGACTGCGAGGGCTGGGTCTGGTTGTACTGCGGAAGGATTTGAGACGTCTGGGCCGGTGGCTCGCCTGGTTCCGAAGGCTGGCTCTCGTTGTACTGCTGAGGGATTTGAGACGTCTGGGCCGGTGGCTCACCGGGTTCCGAGGGCTGGTCCTCGTTGTATTGCGGAAGGACTTGAGACGTTTGGTCTGGTGGCTCGCCTGGTTCCTGGTCATCCTCTAGTTGCCCCGGTTGTGGTTGCTGCTCACGTTGCCGCTGGGCCGAAAACTGCCCGTCCGCCTGTGCCCAGCCGGACAGCGGCGTAAGCAGTGCAACACCCATGATGAAAATCACACCCGCAAACCCGAGCAGGCGCACGGGACGCACTACGGCCTGACTGGCGTCCTGGACGATCAGGTCCCGGCCGAACGCGCGCTGGGTTCCATCCCGGCATACCCGGAATCGGCCACGATTGCCGATTTGCTCTGTCACTTCGTCAAATGCATGGCTCTTCATAGCGGCATCACCTGGTTAAGGTCTCCTCTGCTGCAGTCGCCGGTGCTCCGGTGTGCTCCCGCGCCTTCGAGCCCGCCAGCAGTTGCCGGTAGAGCCCGGTTATCTCTTCGGCCAGCCGCTCCTGGGCATGATTGGCGAGAGCAAAGCTTCGCCCTGCCGCTCCCATCTTCGCCGCCAACTTCGGCGAGTAGGCCAGCCTCTCGATGCACGAGAGAATCGCTTGCGGGTCGGCCGGGGTCAGAAATCCATTCGCCGCCGCCTGGCAATGCTTGGAGATTTCCCGCAGCGGGGGCGCGGCCAGGTCAACCACTCCGCCCACCGCGGTGGCAATGAAAGGTTTGCCCGCGGCCATGGCTTCAATCAGAAATGCCGGAGTGCCTTCGTTGCGGGAGGTCAGCAGTACCATATCGGCGGCCGCCAGCAGCGGCTTGATGTCCTTCTGCCATCCCAGGAACTGCAGATTTCCCCGGATGTGAGCGGCGGCCGTCTCGACCTGTTGCCGCAAAGGTCCATCGCCGGCCACCAGAAACTTCAGCTGGGGAAGGCGGTCCGCCAAACCTACAACCTCCAGCAGCAAGGGCAGGTTCTTGATGGGAACCAGACGGCCCGCCCAAACCACCAGGCGATCGTTGTCGCTCAGGTTCAGGTGGCGACGGGCCTGGCCACGAAGCTTGTCCAGGTCAGCCAGGGTGCGAAGGTCAAAGCCGTTGCGCACGATGGCGATTTGTAGGCGACGGGCCACATGAGAGCGTTCGGCAAGCTCCTCCGCCTGCGAATCAGATATCGCGATTACGCGCGTGGTAAACCGGTTCAACAGGCGTTCCGTGGCCATAATCAATCGGGTGGCTGTCTTTCCGAAATAGTCATGGAAGACATTGCCGTGATAGGTATGAACTCGAATCGGGACGCCGCTCAGCAAAGCCGCGATCCGGCCAATCACGCCGGCTTTGGCGGTGTGAGTGTGCACGATGTCGGGCTTCTCCCGCAGCAGAATCCGCGTGATGCGCACCAGGCTGACCAAGTCCGACCATCCCTTTACCGACCTCGACATGCTCGGGACCTCGAGCACGCCGCTGGCGTCCTGCAGCAGGTAGCGCATGTCCTGCTCGCCGTCTTCGATCGCGCCCACGATCAGCCGGGTGTCAAATGAGGAGCGCAGCGCCCGGTGCAGGTACGCCACTTGCCGTGCCGGACCGCCTCCATTCATGCGTCCGATGATGCGCACCAGCTTCTTCATTTTCATTGGCCCAGCACCACCGATGCCTGGGCGGCCTCCATCGTCTGGGGCGAGGTGGTTCTCGCCGAAGCTGACCGGCCGACCTGGGAGTCGATCTGGTCGAAATAAGGGGTAATCCGGCAGGCCTTGCCATCCACGAGAATGCATGGTTGCCGGGTGGCCGGACGCAAAACCCGGTCGAAGAGCCAACCTGAAACCCGTACTCCCACCAGCAATAAGAAGGTGAGCAGCAGGTCAATTCCGAAAACCCCGCGAGAGAGTCCGGCAAAGCGATTCCAGAAGACCACGGCCGCGACGAACCCCAGCGATCCCACCATGGCCGACTTGGCCAGCCGATAACAGGTGTCCAGCGATAGGGCGCCTTGCCAGCGGTAGGCCCCCAACAGCGCCAGCGAGGGAAGCTTGGTCAGCAGTGCGATACAGCAGAGCGCCAGAAATTGCGGAAGCTGGGCGGGAGCGAAGTGCGCAAAGCGAAGCAAGAATGCCAGGTAAAGTGCCAACCCGACAACGCAGAGGTCGAGAAGAACGGCGCCTGCTTTGGTGGCCACCGACTGCACCAAGGCGGGCAGAGCGAGGGCGAAGACGTTGCTGCGGGAAAGATATTCGTCCGGCAACTTGAGCCGCGCCAGATAGAGCCAGAAGAGGGTTGCAGCCAACAGGAACAGGCCGAGAACGCCCCACCCCAGCTCGGGCCAAAGGCGTTTCGAGAGGACCGCCAGCAGGCCGCCGAGTGCGGCCAATCCGTAAAGCAGCAGCACCGCCCTGCCCTCGCTTATACCCAGTAAAACCAGGCGGTGAGAGGTGTGGTCGCGAGCGCCGGCGGAGATGGCCCGGCCATGGAGACGGCGGGTTACGCTTACCAATAAGGTATCGAACAAAGGGATAAACAGCACCAGCACCGGAACAAACAGGATCGACGACACGGTGCTGACATGTTCGGTCGCCAGCACCGAGGCGCAAGCCAGGTAGTAGCCGATGGCCAAGCTGCCGGTATCGCCCATGAAGATCTTGGCCGGCTTGAAGTTGAATAAAAGGAAGCCGCTGATGGCGCCCAGAAAAACCAGCGTGAGCAACCGGAGATGCGGGTCGGAGGTGAGCAGCGAGAGGACAAAGGCGGCGATAATGCCAATTCCAGCGGCCAGTCCGTCCATGTTGTCCAGGAGATTGAACGCATTGGCAATGCCGACAATCCACACCACGGTAAAGCCAATGTTTATCCAGGGAGCGCTGCGCAGCGGATAAACCACTCCCAGGGAAACGGTCGCGGCGGCGATCACGAACTCTGCCGCCAGCTTGATACAGGGCCTGCAGGAGCGAAGATCGTCGCAGAAGCCGATGATCGCCATGGCCGCCGTCAGCATAGTGATGCCCAGCAGCGGCGTGTGCAGGTGGGTAAAAACGCCAGCCGCCAGGAAACTGAGGACGATGGCGACTCCGCCAAACTGGGCCACCGGCTGGCGATGCCAGCGGTCGGCGCGTGGCTCCAGCAGCCACGCCCGGCGTCGGCATAGATGCAGGATGCCGCCGGTGAGCAAAGCCGAGGCCAGCACCGCAATCATCGGCGGGAGAATTTGGCTAGTAGCTACCGTAAGGCACTCCCGTGCACACACCGCTTTGGTGAATCCAAATCTCCGTCAGCGATGATTACTTCGGCTGGCATATCTGGTTGCATTAGCGGGCAACAACCTAAATGTGCAGGGACGTCCGGAATTGGAGAGGTATCGCAGCAACGGGAAGTCCTTTAAAGAACCGAACGCCACGCGCCGATCTAGAGAAAAGAAATTCCGCTCTTCCTCGAGGAGAAGAGCAACAGCGGCGTCAGGCCGCAGCAAGCGCCGGCAAGACCGAGGACGCTTGCCCGACACGATTTCAGGAGACCACCGACATGCGTTGCCTGATTACGGGAGGCGCCGGATTTATAGGATCGCATCTCGCCGAGCGGCTGCTTCATCTGGGGCACGAGGTGATTGCGATTGATGATCTTTCCACGGGCAGTATGGAAAACCTTTCATCCTTTCGTTTTCATACCGCGTTCCAGTTCCATGGCGACACGATTTTTAACCGCCGGCTCATGGCCGAACTGGTGGACGTTGCCGACATTGTTTTCCATCTTGCCGCGGCCGTTGGGGTGAAGCGGGTGGTCGAGCGCCCGGTGCAGACCATCGAGACCAATGTCGATGGGACCGCGGTGGTGCTGCAGCTGGCGGCCAAGAAACAGCGGCGTCTGGTGGTGGTGTCGACTTCAGAGGTTTATGGCAAGTCGAACAAGTTTCCCTTCGCTGAGAAGGACGATCTGGTGCTGGGCAGTACCTACAACAGCCGCTGGGCCTACGGTTGCTCCAAGGCCATCGATGAGTTTCTGGCTCTGGCCTATTACCGCGAGCACGGGTTGCCGGTGACGATTGTGCGATTGTTCAACACCGTGGGACCGCGTCAGACGGGACGCTATGGAATGGTTGTGCCTACCTTCATACGGCAAGCCTTGCAGCAGGAGCCGATTACGGTTTTCGGCGATGGTAAACAATCCCGTTGCTTCGGACACGTTGCCGACGTAGTCGACGGCTTTCTGGCGGTTGCCGCCGATGGCAGCACGGCCGGCGAAATTTTCAACTTAGGCAATACCGAGGAAATCAGCATCGACGATCTTGCCGGCCGCATCCTCAGGCTCACCGCATCGTCCAGCTCGATCCGCCACATTCCTTATAGCGAAGCCTATGGTCCTGGATTTGAAGACATGGGCCGCCGCATCCCGGATATTTCAAAAGCCGAACGCTGGCTCAACTATCGTCCCAAGCACGGTCTGGATGACATTCTTCGGGATGTGATTGCTTTCGTGCGGGCGCAAATCGGCAAGAAGCAGGCGGTGTTCGTGGCGCCGAGCGCTCCTCAAAAGAGCCCGATCCTGAATTATGGAATGCCCGGAGCGGGCGGGGTCCCTTTGCAAACTTATGCGCGTGGGGCCCGCGAGCTAGATAGTTCGCACAGCCTGCCCGCTCACGGCACTCCGCAACTCGGTTAACGCCGGAATGCACGATTGGGAAACCAGGTCAACTGAACGGAAACCATGAAGTCTGCCTGCCGGTGGGTATTGAGCACCGGCACCAACCAGGACTCATATTGCAGGGAACCTTTCAGCTCCATCTGCTTGCGGACGCGAAGCGTCGCTGCCAGGCTCGCCAGCTGCTGCGTGGTCCCGCGGGGAATGTAGTCTGGTGCGATCTTCATGCCGCGATACCCGAGCTGGATACTGCTGAGCGGGCTGATGGTATAGGTTGTCCACGCCGCGTAGCCGGTGGCTTCACGGCCAATCCAGCTACCCATCAAACTGTTGTTGTTCAGGTAAAGGTTGCCATAGACGACTTCGTAGTAAAAGAAGTAGGCCCCCAGCGCCGGAAAGACCTCGCGATTGGTGTCCAGGGCCTCCACCCGGAAATCGAGTTTCGGCAGGCGCGGGAAGTGGCTGACATAGATTCCGGGATTGAATGCCGTCCTACGTGACGCGGCGAGCGGCGTGAGCTCGTCGTGGGTGAGCATGTCGGTGTAGAGAGTGACCCATCCCCCCAGCTGCCAGGAGAAGTCGAAGGTGCTGAAGCGGGCGCCGGGATCGTTGCGCGAGAACTTCACGTTGGCTGGCACATTCGTCAGGCTGGTAAAGCTGTTCCAGAATGACCCAAAGGTGAGAGGGACATGACCTTGGCCCGCGAAGACGGCGGTGCGGCTGAAGCCAATCTCCATGCCTCGGAAGGGCCGGATGCCGTGGCGCGTGAATGAGATTTCCGCCAGGGGCTTGAAACTGATCTTTTGCCCGTACATGTAGGGTCCCTGCGGAAACTGGGTGTGGCCGGAAAGTTTGCCAAAGAAGTTGTCGAAGCGAAAGGGACCGAACAGGTGCGACATACCCGGGACCCAGAACGGCTCGGTGCGATTGATGCGCAGCATCCAGAGCGGTTCGGCGTTGTTGCTGATCGCGAACGAACCACTCTGCGTCGGTCCCCAGTCCAGGCTCTGTTTCCCGATGGATATGTCCTGCCCCAGCAGCCGGGTGGTGACATAGGTATCGAGCAGCCGGAAGCGGTTGATGGCAGGAAAGGGAAGGCCGGGCTGCACCGGGTCGTGGTTGACTGCGGCCAGCACTTCTCTGGTCCCGAGCGGGTAGGCCGGCGCTGACGGCGCGTGCTGGTATTCGCCGTTGATGTAGAACGCCCAGCTGCCATCTTCGGCGCGCGCGGTGAATCCGGTGTAATTGTTGAAACCCTGCTGATAAGGCCGGCCATAGTCATTGACGATGGTCTGGCCAAGGTTGTTGCTGTTCAGCGGCTGGCCGGCGATTCCCACCACCCGGGTGTAAACCGAGGACAACTGGATCGACTCCACCGGTTTACCTTCGATCGCCGAGAGCTCGTCGGCGAACTCCCCACGGAGGTACTTCAGCGTCTGGGAAATGTCCGGGGGCAAGTTCGGGCTGCCTTCGACTTCTTCTTCCAGACTGGCGATCATGCGCGCACAATTCATCCTGGTCCAGGGGCGCAGACCCCGGTAAGCGGTCTCGATGTAGCCGCGCGCGATCAGGCGGTCCATCGCCGGGTAAATCCAGCTATCCAGCGGGACGTAGGTACTTGCCAGGTGTTCGGGGTTAGGTATGGTCTGCACTACTGCATCGTCGAGATGGGCATTGTGGCGCGTGTTGTAGATGTGGCGTCCAACTTGATACCCGATCAGGCCGCCGACAAAGACGTCCGACAGGAAGTGCTTGCCAGCGGCGACTCTCGTCAGGCTGACACCGGTCGCCAGGCCATAGGCGCCGATCTGCGCGAAAGGATTGGGATATTCCCGCGCAATGACGGAAGCAAAGGCCCAGGTCAGGGCCGCGTGATTGGACGGAAATGACGTTCCGCCCTGGAAGAAGGAATTCCGGTAGCTGGACTGCACAGGATTTAGGCGGCCGGTACTGTACTGGACGGCATATTGCAATCCGAGGACGTCGATCATCGCCTCGCCCGCCAGGACACCGGTTTCGCGCAGGCGCTCATTCTTGGTGAAGCGGCCCCATAGATACGCCGAGCCGGACAGACCCGCCGCGGCTGCCAGTCCGGCGTTGGAAGCGGTGTTGTAGGCATGGGCATGAGCGCCGGTCATGCCGAAGGAGCTGTCCGGATCGGTGACCAACAGCCCGGTGGCGATGCCACTCATGGGCACCAGCCATTTCGCATCGTTCGGCTGCAGGTGCAGCGGGCTCGTCCAGATGTCTTTTTGGTCCAGGGCGAGGTGCTTCAGAAAATTGGTTTCGTTGGGATGCGACAGGGTGAAGTCCGCCGCGTCCGGCGTGCTGCGCGTCGGTGCGGGCGGGGCAGGGGTCTGGGAGCCGGTTTGCTGTCCGGCAAGAGGACGGCTCAGACATACACTCAGCAGAGCCAACCAGAAGACGACCGCCCTCAGTTGGTCTCGCAACAGGTGCTTCCCAGGCAGATGGCTGCACACACCTATTACTACGGCAGTTCAGGGCCAAACCTGTAATACCCCGTCGCCAGAATCCCAAACCCGGCGCCACTGATGACTTTAGATTGGCTCGGCTTCCGGATTGCAGAGCAAACGCTCAGCATCTCACGTTCGTTCTACCGCTCGCCCGCCGCTGCCAGTTCTGGCACCTGGCGTTTCCTTATCCTAAGGACCCAATCTTGAAATCAACTGGCTGAAATACCGCTGGCAATTTTCCAGTTCTTGGCGTACAAGGTTTGGTCATCCCCATAGACCCTGAGTTACGCTCCGTACGCATGCCGGGGTTTCTCTAGGAGAGTGCCATGCCAGTGGGAGCAACCCGTAATCCCTGCGAGCCGGCGACCGGAAGTGCAAGTCCATTAAAGCTAACGCATCGGGCGCGCCGCCGAGGCCAAGCCTGCATGGTGGTCTGCGGCCTGCTGCTGCTGTTGTCTCTCAGCGGCTGCGAAAGCAAGGAAGAAAGTCCTAAGGCAGGTCCTCCCGAGGTCCAGGTCGCAGAGGCCATGCAGCAGGATGTTCCCATTTACCAGGAGTGGGTGGCGCAACTGAACGGCCCGGTGAATGCCGAGGTCACTCCGAAGGTGCAGGGCTATTTGCTGCGGCAGAATTACCAGAACGGCTACTTCGTCAAGAAGGGCCAGCTTTTGTTCGAGATCGATCCCCGGCAGTACGAGGCTGCAGTCGATCACGCCGAAGCGCAGGTAGCAGTGGCGGAGGCGAGGCTGTCGGAGGCAACCACGAATGTTGACCGCGACACGCCCCTGGCGGCTCAAAACGCCATCCCGAAGAAGCAGCTCGATACCGACCTATCCACCCAAGCAGCGACAAAGGCGGAAGTTCTCGCCCAACAGGCTAGCCTGGAGAATGCCAAGTTGAACCTGGGATGGACCAAGGTCTATTCCCCCATTGATGGCATTGCAGGAGTATCCAGCGCCCAGATAGGCGATCTGGTGGGAACCAGTACCAAGATGACCACCGTCTCACAGGTAAATCCCATCTGGGCGTACTACAACGTCAGCGAAGGCCTGTTTCTCAGCTTTGCGTCCAAGGTTACCGGAATCATAACCGGCAAGGTCAGTCCGAGGACGCTTGCTGCCATGCCGGTCGAATTCATCCAGGCCAACGATGAGCCCTATCCCCAGAAGGGCTCGATTATCTACGTGAATCGCCAAGTCGGTACTCAGACCGGCACCATTCAAATGGCGGCCGAGTTTCCCAATCCCGATGCCTCGCTGCGGCCCGGTGGTTTCGGGCGAGTGCGGATTCAGATCGGCAATAACAAGAACGCCCTATTGGTTCCGCAGGCAGCCGTGATCGAAGTGCAATCGATGTACCAACTCGTCGTGCTCACGCCCCAGAACAAAGCCATGTTTCGACCCGTCAAGGTGGGCGAGCGTGTGGGCCCGAACTGGATCATTACGGAGGGGCTGAAACCGGGCGAGAAAGTTGTGGTCGAAGGCATCCTGAAGATCCAGCAGTTTGCTGCGCAAGCCCCCCAGCTCGCCCGGGAGGGTATCCCGGTGGTTCCTAAGCCATACCTGGCCGCGGCGACCGGGAGCAACTGACCATGTCGAAATTCTTTATCAACCGGCCCATCGTCGCCATCGTGATCGCGATTCTGATGGTCCTGCTCGGCATCGTTGCATTGCTGGGCCTGCCGACGGCGCAGTTCCCCAACATTGCCGACCCGATGATCCAGGTGCGCGCCACCTACCCTGGGGCTGACGCGCAGACCATAGCTGAGTCGGTCGCGACCCCGATCGAGCAGCAGATGTCGGGGGTCAGCGGTATGAACTACATGTATTCGTTGAGCGCCAGCTCGGGCGGAAACATGTCGCTCTACGTTGATTTCCAGCTCGGGACCGATGCCAACACCGACCAGATTCTGGCGCAGATGCGGACCTCGCAAGCCAACTCGCAACTGCCTAGTCAGGTGACCCAGCAGGGTGTGATCGTGCAGTCAGGCACGACCGCCCCTTTCATGCTGCTCGACCTCTATTCTCCTAGCGGCGCCTACGACAACCTCTTTCTGGCCAACTATGCCACGATCAATTTGCAGTACGCGCTGACCCGAGTCGCGGGTGTCGGGCAAGTGCAGATATTTGGCGCCGGCCCCTATGCCATGCGCATTTGGGTAAATCCTGACCGGCTGGCCAGCCTGGGCGTCACCGTGCCGGACATCACCGCTGCCGTCCTGGCCCAGAACAAGGTCAATCCCGCCGGCCAGGTAGGCGGCGAGCCGGTTCCGCCAGGACAACAGTTCACTTACAACGTGCGGGCTCCGGGGCGGCTGCCGACGGCCGCGGAGTTCGAGCAAATCATCGTCCGGGCCCAACCGGACGGCTCCATCCTGCGCCTGAAAGACGTGGCGCGCGTGGAATTGGGATCGCAATACTATTCGGCTATGGCGCGGTTAGGAACGGCGGGTTCGGGTAAGCCGACGCAGCCCGCCGCGCTTATAGCGCTCTACCTCACGCCTGGCAGCAACGCGCTAACCACCCGGGCAGCCGTTCTCAAGATGATGGAGGAAGCGAAGAGCAGGTTTCCCCAGGGGCTGGATTACATCGTTGCCCTCGACACCACGCTGGCGGTCAGCAGCGGCATCCACGAGATTTACAAGACCCTGTTCGAAGCGCTGGCGCTGGTTATCCTCGTAGTCTTTATCTTCCTCCAAGGCTGGCGGGCCACGCTGATCCCCTTGCTCGCGGTTCCGGTCTCGCTGATCGGGACCTTCATGATTTTTCCCCTACTCGGATTCTCCATCAATACGCTCTCGCTGTTTGGCCTTGTACTGGCCATCGGATTGGTAGTGGACGATGCGATTGTCGTGGTGGAGGCGGTGGAACACCATATCGAGCAGGGTATGACACCCCACGATGCCACGGTGAGAGCGATGGAGGAAGTCTCGGGCCCGGTGATTGCTATCGCCCTGATTCTTGCCGCCGTCTTCATTCCGACCGCCTTCGTGCCTGGCATTACTGGACAGCTCTACCAGCAGTTCGCGGTGACGATCGCTGTCTCAGTGATCTTCTCGGCGTTTAACGCGCTTACCCTCAGCCCAGCGCTTTCTGCCATGCTGCTACGTCCCAGGAAGCAATCGCGAGGACCGCTGGGCCTTTTCTTTGGTTGGTTCAACCGCGTCTTCGGCAGGGCCACCGACGGATACGTGGGGGCCTGCAAGCATTTGATCCACAAGGCGGGGTTTGCTTTTGTGCTACTCGGTTTGCTGACGGTGGCCGCCGGTTTCTTCGGCAAGAAGATACCCGGGAGCTTTCTCCCTGACGAAGACCAGGGGTACGTCTTTGCCGGTTTGCAACTGCCCGACGCGGCCTCTCTGCAACGTTCCTCCGAGGCCTCAAGGCAAGTGGAAAAGATCATCATGGATACTCCCGGCGTCCAGTACGTGAGCTCGGTCATGGGCTACAGTATGCTGAGCGGCGTCAACGCCACCTACAGTTCGTTTTTTTTCGTCTCGTTCAAGCCCTGGGACGAGCGCAAAACTGCCGAGACCAGTTACCTGGGAATCAAGACCCACCTGCAACGTGCGCTCTCCCAAGTCACGTCGGGCCTTGCCTTCTCGTTTCCACCGCCTGCGATTCCAGGGGTGGGAACTTCTGGAGGCGCTACTTTTATTCTCGAAGACCGCTCCGACGCCGGCGTCGATTTCCTGGCCAAGAACGCGCAGATATTTATCGCCGAGGCCCGCAAACGCCCAGAACTCACCGGGGTAATGACCACCGCTCTGTTCGGCGTTCCACAAGTCGGAGTGAAAGTGGACAACGCCAAGGTGATGACCCAGCAGATTCAACTGAGCAGCTTGTACGAGACCTTGCAGACGTTTATGGGCGGAGCGCTGGTGAATTACTTCAATCGATTCGGTTTGCAGTGGCAGGTGTACGTTCAGGCCGACGGCCCGTTCCGGACTGACGCGCAGAACCTCGGCAAGTTTTATGTCAGGAATGCCGCGGGGGACATGGTCCCGCTGAGCACGCTGACCAGCGTCTATCCACGCAGTGGCGCCGAGTTCATCATGCGCTACAACCTGTTCAACTGTGTGCAGATCAATGCATCCGCCGCTCCCGGCTACAGCTCCGGCCAGGTGACGGAGGCGCTGGAGGATGTTTATCACAACACCATGCCTCCCCAGATGGGATTCGACTACATGGGCATGTCGTACCAGGAGCAAAAGGCGGCACAGGGAGTCAGCCCCGCCACCATCTTCGGGCTGGCGTTCTTCGTGGTCTTCCTCATCATGGCAGCGCAATACGAAAGTTGGACGCTGCCCTTCAGCGTCCTGCTGGGCGTGCCCATCGCGGTCTTCGGGGCCTTTATCACGCTCTACCTTCGCCGGCGCGCCGGACTTGCGCTGGACAACGACGTATACGCGCAGATTGGCCTGGTCATGCTCATTGGGCTGTCGGCAAAGAATGCCATCCTAATCGTCGAGTTCGCCAAGGTCGAATACGAAAAGGGAACGTCTTTGCTCGACGCCTCGTTGGCGGCTGCAAAGTTGCGGCTGCGCCCAATTCTGATGACGGCCTTCGCCTTCATTCTTGGTTGCGTGCCGCTGTGGGTGGCTTCCGGCGCAGGCGCAATCTCGCGCCAGGTATTGGGCACGATCGTCATCGGCGGCATGCTGGCCTCTACGCTGCTGGCCGTTTTCTTTGTTCCCGTCAGTTTCGATGTCGTGGAGCGCTTTGGCATATGGATATCGGGAAAGAAAAAAGAGCCGCACAAGGAAGGACCTGGGCCTGTCCCGAAGAAAGCTGGGGATGAGTAGCTTGAGAACATACACCGTTTTTGTGTTGTTGCTCACGCTGTGCGCGTGCAAGGTCGGCCCCAATTATCAGCGTCCGCCGCTGACTGTGCCAGGCGATTATCGCGGGGTTGCGCCGGATGCTTCCACGCAACCGCTGTCCAGCGCTGAACAATTCGCCGAAATGCAATGGCCAGCCGTGTTCCAGGATGAGGTGTTGCAGGGCCTGATTAAGGAAGCGCTGGCTAACAACTACGACATGCGGATTGCCGCCACCCGAATCCTTCAGGCCAACGCTTCTCTGGGAATTGCGCGCGCCAATCAATTTCCGACTGTGAATGGTTCGGCATCGGTCGTGAACCAGCGCAGTGCGGTCTACCCGGGGGCCCCGACGTTCGACACTTTGGGGCTGCAATTGGACTATATCGTCGATTTCTGGGGACAGTACCGCCGGGCGACGGAGGCGGCGCGGGCCACGCTGTTGGCGACACAGTTTGGGCAGAGCATAGTCCAAACCAGCCTGATTTCCTCGGTGGCAAGTAACTATTTTCTGTTGCGTCAATTCGACTTCCAGCTTGATTACTCGAAGCAAACCGTGGAGGCAGATAAGGAAATCCTGAACCTGAACAACGTCAAGTTCAAGGGTGGTGAGAGTGCGATTACCGACGTCTATCAGGCCCAAGTGCTCGTGGAACAAGCCGAAGCTGAGGTCATCACGCTGAAGCAGTCGATCGTGCAGGCGGAAGACAATATCAGCCTTCTGCTCGGCCGAAACCCCGGGCCGATCTCACGTGGTCTCAGCCTGACCGAACAGCCGCACCTGCCCGAGGTGCCGGCCGGACTGCCATCGGCGCTTCTGCGGCGGCGTCCGGATGTGCGCCGGGCGGAAGAGAACCTGGTCGCCGCCAACGCCAACGTGGGTGTGGCCAAGGCCGCCTTCTTTCCGCAGATCTCGTTGACCGGTGCATTTGGCGCGCAGAGCGTCGCCATAACAAGTTTCTTGCAAGGTCCGGCGACATTCTGGTCTGTGGGTGGACAGGTGGTCCAACCGATCTTCCAGGGAGGCAGGATCAGGAGCGGGTACCGTTTGGCGTGGGCGCAGCGGGACGAAGCAGAACTACTCTACAAGCAAACCGTACAGCAGGCGTTCGGCGATGTTTCCAATAGCCTCGTCGGCTACACCCAGTCTCGCCTGTACCGGATGAAGCTTGAGGAGCAGACAAAAACATACAAGGACATGGCAAGCCTTGCCAATGTGCGTTTTCAGGGAGGCGTCACCAGTTTTCTCGAGGTGCAGTACTACGAACAGCAGTATTTTCTTTCGGCGCTGAACCTGGCCCAGGCGTGGTACACCGAGTTGCAAAGCTATGCCCAGCTCTACCAGGCTTTAGGTGGAGGCTGGCAACAACCATAGGCCACAGGGCCCCGGACCCGTAGGGAAGGGAATTAGCGAATTTTGGGACTGGAGAATACGTCGTGTCAACTCGTAACTCAGAAGTTCACGACTCACCATGTGCTCTCGTTCCGCGATTCCGACTCGTCATTGTGAACTCGTAATTCCCTTAAACACCTCGCCGCCCTTCATCACGAAGTTCACGCGCTCCAGCTGAGTGATGTCGGCCATGGGATCGGCGGGCACGGCAACAATATCGGCGAACTTGCCGGGCTCCAGTGAGCCGATCCGGTCCTGCATGCCCAGCAGTTCGGCAGCGCTCATGTTGGCTGAGCGCAAAGCCTGCGCCGGAGTCATGCCGTACTTCACCATCAGGGCAAATTCCTTCGCCGGATCGATGGTCCAGGCGAATCCACCGGCGTCGGTGCCGAAGGCGATCTTCACGCCGGCGTTCAACGCGCGCCGAAACGTGGCGGCGTGAATGTTGATCATGTCAACCCACACGCGCGCTCCCGTGGCCGCGCGGCCTTCAGCGACATACTCTCCGACGAACAACGTAGGCACGTAGAAAGTTCCCTTGGCAGCCATGGTCTTGAGGTCAGCGTCGGCGATGTAGAAACCGTGCTCGATGGAATCGACTCCGGCCTCGACCGAGTTGTGGACGCCATTCAACGCCGAGGCATGGGAGGCGACCTTGTGCCGCTCGCGATGCGCTTCATCAACGATGGCGCGTAGCTCGTCCAGTGTGAAGGTGGGAATGTCGTCGAGCACGCCGTCAGGCCGCACCCGATAGCTGCGGTCGGAGTACACCTTGATCCAGTCCACCCCGTTGGATATCTGCTCGCGCACCGCCTTGCGGCCGCCTTCCGCGCCGTCCACCTCCTGCACGCCCTTGGGCATCTTCAGCTCCCAGGAATAACCGAGCAGAGGATAGGAGCCGGTCACGTCCATGGCGCGGCCGGCGACTTGCATGCGCGGGCCGGGAATGACTCCGGCTTCGATGGCGTGCTTGATGTCCACATCGGCGTAGCCGGCGCCTTCGGTTTCGACATCGCGAATGGTGGTGAAGCCGTAGCCGAGCGCGCGCTGCGCCGCCACCGTGCCCAGAATGGTGCGGTAAGGGGTCGAGTACTTCAGCAGTTGCACGTCGTAATCTTCGGCGGTGATGTCACCTTGCAGCAGCACGTGAGTGTGAGTGTCGATCAGTCCGGGCAGGCAGACTTCGCGGGTGAGGTCGATGACTTGGGCGCCGCTCTCGGGCTGGAGCGCGTTGTCGCCGAGCTGATCGATCTTCTCGCCCACGATGCGCAGCGTGACGTTCTTACGGGTGGTGTCGCTCTTGCCGTCGTAGAGGGTACCGCAGCGCAAGTAGGTGATCCTGGGCGTAGAGGACTGCGGTTTGGCTTGGGCGAAAGCAGTGCTGGCAGCGAGAGAGAAGAAGAGGACGAGACGGAATTTCATGGTGTGCTCCGCTATGGGTGAACGACCATGACTATACCAGCGCACGCCGGAGACGTGGAGCTTTGTAATCACCGCGGAGAACACGGAGAGAGGCAGACTGAACTGATTCCGTCCGTGGCTCCGCGGTGAGGAGTTAGTTACACACCTGCTGCCGGACGTTCGCACATCTTACCGCCGCAGCAGCCCTTGCCGCCTTTGGCCATGTCGCACTTGCCGTCTTTGCAACAGCCGCCATCTTTGCCGCAGCACGACATCTTGCCGTCCTTGCCGTCATTTTTCGCCATCATCGGGCACTTCATCCCCGACTTGCCGTCCTTGGACATCATCTCGTCATGCGACATCGTGGCGTCTTTGCCGTCCTTGGACATCTGGCCGCACTTGCCGTCTTTGCCGCAGCAAGACATCTTGCCGTCGGCCTTATCGTGATTGCAGCAGGCACAGGCCTTGGAGTTGTCGCCGGATGGGGCGGCAGGCGTTTGGGTCGCGTTCTGGGCCATCAGACCCAGAGCCATGACCAGCGTACTCAGAATTACCAGCATCTTCGATTTCATAGTTTCCTCATAATCTTCGGTTGAACATCGTCCATGTCACAGGGGCCATAAGGCCCAGTAGAGTTCGCGGCTGGCGCGCATAAAACGGCTCGGCGCGAATCAGGCCGGAAGCTGCAAGGATTTTGCGAGGTGCGCTAAATCCGCAGATCCGTCTTCAGTCCGAAGACAGGGCGAACGAACTGAAGAGCGTTGTGAATGGAGAGGAAGGCAGAACCTGGAGGTGCAGGCACCGAGATTATGCCTGCCGGACCGTTGGCGCTCGACTGGAAGGAGAAAGAATTGCCGGAGGCGACCAGAAAAGCCAACGGTCTGGCAGGCTGGCTGCTTAAGTCGCAACAGCCCGGGTGATCTGCGCAGTGGGTGGCCGCAGACGCGGAGTGCGACGGGCAGCAAGGCATGGAATGCGGGCCCTGTGAGCAACAACCAGACGGGGTTGCGAGGGTCACGGAGTGGGTCGCGTGCCGGTGCATCTGCACCATCCGAACATGACACTTCGAACCATGCCCGGAAGCCGGCGGCATTGCGATGCCAGCCTCGGCCCATAGAATGACAACTAGCGACAGGACCAACGACAAGCCTCTCTGCATTGCGCTCCGCGAAATCATGCCGATCTCATTGTTGCTTCCGGCGACCCAGCCGTCTGTGACTAGCGTCACTGTCCTCTGGTTTGACGGCGCAGGGCTGAAAATGGTGTTACTGAGTTGGCGGCCGTTGGGCGTCCCGCTTTTCCTCACAATCCACAGTCATCCACATAGCTGCACCGAGAATAGGCGTTGAATTCGGCTGCATCACGGGGCTAGAGTCCAAAGCGTGAGCCAACGTTCGAGCTTTGAGTTTCGGGCGAGATCGAACCGCAGATTCGTCAACTTGCGCTCACCGCAACGCGGAAAGGCGCCCGGCGAAAAGCGTGTTAACACACGGTCCGCCGACGAGATGGAATTGGCACTCAGACGCCTCGCTGGCCCTGAAAATTGGCAAATTTGGAGGACCGGAGAGAGTTAACTCTTTTGGTTCGGGCGGGGAAGGCGTAAAATACAAGATGTAGTGTTATGCACTTGACATCCACAAGATGTCGGGAGTACCGTTCGCAAATGCGGTCGCCGCGTGAAGCGTTTTCCCAAAGCCAAGGCGGGCAGAGGTGACCGCCCGGGCGTGCAAGTGGGCCCGCGTACTTTGATGATTCCTCCTCTGGATACGGCGCAGGTTTCGTCAAGTGCAGTGAATTTGGGCCCAGGGCTTTCGGCAGATTTGCGACCCAGAAGCTCACGCGGTTTCCCAACGCACGCCATTGGCGTGCCGAGGGATGGCAGTTGGGCCAGCGAAGTCATCGCAAGACGATGACATCAGCGTTGTTCCTTTCCAAGTCAGTGCGGCACTTCAGCGCGGCGTTGCGCGCATGAGTTGCGCGAACGTTGCGCCTGAGTTGCCCGTCCGGATTCCGCCACAGGAAATATTTCTTTGGCGGCACGCTGTTGTGCGGTGGCGCCGGACAAAAGATGAACCGGGGGCTTCTTTCCTGTCGACCTTACGCGGGCAGGCAAAGAGGCCCCCACAACCTTTGCAGTCGGAAATAATAAAGCGGGCCTCAGACCCGCGCAAAGTGAATCAGACCCGCGTAGTAACGCAATAATTTAAGAACTGATCAGGAGCATTTCCCATGCCCGAAGTCACCACCAAACCAACCACCGCGACCACTGCGTCCATTGCGACCGGTGAGCCCACGACCACCGCCGCATCCGCCACCACCGCCGCGAGTACTACGCCTAAGAAGCGCGCGCCCGGGCTGACCTTCAAGCGCTTCTTCACCAAGGCCGGGGTCTCGCCCTACGACGAGCTGGAGTGGGAGCTGCGACTGGCGCAGATCACCGACACGCACGGCAGCATCATCTTCGAGCAGAAAGACGTCGAGGTCCCCAAGGACTGGTCGATGACGGCGACCAACATCGTCGCCAGCAAATATCTGCACGGCCCGCTCGACACGCCCGAGCGCGAGACCGGCGTGCGCCAGCTCGTCACCCGCGTCGCCGAAACCATTCGCGACTGGGGCATCAAGGGCGGATACTTCCGCAGCGACGACGACGCGGCCATCTTCCACGACGAACTCGCCCACCTGCTGTTGCAGCAGAAGGCGGCCTTCAATTCGCCGGTATGGTTCAACGTGGGCTGCGATCGCATCGAGCCCAACTCCGACGCGCAGAACTGGCACTGGAATCCCCAGGCCCAGCGCGTGGAATACGGCGCGGTCGGCTACAAGAACCCGCAATGCTCGGCGTGCTTCATCAACTCGGTACACGATTCGCTCGACAGCATCCTCACTCTCGCCAAAACCGAAGGCATGCTCTTCAAGTGGGGATCGGGCACGGGCACCAATCTGTCGCCGCTGCGTTCGTCCACCGAAGCGCTCTCCGGCGGCGGCACCGCCAGCGGCCCGCTCAGCTTCATGAAAGGCTTCGACGCCTTCGCCGGCGTCATCAAGAGCGGCGGCAAGACGCGTCGCGCCGCCAAGATGGTCATCCTCAACGTGGACCATCCTGACGTGATGGACTTCATCGCGTGCAAGCAGAAGGAAGAGGCCAAGGCGTGGGCGCTCATCGAAATGGGTTACGACGGCAGCGGTCCCGACAGCGACGCCTACTCGTCCATCTTCTTTCAGAACGCCAACAACTCGGTGCGCGTGACCGACGATTTCATGTACGCGGTGCTGCGCGATGGCGACTTCAGCACGCGCTCGGTGAAGGACGGCCATCCCGTGCAGACCTTCAAGGCGCGCGAGATGCTGCACAAGATTTCCGATGCCACATGGCACTGCGGCGATCCCGGCATGCAGTACGACACCACGGTCAACCGCTGGCACACCTCCAAGAACACGGCGCGCATCAACGCGTCGAACCCTTGCAGCGAATACATGTTCCTTGACGACTCGGCCTGCAACCTCGCCAGCTTGAACCTGATGAAGTTCGCGCCCAACGGGACGTTCGACATCGAGGCCTACCGTTACGCCTGCGCCGTCATGATCACCGCGCAGGAAATTCTGGTGGACAACAGCGGCTATCCGACGGAAGCCATCGGCAAGAACTCGCACGACTACCGTCCGCTGGGACTGGGCTACGCCAACCTGGGCGCGCTGCTGATGGCCGCGGGCCTGCCCTATGACTCCGACGCCGGACGCGACTACGCCGCCTGCGTGACTGCGATCATGTGCGGCGAAGCTTATCTGCAATCGTCGAAGATTGCCGAACTGTGCCAGCCGCTCGCGCCCGCCACCGCGGCAACCTCGACTGCTGAGATCACCGGCGCTGCCTGTCCCGGCTGGTACATCAATCGCGAGCCTTTCCTCGACGTCATCCGCATGCATCGCGCATCGGTGAACAACATCGACAAGACCCACGTTCCGCCGGCGCTGTTTGAAGCCAGCAAGAGCACCTGGGACGAAGCCCTGAAGCACGGCGAGAAGTTCGGCTACCGCAACGCGCAGGTCACGGTGCTGGCCCCCACGGGCACCATCGGCTTCATGATGGATTGCGACACCACCGGCATCGAGCCCGACCTGGCGCTGATCAAGTACAAGAAGCTGGTCGGCGGCGGCATGATCAAGATCGTGAACAACACCGTGCCCGCCGCGCTGTTCAAGCTCGGCTACACGGCCGACCAGACCAACGCCATCGTCAGCTACATCGACGCCACCGGCACCATCGAAGGCGCTCCTTCCGTCAAGGAAGAGCACCTGCCCATCTTCGACTGCTCCTTCAAGCCGTCGAAGGGCACGCGCTGCATTCACTATCTGGGACATGTGCGCATGATGGCGGCCGCCCAGCCGTTCATCTCGGGCGCAATTTCCAAGACCATCAACATGCCCGAGAACGCCACCGTGGACGACATCACCGAAGCCTACATTCAGTCGTGGAAGCTAGGACTGAAGGCGGTCGCCATCTATCGTGACGGATCGAAGAAGGCGCAGCCGCTCAGTTCCATGGGATCGGCCACCGCCAAGTCGAAGAAAGGCGACGCGCTCGCTGCCCCGGTCGAGGTGGAAGACGAGGCCGCGGCGCCGCCGCGCGCCATGCGCCACCGCCTGCCCGACGAGCGCCTGTCCATCACCCACAAGTTCAGCGTGGGCGGACACGAAGGCTATCTCACCGTCGGCCTTTACAAGGACGGCATGCCGGGTGAGTTGTTCATCACCATGGCCAAGGAGGGCTCGACCGTCAGCGGCCTGATGGACAGCTTCGCCTGCGCCACGTCGCTGGCCTTGCAGCACGGCGTGCCACTCAAGCTGATGTGCGAGAAGTTCGCGCACACCCGCTTCGAGCCCAGCGGCTGGAGCCATAACCAGGACATCGGCTACGCCAAGTCCATCATGGATTACATCTTCCGCTGGCTGCAGTTGCGATTCTTGACGGGCCAGCAGCAGGCGCTGTTCGACGGCCTGCGTCCCAAGTACGTCAACGCCCCACCGCCCGGTGTCCCGGACGAGAATGGCTACGGGACGGACAAGTCCATTACGGGTGTCATCCTGAGCGACCCCGAACATCGTGAGGGGGAGTCGAAGGACCCCTATAGCGGCAGCAATCCGTCCCAGCTTGTCATCCCGGGCGCAGCGGGTGCCCCACCCTTGTCTGCCGGTGTTAGCGGACAGGGTGGGAAAGCCGGCCTCAGCGGGCCCAGGGGCCACCATCACGCCTCCGACGCTCTGCAGGACCTGATTGAAATGGGAGACTCTCCCAGTTGCCCCGTCTGCGGCGCCATCATGACGCGGAACGGAAGCTGCTATAGATGCATGAGCTGCGGGTCAACCAGTGGTTGTAGTTAGCAGAAGGTTGTCATCACGAGCGGAGCGAGGGATCTGCTTTTGATTGAATCGTCCCCACCCTGTCGCTGCGCGACAAGGGTGGGGCACCCCGGCTCCACGACAAGTGGGGCACCCCGGCAAGTAATAGAATGGATGTGATGGAATCGACTCGCCTAGGTTAATCCCCCGATGAAAGAATCTCCGAAACCGAGCTTTGAATTCCTGCCTCTTAGCATACGGTTAGAAACGGCCGGCGGTGTTGCTACACCCCTAGTGCTCCGCGGCACTCCACTTCCGGCAAAGCGATCCCAGCTATTCTCCACCGCAGCCGATAACCAATCTAGCGTCGAGGTGTCGTTGTGCCTCGGAGAGAGCCCTCTGGTCGGCGGCAATGTTCGAATCGGAGAGTTCAAACTAAACGGCATTCCAGCAGCGAATCGGGGCAAGCCACAGATTGTAATTGAATTCGCTGTTGATCCTACCTGTGCCGTGACGGCCCGAGCAACCTTGCAGGACTCCCAGGTGTCCGCCGAGGAACGATTCGAGTTACCTGTGGGGCTTTCCGATG
>Ga0187880_1000632_pt1 | contig 28935 bp, 19 predicted proteins | sample June2016WEW_19_4_FD_132998 | JGI IMG/M metagenome (GOLD analysis project Ga0187880, IMG submission 132998) | Peatland microbial communities from SPRUCE experiment site at the Marcell Experimental Forest, Minnesota, USA - June2016WEW_19_40 | ecosystem: Environmental > Terrestrial > Soil >... | reverse complement strand
CACGCCCCTCGCGCACGGAACCTGGCACCACGCCACAAGCCCGGTCGTCTTCAAGCAGATCACCGAGCTCTGGCACACCCGGCTCGGAGCCGGCGCCTTCGAGCCGCCGGTCGTCACCCCGCGGCTCAAGGCTTTCTGGGCCCCCGGTTACCCCGGGGCCTTCGCACCGCCTCCCAGCGACCCCTGGCTCATGTCGCTCACGCCCGAGGACCGGATCGACATCGTGGCCCTGACCACAGGCAGCACCACGGGCGACGCGCCGATCGACGTCGACCTGCTCCTGCTCTCGGCCCTGGGGGCGTCGGTCAACATCCAAGGCTCTTGGGTCCCGGGACCCAACTCGCCGGTCGACACGGCCTCTTGGTGGCACCGGTCCTCGATCGGGCGGGACAGCTACGTCCGTGTTGTCAACATCGGCTACTTGTTCCCCTGGGGGAACCGGGCCAGCCGCATCACGATCTCGGACCGGGAGATCCAGGTCAACTCGAAGGGCGAGGCTGTCGCCTACCTCGTGCAGAAGCAGTACATCGCCGTGAAAGAACCGCAGATCACCTACAGCGGCGATCATGACGAGCCGTACGACGGGAGGGGCAACCCGATCCGGAACCTTCTCGTGAAGACGGTGACCACGCCCCCGATCGACTTCGACAACTCGGTCGACCCTGGCATCAACGTCGGCCCCTTTACTGCCGACACCGACGACGTCTTGTGGGTGAGAAGCGGCCTCGAGGACGTCCCGTTCTCCTTCGTCGGCACCGACGCCGAGGGACGCAAGGTCGACTTCACAACCGGGGTCATCTGGGTGTCATCCACCTTCGCGCAGAACACGGCCAACCTTCAAAAGGTCGTGGCTGCCTATGCCGCGGCGGACCCGAGCCGGAGATCGCCGTCCTTCGGCGGGTCGCTTTTCGCCTTCGCCGACACCGCCGGCGCGCCGCCGGGATCAACGGCCCAGCACGTCAATACCTACGGCCTCACGGCTTTCGTCGCCGAGAATGGGCGGGCGAATGTGTATCCGGCGCTCGACTCGGCGGCCGTCAGGTTGCCCGGGGCCGAACAGATCGTGGGCGCCGGGTCGACGGCGCTGCCGAGCCCGAGCGTCTCGATCTCGTCGAACTACCTGGACAAGGGCTTCGAGTCCGGCGTGACCGAGGTCTACCTGGCCGTGACGGAGAACGCGCCCGGGCTCTCGTTCCCCGCCAACCTCGTCGGTGGCATGGCCGCGCCCAACTTCAGCGTGAGCGGGATCGCCCGCGAGCTCGGTCCCGTCGGCGGCGACCTGAGCGACTTGATCGCCGGGAAGTTCGACCCGACGAAGTACTTCAACATGCTCTCGGGCGACATAGGCAAGCTGCTCGGTGCGATCCCGGTCGCACAGATCATCCAGACGATCGACCCGAATGAGGCGGCCAGCAACGCGCAAGCCCCGCAGATCTCGGACAAGCTCATCTACCCAGGCAACGACGACACCAAGCTCCCCACGGCTCTCGACGTGAAGATCGACTGGCTCCCGGCTGTGCAGAAGGACCCGCTCGGCTTCTTCCAGCCGCAAGGGGGCGGGTTGACCATCCACGCCGAGATCTACACGCCGATCGCCAACCCGAGCCAGACGACCTACTCGATCCACGGCGACCTCACCAATTTCGAGCTCCTCCTGTTCGGCGAGGGCAACCAGTACATCGGGATCAAGTTCAACTCGTTCACCTTCGACTCGAAGACGGGCGCCAAGACCTCGATCCAGCCGGACATCGACTCGGTCACGTTCCTCGGTCCCCTCAAGTTCATCAACGCCCTCGAAGACCTCCTGAGCTCGCTCGGCGGGCCCTCGATCTCGGTGACCGACGGCGGCATCGAGGCGAGCTACTCCCTCGCCCTGCCGGACATCGGAGTCGGCGTCTTCGCCCTCCAGAACCTCGCTCTTTCCGCCGGCGTCAACATCCCCTTCGACGGGACGCCGGTTCGGGTCCGTTTCGGCCTGTCGTCGCGTGACAACCCGTTCATCCTGACCATCGACCTCTTCGGAGGCGGCGGCTTCTTCTCTCTCGGCATAGGTGCGGACGGTATCGAGCTGATCGAGGTCTCGCTCGAGTTCGGCGCCGATCTGTCGATTGATCTCGGCGTCGCGAGCGGTGGTGTCTCGATAATGGCCGGTATCTACTTCTCGCTCCAGACGGTGCCGAAGAAGCAGGTCCAGCTCACCGGCTTCCTGCGAGCTGACGGCAACCTGTCGGTGCTCGGGATCATCTCGATCTCGATGGAGTTCTACCTCGGCCTCACCTACCTCGACCCCGGCAAGGCCTATGGCACCGCGACCATCTCGGTCTCGGTGAGCGTGCTGTTCGTGAGCGTGTCGGTGGGAGTCACCATGCAAAAGACGATCGGCGGGAGCGGCGATCCCGATTTCCGACAGGCCCTGACCGAGAAGAACTGGAAGGCCTACTGCGAGGCCTTCGCATGACGATGCAAAGGGTGCTCTGGACCGCCTGCCCGCACGGGAAGGCAGCGGACGGGAAGCTGCGCGTCTCGGTGCACGTCGGGCCACAGCTGTTCCCGACAGGCAACAATGTGTCGACGCTGGCGGAGTTCTCCGACTGGGAGGACTGGTCGGTCACCAAGGTCCGCTTCAAGGTGAGAATCGGGGCACACGCCTACGACGCCGACATCGTGAGCGAGGTGCCGTCATTGCCGCTCTGGCAGGCGCTCTTCCCCTCCTCGACTCCGGTCGATCCTTACGAGTACTCGAGCCCGACGTCCTCGCCGCTCTACAGCTATCCGGCGGGGTTCGTGGGCCAGTTCTTCCAGAAGACGTATGCGGCGCTCGCGAACGCCGAGCCCGTCGGGGGCTGGCCGCCCTTCCAGCTCCTTACGAGTGAGGAGAGCTTCGGTGCCCTGCCGCTCGATAGCCGTGAGCTCTACGACAAGATCGAGACGGTGAAGGCGATGTTCCCGAAAGGAGGCGGCCCGATCCCGCCGGGCAAGGGCCCGGCGCCTTCGTCGGACCTCACGCAGGCGTACATGTTCCTCCAGCCGCTCACGACGCCGGCACCGCACCAGACCTACCAGGAGACTCCGCCCCCTGCGGTGCCGCAGTTCGACTTCCACCAGGGCGTCTCGCTTCTCGGGCGCCACCCGGCGCTGCTCCGCCTCTTCGGGCTCGTGTATGAGCTCGAGCTCGTGCCCCCGAGCGGCCTGTCCGGCAATGTCGCGGTGTCGGTGGTCCCGAGCTGGAAGCCGAAGCTCGGAGGGTCGCCGCTGACGAAGAACGTGCAGCCGGTCACCATGACCGACGCCACCGAGTGGATACCGGCGCACAGGGCTTCTGACCCGGACATCACAGCGGGGTATCTTCGCTTTTCCGACCCGGACTACGGCGTCGTCGAGATGGACCTCGACGGGGCGACCCTGAAGGCCTTCAACTTCGTCCAGGGCATCCAGCACGCCAACACCGTGATGGCCACGGCGGACACGCCCACGCATTACGCCGTACCATCGCTCCGCTCGGCTGGCCTTGCGGTGGCCAAGACCGGCAAAGCCCTCTCGCTGTACCAGAACTGGCAGAACAACAACGCCTTCAACGCCGCCATCGATGCGACCCCGCCCGGCCTCGTGAAGCTGTACTTCGAGGACCTCGCGCAGGGCTACCGGGTAGACGTGTGGTCAAAGGAGCGCGGTCGCTGGTTCCAGCTCTGTGCCCGCACGGGGGCGAAGAACCCGGGGCTCGGTGGCTACGGCATCGGCTCGCTGCCCACGGTCGTGCCTGTTCCCGACGGCGACGAGGGCTGGGTCGAGCCCGCCACGACCCAGAGCGCCACCTCTGGCGGGACGCCGAACCCGCCCGTGTACGTGCCGGAGTATCTGCTGCGGTGGTCGGGATGGAGCCTTGTCGCGCCACGACCGGGAAAGCACCTGTCGGACGTTCCCTCGGACGGTCTCGAGCCCGACGACGCGAACCCGGCCAACGGCAACATTGCCCTCCAGATCGACTATGCCGCGACGCCCGCGACCTTGCCAACGCTGCGCTTCGGCAACACCTACCGGTTCCGGGCGCGGGCCGTCGACCTCGCCGGCAACAGCGTCCCGTTCACGAAGTCCGGCGGTTTCACCTGGACCACCCCGGAGGTGACCTACCGCCGGTTCGAGCCCGTGCCCTCGCCGGTCCTGGTCCCGACGGCACCCCGTACCCCGGGTGAGCACGTCGAGAACCTCGTGATCCGCTCGAACTACGACATCCCCGACGACGACCCGAGCATTGTGGCATGCGAGCGCCACATCGCCCCGTCCTCGACGGGTGAGGACATGGCCGAGACCCACGGAGTCCTCGACGGTCCCGACGGCCACCCGGACCCCTCGAGCTACACGCTCATCGCGGACCGGGACGGCCTCACGTACAAGTCGACGTCGGTCCGCGACCTCTACGGCGGCATGATCGACACCCAGCCCCTCAACGGGAAGAACGAGTGGGTCTACTACCCGCCCGGGGCGACCTCGACTCCCTTCGGCGTGCCCTACCTGCCCGACGTGCTCTCGCGGGGCGTGTCGCTGCTCAACCTCCCCGGCAAGAAGGACGCCTTCGTGCGGGTTCCCTTCGACTCGGTCGGCACCTGGCCCAACCGCCGTGCCGTCCGCCTCGTCGTGAGCGCCGGGTCGGGCGCGCCGCTGCTTCCCGCGGTGCAGGACCTCGACGGCGTGATCAGCGTGAAAGCGCCGAAGGCGTCCATCACGCCAGTGCTGATCAGCTCGTACATCGCGCCTTCGGACCTCGCGGTCATGGCCTTGTGGCAGTGGATCGTAGACGCGGGCAAGGCGACGCCGGCCCTCGAGGCGTTGATCCTCGACAGGCTCCACTACATGTTCACCCCCTATCGCGAGCTCGTCATCGTGCACGCCGTCCGGCAGCCGCTCACCCCGCCCGTCATCGAGAAGCTCTTTGTTACCCGCCCCTACGGCGCGACCTATGCCCTGCTGAGCGGTGCCGCCCGGGCCGATGTGCAGAGCACGATCCGCGTCGACGTGATCGCCGCCTGGGCGGATCCCTACGACGACGGCACGAGCCCCGAGGGCGCCGTCCTGCTCGACAAGACCTCGCGTGTCGACGAGATCCCGCTCACGCTCGGCCAGAGTGACTTCCTCCTGCCCGACAAGATCCGCCACGACTTCGGCGACACCCAACATCACGAGGTCTTCTACAGCGCCATCGCGACGACGCGGTTCCTCGAGTACTTCACCGAGATCGTCACCGAGACCCTCAGCGCGAGCAAGGCGGTTGTCTTCTCGCCGGTCGGGTTCGCTCCCGGCACCGTCGACGTCCGCGCGGCCGGCGACAGCGCAACCATCTACCGGTCCGGGGTCGACTTCGACGAGGACGACAGCGCGGGATCGATCGCCCGTATCCCAAGCGGGTCGATCCCCGACAACGCATCGGTCGACGTGCAGTTCGTGGCGCCCCCGGTCGTCCGCTCCAGCCTCGAGAAGCTGGCCAAGCCACCTACCAGGTTCGGGTACCTGCTGTCGATCCCGAGCACCGCCCGGCCACCGGCACCCGACGTGCGCTATCTCATCCCGGCTTGGAACTGGGTCAACGCGTCGTCGGCCACCTCGCCGAGCTCGAGCCGCGTCGGGAACGTGCTCCGGGTCTATCTCGGGCGCCCGTGGTTCAAGAGCGGCATCGGCGAACTGCTCGGGGTGGTCGTGGCAAGCCCTCCGCCCGGCGCAGCGTTCCCCGCGGGTCTGCAGCCCTTCGTCAGCGGCTTCGGCTCGGATCCGGTCTTCGTAACCGGCTCGGTCGGCTCGGCGCAGGTGGACGACTTCGGGCTCGCCACGCACAAAGGCAAAGGGCTCCTCTTGGAGGAGCAGACCGGCGTTGTCCCTTGGGTGGACGTCGCCGGCCACGAGGTCGGCTGGGACAAGGAGCGCCGCCTTTGGTTCGCGGACATCTCCATCGGGGCCGGCGAGTCGTACTTCCCGTTCGTGAAGCTGGCGCTCGTGCGATACCAGCCGGCATCGCTCCCGGGCATCGAGCTCTCGCGGGTCGTGCAGGCCGACTTCATCCAGCTCACCCCCAACCGATCCATGGGGCTCACCTATCCGTCGCCCACGGAGGTCGACGTCAAGGTGCTGGGCCCCGGTTATCTCGCGACCTCCTCGACCGACACGCACGACACGATGCGGGCATACCTGCAGCTGAAGACCGTCGAGACGAGCGACCCCGACCTGCAATGGATCATCGACCCGGCACAGCCCGACGGCACGCTCCTCACCGTCACGAGCTCGAGCGACACCAACACGGTCTGGGCGGGCACCGTCACGCTCCCCAAGCCTCGCGGCACGGTGCCCTACCGGTTACTCGTGGCCGAGTTCGAGGAGCACCTCGTCGTTCGCGCCGGCAACCTCGGTGCGAAGGTGACCTACCTCGACGCCATCGAGATCTGAGCCAGCGAAACCTCGGGCCGCCAGGCGTCACGGGGCCCGGCGCAACTCGATCCCGTTCAGTGCTGGGTCCGTAGCAACGAGGTTGCCCTGAGCCGGGGGCCGAGTCGGCCACGGACCAGCATAACCTGGGTGCCACTTTGAAGCCCAATCCAGGTGGACAAGGCGTAGGTCGGGAATGTCCAGTGTCTCACCGTCAAAAGCGTGATGCTCGAGCTCACGACCCCGGCGAGGAAGACAGTCCAGGTCTCGGTCTCCGGAGCCTTCCAAGACTTGCGCACCGTCGGCACGGCGGCGAAGAACTCCGCTGTCAGCAAAAGGGAGATGGCCAGGTCGCCCTTCAAGGTCGCGGCGTAGACGGCGACGGCTGCAAGGCAGACTCCGCCGCAGGCCCAGTCGAACGGCGTGACCTGCCACGACCCCCGTCGTGCGAGGAAGCTCGTGACGAGGACGGCCATGGCGGTGGCGAAGTACGAGAAGGTCATGACTGTCTGAATCCCGACATGGTCCCGCAGTTGCACCGCGACGGTCACGAACGGGATGAAGCCCCAGAGGAACCATGTGATGCGGTGGGGGAAGGTGTTGCCCCGGAGAGTGTCGCGGATGTAGCCGGTGACTCCGCCCGCGTTGATCACCACGGCGATGTAGACGGCGTAGCTCGGGAGCACAGCCAGCCCATGCTAGGCCTCATGATCGGCAGCCCCTGGGTGACCGGGACGCCGTTCGGCATCAACCGCGCATATGGTTTTCGGTCAATGCGGGCGCACCACGCCACCGACCGAGGGCGGGGGCGCCGTCGTCCGCTGCAGTGCGTGCGCCGTCATCCTCGCCGGATACATCTTCGAGGGACCTACGGGCGGGCTCGGGCAGCACGAGGCTCAGCGTGAACCCGAGGACAGAGGCGCCTGCAGCCACGATTAGCATGCCGCGCAGGCCGATGTGCTTTTGCAGCTGCGGTACGAGGAACACCCCAATGAATGCACCGAGTTTCCCGACCCCGGCGGCGATGCCGTGGCCGGTGGTCCGCATGCTCACGGGGAACACCTCAGACGGCAGCACGAACGTCGTGGTATTCGGGCCGAACTCGACGAAGAAGTAACTGAGGCCGAACACAAGCAGGAAGGGCACGACCGTCGCAGTCAGGCGTGCAATCGCCCCGAGCGCGACGAACGCGACAGCCATGACGGTGAACCCGATCAGCTGGAGCCTCTTGTGGCCGATCCTGTCCATGCGCAGCACGGCCATGGCGTAGCCGGGCACCGCGAAGACCACGAAGATTGCGAGCGTCCAGGCGAGCTTTGCCTCGAGCGTTGCGTGGGCGTCGACACCCTTCAAGATCGCCGGCAGCGACAAGGTGTTCCCGTAGTAGGCGTAATCGAACAGGAACCAGGTTCCTGCAGTGCCCAACAGGAGGAGAAGCATCCGGGGGTTGGTGATGAACTCCCCAAGGCCCATGCGCCTCTGGGCATCGGCGGTCACCACCGAGGCGTCGAGAACGCCCTCGGAGAACGCGGCCACTTGAAGTGCAGCACGCTCGCCCTCGCCTTGCACTCGCGCTTGGAACCTGGGCGACTCCGGCATCTTCGCCCTCAGGTAGATGACCGTGGCTGCCGGGATCGCGCCGAGGCCCAGCAACAACCTCCAGCTCAGAGCCTGGGAGACCCCCGAGGACAGCAGGGCCAGGCCGACCAAGGGACCGACGATGAGGCCGAGCGCCTGCATCGAGAAGACCATGCCCACGAGACGACCCCGGTCACGCCGATTGGAGTACTCGCTCATCAGCACGGCAGAGACCGGGTAGTCGCCGCCGATGCCGAGACCCAGCACGAAACGCGCCATGACAAGGAACAAGAAGTCCGGGGAAAACGCAGAGGCGAGCGCTCCGACGATCATGATGGCAGCCACCAGGGCGTAGACGCTCTTGCGGCCGAGGACGTCGGCGATCCTCCCGAACAGGAAGGCCCCGGCGACGGCACCGAGAAGGGCGGAACCGGTCACCCAGCTCGCCTGTGTGGTGCTGAGGTGCCACTGGGCCGTAACGATGGCGGCGACCGTGCCGATGACGAAGAGGTCGTATGCGTCGGTGAAAAAGCCCATGCCCGAAATGAGGACGGCCCGGCGGTGGAATTTGCTTATGGGCGCCTCGTTGAGGAGGTCGCTGATCGTGTGGAGCGCGAGCTCTTGTTTCAGATCCTCAGGTTCGCCGAGCAGCAAGGGGACTCTCCATCCGGCGGGGCTTTCTGGTTCGCATTCCAGAAATTCACGCTCCCGTCACTCTTGCCGCCCTGAATGACTTCCAAACGACAGCTACATGAACACTAGGTGAACAGAGTGGTAATTCCAGGTGCCACCTGGTTATCGTTCCCCGTGATGGTCACGCAGTTCGACGACTCTCCCGTAGATCGACGCGTCGCGCAGCTTTTCGCCCTCGTTACCGAAGCCCTCGCGGGTGCGACGCAGGCTCTCCTGCGCGGCGAGATCGCTCTCGGCAGCGCCGTGGTCGAGCACGACCAGTTGATCGACGAGCTCACGTCCGAAGTCGAGCAAGCCGTGTGGGACCAGATTGACGCCGAGTCGCCAAGCGGTGACCAGCTCCGCAGGTTGATTGGCATCCTGCAGCTCCTGCCGGAACTGGAGCGCAGCGCCGATCTCGCCGAGCACATCGCCCAGCGCGCGGTGTTCAACCTGGGAGCTGAGATGAGCCCGCTCAGCCGGGGCATCGTCCAGCGCATGACCGAGGTGGCCCTCGAGATGTGGAAGGCGGCCGCGGACGCGTTTGCTGCACACGTTGCGCCTTCGATCGACCTCGACGAGGACGACGAGGAGATAGACATCCTCCACGAGAGGCTCACAGGAGAAGTGGCGCGCGGAACGATGCCGAGCGCCGTGGCCGCGCAGGTCACGCTTCTTGCCCGGTTCTACGAGCGCCTCGGCGACCACGCGGTGAACATTGCCAGCCGCATCGCCAGGATTCCGCCGTCGGCAGGCGTTTAGCTTCGCGCGATTGCTTTCGCCGCAAGCTCAGAGTGTGGCCAGCGCACCCTCGACGCCGTCTGGACCGAGGTCGTGATCGACACCGGACCGGAAGGCGCCGGCAACCGAGTTTGGCAGTGTTGGCGAACAAGCCCAGGTCAAAGGCTCGATAGTCCTTAGCCGGATCGCCGGCTTGTTAGTCTCGTTCGATCGCAACCACCGAACTCGCAAGTGATGTAGAGGACACCAGCTACCGAGCGCTGTTCAAGGTGCAGGGCTTCACACAGTTGCTCGCCTGCACGCTGGCGGCCCGGATCGCGAGCCAGATGTTCTCGGTGCTCCTCGTTCTCTTCGTCCTCGAGACACACCACTCGGCCAGCCTTTCAGGAATCGTCGTCGTGTGCAGCCAGGTGCCCGGCATCATCGTGAGCCCAGTTGCCGGCGCACTATTGGACCGCGGCTCTCGAGTGGCGCTGATGAGGGTCGACTACCTGATCGGCGCGACGTGCATGACCGTGATCGGGGTGCTGTCGCTTCTCCACAGCCTGCCGACCGCAGCGCTGCTAGTCGTCGTGTCGGCGGCGTCGATCACGGCTCCGCTCAGCCGGGTTGGCGGGAGGTCCCTCTTCCCGATCCTGGCGCCCAAGCCCCTGTGGGACCGCTCGAGTGCAGCCGACTCGGGCGCGAACGTCATCGCCACCGTGCTCGGTCCGGGCATCGCGGGCGTCGCGGTCGCGCTGGTCGGTCCTCGCGTGGCCCTGCTCGCCCCGGCGGTCATCCTGCTCGGCGCCGGGGTGCTGCTCGTGCGGCTCGCGGTCCCCAATATGCCCTCCGGTGAGACCGGCTCGGTGCTCGCCGACGCCAAGGCGGCGATCGGCTACGTGTGGCGAAATCGGGTGCTCCGGATGCTCGCGGGCACGATGACGGTTTTCAACGCCAGTGGCGGCATCTTGACGGTCGCGATCCCGTTCATCGTGCTACGGGGCCTGCATGGCGGGTCAGCGACGGTCGGCCTGCTGTTCGCCATCATGGGCGGAGGCGGGTTCCTCGCAGGACTGCTCACAGGCCACTTGGGGACCGAGAGCCGCGAAAGACACCTGTTGGCGATCTCCTGCGCGGCGACAGCTGTGGCGTTCGTGCTCCTCGCCCTCGACCGCCACGAGGTCGTCCTCATCGTGCTTGTCGGCTTTATCGGCATGGCGAATGGCCCGCTCACAGTCGCGATGTTCTCGCTTCGCCAGCGCGCGACCGATCCGTCGTGGTTCGGCCGGGCGTTCGCTGTTTCGATGAACCTCAACTTCGTCGGGAGTCCGATCGGCGCCGCGGTCGCTGGTGCGCTGCTGACCCACTCGATCCCGCTCACGCTGCTCGTCGCCGCGTCCTGCGCGCTCGCAGGCGGTCTTTGGCCGGCAGTGCTCCCGGCGTCGAACTACGAACCGGTGCGGCAGGTCGCGGCAACCACCTGAATTGTCGCCACGCTGCAGATAACCGACGAGAACTGGTCGCCGAGAACGGTCCGGTCGCCCTCGCGGTCCGGTGAGCGCTCGTCTAGTGCAGCGACATCGCGACGTCGTGTTACGACCCGAGGAAGCCACTCATTGTGCGCTGTGACAGATTTCCCAATATCTTTTGGGCGATCCTGTGGTCGCGGTCGTGACGGTGGACCATGTTGATTACTCCTCATGGACGAAACAAAGGCGTAGGCAAGGAAGCTCAAGGTTGGCCGGTCAGGGCCTCAACGAAGGGGAGGCTCCGTGATCGGGCTCCACTTCCCTCTTCTAAGACGCGGCACGAGACACTGGATAAAGCGCACAAATTCATCGCGATTGGTTGTCCGAGCGGAACAAGTAGTATCGCCTCTGTTGCTTGTTAAGTTAAGTAACTCGCGGGGGGGAGCCTGCGAAACGTCCGAAATGGATCGAGAGTGCGAGGGGATAATGACTCGGTCGACAACCATCCGGAAGGGTCGCGGGCAACGCTTATACGGCGCATCTTGCTCGCAATTCCAGTGCCGAACGGGCCTGTCCCGTGTGGGGCTTGATGTCGGAGAGAACATCCTTAGCGACGCTACGGCCGAGCCCTCGTAGCGTCTTGGAGTTCTCGATGGCTAGAACATCAGAGGTAGCCGAGGTGCAGTACCTCGTATTGCCCGACATCACGACCCCGTACCTGCTTGCCATGGTGCGCTGGCCCGACGTCGCCCAGGCGATCAGTGTGGGACGGCCGGAGTGGCAGGGCGACCAGGGCCTGTTCGATCTTCCCTACGACCCGGGCGGCGTCCAGGTAACGCCCACCCATGCGGCTTCGATTGCTGTCCGCTGGGGGGCCCGGCTGCCTTCTGAAGGGCAGGATCCCCCGTCGTCGCTGATCCGACGTATGCCGGCCAATTGGTCCAATCTCGTACCCGCAGAAAAGCGCGCCTGGTCTCTCGAGTACCTCGCCGGACGGCGACCTGCCGCTGTTCGCACAAGTCATCAGCGCTCGCTCTTTCGGACTCGTCGGAACTCATCGCGCCGGAGCACGTTCGCGAAGACCGGAGAGGTGTTCCCCGATGCGATCGCTGACGGCACGACGCCCGGCGACGGCTTCTACTTGGCAACGGGGGGCAGGCACCGCCAGACGACTGTGACCGGCGAACGCCGGCGCCATGCACGGGTGCGCGTCCACGGACGAGTGCAGATAAACATTGGGCGCAAGACCATATTCGCGGACCTGGTCAATGTCAGCCAGGGCGGAGTCCATTGCATCGTGCCCGACGCGGTGCCCGTCCTCGAATCCGGGGGCAGGCTCGACCCGCCCCTTTTGCTAGAGGATCACGTATCCAAGTCCCAGGTCAGTCTTGATGTCCCCGCCAGCGTCAGCTGGAGAAGGGATACAGCGGCAGGAACCCAGTTCGGACTCGTGTTCGGGGAGCTGAACAACGAACAGGCCGAACAGGTTCAGAGGTTCCTGGTGACGGTGGGCTCCGAGCCAGGTTCTTGATCATGCGCGTGAGCTCTCCCAGCATGGAAGAACAGCCGCCTCGGCCTATTGGCGAGTCTATGGACTCATCTGAGCACGGCTCGGTCTCGAGCTTTGTCGCGGTAGACGACGGCCCGCGCGTGAGGCCCACGAGGGCATTCCGCTCGCGCAGAGGCGCTGACTATCGCCTGCGAGGGCTGGATGTGAGCCGGCCGGACACCCTCGCGGCGCGGGAACCCCGGGCAAGGAGGGTCCGGCCGAGCCGCCGGCAACACCGCAGGCTGCTGGCCAAGTGGATCGTCGTCCTGATCGTGGCGACCCTCGCCGCCGTGGTACTGCGGGCGTCTGTGTTCCAACCCTTCTCCGTTCCTTCGGTTTCGATGTTGCCCACACTCCAGGTGGGCGATCGGATCTTGGTCGTGAAGTCGAGCGTTCTGGAAGGAACCGTCCGGGCCGGGGATATCGTCGCCTTCCGCCATCCGCGACTTCTTGTCTGCAACACAGGCCAGGGCCAGGCCGGGGACCTGGTGCAGCGGGTGATCGGTCTGCCGGGCGACACGATCTGGTCCGATGGGAACAGGATTTACGTCGATGGTCGCCAGCTGCACGAGCGAGGCTGGTACGACACTTTGTACGGGCAACTGGGATCTACGCCGATACTCCGCACGAAGATACCGCCGGGCCAGTATTTCGTGATGGGAGACAACCGTTCGGATGCATGCGACTCCCGCGCTTTCGGCACGATCGCCAGATCGGCGATTGTCGGGAAGGTGTTCGCTATCGTCATGCGGGACGGTCACCCCTACATTCACCTGTTCTAAGTCGCGCACGCGGTCTTCAGGCATCCAGGTCCAGTCAGGAGCCATCGAGTGGTCCCCGTCGGCAGGCTCGGTGCGAGGCTCTTCCGATCTGGCGACCGGCAACGTTGGGCCCTGTTGTTAGTCGCCTTGTGCATCCTCGCGCCGCTTCTTGCCGCCTGTGGACAAGCCGGGGCCAGACCTGCAGGAGTCTCGCTTCTGCCAGATCCTGCCGCGAGGGGCGCAACTTGGGATTGGACCGCACAGTGCCTCTACGGCCCTTACGTGCACAGGAGCTGTGAAGCGTCGGGTCCCCACCTCGGGGCGGCCCAGCTGAACGGGGATGAGTGGAACCTGGGCGGGGGCGCGGCGACGGCCGGATCGCTGGCCATGTCGATGAGCTCTCCTGGTGCCCTGGAAGTGAGGGGCGCCTTTCCCAGCGCGCCGCCCTGCACGCAGGCCACTTGCCTCGCGCCGAGCGCCAATACCTGGGTGCGCGGCTATCCGAACGTGCTTTATGGCTTCAATCAATGCCATACGGTCAACTCCCCGCCGGAGTCGCGAGTTCTGCCCCTCCCCATGAGAGTGAGCGCGATTCCTCCCGATCTCATCGGCACCACGACCTACGACGCGAAGGCGCCCCTGGTGACCTACGACATCGCGTACGACCTTTGGCTCAATCACTCGGACACGAAGAGACCCTGCAGAACACAAGGCACGGTCGAGGTCATGGTCTGGACGGACTATGACCAGCAGGCGTTGCTGCCAGCGAGCATGCAGGTCGAGGACGTCACGATCCCCTTCGCGACCGACGGGGTCGTCCACTCCGGTGGGCTCGCCTGGACCATTTACGTGAGCAACGTGTTCGCAAAGGGCCAGACGGCACCTTGGGGCGGCACTGTTTGGTTCGTCCTGAACAAGGCCGACGTCGTTGCCAAGGGCACAGTGAGTGTCGATCTCAGCTACGTCATCTCGGTTGTGGGTGCACTGCTGCAGAACAACTACGGCTGGAGCGACTTTCGCAAGAGCTACTGGCTCGACTCGATACCCTTCGGCATGGAGTTCGGCCCGCAGGACGGGGCTCTGTACGGCACGGGGTCCTCCTACTTCTCCCTGCGGCTCTCGTCTTACTGCCTCGACGTAGGGACGAGGCTTAGGGACGCAGCCTGTACCCAGTGAGTTCCATCCCGCCGGCTGAGGCGATCAACGGACAGCCTGCGGTTTGCTAGCTGGCGGAAAGAGTCACCCTGCCCGTCGCCAAGCCGGACAGGTTCTCGTCAAAGGAGGTGACGACGGCCTTGTAGAAGGTCTCTCTCGTCTCGGTCTGGCTCGCCCTGGCACCTGTCCCTGCCTCGCGGACAATGAGGGTGAGGACGGAGATCCCTCTTCCGGGAACGCCGCCACGGAGGATCTCATCGAGCAGGGCCAGGGAGGACGTCTGGAAGCTCAGGCTGAACAGGGCGCGCGACTTTGGCGAGGAGGTCGCCGGCTGAGAGAGTTCGACCGAGGTGACCGGGTAGGAAATGGCCCGGGCCGTACCCACTTCCGCGTAGACCGCTGTCGTGCTCGCCGTGGAGGCCGCCGCCGTATGTGCGGAGGCGCCCGCGTTCCGGACGTCTTGGGGAGAGGTGAGCAGGCGGCCCTGGGCTGGCAGCGAGAGTGACACACGGCCTGTCGGCGAGCCCGACAGGTTCTCGTGGAACGAAGTGACGATTGCCTTGAAGAAGGTGTCCGCCGCCTTCGTGGTGGCCATCAGCCCGCTCGCGCCCTGATTGCGAGCCAGAAGTGTGAGGACGGGCACCGCCCTTCGCGCGACATCGTCACGAAAGACCTCGTCGAGCAAGACAAGCGAGGACGTGTCGAAGCTCAGGTTGAGCCGGTCAGGCGATCCCGATGCTGAGGACAGCGGCTGAGACAGTTCGACCGAGGTGACGGGGTAGTAGGACGCCTGCTTCGACAATGCCGAGCCCAGTTTTACGTAGACCTGGGTGTCTGTAGACGAATGGAAGACGGCTCTCTGATTGAACGCGTTGGCACTGACAAGCGCCGACGGAGAAAGGAAGGCACCGGCCATCCCACCGACTCCAACCGCGAACAGGGCAGCGACGGCTGGGCCCAGCAAAGGCACCGGGGGCCGGCCGCGACGTGCCTGGCGAAGACGCCGCTGTTCGAAGCGTTGCCTGTAGGTGAGAGCCGGCACACGTTGAGCGAGTTGATTCCAAAACGACGCGATCGGGGCGCACAGGTACACCGTGCCCTGAATGGCGATGATGACGATCAGCAGCCAAGGCGGATGTGCTGATGAGGCTAGGAGTCCCGCCGAGATGTACAGGGCAACCGTCATCAAAGTCTCGAAGCGGCTCAACCGCAGCGCCGTGCGCAGGCGTTGGTGACTGCTGCCGGTCTTCGAGGTTCTCAAGAACACCCCGTCCCGTCGTGTCAGGCCCTCGATGCAGGCGAGAGCCGTGATCCATGTTGCGGAGAGGCTGATCATGAGGCCTAGCAGGGCCCGCCGATGCGACATGGTCGTCCAATGGCGCAGCGTCCACATCATGCAGATGGTCGCAATCACGATTAGCGACATAGGCAGGAGTGACCTGTCACCGCCAAAAGGCATGAGGGCGAATTGGGAGCCGGAGAGCAACAGGCCTGTGGTTACGAGCAGCAGCACGGCGAAGCCGAACATAAGGAGGTCTCTGCCCCATCCAAGGCAGGCCATTAGATAGTCCCTGCGCTGCCGACTCGTAAGGTGGTTGTCGGGCGAGCGGTCCCAGGGCATGAGGCTGCGCCAGTGAAGCCGGAAGATCTGCATCGCGCCGAAACACCAGCGATGCCGCTGTGTGTTGAGCCCGGCATAGGTGGGCGGCACGATACCCCGGCCGAAACAGCGTGGTATGTACAGCCCGTCCCAGCCCGCCTTGGACATCCGAAGCGAAGCCTCAGTGTCCTCGCTGATGCACCACTCGTTCCAGCCACCTATGCCGACGAGGGCACTGCGACGAAACAGACCCATCGTGCCCACGAAGGGGACCGAGTCTCGCTCGTTGCGGGAAGACATGATGGCAAGATAGAAGCCCTGGTAGGAGTCGACACAGGCGTTGTAGTAAGCGCTGCCCTCGTAATCCCGGTTGCCCTCGAAACTCTGCAGGAAGCCGAGATGAGGATCGGAGAAGTACGGGACCGTCTCGCGCAGGTAATGCGGTTGCACGATGTCGTCGGCGTCGATCAAGCCGATGATCTCGGCCCGCGGGTCGGTGTACCGGCGCAAGGCGAGATTGCACGCGCCTGCCTTGTAACCCGGCCAGGGTGCGACATGGACGAAACGAACGCGTTCGCGATCTCGGCAGTACTCCTCCACCGGGCCGTAAACTGCGGAATCCGCGGTGTTGTTGTCGATGACGATCACCTCGAAATTCGGGTAGTCGATCGCCTCGGCCGCCTTGATCGTCTTGATGAGCAGATCGGGCGGCTCGTTGTAGGCAGGGATGTGCAGAGAGACGAACGGCAGGTAGAGGGGATCGGCCTTGGGCAGTGGACGCGAACGGCGCCTGCGGCACAGGACGTCGCTGACATAGTTGACGTTCGAGCCCCACACCATGAAGGCCGCGAGGTCAAGCAATAGCAAGAACGAGGAGGTAAAGGCCTCGGGGACCGAGTGCGTCGCCGCGGCCGCCACATACCCCGCGAACGCAAGGAAGGTGAAACCCGAGGCGAGATAGGAGGCGTGGAAGACCGAGCCGACGACACGGGTGTCGGGGCGAAGGGTGACGGCGAGCACTTCGAAGATGACGAGCACTAAGGTGGCGGTCTCGAGCCCACCAGCTGGCTTTCCCCATACCTCGAAGGTGACAAGGCACGAAAAGGCCGAGATGGCGATGGCGCCCAGGGCACCCAGGATGACTTCGGTGACCTTGGAGCGACCCCACCGGAGGCGCGTATCGAACTCCCGGGCAGGGCTCAGCACGAGCACTGTCGTCAGCAGCAGCTGCACGAACGACACGATGAAGAGGTCGTAAAGATTGAATTGACCCAGCACTTCGATTCCCCCCTCGCAATCGCACGCCTTGCCGTGCTGGACTCAGAATACCGGGCGCATCACCCCGAGGGAAACCCCCATCTGCATGGCCGGGTTCACCGACGTTCTTAACGCCTCAGCGCAGGACCATTCGCACGTCTGTTGAAACACTTGATGCAGTCTTCACGCCGAACCCAGACAGCAGGCCGGCTTGATCTCCCGCGTAGACCATGTTGTTGCCGATACCTGGCGGGGTGAACGCGACGTTGTTGCCAATGAACCATGATCCGAGCAGCATCAACTTCCCGTGCTCTGGGACAGGGTCGTAGGCCTGGAGGTGGGCCGCCCCGTTGATGATCCACACCACCGCGGAACCCGAGGCCGTGCCGTCGGAGGTGACCAGGGGACCGGAAACCCCGAAATAGGTCGGCTGGGAGCCCGTGGCGACAAGGCGCAGTGCTGGCAGCCCTTTCGAGGTGACCATGAACTTGAAGACATCCACCTCCCCGGCCCCGCCGCTCGCGCTTTGGGTCGTCGAGACGTAGACGTACCCTCCGTCACCGGGCCAAGCCCCGGCGGTCGATATCGTGTCTCCTATCGGCCCGTACTCTCCGAGGATGAGATCCTTCCCGTGCGGACCTTCACCGACGCCACCGAGGCTGTCCCGATCGAGCAGGTAGACGACGCCCTGCTTGCCCGTGGCGACGAGGAGGTGCGGGTACCCAGGTGCGGAAAACTCCGGTGGCAGCGCGACCGGTGCGCCAGCCAGATCCCAGTCGTGCTCGTCGACGACACGATCGTCATACATCGAGAAGAAGTTCTTGGCTTTCAAGGAACCGTCCGGTTGGACAATCAGACGTACCACTGAATCGGCCAGATTCGCAGGTGGTTTCGAACCCGGGGTTGGTACCTGCGGATCGGCGCTCTCGCCGAAGCCGTTGCCTGACTCGAAGAAAATCTGGCCGGGGCCTGGTGACACCAGACCGCCACCGCCCTGCCAGATCCCGCCGCCGCTACCTGTTCCCGTACCCTCGTCGCTCCACATCGTCGTCTGCTTACCGCTCGTCGACACGCCGACGATTATCCCGGAATATGGCAGGTAGTCGCAGTGCGACCCGAATGCGGCGTACACGACGCCGTCCAGGAACAAGAGGCCGGGGCGCTGCAGTTCCTTGGTGGCGATGAAGGGTTGTAGCGGGTTGTTCGAAGGTGGGCCCTTGATCTCGACCGGGAAGTGGGGCATCTCGGCCCCGGTGGCCGGGTTTATCGCGTTCATGAACCACGCCACACCAGCGTTGCCCGGAAGGTGGGCCTGATCGACCAGGTAGGCGATCCCGGTGGCCGGGTCGACTGTGGGAGTCGAGGTCACTCCCAAGTCCGGGAGGAGGTCACCACACTTCAGGGGAGCGTCTGCGAACGGCTTGCCGATCTGGCGGGACCACTCGATGGCTCCCGTCATGGGATTGAGGCCGTAGACCCAGTTGGTCTCAGTAGCGACGAGGAGGATGTGTCCGACGAGAACGGGTTGCGCATAGATTTGACCGTTGAGCTGCGTTTGGAAGACCTGTCCGAAGTCAGGCGACCCGACGATTTCGGGGCTCAGGCCGGACTCGTCGGGATACCAGCCGTCGCGAGAGTTGTTACCACGACTCGTCGCAGTCTGATAGCTCCCGAGTCTGCCTGTCCGAGATGCCGAGGAGGCGTCGCCATCCTCTTCAGAGATGCGGCGGGTGGCCGGGGTCTTCGCCGCAGGCCTGCCCGCAACGGCGCCTGCTGCTGCGCCCGCCCAGACAAGCGCCGAGAACGCCATGGCCACTGCTAGGAAAACCCGGGGCCTCACCCGACGCACCCCTGACGGCGCGAACGGACGGGGCTTCACGGCAGCCCGCCGTCCTCTTGCGGTCCCGAGCGCACGCGGCACCAAGCGTGAATCCCTGTCTTCTCCTCGCAACGGCACGGCACGCCTCCCCCTAGCGAACGGTCCAAGAAACAGCCACACGGTGTTCTCCCAGGCCGGGATTCAAGTGACAACGCCCGGGAAGTCGTCATCGTAACAAGCGGAGGAAGGTCTCCTGCCGGATCCTGCCCTTCGGCCCGGCAGCGACCCCACTCCCAGCCAGATCCCCGCAACGTCACACCTTGGGTGAGTCCTTGCCCGGAAGGCGGGCCCCCTGGCCTTGAGGCTCACCGCCGCGGTCTGGACTGGTCGGCCACGATGGCGCCAGTCGTTGCGGAGCGGCCACCTAGCGTCGTCCTGGCTCCGAATCGATACCCGACGGTCCCGAGCAAGCCGATGACGGCCAGGACGATCGCCAACGCCACCCACCTGGGCACGCGCGGGTTCGCCGGCGGCACGGCCGTGGCCAGCCACACTGTCAGGTCGGCACTGGACTGACCGAAGCCGAGCATGTAACGGCCGCGGACGGTGCGGAAGCGGCCTTTGAGGAAGGCTTCGAAGTTGCGCAGCGGCAGGGTGACGGTGATCTGTCGGGATGCCCCCGGGCCGAGGGTCACCGTCTGGAACCCGGCGAGCTGGCGCGGGGGCTCGCCGGTGCCGGCCGGAAAGTGCACGTAAATCTCAACGACGTCGGTCCCGCTGCGTTTGCCTGTGTCCGTGACGGTCATGCGAGCGCGCTCGCCGCTGCCCGTCCATTGCAGGCTGACCCCAGAGAGAGCGAAGGAGGTGTAGCTGAGCCCGTATCCGAACGGGAACAGCGGCCGGATGCCATGTGCCTCATACCAGCGGTATCCGATGTCGAGACCGGACGCGTACCGGACGGTGCCGTCCACGCCGGGGAAGCCGTCTCCGGATGCGACCCGCGCGCTCGCCTCGGTCGCAGGAAAGGTGAGTGGCAGCCGGCCTGACGGGTCCACGCGACCGAGGAGAATGGCTGCCACGGCGGCCCCGTCCTCCTCCCCCGGGTACCAAGCCTCGAGGACCCCTTCGACACGGGCCAGCCACGGCATCAAAACGGCGCCACCGGTGTTCAGCACGACGACGGTGTGGGAGTTGGACCTGGCGACCGCCGCGATGAGAGCGTTCGCGTCGCCGGGAAGAGCGAGGCTGGGTCGATCGACACCTTCACCTTGGGGATCACCGACGAACACCAGCGCCACCTTTGAGGTGCGGGCGACACCTACAGCACGAGCGATGAAGGGCGATACGTCCTCGAACCCCAGCTGTGGCAGAGGGTGGCCGTTGACCGAGAGCCACTCCACCACGAGCCTGTAAGGCCGGCTCGCGCGGAGCTCGATGGTGGTCGACCAGCTGGGCCGAGCGTCGAGACCCGGGGAGGCGAGCAAGCTGTGCCCGTTGACCGCGAGCCAGGTCTGCCCGCCGTGCTGGAGGGAGAACTCGTACACGCCACTGCGGGGGACACGGATCACGGCCTTCCACGACCACCAGCCCGCAGTGCGCAGGCCTGAGGAAGGGCCGCGGACCGGAGCGATGATGTTGGCCGCCGTGTCGAGCGGGGGGTCGCCCGCACGCTCTGGTTGGGTCTTGCCTGTCAAGGTCTCCGGAGGGAGTGGGCCGCCGCTCACGAACTCAGCCGCAGGGATCGGTGGCAGCAGGCTCAGCGCCGGCTCACCGGCCGCAGTCCGGATCGTCGTCCCTTGGCTGAAAGCGTTCCGTAGGGCTCTGAGCGGGGTGATCAGGAAGGGCGGGTTGACGTAGGCGCTCCCTTCGCCCGCGGTCAGGGCCGCGTTCTCGGCATCGTCTCCGATGATCGCGACCGAGCCCGGCGCGCGGGCGAGTGGCAACACATCGTCGGCGTTCTTAAGCAGCACGACCGAGTGCTCAGCGACCCGAAGGGCTGTCAGGGCATCGCCCGGAGTCGTTGCTGCTGCGGTGACCTCGGCGGTCCGAGGGTGAGCGATAAGGCCGAAGGCGAACATCTCGGTGAGCACGTGGATAACGGCTTGGTCGAGCATGCTCGGCGTGATCGAGCCGTCGTGCACGGCGCGAGTGATCATCACCCTGGTTTCGTCTATCTCGGAGGGTTTGATCAGATCAAGTCCGGCTCGGAACGCGGGCGCCGGATTGATCACGGCCCCGAGGTCGGAACGGACGAAGCCGGTGAAACCCCAGGAGTCGAGCAGTCTGTAAAGGCGCGGATCGGCGCAGTCGGCGACGCCGTTCAGGACGCCGTAGGCGCACATCACAGAAGCCACGTGCGCCTCGGTGACCACTGCCTGGAACGGTCGGTCGTACAGCTCCACCAGCGCGCGCTCGGGGACGATTTCGTGGAGGGTCTCACGTTCTGTCTCCTGGTTGTACGCCGTGAAGTGTTTTGCGACCGCCATCACGTCGCGGGACTGGATCCCGTCTGCATCGGCGACCCCCATCACGGAGGCGAGGAGCGGGTCCTCGCCGAAGGCCTCGAAGATCCGACCGCTCTGTGGCACTTGTGCAAGGTTCAACTCAGGAGCCTGCACCGCATCGAAACCCTTGGCGCGGGCCTCGATGCCGAGAACTTCGCCGTAGTCGTAGGCGAGCTTCGGGTCGAAGGTGGCGGCGAGGGCGATCGAGGCTGGAAGCTGGGTTACACCGCGGAGGTCAAAGGCGAGGCCGTTGGGCCCGTCGACGAGCGTGAGCGGAGGTATGCACAAAGCAGGCACTCCGCTGTTGACGTTCTCGATCCGGCCGCGACGGACCAGCTGCACGAAGCCGACCTTCTCGGCGAGCGTCATTCTCGCGACCACCTGAGCGGCCAGCCGTTGGGGTGTCGCCTTGTGCTGCAGCGACTCCCGTACCCAGGGGCAGCCGCCTGAGGACTGCGAAGTGAAGGGATGACTCGTGTGCGGGAGTGAGGCTCCTCGGCCGCACCCCGCGATGACGACTGTCAGCGCCACGGCCATAGCCCCACGACCGACGAGCGGGCGACGAGGGTTCATGACGCAATCAAGCCCCGTGGGTCATGGCCATATCTTCCGTTCTCGCCCACCAACCCACGACGTACGCACCGTCCTTCCTTGCACGCACCGGCATCGAACTGTTGAGCCGGGCGTTTCGCCTCCCGAACCCCGAGTTCGACCGCGTATCCCGTCCGGGACGAATTGGTCGACCGCCTGGCTACCCGGTAGACGCACTCTTGCACGAATAGCTGGGATTCTTGTCGCGGTCTCAGGCAGTGGGAATGGCACGGCACCGGATCGCGCCGAGAAGTGGCGATGACCTACATCGGGCAAGCGCTCATCGCGACGTTCGACTTCGTCTGGAACCGACTTACTGTCCGGCTCTCCGGGCTGGCGGACGAGGAGTACTTCTGGGAACCCGTCAAGGGCTGTTGGTCGCTTCGGCCAGGTCCGGACGGAACCTGGCGCTTGGACGGCGAAGACGCCTCAGCCGGATCCGGCGCAGGTGACGACAATCGCGTGGGGTTCTCGGTCACATGGCCGGAATGGCCGTGGGAGGCTTCATCGCTCGCCGCTTCCCAGTGAACGCGACGGACTTCGTGTTCCCGTCGCACGCCATCGCGTGCCCGGATTCCTAAAGGCGCGACACGCGCCTGCCGTGAGGGCCTTGTCGGCCTGGATGAGGCTGGATAGGTGGTGCCGCTTGGCGCGGATTGGAGCCCGAACGCGGACTCCAACACCTTGGACCTCGCACCTCACGTGCTGGACGAAGTCGTTCATCATGCCGCGGAAGTCGGCTTGCTCCGCGACCTGTTGCGCATCGGACGCCTGTCGGCAAGTGAAGCCGAAGCGTGCGACGGGTTGGCCGGGTCGTCGGACGTGTCCGTGGAGTACCGGGCTTTAGGGCATGCCGAGCGGTTCGTCCTCCACGACCAGCCCGCCGACCGCGGCCCGGTCGGAGTGTATTGGACGTGCATGCAGCACAGAACCCTTGCCTTGTCTGATATCGATCGGCTGTCCGAGCGCTGTCGTGAGCCGAAGAGCCGCCGAACCGGTGGCTTCATCTTCGGCGATCCCGAACTTGGGCGCGAAGCAGCGCATTCGTATTACACCGGACTCGATCCAGGCCCAGTAGACGACGTGATCGTGCTCAAGCTGGAGTGGCCCGCACAGATCATCGATGGCGGTAGGCGAGCCCAACTGGATCAGCGTCCAGTCCGGCAAGCTTGAAAGCGGGGCGTCGATCCAAGTTCTGTCGCCGGCATCGCACCAGGCCCGGACGAGTCCGCCTGGGGGCCGCAGCTCGTACAGTGCCGGGCTGCCGCTCTCGCGCCGCAGCAGCCAGGCCGCGCCGACGAGGGGGTGCCCGGCGAGCGGAAGTTCCACGGCCGGCGTGAATATGCGAAGTCTGCCTGTCGCACGGTCGTCGATGAAGATCGTCTCGCTGAACCCGAGCTCGTACGCGACTCGCTGGCGGTCGGTCTCGCCGACTAGCCCGCCGTCGATCACTCCGAGGGAGTTTCCCCAAATACCGGCCGTGTCTGTGAAGACACGGAGCACACGCACAGGCTTTTCGGGGTTGCGGGTCACCGCACCGGTCTAGCGCACCACGAAATCCCGCGGTGAAAAAGGGCCCGCGGCCTGCGGGGAGCGGGCGAGTCAAGTGCTTGGGCGCATCTCGACCGCTTTCATAGGTATCGCGGCAGGGCGATGCCCGGCGCCAGGTCCGGCGAAGCTTCTGGCGTGCCCCGAACCTCGCGGATCGGTACGAGACCTGCCCAGGAGGTGAGCGATAGGTCCTCGGGGTCGTCGGCCGGCGGCCCGGTCCGTATCTTCGCCGAGACATCGACGAGCGGAAGCGCCAGGACGGCTGTCTGACGCAGCTCGGCTTCGGTCGCCGCTCTGACATCCAGGCTGCGTCCCGGCGCCAGCTTCTCGAGCAGCGCGTCGAGGCTCGCCTTCTTGGCCTCGTCGTCCACCAGGGTGGCCATCCCGTGTGCCACCACGGACCGGTAGTTCAAGGAGTGGTTGAAGCCCGCACGAGCAAAGACCAGGGCGTCGACGATGCTGACCTCGAGCGCAACCTCGAGGCCGCCTCTTCTAACGGCCATCCTCGCCATGTGCGCGCCGGTCGAAGCGTGGAGGTAGACGGCAGAACCGATACGGACGAACGTCATCGGCAGCACCTGCGGGCGGTCGTCGGCGACGAAGCCAACGTGGCAGATGAGCGCCGCGTCGAGGATCTCGTGCACGGTCGCGGCGTCATAACTCGCCCTGTCGGGATGCCGGGAGGGCGTTGAGGCGCTGGTCGGCTTATACATGCACTCAGGCTTTCACGGGAGATTCAGCAGCACCAAGTCGAAGGACGCGCCGCGCCTGAAGTGCGCGCGCATCCGACCACCGGGCAAAGACCCGGTCCCGTGACGTGGCAAGAATCATCGCCCTTTTCTTTGCGGACGAGGTGGTAGAGCACGACGTGCCGCATCGCGCCTATGCCGGCAGATGTCTCCTCGTCTTCCAGCACGAAATCCGAGAATCGGCGGTGTAGCTCCGCCAGGCTGATACCTCCGGCACGCAGGAGACGCCAACTTGCAGGTGGATTGTTGATGCCGGCCAAGTAGAAGTCGGCGTCCTTCCGAGCAACGGCGGCGACGCCGGCCGCGTAGGCATCTCGTAGGCCATCGGGGAGCGCGTGGTAGCAGTCGACGTCCACGAGGTGATCGAACGGGCCCTTCACGTTGGCCTCGCCAAGCTGGGCAACGTCACAAACGACGAAGCTGACCGGACCGAGGTCCAGGGCACGCCCGGGCCACTTGAGCCACCCGTGCGAACTGCTCGAGCGTCAAGAGCTCGCCCGGGGGCGATCTCGGCCGCACACGTCGAGCTGATTCGCGGGGCCGGTGACGCAGTCCGGAGGGAAGGTGTTGTTCGTGTGCTCGTGCATCAAACGGTGGCAATGGGCCGGCGCGTCGATATGGCAGCCCACGTGTTCAGGCAGGACGAGGGTCTGGAGGAAGTAACCGTCCCGCCCGGAGCTCCTCGCGTAATTGACGATCGTGAGGTCGGGGTGCGTCGACCAGCGGGGCATGTTCGTGAACAGGGTCGGTGCGAGGTCGATGAGCACCTCGCGGCCTCTGAGCAGCGATGCCAACTCGGCGATCGGGGACCCGGAGTCGGTTCGGGGGTGCTGATGGCGTCCACCGCCCTGCTCGGCGTCGATCTCGGAACTTCGCTTATCAAGATGGCCCTGGTGGCAGCAGCGGAACACCCGGGAAGGTTTCTTCCAGCTTTCCGGAACTGTTATTGGGAAGTTCCCTCCTCAGTGAGGCGAGTTGCCGACGCTGCTGGTCTCGGCCCTCTTCCAACGCTCGAACGCCATGGCGAGCAACTCGTGAGCGCGCGGCTCGGGCTTCAACTCATCCACGACTGGGAGCACTGGACCTGCCTTCCCAATGATCCCGGCTGCGCGCCCGCCGAGTAAGGCAGCTCCGCGCGCTGAGGCGTTGGGGTTCTCGACGATCAACAGTCTTCTCGCCAACAGGTCACAAAGGAGTTGGCGCCATGTCCGGTGCAGCGTGCCGCCCCCCGCAAGATAGAGGTCAGAGGTGTCCACGAACTCCGGGAGCGCGTCGGCCGCCTCGGCGATCGAGAAGGCGACACCCTCGAAGACCGCACGCAACAGGTCCGCTCGGTCATGGCGCAGTTCCAGACCGAGAAAACCCGCCCTCGCCGAGGTGTTCATCGACGGTGACCGCGCGCCAGCCAAGTGCGGGATGAAAACCGGGGAGTCAGCACCGCCACAAGGCGCGGCATCGAGCATTTCGTAGGCCTCTTCCCAGGTTGCATTGAAGGCGTTCAATGCCCATGACAGCGCTACCCCAACGGCCTGCACTGCGGCCATGGCGTACCAAAGGCCCGGGACGGCGGACGCGAAGACGTGATAGCGGAGTTCGGGGTCCGGCCGAGGCAGCCCGCGAAGCGTCACTACCTGGGCGGCCGATCCCACCGTCAGCTGCACTGGACCGGTCTCCGAAAGTCCGGTTCCCACCAACGCAGCGGCGGTGTCGGCAGCGCCAAAGGCCACCGGAATGCCACCGGGCAGGCCCAACTCTCGGGCGATGGAGACATCAAGTGGGCCGGCCACAGCGTCGCAGGCACTGAGCGGTGGCAGCAGTCGTGCCGGAATCCCGAGCGCTTCGACGATGGGGAGGGCCCAAGTGTTCTGGAATACGTCGAACAGAAGGGTTCCCGACGCATCGCTTGCTTCGCTGCCCGCGAGCCCGACGAGCCGCAGCCGCAGCCAGTCTTTCGGCTGCAGAGCCCACTCCGCGTCCCTCAGAACGGCCGGCTCCTGCGCGGCCAGCCAGTGGAGCAAGGGTCCTGCCATCCCCGGGACGAGAGGGTTGCCCAACAGGGCTCGGGTAGCCGGTTGCAGAGCCCGGTATGCATCGAGGCTGGTCCCCGCGCGACGATCCAGCCAGAGCACGGCTGGCCGCAACGGTCTCCCGTCCGCGTGCGTCAGTACGACCCCGTGCATCTGACCCGACAGCCCAATCGCGCGGACCGAAGATTCGGCAGTTTCGAGCACCTTCGCCACGGCACCCTTCACCGACAGCCACCAGTTCTCCGGGTCCGACTCGACCCAACCCGGCCGAGGTCTCGACAGCCGAACGGGAACTGAGGCGACAGCTAGTTCAACGCCACTCGCATCGAGGAGGATCGCCTTCGTCGAGCCCGTGCCGAGGTCAATTCCCAGTACGCAAGGGTCCCTCTTCATCGCTTGCTCCTCGTCCAAGGGCGACGGTCTTCTAGCCGTGGCCAGCGAGCAGCGGGGGTCTCGCGCCCGAGTCGTGCGCGCCGGACGAAGACTGAAACCGATTGGGGCATGCGTAGGGACAATACCTGTGCGGGTGATGGGGCGGCTGTCGAGTTCCCTCCCATTCAAGTTCCATGACGTGATCGGAGTCGACTCTCTCAGTCGGCGAGGAGCCCTGGCTGCCAATTCGAGGATCACCGTCTTGGTCCTGCGTTCCGCGTTGTCACAGTGGACGTGGCTCCTCCTCCTCCTCCTCCTCCTCCGGTTCCCGCAGGGCACAAAAAGGGCAGCAGAGCAGAGAAGTTACGCCTTCACGCCACCATGGTGACGGCGATTATTTCTTCGCCAGGGCATAAACGCCTGATCAGTAACGGGACTGGTTGTCCCAGTTACTCACCGCGCCCGTACTCCGGCGGTGACGCCCCACACCGATTTGAAAACGCTGGTCATGCTGGGAAACATCCCTGTAGCACCGAACACCGGGGTACCGGCGGCGTTGAAAGCTGGCGAGCAGTCCCGTGAGACGCGGGCATTGCCTTGCCGTCGGAGCAGTAGCCCGGCACCCCCGTTCAAGAGCAACTTGCACCTTGTGCTGCAATTGATGGGCAGTGGTCCCCGCAGTTCCGTTCAGATTCTGCGACCAGCAAAGGCCTGAAGGCGGTCGATGATCGGTGCGTCGGCCGATACGGGCTGTTCGGAGTCGAAGACGCCCGGCTGTCGCATCCCGGGGCCGACCGTCTGGCGCCCCACCTCAAGTGCGGCCTCGAGCAGATCGGTGTTGGTGACGGTCTGTCCGGTGGCGCGGGCAAGATCGGTGGCGTGGGTTGTGAGGTCGAAGATCACGTAGTTGAGAAACGCCCCGACCGACATCTCGCCGAAAGGCAGTGTCACGGTCCTTTCCAATGCGCCCGGCTTGGCAGCCGCGGCGAGCGCCGTGGTGGTCGCGGCTTTCCAGGCACCTTTGTAGTCGTCACCGCCAGCAATCTGGGCCATCAACTCATCGGAAACCGAGCCTTCATCGGCCGACATGGCAAACAGGGCCGCCCCGTTGGTGATGTGGTTGAGCACATCGCGAACTGTCCACTCGGCGCACGGAGTCGTATTACCGAGCTGTTCTGGCGCAATGTTGTCTATAACAATCGTCGTCTCGTCGACGACACTTTTCGCCAAGGACGTGGTGTCCACTTGGTCCCCCTCTTTGTGCGCGAGTTCACGCTCTGTGAAAACGAACGTGAAGCTACCAAACGTGGACGTCGTGCGCCTCGACGCGACCGACGACCCGGCAGGAGTGCTGCCCCTGAGGTGGAAGGAGCGAAAGTCTGGGATGCTCCGCGTTCGTGTTGTATGCGCGCCAGCTCAGATCGATTCAGACGAGGAGCACTCGCCTGCCCAGCATCGTTCTGCGTACCCGCCCATGGCGAGCGTCGTTAAGGTCGGGGCTCGATGCTGTCTGAACGGCACGGGGTCAACGCGATCGGCTGCTGGTTGTGGCCCTCGTGCTCGCCGCGCTGGTACTCGCCGGCGGGGTAGGGATGGTCGTCACCCGTGGCATCACCTCTCGCTTGCGCCGAACAGTGAAGGTCCTCGAACAAGTGGCGGCAGGCGACTTGACCAAGCGCATCGAGGTTGACTCCGCTGGCGAGGTCGGCCAGATGGGCACGGCGCTGAATGTCGCCCTTGATCACGTCGAAGAACGCGCCCGAGGTCAGAGATTCGAGGGTCGTCTCGCCAACGCGCTGGATATGGCCGACGGGGAAGCAGAGGTCCTGGCAGTGATCGAAAGGTCGTTCGCTTTGACTGTGCCTGACTCGGCGGTGGAGCTCCTGCTGGCCGATAACAGCCACGCCCACCTGTACCGCATGGCCGCGGTGTCACCGACGGGGGAGGTGCCTGGGTGCTCGGTCGACTCGCCCGACCACTGTCCCGCTGCCCGCCGGGCTCAGGTGCAGCACTTCGGTGATATTGATGCACTAGAACTCCTAGCCTCCCTGTTTCACGCCGAGCCCGGACACGTCCGCTCGGGCGTGCCAGCGTGGCTGGAGTTCCGGGAGGCCGTGTAGTACGAGCCCTTCTCGGTGCGAGGGCGCGTT
>Ga0187880_1000630_pt1 | contig 29008 bp, 23 predicted proteins | sample June2016WEW_19_4_FD_132998 | JGI IMG/M metagenome (GOLD analysis project Ga0187880, IMG submission 132998) | Peatland microbial communities from SPRUCE experiment site at the Marcell Experimental Forest, Minnesota, USA - June2016WEW_19_40 | ecosystem: Environmental > Terrestrial > Soil >... | reverse complement strand
GTCATTCTCCCAGCTCAGGAGGCCTTTTAGGTGGATACGCGGGCTGCTTCAGCCCTGGTTAATCGGTGGATCCAGGCTTATCGGTCCGCAGGAATGCCAGCCTGAGGTGGTTGTGGCACTTCAGCACCATTTCAAGGCTGCCAGCTCCGTGCCGCCTCGTCGATGTCGCCGGGTGCAAGCACCAAGGACACCCGGGTCGACGTCGGCTCATGGAGGGCCCTTGCCCACGCAAGACGCCACCGTTCGCCTTGGACGCCACCGAGACGCGCGTTTCCGGCGACGCACAACGTCGCTGACTCACAGCGCTGCTTGGCACCAAGATCGCTCCGGTTAGCGATCTGAAGCCAGCGGGGTGTTCTCTAGTTGATCTCCTCGATCCCCAACGAGCGCAGATGGCCGGACGCGATGGTTCTGGCCGCGTGATGAGCGGCCGGATGTCCTGTCAGCACCAGCACGAAGTGGTCCTTGTCGAGCGCGTAGAGCAGGGCGTCGCCGTTGGCGGTGACCGACGATGTGCGGGGCGAATTGTTGAGAAGTGCTATCTCGCCAAAGCCCTGACCGCGGCCGACGGTCGCCACTTGGCGCCCGCCACGGCTGACTGAAAAGGTTCCGTCGGCGATTAGGTAGTAGCGGTCGCCGGCGTCCCCCTCTTGTACCACCACCTCGCCGGCACGAACAGTCACGGGCACAAGTTGGTGGGCGACACCTTCGAGCGACGGTCCATTGAGGCACGAGAAGATCGGCACCGAGCGAAGCAGCTCGATCTGGACGTGAGGCACCGGTGCGGAGCGGTCGATCGCGACGAGCTTCCTCGACAGAATGATGACGAAGACGACGCCGACCAGGCCCGGTATCCAGAACGCGCCGCGGTCCCCGCCGACAGCGACAGAGAGACGGACGACGACGACACCCAGCGCGATCCCTGCATCCATGAGGGACTCGAGCACGGAGAAGGAACTGGTGAGCGCTTCGGGTGGAGCGCTCCGCTGCAGCAGTGTGCGCGCCGTCACGTCGAAGAGTCCTCCGAAAAGGCCGACCCCGCCGAGCAGAGTGAAAGCCAGCACGGCCGATGTGTTGAAGCCGAGTCCGCCCAGAGCCAGGTTTGCGGCGAGAAACGCGAAAATGATGATGCCGGCCAACTTTGATCGACCGATCAGACCGACCGTGACGGACCCGGCCAGCAAGCCCCCGACTCCGAGCACAGCGGTGAGATAACCGGCTCCGCCTTGTCCGATGTGCAGGATGCTGAGAGCGAGGATAACCATGAGGAAATCAGTGGCTCCTGTCAACACTTGATAGAAGCCCTGCGCGCCGAGCAGCACGCGCAACGCCGGGTCGTGAAGCACGACTGAAAGACTCGAGCGAAACTGCCGGTCACTTTCCTCACCCGCCTGCATGCTCGCCGGTCCGGGGACCGGTGCCACGAGCAGTGCCGCGGCGAGGGCCATCAGCGCCGTTCCCGAGATGGCGAGCGCGGGACCGTGCAATGCAAGCAGGACCCCTATGAGTGCTGGCGCGATCAGCTTCCAGGCGCTCTCGCTCCAACCTGCGAGCACGTTCGAGGCGGTGAGCTCATCGGGTGTGTGCACGATGGCTGGCAAGAGTGCGGCCTGCGCCGGTCGTGCGAGGGTGATGGCGACAGACACGAGCACCGAGACGGCGAAGACGGTCCACCTCGGCGCGGAGAGTTGGATCAGCAAGCAGGCTGCGACCATTGCTACCGTCTCAGCGAGGTAGCCGGCGAACAGCACCCGCTTGGGGCCGTGGCGGCTGCCCAGCATCCCGAGAACGGGCGCAAGAATCGCTGTCGGCACGACCTGCAAGAGCGCGATTGTCATCGCGGCGGACGCCCCTCCGTGCGTGTACCCGTAGACCAGGAAAGCGACCCAAACCGCCCACTCGGCACCGATGAAGAGGCCGTACGCGAGCTCGACCCGCCGCAGCGAGCGGTTGCGGAGTGCCCGCGAGATGACCGCCCGGTTTCGGGCAGATCTCTCGCTCATCCGGCGCAGTCCAGCGCAGGAGGCGTTCGATCCCGCGCGGTTGGGTGTCTCTTCTTGGCTGCGAACTGACCCTCCAGGCGGGCCGAGCCTTGCGGAACGCCCGGACATCGAAGATCCGGATGCTGCCTTCCGTCTCGAGGCTGGCGTGACAGAGCCGTCGGTCCGGCGTCGAGGAACGATTCTCGCCGCCGGTTCGCGGACCTCTCAGTTCCTACGGCGGGGTCACCGCTCAACGGAGACGAATGATTGCCGCCCCACCTTGCCTGTATCCGACGGCCTCACACATCGACGGTGACGGGCAGGCGATCGAAGACAGCGCAGTGAGGCCGGGCGGGACAGTCTGTGACCCCCAGCTCGCCCCTCCGTCGCTCGTCCGGAAGACGACGACCGTGGAGGCGAAAATAGGGGACGCACCCTCGCCGCCTGGAGTATCGCCGATGGCCTCGCAGGTGGAGGTCGTGGGGCAGGCCACGGCGTTCAGTATCTTGCCCACCGTCGAGGGAAGATCGGTGGCCACCCACTTCCTGCCGCCGTCCGTCGTGTGAAGGGCGACCGCACTTGGGCCTTTGAAACTGAAGCCCCTGGCAAGGGCCACCTGAGCCGCGCCGAGGACCCGCCTACGAGGGCGACGCGTCAGGCACATCGTGCTATGGCTTCCTGGGCTGGGCAATGTAGTCCTTCCGTGACGGGTCTGGGAAGGATATACGTTGTGGCGGCGTGTCGCCGTAACTTGCGCCCGATCCGATCGCGGCGGAGTCAGCTCTCCCAGGGGGCGCGCTGGGTCAGGCCCGCCCTGGGTCACTCCAGGGTTGGTGGCCGTAGCGGTCGAGATGAACGACCGTGCCGACCGGCTTGCGGGCCTTGCGGCCGTAACGTCCCTTCGGCCAGCCGAGGGTGACGATGCAGCACGGCTGCACGCTCAAGGGCAGCTTGAGGATCCTGCGAGCGACGGTGTTGGACCACAGCGGGAGCGTGATGAGCGCGCCGCCGAGGCCGACGGCCCTCGCTGCCAGGAGGAGGTTCTGCACGCTGGGGTACACCGACCGTAGCGGCTCGACGCCGCTATCGGAGGTCTAGGGACGAGAGGCACCCGGGCGCCGCCTCGCACACAGCAGACGACGAGAACCGGGATCTCCTCGAAGTGCTCGACCTGCCACAGTACAGACTTCAACATCTTGGAGGTCTGCTCGTCGGTCTTGACCAGGCGTGACGCCCCGCCGTAGAGGCTCCACGCCCGCCGATACTGTGCTGCCAGCGCTGTCTTTACGACCCGATCCTTCACGACCACGAACTCCCAGTTCTGGCCGTTCGACGCGGTCGGCGCCTCCAGCGCCAACTCCAGGCATCTCAGCACGACGCGGTCGTCGACCGGGTCGGGCAGGATCCGGCGGACCGCGCGCTGGGTCAGCATTGCCTCTGCCTGCGGCATGGCCAACCTTGCCTCGACGACGAGGGGATCGCTGGTCGGAGTTAGCGCTTCGTCCATGGCCAGAGTTTGGCTGGCCAGCGGACTGCCATCCAGTCGAACTGCGTGCGGAGGGACACGCGGCTCGGTCTCGTCAGGTCCTGGGTGAGTTCTTCGGCCCCGAGCGACCGGCGGGCTTGTCCAGTTGTCGAGGCCCGGGGTCGTCCCCCGGACGTGGTGGACCAACGTCAAGGCAAGTCGGCGAGAGCAGTTGAGCGGCGAGCGTCTTCACAGCGCCCGAACAGGCCGATCCAGCCATCTGTACCCGAACGGGGCTCGCCGAGCGGTGCCTCCGTCTGGCTCGCGCAAGCGTCGAACGGCACGCGCGCCGCGCGATGATGGGAAGGTCTTCCCGTTGACGGAGGATCTGAACGCGGGCACGAACGAGCTGCTCAGTTCGAGGAGTGAAGCTGGAACGTAGGGATCGTCTGGCGCTTTGCCACCGGTCCTCGTTGTGCTTGTCGTCCACGTGATCGACAGCTGGGTCTATGCGGACGCGAAGGCCCATTACGAGCGGGGTGACCCAGTGGTTCCCTCGAGGGGCTTCCTCAACCTGGAACACCTTCCGACTGGTTCATCTGCTGCCTGTTCCTGGGAATCGTGTTCATTCCGCTCTACATCATGAGGCGTGGGACGGACCGTTAGTCGGGTCGTGTCAGATCGTCGAAGCACGACCATCTCGGCAAGGCGCCCTATTCAAGGGCCGAGTTTGCGATCCAGAATTCGACGAGCCCGTGCGCGCCTGTGACGTCGAGGTCGGACTCGGCCAACGAGAGGCGTCGGTACAAGACCAGCGCCATCGTGACCGCTCGGCCCGACAAGCTCGCCGTCGCCTTTTGTTCGCCGGCGAGGACGTCGAACCGGTCAGGATCGAGCCTGACGGTCCACGCCTTCCCCGCATCCGTGGCGCGAAGGACGATGCTCTCGCCACGACCTCGCAAGAGCGCGACCTTGGGCGAGAAGTACTCCGCCTTGGCCAGATTGACAAGGAACTCATCGATCGTGTCGGCTGCAATATGCGCCGCTGCTGCCGGGCGGTGACCTTCGGCGATCTCGAGGTCGAAGCGGTGGACCAGGGTCTCGTGGAGTTGCCGGCGCGACCAGAACCGCACGTGCTGATCTGAGCTCCAAGCCCACATCGAGTCCGCCGGGTCGCTTGCCCGAAGGGTCCCCAGCAGAGCCGACCCGCCGAGGCGAATCCACTCGCCGTCGGCGGGACCTTCGTCCAGACCCATCTCCGAAGACGGGATACGCGCGGCGGCGCGGACACGGACCAGGTGTTCCGCCCACCGGTGGACAGTGCCCAGGTGGAAGGCGACGTCGTCCACGGTCCACCCGGGGCAGGAGGGAACCGGCGTCGACGGTGACGCGGTGTCGACGAAAGCGGCGAACCGCTCGATCTCGACCGCGAGAAGGTCACAATGCTCCAGATGGTTCCTCGCGATTCTGTCAGGAGGGCCGGCCTGGCGCCTCGAGGATCTCGCTTGCTGAACCAGTGTTGCGGCCATGAGCCCCGTCCGGGCCGCGACAAGCGGGAGCGTGTTCGCCAAGGACCGCCGCGGTCGGTCAGTCCGCTCGTCGCAAGCGCTTCGGGTCCAGCCCTAAACCGCCTCCATGCCGAAGCGAGCCATGAGCGCACGTTCTTCGTCGCGCGACGGAGGCTCCTCGCGGTTCCACAGCTCGTGCAATCCGGCGAAGTATTCGTCCATGGCGGGGGCATGGATCACAAGAAGGCGAGCTTCACTGTCAGTCGAGTTTCCGAAGGTGTGCACCGTGCCGCGGGGCACGAGGACGAATTCCTCCCGACCTACGGTCAGTTCCTCTCCCGCGAGAGTGATCGACACGGCCCCGTCGAGCACGAAGTATGCCTCCGAGCAGTTCGTGTGCCGATGTGGCGGCGGCTGACGACCGCCGGGCGGCAGAGTGCGCTCCATGATCGACAAGTCGCCGTCATCCTGTTCCCCGAGCGCCTTGAACACCATCACACTGCCCCGAGCTGTATACCGCTTGGACCCCTGACCGGGCCCGTGGACGGAACCGATCACGAGAACCTCCTGATGGCCGTTAGGTGTCTTGGAGGCGCCGGTCTCCAAGGAGACCGGCGCCAATCGGTGACTTACTGAGTTCCCGCGTTCGAAAGGACAATCCGGGGCGTGTCTCGCCGGGGATCATCGAGGCGGGGCCGTATGTGATGCTGGGGACCCTCGGAACGAGCGGTCTAGAGTCAGGCGAGCCCAGCCGACGTCTCGACATATATAGACATCGCCTGCCCGAGGAGCTCGCCGGTGACGGCGCTCAGGACTCCCATTCCGTCGACGTTCAGCCCGGCCTTGGCGATCCAGCGCTGGAAGTGCTCGTCATCGCTGCGGAGTCGGTCCAGTTTCGCCCTCTCGCCCCGGACGAGGAAGAAGCCGTTGAGATCTCCACCGTGAGCCTCCAGGAAGAACGGTTCGAAAGACTCGATCTCGCCTCGGGCCTTGAGTTCGCCGAAGTACTGCACTCCCTCGCCGAAGGCAGCTACAGCGGCGGTTTCGCGTCCGCGTGCTGGTCGATCCCATCCGATGAAAAGCAGGCTGTCTGACATGTTGGGTTCCTCCCCCTCTGGGAACTGTTGAAGACCGCGACCCTAGCGCTGCGGGCCCCGCCACGACACCGGAAAACGTCGGGTGCGCACCGAGGGAACCCGCCAGCCACGGCGGGCGTGAGGGCAACGCGAGCGTCACGGCCGCGGTGACGACTTGTGCCAAGTACCCGCTGTGAGCACCTCAAGACCGGAGGATCTTCGTGGAGGCGATCATCGCCTGGATGTCGGAACGCTCTCGGGCCAGGTCTGGTCCGCGCAAGCACGCATCCATCTCGTAGTAGTTGGCCGTGGCGATCCGGGCGACGACGAGGGTGATGTCCTCCTGTGTGCCGATGACGCAACTCCTGCGCCCTGAGACAGAGGACTCCTTTCCAGCGTGACCGTTAACCGAGACAGGCCGACCGGGCTCTCGGGCGAGTGTCCAGCCAGGAAAGGCATCGGCGCTCCACACGACGAGCACCCCACCGGAACCTAGGCCGGTCAACGGAAGAGAACAGGTCACCGTGCTGCCGTCTCTCACGCAAGGGGCGTGCATCGCCTCGTTCGAGAGCGACACCATCGCGGAGCTGAACATGCTGATGTCCGGCTTCGGAAAGGTGTCAGCCGTCCAGCTCGACGGGTAGTTGAAACGGACCAGCTCGTTGTCGAACTGGGAGAGCTTCTGATCCCAGCGTGAGGCGCTCGCTCCTATGCCGATAGCGATCACGGCCAGTACACAAGCCGTGAGGTAGGCGAACGCCTTCACACTCCCGAGGTTAGGTCAGCGGTACCACACTTCGCGGGTGCCAGTCAGGCCCGGTCCAGTCCGCTCAGGCGAGGTGGCGCAACTTCTTGGCAAGTCGGCGACAGCGTGGGTCCGACGAGGGACGCTCTTCTCAAGAAGTCACTCCGCTAGGCGTCACGCCACGGCGGGATTGAATTCACCGTTGCGCTGTTCGACGGGTTCATGAAGCGGTGGATCCCCGACCCTTGCGACCCTTCAGGGAACCTGACCAGGTTTCTGGCGGTTTGCCACGTCTGTAAGGATCCCCCTCCCACCGGCCATCGGCTCCGCGCTCGAGCCCTACCCAGAAGTACCAGCTTTCGCCACGTTTCTTGAAGTGACCGCGCACGACGCGAGCCCGGTGCCGGTTAGCAACTCCCGCGTCCGGTCATCCCGAAGGCTGGCTGGCCGGCCTCTGCCTGTGGAGCATCACCCCAGTTCAAACGCCCATTTTTGTGCGGGCGAAGGGACTCGAACCCCCACCCCCGAAGGGACCGGGACCTAAACCCGGCGCGTCTGCCAATTCCGCCACGCCCGCGCGGCTCGCTTGAGCGTACTCCCGACGGCTCCGTGACTTGGTCGTACCTGGGCAAGGCAGCCGGTCCGGTAATCTGCGGTAGCGGTTCGGCCAGAGTCGAGTCCGATGAGGAGGAATGTCATGTCCACGTTTCCGATCGCCGAGGGAATCGAAGCGGTGACCGTCAGATCGGAATACAGCGCGGGCGATCGGGCCGGCGAGATCTACCAGCGTCTCCTGCGCGAGCGCATCGTGTTCCTCGGCACCCAAGTGGACCAGACCTCGGCGAACCTGATCTGCGCTCAGCTGCTTCTCCTCGAGGCCGAGGATCGGGAACGCGACATCTCGCTCTACATCAATTCACCGGGTGGATCGGTGACCGACGGCCTGGCGATCTACGACACGATGCAGTACGTCCGTTGTGACGTCTCGACGATCTGTCTGGGTTTGGCGGCGTCGATGGGTCAGTTCCTGCTCTGTGCCGGCGCACCGGGCAAGCGGTACGCCTTGCCGCACAGCCGGATCCTCATGCACCAGCCGTCGGGCCAGATGCAGGGACAAGCTGCGGACATCGCCATCCAGGCGGAGCAGATCATCTATCTGAAGCGCATGATGGCGGAGCGAATAGCGCTGCACACGGGTCAGACGATCGAACGAATCGAGGCCGACTCCGACCGTGACCGGTGGTTCACCGCCCAAGAGGCGCTGGATTATGGCTTCATCGACCGCGTGATCGACCGCTCCACGCTGAAGACGACGACCTGATCCCTCGGTTCGGTGGCCCAGTCCCAGGCGACGCAGAGCTGGAAAGCTCCGCACCCAGAGGGCCCCCCGTGGCCAAGGCCCGCTTACGGCACCGAGCCGAATGCTGTTACCGGTCCCGAGTGGGACTTGGCGGCAAGTTCGCCGTAGGGACGGCTGGTCCCGGAATGAATGACGCTCCCGTTCGCCGCCGCGAGCCAGTAACCGTTGCCGGACGGGCTCGGTGCGATGCCGACGACCGGTGAGCGGACATTCTCGTGAGACTTCGAGCCGTCGGCCCGCACGCCGTATGAGTAGACATCGCCGTTCTGTGCTGCCAGCCAGTAACCGGCCCCGTCCGGCCAGGCCGCTATGGAGACGATCGGCGAAGCCAGTTTGAGCCCGGCCGCCGAGCCCCAGTTCACGGTACCCTCCGCGTAGACGGCACCCTGGGCAGTCGCAATCCAGTAGCCGTCGGTCAGGGGGTCGACCGCGATCCCGACGACGGACCCGTCTGTTCGCAGGCCACCTCGAGAGCCGCGGTACTTCGCATCGCCGAACGCGTACACGGAGCCGTCGGCCGCGACCACGAAGTAACCGTCCCCATCCGCCGTCGCGGCGAGGCCGACCACGGGAGCTCCGGGCGGGACCGGTCCGCCACGCCAGGCACTGCCGCGAAGGTCCCCGAACCACTTGGCGTCCCCAAAGGCATACACGGAGCCGTCTTCGAGCAGGAGCCAGTAACCGCCGCCATCTGGGGTCGACGCCATCGACACGACATTCGAGGGCAGGACATCGGTGTTCAAGCCGCCGCAGTACGAGAGCTTGCCGAAGTCGAACACCGCTCCGTCACTGGTCGCGAGGCGGTAACCCGCGCCGTTGCTGCTGGTCGGGACGCACGGCTTGCCGGGTATCACGGGCGGGTCGGCAATCCCCGTGCGATCCGCGTTCGCCCTCCATTCGGGCCACGTAGGCGGGTCGGACGCGGCCGGCGCAGTCGGGAACGGGTATGCCACCAGCCTTGCCGGGATGGTGGGTCCCCCGCAGGCGAAGTAGAGCATCCAGCCGTTTCCGGGAGCGCCCGGCACGTAGGCGACGGCGGCGCTGTTCGCAGTGTCGCAGCCCGGCTCGAGGGCGGGTTGTCTGCTTCCGGCAATGGGCAGGACCTTGCCGGTGTCGCCTGCGAGCACGTAAAGGCCCCGACCGGCACCCACCAGAACGTCGTCCCCGTCGTCGGCGCCTCCGGTGAGGTCAGCGAGCACCGGAGACGACGTGGCCTCGTTGTGAGGATCGAAGATCTCAGACCAGATCTGGTGGCCTGAGCCGCTCCAGGCGCTCACGGTGGCGGGGCCGTTGATGCACCGGGCGCAAGATGTCGAGACGACCGCCAGTTGGCCGTCGATCCGCCCGATGGCCGGTGAGCCGAAGGTAGGCCCGCGCGCCGTGACAGGCCAGCCCGGCACGTTCTCACCGTTGTCGGCGTAGACCGCGATGATCTCGTTGGTGGTGGCGCTCTTGTACCCCGAGTAGAAGCTGGTCCCGACGACGACGGCGGGGCGTCCTGTGTTGTTGAGAATCCCGACCGTGGGGCTCGACCAGATCGTCTGAGCGGTGCATCGTTGCCACATGAGCTTCGGGCCTGCGCCGACATAGCGGTAGTCGACGATCCAGCCCCCGCGGCAATGGTCGAAGCCGCTCGCGTCCCCGCCCATGATGATGTCGTCGCGGCCCGTTTGGCTCGTGTCTACCAGGGTCGGCGACGACCAGATCGAGTCGGCGCGCTGGACGGGGAAGCCGGGCACCAGGTGCCCGTCCGGCTGCAGCGCGTAGATGTTGTGGTCGTAGGAGCCGAAGACGATGTCGGGTTGGCCTGTCCCGGTGATATCGCCGACGGCTGGTGTCGCGAAGACAGGGTCGGAGTAATCGTTCGGGGCGCTTCGTGACCACGGGTTGAACGTGCGTCTGGTCTGGAATACGAACCGCACTTTGCCGCTCGCGTAGAAGGCTTCAAGCCCACCTTGTTGGTCAGGCCTCCACAGCGAGCCTGCACCCACGATGATCGAGGGAGGCCGGTCCGGACCGTCGAGATACGCGACCGCGGGGCTCGAGTCAACGGCCGTCGGTGTCGGGCTGTTGATGTGCACCCACTGCGGCCAACCCGGCAGCTCGCGGCCGGACTTGGCGTTCACGACGTAGATCTCGCCGGAGAGCGTCGCGAGGATGACAGCCTTGACGTTGTCGATCGTCGCGACGACCGGCGCGCTCATCCACACCGGGCCGAGCTCTTTGAGGGTCCACACGGGACTCTGGAAGGCGAGGGCCCGCGTGACACCGTGGTGAGCGCTTGTTCCACTGGGGCTTCTCACCCCGGCGGAAGCCGCGGAGAAAGTGGGGACGGTGAAAGCCACGATGAGACAGGCGGCAACCACGCACCCGAGCAGGCCCCGGCGTTTCGTCACCCCAGTTCGACCCATGTCACAATGGCCCCTGTGGCGAGAGTCCATGGGCCCAGATTAGCCGATTTTCACTCCTAGTGGTGAAGTGAGCACTTGAAGTGGTATTCGCACCGGGCACGGCTCGAATCGCCTTTGTTGCACCGCGATACGGAGACTCCGTCGTGGGGGGCTCGGAGGCCGTGATGCGCGAGGCCGCCCGGGGTCTTGCTGGGCGCGGATACGTCGTCGAGGTGCTGACGACCTGCGCGCGGGACCATTTCACGTGGGCGAACGAGCTCCCGCCGGGCGTGAGCAGAGATGGCTCTGTGACCGTTCGGCGGTTCCCGACCGTGCAGAACCGGGATCACGTCCTTTGGAACCGCCTACAGGAAAGGCTCCTGTCCGGCGACCAGTTGGACGACTTGGACGAGCTCGCCTGGAGCAACGGCCGCTTCCGTGTTCCTGACCTGTACCTGTACCTCTCCGGCCATGCAGCGGAGTACGCCGCGATCGTGTTCTCGCCGTACCTGTTCTGGACGACCCTGTACTGCGCCGGGATCGCGCCCGAGAGGACGGTCCTCATGCCCTGTTTGCACGACGAGCCCTACGCTTACCTCCGGTCCGTGGCCGCCGCGCTGGCGTCAGCCAAGGTCGTGTGGTTCCTCTCCGAGCCCGAGCACCAGTTGGCCCATCGACTTGCCCCGGTGGCTTCGCATCATTCGGTGATCGGTGCGGCGGTGGACATACCCGAGTCCTACGACCCGGAGGGTTTTTGCGAACGCCACAACCTGGTTCGCCCGTACGTGTTGTACGCGGGCAGACGTGAGGGCGGCAAGGGCTGGCAGGAGCTGATGGCCGGCTTCGCGTTGGCGATCCGCCGCCATCACTTGCCCTTCGACCTCGTGACTGTCGGTGTCGGTCACGCCCAAGTCCCACCGTCGCTCGAGCACAGGATCGTGGATCTCGGCTACCTCGCGCCCGCCGAAGTGCCGGACGCGTTTGCCGCCGCCGCCGCATTCGTGCAGCCCAGCGCCAACGAGAGCTTCTCGCGCACGATCATGGAGGCCTGGCTGGCCGAGACAGTCGTGATCGCGAGCGGGGCGAGTGACGTCGTCACCTGGCACTGTGAACGGTCGGGAGGAGGTCTCGTCTACGTCGACGAGTTCGAGCTCGGCCAGTGCCTGCGGTTCGTTGCTGAAGCGCCGGCACAAGCGGCGCGGCTGGCATGTATGGGCAGGGACTACGTGCTTGCCAACTACACGTGGCCGACGGTGCTCGACGCCATGGAGCGCTCTCTCGAGGTCTTCTTGTGAGACCGGGAGACCGCCAGAGCGAGGGCTTGTGAGGGACCGGTCGTGAGAGTCCTCGTCGTCGGCTCGCTTCCCCCGCCGGAGTCTGCCCGCGCGGGGGCTTTGCGCACCGAGGTCGTCGGGCTGCTTGCCGAAGGGCACACGGTCGAGGTCGTCGCGCCGGATCCGGTCGCGACCGCACACCGCTACATATCTGCGAGCGGGATACCGGCCTGTGTGCGTCTTTGGACGATGGTTTCAGGTTTCGACTCGGTCGTCGTCCAGTTGCAACCGGGCCTGCCGGTACGGGAGCGAGCCGGACGGTTGGAGCGGGAGCTGTCCCTGGTGGCGCTGTCACTCGTGTTGCGCCGCGGACGTCATGTCGTCGTTCGCCTCGAAAGCCTGGATGATCTTCCCGGTGGCCCTGCTGGGCGCGGCGCACTTCTGCTCTGGCGCAGCGCGGACAGGATCGTTGTGGGAAGCGATGCCGAGCGGGCGGCCCTTGTGGCCGCAGTGGGTGCACCGCTGGAGAGCGCAGTGACCGGATCGCGTCCTGAGCACGGTGCGCCCGCGGCCCGTGCCGACGATGGAGGATGGGGCGAGGGAAGCGACATTTCGGCCGAGAACGTGCTCGAACTCGTGCGCATGAGGGCGGCCCGAGAACGCCAAGAGCTTGCAGGCGAGTCGGCACACCTGCCCGGTTGGGAGAGGCTTCCGGCGACCGGGGTTGCTTCGGCCGAGTTGGACCTGGCCCAGTCCCGGGCCCCAGAACGACCGCGCACTCCCGGCGACATTGCGCGTTCAGTTCTTGCGGTCGCGGACAGGCGCCCCGTGCTCCGTCCGGTCGTGAGGGCTATTCGCGTCGCCTATCGAAGCGCGAGGGACTTGCTCGGCCAGGTCCGAGCGAACTGAGTATCGACAGGTTCGCTGGTCTCGGCGACCGTCGTGATCATCCGGCTGCGGCCGGGGTCTCGGCGAGAGTTTCGAGGAGCGAGCGCGCTGCAACCTCAAAGGTATGGGCGCCCGCGTAGCTGCGCGCTCGCGTGCTGAGCGCGCCCCGAGCGGCAGAGTTGTCGAGAAGGCTCGCGCACGCCTCCGCCAGGTCGATCGAGGTGACGTCCACCGGGACCTTGCGGGCGACGTCGTCAGGCAGGTCGCCCATCCACCCGATGTCGGTCACGACCATTGGCACCCCGCAGGCAAGGCAGTCTCCGACCGCGGCGGACGCCTCGCCCGAGAAGGACGCCCTCAGTTGGACCGCGAGCTCGGTCCGTCGTATCCAGTCCAGATAGACCCCGGCGTCGACTCGACCCGTGATGAACAGCCGCCCGCCGAGGCCGAGTGCCTCACCGAGACCTCCGAGGCTGCTGGCCAACTCGGTGCTCACAGGCCCGACCAGGGCGACCACGAGATCAGGGCGGCTCGCAGCCAGGGTCGCGAAGCACCGCAGGAGCTTGTGCGGCTGTTTGATTGGGTCGACGATGCCGAAGCTTGCGACGACACGAACGTCGGGCCCGACCGGCGCAGGCGCAGTGGTGGAGTCGGCCCCGGTTCGCAGTGCCTCGGTGGCGAAATCCACGACCCCGACGCGTGATGCGAGGCGCGGTCCGGCTTCGACTCGCGCGAGACGTGCCGCGGCCTGTGAGGTCACGAGAAAGCGGTCCGCGAGGCCGATGACCTCACGCGCCATGAGCAAGTCATGGTGCTCCGCCTCGGTCCTGCCGGCCTCGTGCGACAAAGCGGGTCCCTCTGGCAGGAACGGCCCATAGATCCTTGGTCGCCTGGCGGGAGCACCTTCTGGAAAGGCCGCTCCCGAGCCGGAAGCAAAACGGTAGAGGCCGCTCAGTCTCACGTCGTGGGCGAGGACCGTCCCTCTTCGGCGGCGGAGCAGGGCCAGTGCGGTCGCATGGAACTCGCTGTTGCCGAGGACGTAGACGATGTCGTCGTAGCCCGCCGTGGCAGCTTCCACTGCGGGAAGAGAGCGGGCGTCATATACAGCGAGTCCCGTCGGCGCGCTGGCTGGCCCGGGTGAGAACTCGAGGCCGTCGGCAAAACAGTCGATGTCGAGCCCGCCCAGAGCGGCCAGTTCCTCGACGAGGCGGAAGCTGTAGTTCGCGACCCCGGAGACCACAGGCGGGAACGGGGAGACTATCGCCAGCCGCCGCCGCCGCCGCCACGGCCGGCCGGGTCGGGCCAACAGTTTCTCGTAGACCGCGGCCGTCCGATCCGCAACTTCCACCCACGTCGTGTTCGTGATCGAGACGCTCCTAAGCGCCACCTCTCGGAACCCCTCGTCGCACAGTCCGCGTTCGATGGAGGCGCTGATGGCCGCCGGGCTGGCCGGATCGAAGCGAGCCACGGGAGAGAACAGTTCCCTCGCGACGCCGACGTCCGCGGCGATCGCGACAGCGCCGCACGCCATCGCTTCTGCCACGGCCGGGCTGTATTCGCGCGAGAGCCAGGGGAAGCACACGAGCGCGGCCGCCTGGTAGAGCCGGAGCGTGACTTCGGTCGGCACAGCTCCCGTGAACAGGACTCGTTGCTCGACGCCTTCGGCGTCCGCCACATCCCTGAGACGGTCTACGACCCGCGCAGGGATGTGTCCGCACACGACAAGCTGACGGGAGCTGCGCAATAGGGCAGGCAGGCGGGCGAAGGCGGCGATCAGCGCCTCGACGTTGTCGCGACCGTCGCCTAGGGCCGGGCACAGGACAAAGGAGGGCTCGAGATTGGGGACCGACGCCTGCGCCGACAGGAAGGCGTGCTCTCTCGACCGAGGAGGCACGAACAGCCGCTCGGTGCCGGAGCCGACTGTGTGCAACCTTGCGGGCTCGATGCGGAGGCTCTCCTCGAGCGACCGACTGGTTGCAACCGAGGTCGTGAGCAAAGCGTCGGCGGCGCGCAGTACCTCCAGGCCGGTGGAGTGCCTGGTCCTCTCGCGGAGATCGTCGAGGGGCTCGCCGTCGCGGCGGGCGGGGATCGGGTCGCACACCGTCGCGCACAAGCGCAAGCCGCGCTCATGGGCCCATCGAGGCCAGATGCGCCCCATCGGGACAGCGGGATCGAAGGGGGAGATCACGTGCAGCACGCGAGCTTCCGCCGCGACCGGGTCAGACGGGTCCAGATATCCGACCTTTCCCTCGCTCACAAGGGGCCCGAGGTCGCCGGGCGCCGGCAGGTCGGGGTTCAGTAGGTAGCGGCCCACAAGCTGCGGATGTCCTTGCTCGAGCGCGACTGCGAGCTCGTAGGCGTACCGGGCAACCGCCCGTTCCGGCAGTTGCGGGCTCTGGAGTGTCTGAAGGTCGAACAGGACGGGGCCAGGAGTCATGCTGGAGAGGGCCGAGCCTCAGTGTTGGGAAGGGCCCTCGGGGGCAGAAGACGCTCGTGCCTCGTCGCGAAGGTGGTTCTTCGTGCTCCCGCCGGCCCTGGGCTTGCCCACCCGGGCTGGTGTCATCCCGGCCGTCGTGATCTGACCGAGAGACTCTTCGACCGCGTCAAGGCGACCCGAAGCAGTAGCGAGAAGACGCCCCAGGAGCTCGGTCGTTTCGTTGGCCGTCTCGACCTGTTCTCTGATGATCTCAGTCAGTTCTCCAACCTGGTCCTGAAGGCGGGTGACGCGCTCCAGCGTGTCCGCGAGCGGCAGCGTGACGCGCCTGTCGAACCTCGTCGTCAGGGCGGACTTCGCCTGGCGCCAACCTCGTCGGCCGATGGACGCCACGGTCAATCGTCTCCTTCGGTGCGCTCGATCTGCGGGGGAGCTTACCGGGTCGTGCCCGGGCCGGGTGGTGACATCCGTGGGGTCGCAGCTGGCCCGGTCTGCCAGGAAGAGCCGTTCTTGGCTAGGGTGCTGGGGATGAAAGTTCCACCGACGGGGCCGCTTGTTGCCGCGGATCTCGGTGACCAGCGGCAACTCCCCTCGCGTGTCGTCTCCGCCAAGGTGAGCCTCCGTAGTCGGTTCCTAGAGATCTGGCAGGCGCGCGAGCTGGTCGTCTTCCTCATTCGCAAAGAGCTGAAGGTTCGCTACAAGAACAGCGTGCTCGGCTTTTTGTGGTCGTTCCTGAACCCCGCCTTGATCCTTTGCGTCTACTACGTGGTGTTCAAGTACTTCCTGAACAACCACATCACCTACTTCGCGATCTACCTGTTCGCAGGGCTGCTTCCCTGGAACCTGTTCAACAACTCGCTTCTGAGCTCGGCAGGGGTGCTCGTCGCCCAGGCGGGCATCGTGAAGAAAGTGTCGTTCCCCCGCGAGATCCTCGCCCTCGCCCAAGTCGGCACCGCGATGTGCTACTTCTTTTTCCAGTCCTGCATCATGCTGGCCTTCCTCGTCGGGTTCGGCGTCGTGCCGGCGTGGAGGTTCGTGCCCGTCATGGTCTTCGCCCTCGTGTGTGATGTCGTGCTCTCAGCGGCGCTCGCTGTCTTCCTCTCGGCGATCACCGTCTACCTGCGCGATGTCCAGCACCTGATCGAGGTCGCACTAGTGGCGGGCTTCTTCAGTGCCCCGATCGTCTACCCGTTCGCCACCGTAGGGCACAAGCTGGCGCAGCACGGCATCTTGTGGGTCTACTTCTGCAACCCCCTCGTCACCATCGTGCTCTCCTTCCAGCGGTTCATCTACGGCACGGTGGCGCCGCGCGACGTCCCGTACCCGCTCGCCAGTTATGGGGAGTCCTGGTACCTGCTCGTGCTCGGCATCGTGTTCGTCGTATCTGTGTTGCTCTTCCTGCTCGCGATGCTGATCTTCGGCAGGGTCGAGGGCAACTTCGCCGAGGAGCTCTGAGCCCACCTGCAAACCGCGATAGACGTCCAAACTGTCTCGAAGCGCTTCCGGCTCTACAAGGAGAAGTACACCTCCTTGAAAGAGCGGATTCTGCACGCAGGTCACGTGCCTTTCAACGACTTCTGGGCGCTCAGAGACGTCGAGTTCGAGGTCCACACGGGCGAGACCTTCGGGATCATCGGCCGGAACGGCTCCGGCAAGTCGACCTTGCTCAAGTGCATCGCCGGCATCTTGCAGCCCACCACGGGCCAGATCGTCGTCCGCGGGCAGCTTGCGGCCATGCTCGAGCTCGGTGCCGGCTTCCAACCCGAGCTGTCAGGAAGGGACAACATCTTCCTGAACGCTTCATTGCTGGGACTTTCGCGCCGCGAGATCGAGCGGCGCTTCGACGACATCGTCGCGTTCGCCGAGCTCGAGGACTTCATCGACAACCAGGTCCGCTTCTACTCGTCGGGCATGTACGTCCGCCTCGGGTTTGCGGTCGCCGTGAACGTCGAGCCTGACGTGTTGCTCATCGACGAGGTGCTCGCAGTCGGCGACGAGAGGTTCCAGCAAAAGTGCATGGAACGCGTTCACCAGTTCCAGAACGAGGGCCGGACGATTGTGCTCGTGTCGCACTCCGCGGACGTCGTGCGCCAGGTCTGCGACCGCGTCGTGGTGCTCGAGACGGGCAAGGTCGTGACCGTTGCTCCGCCGGGTCAAGCGATCAGGGCGTTCCGCGACTGCCTGCTCGCCGGGGAAGTGCCGGTCGTGTTGCCGCCGGAGGAGCACGACCCGACCGGCGCCGTCGAAGTCGTCCAGCCGGAGAGGCGCGTCGTGATCACCGATGCCGTCGCCCGCCATTCCGGCCCGCCCGGGCGTGGCTATCTCGTCCCCCGGGACTCGTTCCGCCTCGAGCTCTTGTTCCAGGTGAACGAGCCGCTCACAAACGTGGCGTTCGGCTGCGAGGTGATCAACTCGAGCGGCGCCCCCGTGTTCAACTGCGACAGCGCTATGCCCGAGGTCAACCAGATTCATGACCTCTTGCCGGGCCGCTACCGCGTGGAGTTCGATTTCGACCAGCTCCCGCTCCTCGACGGTTCGTTCACCATCAACGCCCGGATCCAGGACGCCGGCGGCGGTGTCGTTCACGCCCGCCTAGAGCCCGCCGCCAGCTTCGAGGTCGTGAACCCAGGCGGAGCCACGGGATTCGTGGCGCTCCCGCTGAGGATCGGGCTCTCCTCGTCTCCGGTATCCGGTTCGGCGGCGGCGGTCGCCGGATGACCTCCGAGGTCGTCGCGCAGATCGAAGCTCAGGTGAGCCAGATGCGTGCGACGGGACAGGTCCCGCCCGAGCTGGAGGGCGAGCTCGACGAGTGCTTCGAGGAGGTGGCGCAGGCGAGCCTGGCCAGTGCCGCTTCGCGTGGGGCTTCAGACTCCGATCCGGGCGCCCGCGACCGGATGGCCGGTCGCGCCGGCTCGATGGGCCTCGTGCAGCTTCGCAGGCAGGCAACGGCGGCGGCCCGCCGGCGGTTGGGCCCCTCGTTCCGCCGTCTCGAGCGACGGGGAGCCCTCGCCGTGGCCAGGCTGGGCGAAGCCGCCTCGATCCGGGTGCATGTCACCGCGGACCACCTGGAACGGCTCGCCGCGAGCTCTCCGCGGGCTTCGCGTGTCCTTTCTGCCGCTCGCCCCGGTGAGCCGACGGCGTCGGTTGCCGGGGCTGTGCGCCCCTCGATCGACGGCCCGCTCTTGGCCTGGGTGCTGGAGCGCATCGGTGCCACCGCGGCGGCCGGCGCTCGCGAAACCCCTGCTGTGGTCCTGCACACCGAGTGCGGCGACGGGCGTGTCGTGGAAGCACTCGCCGGGAGGGGTTTCGATGTGCGAGGTGCTGATCCGCGGGCCCCGGTGAGAGCCGACGGCGACACCAGGATCGTCGCCGCAGGCGCGCTGGAGTACCTGGGCGCGACCGAGAGTGGGACGCTCGACGGGCTCCTGCTGACGGGCGTTGTGGATCGCTTGCGGCCGGGCGAGGGCCGCGTGCTGGCACAGCTCGCGGCGCGCTGCCTCGCGCCGGGAGGCGTCGTCGTGCTCGTGAGCGCACGACCCGAAGCCGTCGTGGCCTTGGACCCGGTGGCTGCAGATCTCGCGCACCGCCGACCGTTGCACCCGGTCACATGGTGCCACCTGCTCGCCCGTCACGGGCTGTCGGTACTGGCGGTGTTCGAACCCGACGCCAATGAGCCGGACGTCTTCGCCGTGTCGGCACAGCGCCCGGCTCCGGCCATCTTCGCCGGTGGTGGGAGTGCGTGAAGGTCCGACCGGTTCGAATCGACCAGGTCATTCCCTCGATCGTCGAGCGAGATGCCGTCAGTCACCACACATTGGAGGCCCAGCGGGTCCTGCACTCGATGGGATTCGTCTCGGAGATCTACGCCTGCAGCATGGGGCCGGGACTGGCCGGTCGGGTCCACCCACTTTCGGAGCTCCCGCGTTACGAGCCCGAGCGCCAATGGGTGTGCTACCAGGCCTCGATCGGCTCGCCTGCAGCGGACGCAGTCGTCTCGCACCCGGGCCTGAAGCTCGTCGACTACCACAACATCAGCCCAGCTGAGCTCATCGAGAGGTGGATGCCCCAGCTCGGGGCGGAGGTCCGGCTCGGGCGCAGGCAACTGGCTGAGCTTGCGCCTGTCGTCGAGCTCGGGTTCGCCGACTCGGAGTTCAACCGCGGTGAGCTCGCTGAGGCCGGCTATCGCAATACGATGGTCGCTCCTTTGATGGTCGACACGGCGAACTTCTACTCTCCTCCCGATCCGCACGTGGTCCGTCGCCTGCAGGCGGCACGCGCAATCGGCGGCCACGACTGGCTCTTTGTCGGGCAGATGCTGCCGCACAAGGCGCATCACGACGTCATAAAGGCGCTGGCGTGCTCCCGCAGGATCTTCGACCCACAGGCACGCCTGCACCTCGTGGGTCGGGAGAGCTGCGCGGCGTATGCGGACGCGTTGCGCAGGTTCGTCTCCGCGCTCGGGCTCACCGACGCTGTCGAGTTCGTGGGCTCGATCAGCCCCGGCGAGCTCTCCGCCTACTACACGAGCGCGGACGTGCTCGTGTGCTGCTCGGATCATGAAGGCTTCTGTGTGCCGCTGCTGGAGGCGATGCACCACCGGCTGCCGGTGGTCGCCTACGGGGTCGCGGCTGTTTCCGAGACGCTCCTCGACGCCGGGATCGTCCTGCCGGACAAGTCGCCGGTCCTGGTCGCGGCCGCTGTCCAGCGCGTGCTGACCGATCACGATCTGCGTGACTCACTTGTCAGGGCCGGGCTGAGGCGTACCCGTTCCTTCACTGTCGAGGGCGCCCGGCGTGCCTTCGCGCAGGCCGTCGAGCAGGTGCTGCAGGCCGTCTGAGACCGGGAAGGTCCGGCCCGAGCTGCGCGGCGATGTGCTCGTCGCGGGCGGATTGCCTAGGTCACGAGGCTTGAGTCAAAGCGAGAAGCACTGGGCATCAAAGAGCACGCCACTAACATTACGCACATCCGCAACATCAGGCGGTCTGCCGCCGCACTCGGTTGTTTGTCGCTGGGCATCCTCGCCGGGCCGGTCGTGCTCGCCCCCGGGACCGAAGCGACGGTGCCTTTTCCCGTCGCGCCTTTCCCAGGACGGAATGTCGACTTTGTGGGCTTCGGCAACGGTTCCGGTATCGGCATGGGTCAGTGGGGCGCCTTCGGATATGCGGCCGTCGACCACGAGACCTACCAATGGATCCTCGCCCACTACTACGGCGGGACCACGCTGTCGACCAGTGACAACCCGACGTCGAGTGACCCGGTCGTCTCGGTCGACCTGAACGAGAACGACGGAGACCCGGTCGTGGTGACCTCGCAGTCCGCCTTCTCGTTCGGAGGCGAGAGGTTCCCGGGCGGCCAAGCCGTCCAGGCGGTGCTCTCGCAGGGGGCCTGGACGCTCTCGGACGCCCCGAGTTGCTCGTCGACGAGTTGGACGCCGGTCGCGTCACAGCTGGTGAACCCCGTCGCGGTGCCGTCCTCGCTGCGGTCATCCGCGGCATTGAGCCAGGTCCTGACGATCTGCGAGCACGACGGTGTCGATCTCCCCGTCGCCGGGACGGTCGAGGCCTACGACGCGCCAGGTGGCGCGGTCACCCTCGACATCCTCCCGCTGGAGGAATACGTGCAAAGTGCCATATCCGCCGAGGTGTCCTGGTCGTGGGGACTCTTCGGAGGGCGTCTGGGCGCGCCTCAGGACCACCCGTGGGGATTCCAGGCGCTCGAGGCCCAGGCCGTCGCCACGCGGTCGTACGCTGCATCCGAGCTCGCTTCAGGCGGCTGGGCACCGTACGCGACAACGTGCGACTCGTCGTGTCAGTCGTACCCGGGCCTAGCGGACGAGAACCGCATGCTGGAGGCAGCCGTCCGTGACACCGCGGGCCAGATCCTTTTACAGGACGGCACATCTGCCACGGCCAGCGCACCCGTGTTTGCCGAGTACTCCGCGTCCACCGGCGGCTACACCTTGGGCGGCCAGTTTCCGGCCGTGGTGGACGGCGGCGACTCGGTTTGCATCAAGAGCAGGTTCTACTCATGCAATCCGTGCCACAAATGGTGGGCCTCGGTCCCGGTGCGCGCCATCGAGAAGGCGTTCCCGTCCGTCGGCGAGCTCGCCGCGGTGGAGGTGACGCAGCGCAACGGGCTCGGGTCGCTCGGCGGCCGGGTCGACACTGTCGCAGTCGTAGGTACCAACGGCGCCGTGGTCTCCGTGCCCGTCGCCGCTATGGAGGCGTTGATCGGCGCCAACAATCAGGGCGACTGCTCTTCTGACTGGTTCGGGCTCACCAACGGGCCTTGAGATAGCGGAGGTAGGCTCGCAATGGTCCCACGGGGAGGCGACTTGGACAGGGACAGGTTCTACATCGGCGGCACCTGGACCGTGCCGACGTGCACCGACACGATCGCCGTCCTCGACTCGACGACCGAGGAGGTCATCGGCAGCATTCCCAGTGGCACCGCGGAAGACGCCGATCGGGCAGTTCGCGCGGCACGGGGCGCATTCGAGCAATGGTCACGCACGCCGCCGACCGAGCGGGCCAGGTACGCATCGCGAATAGCCGAGGCCCTCGGTGCTCGCATGACCGAGATAAGCCGGCTCATCGCGCACGAGGTGGGCACGCCGGTCAATGTCTCGACGATCATCCAAGTCGGCCTGCCGATCATGACATTCGCCTCCATGGCCGAGCTCGTCGGGCAGGTCCGGTGGGAGGAGACGATCGCCAATTCGACGGTCGTTCGCGAGCCGGTCGGTGTCGTCGGTGCCATCACGCCGTGGAACTACCCTCTCCACCAGATCGCCGCCAAAGTGGCACCGGCCCTGGCAGCCGGTTGCACCGTCGTGCTCAAGCCGAGCAAAGTGGCCCCGCTGAACGCCTTTGTCCTCGCCGAGGTCATACACGAGGTCGGTTTACCGCCAGGCGTGTTCAACCTGGTCTCGGGATCGGGCCTAGATGTGGGCGAGGTCATCGTCCGCCACCCGGAGGTCGACATGGTTTCTTTCACCGGGTCGACCCATGCCGGAATACGGGTCGCCGAGCTGGCAGCCGCGACGGTCAAGAGGGTCACTCTCGAGCTCGGCGGCAAGTCCGCCACCGTGATACTGCCGGACGCGGACCTGGATCGGGCGGTGTCGGCGGGGGCGACGATGTGTTTCCTGAACTCCGGGCAGACCTGCAACGCCCTCACCCGGATGCTCGTGCCTCGTCAGCTGTTGGCACAGGCCGAGGAGATTGCCGCCCGGGCCGCCGAGTCGTGCACACCCGGAGACCCCTTCGACGACGCGACACGTATCGGACCGCTCGTTTCGGCAGTGCAACGCGAAACGGTGCGGGCCTACATTCGCAAAGGGATCGACGAGGGTGCCAAGCTCGTGACGGGGGGGATCGAGACGCCGGACGGCCTGGAAAAAGGCTTCTTCGTTCGCCCCACAGTGTTCTCCGAGGTCCGGCGCGACATGACGATCGCCCAGGAGGAGATCTTCGGGCCCGTGCTCTCGATCATCCCGTACGACACCGAGGACGAGGCGGTCGAGATCGCGAACGACTCGGTCTACGGCTTGGCTGGGGCGGTCTGGTCGGCAGACCCCCGGCACGCGATCGAGGTCGCCCGACGCCTGCGGACGGGTCAGGTCGATATCAACGGCGGGAGCTTCAACCCGTTGGCGCCCTTTGGCGGCTTCAAGCAGTCGGGCAACGGGAGAGAGCTGGGCAGGTTCGGGCTCGAGGAGTACCTCGAGACGAAATCGCTGCAGCTGTAGCACCTTGGATCCCGGTCGTCGTCCCCGACAGCAGGCGGCACCGCTCGCCCGGGATCGCGCCATAGTCCGCCGTCGGGATCTCGTGAGTCGCGCCGGAGCGACGAAGGGGTCGGTTCTGTTGTGAGCGAAAGCGATACCCGCGCGCCACGTCGGGCGAGATGGAGCAAACGGACCTGGTCGCGCATCCGCTTCGTCGGGGGGATCGCCCTTGGCGGCATTGCCCTTTGGGCGGTGAGCGGTCAAGGTGCCGAGCTGGCAGGCGCGTCCACGGAGCTGTCCCATCTCAATGCGGGGTGGCTGCTGGTCGCGATCGGGGTCGAGGTGCTGTCGCTAGTGGCCTTCGCCCGCATGGACCAGCGCCTGCTGGCTTGCGGCGGCGTCAGCTCGGGCCTGGGGTGGTTCACCACGATTTCCTTTGCGGCCGGTGCGATCGCGAGCTCGCTGCCGGCAGGGCCGCTGGTCGCGAGTGCGTTCGGTTTCAGGCAGTTCCGTCGCCTCGGAGCGTCGGAGACTCTCGCTGCCTGGACGCTCTTGGCGACGCTGGTGTTCTCTGCCCTCGGGTTAGCGCTGCTTGCCACAGCCGGTGTGGTCGTCGCCGAGCACCAGGGTGCGGCATTCGACCTTGTGGGTGTCATCGTCGCCGTCTTCGCGGTCACGATCGCCGGGGTCGCCGTGGTGTACCAGCGACGGGCGCTCGCGAAGGTCCTCACATGGACACTCGAGGCCTCGCACCGCATCACAGGATTCCCGCGACGCCCGGCCGAGGAGATCATCTCGGCCATCGCCGCCAGCATGAGCCATGTCAGTCTGAGCAGGAGGGACCTCGCGGACGTCCTTGCCTGGTCGGTCGCGAACTGGGCCCTGGACTGTTCCTGCCTGGTGTTCGCCTACCTCGCCGTCGGTGCAGGCGTGCCTTGGCGTGGGCTGCTGCTCGCCTACGGGGCGGGGCAGCTTGCCGCGAACCTCCCGATTACGCCCGGCGGCCTCGGCGTGGTCGAGGGGAGCCTCGTTATTGCGCTCGTTGCGTTCGGAGGTGGTCAGATCAGTACGGTCGCGGCCGTCCTGCTGTACAGGATCGTGAGCTTCTGGGGGTTTCTCCCTGTCGGTTGGGTCTTCTGGGGCGGACTCACCTGGCGCAACCGGCGCGCCGATCAGGCGGCCGCTCGGGCGACAGAAGTGCCCGTGGCGCGGACCTCGGCGGTCCCGCCACCGGAGTGGACTGCGGAGCTCGAAGGATGACCCGCACCACGTGCCGCGCATGGGGCGGTCGTGGCCCTGCCGTCCGCGGGGCAACCGCCGGGCCGGGCTGTGCTCGTGAGGAGGAGCGTTCATGAAGGCGAAGCTCGTCGCATTCGTCGCTGTCGTGACGGTGACCGGGTTGCTCGGTGGCTGCACAGCGGCCCGCAACGGCCTCGGCACTCACGACAGCGCTTGTTTCAGGGTCTACCCGCGGGCAGTGGCTGCGGTCCACGGACATGGCCGCTTCGCCGGCGAGCGCTATCTGCCGCCTCGTGCGCTGATCATCGAGCTGCACGGCGTCGTCGTCCCCGACGCACTGCAGGACGTGTCCCGTGTCGCCACGTGCCTCGTCGCCTTCACTGGGCGGTTCACCGTCTCGGATGTCGAACAGGGCTGGGCACCGTTCGCGACGGCGGGCCGGATAGCCATCGTCATCGTTCGCCAACACGACCTGGTCCTCCTGGCCACGGTGGTCCTCAATCGGATCCCGCCCCGGTTGGTTTTTGCCCGAGTGTTCCCGAGGCTCCGTTAGCTACGCAGACGCCCGGCTTGTCCTCAGCCTCCTGGAGTGTCCCTAGAGCCGTCGTCGGGCGCAAGCTCGACCACGACCGACAAAACGGCGGCGCCTGGGTCGCCAGCGAGGTCGAGCTGAGTGATCGCACCGGCATCGGCCAGATCCCCCGAGGCGAGTTGGACGAGTTCCACGAGCGACGGGGGACCCGTCACAAGGCATCGGGCGACCTTCGCGCGCATCGAGCCCTTCGCCTCGGACTTCGCTCGCCGGAGAGCGACGAGAACCTGCGCGACGGCGTCGACGAGCTCGGGACGCGCGTCCGAACCGGCTTGCGACGCCAGTTCCGAAGCGGAGGGCCACTTCGAGTTATGAATCGAACCCGTCTGCCACCACGACCAGGCCTCCTCGGTGCAATAGGGGAGGAACGGGGCGAACAGGCGCAGAATCACAGACAGGCTCAGAGCCAGGGCGTGCTGTGCTGACGCGGGACCGTGCTGGGATGGATCGCCGTATGACCGGGCCTTCACGAGCTCGAGGTAGTCGTCGCAGTACGACCAGAAGAAGGACTCGGTGACCTCGAGGGCTCGCGCGTGGTCGTAGGAGTCGAACTCGGTCGTCGCCTCGTCGACGACGGCAGCGAGACTGGCGACCATGGCGGCGTCGACCGCCGTGAGACTGGTTGCGCATCCCTGCTGGGCGTTTTCGGACCCGTCCACGCGTGAGAGCACGAAGCGGCTCGCGTTCAGAACCTTGATCGCCAGCCTTCTGCCGACTTTCATCTGCTCTTCGCTGAAGATGGTGTCGGCGCCCAGGCGGGCAGATCCGGCCCAGTACCGCACGGCGTCGGTGCTGTACTTCTCCAGGTACTCGAGCGGCGTGATGGCGTTGCCTACCGATTTCCCGATCTTCTTGCGGTCCGGGTCGAGAATCCACCCGGAGATGGCGGCGTGGCGCCACGGGAGCACGGAGTGCTCCAGCTCCGAGCGCACGATCGTCGAGAACAGCCAAGTCCGGATGATCTCGTGTGCCTGCGGTCGCAGGTCCATCGGGAAGACCTTCGCGAAGAACTCCGGGTCCTCCTCCCACCTCCCGACGATCTGGGGTGACAAAGACGATGTCGCCCACGTGTCCATCACGTCCGGGTCGCCGATGAACCCACTGGGCTTGCCGCGTTGCTCCTCGGTGTACCCGTCAGGGACATCGGTCGACGGGTCGACCGGCAGGCGATCCTCCGAGGCGAGCAAGAGGCCGTCGGCGGCGAGCTCGCCGTCGTCGTCGAGCTTGTACCAGACCGGGAACGGGACACCGAAGAAACGCTGCCGCGAGATGTTCCAGTCTCCCGTGAGGCCTTCCACCCAGGCCTCGTAGCGGGCCCGCATGTACTCGGGGTGCCATTTCAACTCGCGCCCCCGGGCCAAGAGCGCCTCGCGGCGCTCGAGGGTCCGCACGTACCACTGGGCGGACGTGACGATCTCGAGGGGCCGCTTGCCCCGTTCGTAGTACTTGACGGCGTGGGTGATGGCGCGCGGCTCGCCCAGCAGATCGCCGGAGTCGCGCAGCAGCTCCACAATGCGCGCCTGGGCACGCTTGACCGGCAGGCCCTCGATCTCCGCGTAGCTCGCGTTCGCCCGGTCCGCGTCGGCGGACTCCCAGCCCCGGGTCCCGAACGGCGCCGGTCCGAGGCGCCCGTCGCGCCCGACCACAGACCGCGTCGGCAGGGCGAGGTCGCGCCACCAGGTCACGTCCGTCAGGTCGCCGAACGTGCAGATCATCGCGATACCCGAGCCCTTATCCGGCTCCGCGAGTTCGTGGGGGAGGACCGGGACCGGTACACCGAACAACGGCGTCAACACCTCGGCACCGAAGAGGCTTCGATAGCGCTCATCGTCCGGATGGGCGACGAGCGCGACACAGGCAGGCACGAGCTCGGGCCGGGTCGTCTCGATCTCGACGGGATCGCCGCCGCCCGACCGCACGAAGCGGAGCCGGTGGTAGAAGCCCGGGTCCTCCTTGTCGACGAGCTCGGCCTGGGCAACCGCGGTTTGGAAGTCGACGTCCCACAGCGTCGGCGCCTCCTGCCGGTAGGCCTCACCGCGTGCGAGGAGGCGGAGAAATGCCCGCTGCGATGCTCGTCGTGACACCTCGCCGATCGTCGTGTAGTGCTGGGTCCAGTCGACCGAGGCGCCCAGCTTGCGGTAGAGGCGCTCGAACGCCTTTTCGTCCTCGGTTATGAGGATGTTGCACAGCTCGATGAAGTTCGGGCGTGATATCGGGATCGCCCGTGCGCTCTTGTCGCGCTTGTGCTCGTGTGGCGGAGGGACGAAGTCCGCGTCGTAAGGCAGTGAGGGGTCGCAGCTGACCCCGAAGTAGTCCTGCACGCGGCGTTCAGTGGGCAGACCGTTGTCGTCCCAGCCGATCGGGTAGAACACCGCCTTGCCGGTCATCCTCTGGTAGCGGGCGACGATGTCTGTCTGGGTGTAGGAGAAGACATGGCCGACGTGGAGCGATCCCGAGACCGTCGGTGGCGGTGTGTCGATCGAGTACACGTCGCCTCGAGCGCGGGCCGCATCGAAGCGGTATATGGCGTCCTGCTCCCAGCGCGCGGACCAACGATCCTCGAGGCCCTCGAGGGACGGTCGTTCGGGCACGCGGGAAGTAGCCATTGGCCTAGTACGGTACTCCTGTGTTGCGCCTTCATGACACTGCCCTGGGCCACGACCGGGAGCTCAGGACTCGCGCGCCCGGCGAGATAGGCCTCTACATCTGCGGTTCGACCGTCTACGCTCCGCCCCACATCGGCCACGGCCGTTTTTCGCTTGTTTATGATGTCCTCCGCCGCTTTCTCGAGTACTCGGGGTTCGCGGTGGAGCACGTCTCGAACGTGACCGACATCGACGACAAGATCATCGCCCGGGCGAACGAGGACCATCGCCCGCCCGAAGAGGTCGCCGGTCAGTACGAGGCCGAATGGTGGGACGCCATGGACACCCTGGGGTGCCTCCGCCCGACCCAGGTTCCGCATGCAACGGCCTTCATCGAGGAAATGGTGGACCTCATCGCAGAGCTCGTCGGGCTCGGGTCCGCCTACGAGACGAGCGACGGTGTCTACTTCACGGTCTCGGCTGTCGACGACTACGGGCTCCTCGCCCACCAGAGCCTCGCCTCGCTGCGGTCAGGGGCGCGTGTCGAGGTGAACGAGAAGAAGCGTTCGCCTCTGGACTTCGCGCTGTGGAAGAAGGCGAAGCCCGCGGAGCCGTGGTGGGCCTCGCCGTGGGGCCCCGGACGTCCCGGCTGGCACACCGAGTGCGTGGTCATGTCGCTCGCGCTGCTGGGCGAGGGATTTGACCTTCACGGCGGCGGTCAGGACCTGATCTTCCCGCATCACGAGAACGAGCGAGCGCAAGCGGTGGCGGCAGGCAAGCAGTTCGCACGGCGCTGGATGCACAACGGCATGGTCGAAGCGCGCGGGGGAGAGAAGATGTCGAAATCACTGGGTAACGTGCTCACGCTGTCCGACCTCTTCGAGCAGAGTGATCCCCGCGCGTACCGGTTGCTGGTCCTGCAGTCGCACTATCGAGCGCCGATCGAGGTGACGCCCACGACACTGAGCGATGCTGTGGCAGCGCTGGGCCGGCTGGATGCCTTGAGCGATCGGCTCGACGAGGCGGTCGGAGGCGAGGGCGAGCGGGCCGATCCCGAGGTGAGGGACGCCTTCGTGGAGAGGATGCAGGACGACCTTGACACGCCCGGTGCGACTGCAGTCCTCTTCGACGCGATAAGGCGGGCGAACGTGGCCTTCGACTCTCGCGAGGCGGCAAGAGCAACCGAACTGACGAGGTCGGTCCTGGAGTGCTTCGGGGCCGTCGGGCTCGAGGCGAAAGGCGCCACCGAGATCCCCGAGGCGGTGCTCGAGCTGGGCCGCCGTCGTGACCGAGCACGTGCGGATCGGGATTTTGCCTCGGCCGACGTGCTGCGCTCCGAAATCGTCGCTCTCGGCTACATCGTCGAGGACACATCCTCGGGCACGCGGATCCGCCGCTGAGCCCGGCGACAGCGTCCTCGGGGACGGCCGCCGTCTCCAACAGCCGTTGGCCGACCATATCGATCTGGGCTAACAGCCTCCGTTGACGCTCTGCTACGTTGTCGGTCGGGAGCAACCGGATCGTGGTGTCACGCGGGGTTGCCGACATGTAGGGCGGTAACCCGGTTTCCGGGGCGCCACCTTGTATATCGGCCACTCCAAACGGGCGGCTTCGGCCAGGCGCTCTCGTTTACTTGCAATCTGAGACAAAGGGGAACGCCACAGTGGCGACCGGAGTAGTGAAGTGGTTCAACAGCGAGAAGGGCTACGGCTTCATCTCGCAGTCCGACGGCGTGGACGTT
>Ga0187880_1000615_pt1 | contig 29438 bp, 27 predicted proteins | sample June2016WEW_19_4_FD_132998 | JGI IMG/M metagenome (GOLD analysis project Ga0187880, IMG submission 132998) | Peatland microbial communities from SPRUCE experiment site at the Marcell Experimental Forest, Minnesota, USA - June2016WEW_19_40 | ecosystem: Environmental > Terrestrial > Soil >... | reverse complement strand
CGCCGAGCCGCTGGTGAAGCTGCGGGGGATCGATAAGCACTTCGGTCCGGTGCAGGCGCTGTACAGCGTGAACCTGGACCTGCCGGCGGGCCAGGTGACCGGTCTGTGCGGGGACAACGGGGCGGGCAAGTCGGTGCTCACCCGGTGCATCGCGGGGGTCCATCAGCCGGACCACGGGCAGATCTTCTTCGAGGGGAGGCCGGTGCACATCCGGAACGCGCGGGATGCCGCCGAGCTGGGCATCGAGACGGTCTACCAGGATCTGGCGCTGGCCGACAACCTGGACATCGTCCAGAACATGTTCCTGGGGCGGGAGCGGCTGCGCCGCCAGCTGCTCGACGAGGACAGCATGGAGCGGGCGGCGGCGGAGACCCTGAGCGGTCTCCGGGTGACCTCGGTGCGCTCGATCCGGCAGCCGGTGGCCTCGCTCTCGGGAGGCCAGCGCCAGTCGGTGGCGGTGGCCAAGGCGGTGATGTGGAACTCGAAGGTGGTGCTGCTGGACGAGCCCACCGCGGCCCTCGGGGTGGTCCAGACCCGGATGGTGCTGGACCTGGTCCGCCGGCTCCGGGACCGCGGCCTGGCGGTGATGGTGATCTCCCACAACCTCAACGACGTGTTCGAGGTGGCGGACCGGATCGCGGTGCTCCACCTGGGCCGGATGGTGGCGGAGGGGCCGGCGTCGGGCTTCGACCGGCAGAGCACGGTGGAGTACATGACCACGGGGAGTTGGGGCCGGCCGGAGAGCCGCCCCGCATCCGTCATCGGGGGGGCCGGCTGAGCCATGGCGCGCATCGAGAACGACCCGCCGACCCCCGTCCCGGCTGAGGCGGCCGAGCCCACCGGCGAGGCGGCGGTCGACCTCACCGCCGCCGCCGAGGCCGAGGCCGAGGTCCCACCCGAGCTGATCGCCCAGACCCTGGGTCAGTACCTGCGGGGTTGGTGGGCCCGGGTGAGGAGCGGCGACAGCGGGGTGCTCCCCGTCGTCCTCGGCATCGTCGGGATCGCCATCGTCTTCGAGATCCTCCAGAACAAGTTCCTGGAGCCGCTGAACCTGGTCAACCTCCTCTCCCAGAGCACCATCTACATGGTCCTGGCGATGGCCGAGATCTTCGTGCTGCTGCTCGGCGAGATCGACCTCTCGGTGGGCCTGGTGATGGGGATGGCCGCCGTCGTCGTCTGCGAGCTGGTGAAGCCGCCCGTGCCCTGCAGCGCCGCCGCCGCCCTGATGGCGAAGTGCGCGCCGAGCGGTCCCGGCCTCCCGTGGTGGTTGGCGATCGCCATCACCCTGCTCATCTGCGCTGGGATCGGTGCCATCCAGGGGAGCCTGGTCGCCCGGCTGCGGATGCCGGCGCTGGTCGTCACCCTCGCCACCAGCCTGATCCTGGAGGGGGTGACGTTCATCATCCTCAGCACCTCGGGACTGGTCGCCCTCACCGAGAGGCGCTTCGTCAACGAGCTGGCCATCTACGACATCTTCAACGGACGGTTCGCCCCCGTGGTCGGATGGATCGCCCTGGTGGTGCTCGTGGTGGTGGCCGCGGCGTTCCTGTGGCTGCGCGACGCGCGCCGGCGCCGGAGCGGCCTGGTGGCTCCTCCCGCGGGCCTGACGCTCGCGAAGATCGCCCTCATCGCGATCGCGGGTGTGGTGGTGGTCGTCATCTGCAACATCAACCGGGCCCACGTCGGCATCATCGAGGGGGTCCCCTACATCATCCTCATCGTCCTGGCCGTGCTCGGTCTCTGGACCCTGCTGCTCCAGCGGACCCGCTTCGGGCGCTACGTCTACGCCATCGGCGGCAACGCCGAGGCGGCCCGGCGCGCCGGGGTCAACCTGCCCGTGGTCCGGACCTGGTCTTTCGTGCTCGCCTCGGTCACCGCCGGGATCGCCGGCGTCCTCTTCGCCTCCTGGCAGGTGGAGATGACCAGCAACATCATCAAGACCGCCAACACCTACGTGCTGCTCGGCATAGCGGCGTCGGTCATCGGCGGGACCAGCCTCTTCGGAGGCCGGGGCAAGACCATTCACGGTGTCCTCGGTGGACTGATCATCGGGATGATCTACAACGGCCTGTACCTCCTGAACGTGTCCAGCTGGTGGATCGACGTCACCACCGCCGGGGTGCTGCTGGCGGCGGCCATCGTCGACGTCGTCTCCCGGCGCGGGGCCACCAGCGGCAGCGTCGCCCGGTTCTGAGGTCGGCCTCTCAGCGGAAGCCGTACAGGCCCTCGTGGAAGTCGCCGGTGGTGATCCAGCGCTCGATCACCAGGTCGACCACGGAGTCGTCGACCTCGGTCGCGCCCAGGACGCGGGCGTTGCCCTCGATCGCCTCGAGCACCTGACCGCGGACGAACTCGGGGATGCGCGAGAAGCGGTCCACCGCCGAGTCGGTCCAGGGCAGCCCCTCCCGCTGCCTCGACTGGATGGCGTGGGAGACCCGCCCCCACAGCTCGTACTTCACCTCCATCTCATGAGGCGTGATGGTGGTGCCCAGCCCCAGCTTGTGAGCCGTCCACTCCACCCGCCAGCGGGTCAGCTCGCGGCAGAAGTCGGGGACGTCGGCGAGGCGGGCCTCCGCCTCCGGCGTCCAGGTGAAGCGGAGCTCCTCGCCCTTCTCGCTGAGGGGGTGGCCGTACCCCAGCTTCTTGCCGAGGGTCTGGAGAAAGAGCGCCGTGATCTCCGCCTGGCGTTTGGCGGCGCGCTCCTCGGCGACTCCGCGGGCCAGGGCCTCGCCGCGGGCCGGGTCGCCGTGTGACCAGATCTCGGCGCGCTCCCTGACCAGGGCTTCGGCCTCAGGAGCCCAGTGGGGGCCGCCGGTCACCTGGGGGCCGCCGGTCACCACGGACACCGGCTGCGTCGCTTCCGGCGCGGCGGCGGCAATGCGCGGCGGCACAGGCCCGGCGACCGGGCACGCCTCCGGGCCCTGCTCCGCCAGCCCGTGACGGGCGCCGGTGGGGTGAGGCGAGCCGCCCTCCCCGTGGGGATAGGGGCAGCGAGCCCCGTCGCGTTGCGATGCGTCTGGGCTTATCGCGTGACTAGACGCATATGCAGAGTTCGCCACACTCAGGTCCTCCGGCCCATTAAGAACGCACCCATATGGCTCATGTTCCTACAATTTCCTTGCGCACCGCAGCGGTGGGCAGAGGGAGGCGCGAGCGGCGCCGGGGATCGACATCGAGGACACGATGACAGCGAGCGGCAGCTACTCCAGTGTGTATGTCCCCCTGGACAACTCCGAGCACTCGGACGCGGCGGCGGGACTGGCCATCGAGCTGGCGTCGGCGTGGGGGGCTCGCTGCGTCGGCATGCACGCCTACGCCGCCCGGATGCACGACTTCCGGTTCAAGCAGATGGAGTACACCCTCCCCGAGGAGTACCAGGACGAGGCGGAGCTGCTCCGCCAGCGCCGCATCCACGACTCCCTGATCACCACCGGCCTGGAGCTGATCAGCGACAGCTACACCGACGTGATGCGCTACCGCTGTCTCGAGCGCGGCGTGGAGTTCGAGGCCCGGCGGCGGGACGGGCGCAACTGGGAGGAGATCGTCGCCGACGTGGCCGAGGTGAGCCCCGACCTGGTGGTGATGGGTGCGCTGGGCACCGGCGCCGTCCGGGAGTCGACCCTCGGATCGGTGGCCGAGCGGGTGATCCGCCGGCTCCGCACCGACGTCCTCCTGGTCCGCGACCTCGAATGGCAGCGGGAGGGGGACATCGTCGTCGCCGTCGACGGCTCACCCCAGAGCTTCGCCGGCCTGCGCGCCGCCCTCGAGCTGGGCCAGCGCTTCCAGCGTCAGGTCGAGGCGGTGGCCGTCTACGACCCCTACCTCCATTACGCCGTCTTCAACGGCATCGTCGACGTCCTCAGTGAGAAGGCGAGCAAGGTCTTCCGCTTCAAGGAGCAGGAGGCGCTCCATGAGGAGATCATCGACACCGGCCTCGCCAAGATCTACGAGTCCCACCTCCGGGTTGCCCAGGCGACCGCTCGCGAGGCCGGCATGGAGCTGCCCATCACCCTCCTCGACGGCAAGGCCTTCGACCGTCTGCTCCGCCACTGCCGGGAGCGGAAGCCGTGGCTGCTGGTGATGGGGCGGATCGGCATCCACTCCGACGCCGGCATGGACCTGGGCAGCGCCACCGAGCAATTGATCCGATTCGCTCCCTGCAACCTGCTGGTCGTCAGCGGCACCCATCTGCCTCCGCTGGACCTCCGGGCCGAGGCGTCGGTGGTCTGGACGCCCGAGGCGGAGGAGCGGATGGAGCGGGTCCCGGCAGGCGTCCGCGGCCTGGCCCGCACCGCCGTCCTGCGCTGGGCGACCGAGCGCGGGCACAGCGTGGTGGCGAGCGGTGACGTCGACGAGGCCCTCGACGAGCTGATGCCGTTCCAGAAGAGGATGCGGGTCATCGCCGAGGCTCGGACCTCCCTGGAGAGTGCGGAGCGGGCCATGCTCGAGGAGCCGGCCGTCGAGGAGACCCGGGCCATCTGCCGCGTCTGCGGCTACGCGGCCCGGGTGGAGCACCCCGCGCAGTGCCCGGTGTGCGGAGCCGGAGCCGCGGAGTTCGAGCCGCTCGACGTCGCGGCCCTGCGCGCCGCCGCCGACCAGGAGGGCGACGCGGCCGAGACCGGCTTCGACGGCCACAAGCTCGGCTGGACCCTGGAAGCGCGGAGGGTGCTCCAACAGCTCCCCGCCGGCTATCTCCGGCGCCGGGTCAAGGCGATGGTGGAGAAGCAGGCCCGCACCCGGCGGCTCCCGGCGATCACCGCCGAGGTGGCCGAGCCCTTCGTCCGGCCCGAGCTGGAGGCGCTCGACTCCGGGGCAGGGCCGCATCGCGCCCCGCTCGGGGTGGAGGCGCACACCGGCCCCCACGTATCGCCGCGGCGGCTGCCCTGGAGCGCCGAGGCGGAGGAGCGGCTGGCGCGGATACCCGCCGGCTTCCTGCGCAACCTGGCCTCCGAGCAGATCGAGCGGCTGACCATCGCCCTGCGCGCCCCCGAGGTCGAGATCCTCCACGTCGAGGCGGGGATCGCCGAGGCACGCGCCCGGATGCGGGACCGCCTCGAGGGCGACGCGACCGCGCCGGCGGGGGAGGGATGCCCGGCCGGCGCCACCATGGATGGCACGGCCGCGCAGCCGGCACCCGGCTGCCCCGTCCACCCCGGGGCGGAGCCGGCAGGCGGTCACCATCACGCGGCGCGGGGGGGGCACGGTGCACCCGCGGTGGAGGAGAGCGCGCGGACCGACTACGACCACGGCCTCAACGAGGTCAGCGCCCCGGTGGTGGACATGCTGGGGCGCCGGTTGACCACCGCCGAGGCCGCCAGCCTCGGAAGCGCTGACGCCGCGGAATGACCGGAGGGGGGGCGCTCGGGGCCGTGGCCGGTGCACCCGCGTCCTCCCACACCTCCCTGGCAGCCGCGCACCTGCTCGGCTTCAGCGTCACCATCCCGACCTTCCCGGGGATCGGCGACGCCTGGATCGTGGGGGCGCTCTTCCTCGCCCACATCGCCGTCGCCGAGTTCTCGGTGGGGGCGATCACCCTGGCGGCCGCCATGGAGGGCTACGGGCTGCGCAGCGGCAGCCCCGATGCCCGCCGCTACGCGCGCGCCGCGGCCAACAGCTACTACCTCGTCTTCAGCCTGGGGGCCACCTTCGCCATCCTCGCGGTGGTGGCCCTGGTGGGGCTGTTCGGCAACGGGACGGGCACCCTGGTCAACCGCTTCCTGCCCCTGGTCGGGCTCGCCTTCGGCCTCTTCATCGTGCTCGCCCCGCTGCTGGTCTGGTACCGCAACAGCTTCGGCAGGATGCGCGACCGCAACCACTTCCTGCTCGGCTGCTGCGTGGCCGGCATCCAGACCCTGTTCATGGTGCTGATCGTCGGCCTCGACGGCTTCCTGATCACCCCCGACAACGCCAGCTTCGCGTCCGTCCTCAACCCGGTCTACGTTCCCCTGCTCATCCACCGGCTGATCGGCAACGTCGGCTGGACCGCGCTGCTCCTGGCCGGCCTCGCCACCCTGCTGGCGCGGCGGAGCACGGATGCCGAGGAGCACCGGTTCCAGTTCTGGGCGGCTCGGGTCAACCTCCGGATCGGACTCGTCGCCACCCTGCTGATGCCGATCGACGGATTCATCCTCGTGCTGGTGCTGCACAACGTCCAGTTCGGCTACTTCGACAGCCTGGTGGGCGCCTACGGCAACTACATGATCGCCCAGGAGGCGCTGGTGGGAGCCATCCTGGTCGGCGGCAACATCGCCCTGGCCGGAGAGCGCGGCGGCTTTCGCAGCTCGCGCTTCGCCCAGGCGGCCACCGCTCTCACCGCCGCCGGCATGGTCGTCGCCTGCCTTCCCGCGTCGGTGATCACGCCCAGCATCCTCGCGCTGCGCTACGTCGGGCTGGGGCTGGCGGTGGTGGTGACCGCGGTCCACGTGGCCCGCCGCTGGAACCCGAGCGGTCTGCTGATCCAGGCGGTGCGCGGGGTGACGCTCCGGCGCAGCCTGGTGCTGGTCGGCGTCGCCTCCATGGTCACCGCCCTGTACATGGGCTTCCTCAAGGAGCAGGCCCGCGGCGATTACGTCGTCTACGGGGTGCTGACCCAGGCCAGCGCCCACGGCCGCTTCCTCCCGCCCACGAGCGACTACCCATGAGCCTCGTGATCCCGCTGCGGCTGCTGGCCGACGCCCCCCTCACCCCCGGGCGTGAGGCGGACTTCGAGTCCTTCTGGTACTACACGATCCTCGGGGTGGGCATCGCCATCCTGGTGGTGATGGCCGCGTGGTGGGTGCTCCGCGCCATCCGCCCGATGTGGCGCGACGGCCACCACCTGGCGGCCGCGGTGGTGACCGGCGCGGCCGGCTTCTTCTGCATCCTCTTCCTCTCCATGGCGCTCGCCGCCCTGGTCGGGGCCACCCACCACCCCGCCACCCCGCCCCCCTTCCAGCTGGGGTCGTCGGGATGAGCGCCGCGCGGATCGCGCTCGCGCCCACCGTCGCCGTGCCTGCGAGGCCTCCGGAGGTGCATCGCTCATGAGCATGGGTCGCATCAGCCGCCGCCAGTTCATGGTCAGGGGGACCGGCGCCATGGCCGGCCTGATCACCGCCATGCTCTCGGTCCCGGCGGTCGGCTTCCTGCTCAGCCCGCTGTGGGCCGCCAACAAGGAGATCTGGGTCACCGTCCAGGGCGGGCCGATCGATGACATCCCCGAGGGCCTCCCCACCGCGCGGATCGCCGCGGTGCCGGTCGGCGGCGGCCCGCCGGCGCCGCCGGTCAACCGGGTCGTCTACGTGACCAAGTACCGGGGGCAGCTCTACGCCTTCTCCAACATCTGCACCCACATGCAGTGCGACGTGCACTGGGAGCCCTCGCTCTCGCTCTTCGAGTGCCCCTGCCACGGCGGCCTCTACGCGATAACCGGTCGCAACGTGGGCGGGCCGCCGCCCCAGCCGCTCCCCCAGTGGGTGCATCGCGTCCACGTCGACGCGCAGGGCAAGCACCACCTGCAGATCGCCAACCGTCTCCAGGAGCAGATCTGATCCCATGAGCGAGCGCACCGCTGGATCGGAGACGTCCGGGACACCCGAGCCCCCCGACAAGGGCGACTTCATGGGGATCGTCCCCGAGCCGGTGGTCGGCCCCTTCCGGCGCAGCTGGGCGTGGTTCGACGACCGCACCGGCGTCACCGGGCTGCTCCACAAGGGGCTCTACGAGGCGGTCCCGCGGCAGGGCGGCTGGGCCTACACCCTGGGCAGCGCCACCCTGGTGATCATCATCGTCCAGTTCTTCACCGGCATCTTCCTGCTCCTCGACTACGTCCCCTCGGTCACCCAGGCCTACACCAGCCTGGAGTACCTGCGCGCCGACGACGTCTTCGGCGACTGGATCCGGGGGATCCACCTCTGGGGCGCCTACACCCTGATGCTGGTGATCGGGCTCCACGCCCTGCGCACCTTCATCTCCGCGAGCTACAAGAAGCCGCGGGAGCTGAACTGGATCAGCGGGGTGATGCTCTTCTTCCTGGTGCTGGCCATGGCCATCACCGGGGCGATGCTGCCCTGGGATCAGGCCGCCTACTGGACCACCACCGTGGTGACCAACATCCCCCACTACCTGCCGGTCATCGGCAATGGTGTCCGGATCCTGTGGCGGGGCGGAAACTTCGTGGGGCAGGTCACCCTCACCCGGACCTTCGCCCTCCACGTCTGGGTGCTCCCCGCCATCCTGGTCGCCCTCATCGGCGCCCACCTCTATCTGCTCCGGCGCCACGGTGAGTTCGGGTCCTGGGTCAACTACCGGACCACCACCGACAACCCCGCGCAGGAGATCGCGGAGAGGGCGCGGCGGGCCGAGCCGCCCTACCCCACCCGCGGCTCCGAGGCGATCTACTCCGTGCCCAGCGAGACCGTCGACTTCTTCCCCGACCAGCTCTTCAAGGACACGCTGGTGTCGGGCGTGCTGGTCGTCTTCATCTTCGTCATGGGGCTGATCTCGGGAGCGCCCCTCGACGGTCCGGCCAACGCGGCGACCCTGACCTACGTGCCCACCCCGGAGTGGTTCTACCTTCCCCTCGACCAGCTGCTGGTGTTCTTCCCCACCGCGCTGATCGGCTTCGGCGTCTTCGTCGTGGTGGGCATCGGCGCCACCCTGATGCTGGCGCTCCCCTTCATCGATCGCAACCCGGACCGCCATCCCGTCCACCGCCCGGATGTGCTGATCCCCGCCTTCTTCCTGATCTTCACGGTGATCTACCTCGCCATGCTGGGCGTCAACCGCCTCTACAACCTGTGAGCTGAGCAGCGATGCAGCCCCTGATCCTGGCCCTGAACCCCACCAGCGTTCCCGGCACGGTGCTGACCAACACCGTGATGGTCGGCTGCGTCGCCCTGCTCCACGTCCTCTTCGCCACCTTCCTGATCGGCTCCTGCACGCTGGTCGCGCTCAGCGAGGGGATCTCGATGGTGACCCACGACGAGCGTCACGAGCGGCTCGCCCGCGGCCTGGTCCACGCCTGGGGCTACATCTTCTCCACCGGTGCCGCGATCGCCGTCTTCTTCGTCATCTTCGTCCTGGTCGGGGTGTGGGGCCGCTTCTTCGTCACCTTCCAGCAGTTCACCTTCTGGGTCTGGTTCTTCGAGGGATTGACCTTCATCGGCGAGATCGCCCTCCTCTACACCCTCTACGCCTGCTGGGAGCGGCTGCGCGGCTACCGCCTGGCCCGCCTGGGCCTGGTGATCCTGCTCAACATCGACCAGTGGTTCCAGATGTTCTTCATCGACGTGATCGCATCCCAGATGCTCACCCCCACCGTCCAGGGCGCCACCGACAACACCAGCTACCTGCTCCAGTTCCTCAACCCCACCAACCTCCCGCTCACCGTCCACCGCACCATCGGCAACGTCGCCTGGGCGGGGGCGATCGTCGCCCTGACCGCCGCCTTTCAGTACCTGCGGGTCACCCGGCGCCAGGAGGCGACCGCGCTGGTGCCGGGCCGGCGGGAGCCGGTGCGGGCCCTGGGTGCCATGCCCGAGGGCGAGCTGGTGCGCGAGCGCAATCGCGAGGCCGCGTACTGGGACTGGGCCGGGCAGTGGGGCATGCTCTTCGCCTTCGGCCTCACCATCGTCCAGATCTGGGTCGGCTACAGCTACGCCAAGGAGATCCAGCTCCACTCCCTGGACAGCTGGTACCAGATGATGTACGGCTGGATCTCCAACATCTTCCTGGGCCAGTTCGCCGGGCTCGGTCTCATCTTCATCCTGGGGGTCGCCTACTTCTGGCGACGGCTCAAGGCGGCCGGGCAGCACGCCGTCGCCCGGCGTCAGCAGATCGCTCTGATCCTGCTCATCCTCCTCTTCCTCTTCGGCATCCAGCCCGCGTGGTTGGCCGGCTCCTATCCGGACATCGTCGCGGCCCACCTCGCCAAACCCTTCTGGGACGGCGGGCTCGAGGACCCCTTCGGCTTCTTCTTCCCCTGGAAGGTGATGGTGCTGATCGCGGACATGCTGATCGCGCTCTACGCTCTCTGGTCCTACGTGCGCGCCCGGGTACGCACCCCCATGACCATGGGCCAGGCCACCCGGGGCAGCCAGCGCCTGCTGATCGGGATGGCCGTCGTGGTCGGGCTGATGATGCTGATCATGGGGATCATCCGCGAGAGCTCGCGCAGCCCCTACCTGGTCAACCAGAACATCACCATCAGCCACCAGGTGATCCTCCAGCAGCCGGCCCCCAACATCCCGCTCAGCCAGCGGCCGATTGGGCCATGAGCACCGGCTCGCCTCCGCTGCCCGAGGGCAGCGTCGCCGTCAGGATGCGCATCTTCGGTCCCGCCGACCGCGAGCTCGCCGACATCGTGGCGCCGCCATGGCCGCGCTGGATGCGCCGCCTCTACGAGCTGCATGCCCTGCAGAGCTCGCACGTCGACGTGGTCACCGGCGAGGTCGGCGTCTCCGCCGCCCTCGCCGCCCTGCAGGTCCGGATCGGGCACCGGCTGGAGACGATCGGCTTCGTCTGCGCCCATCTGGAGGAGCTGGGCTGGGAGATCGATCTGAGCGGGCCCGACCTCGTCGCCCACCGGGTGACCCCTCCCCAGGTGGCCCGCGAGGTGTTCGCGGTCAAGCACCTCGACGGCGCTCTGCTGGCGGTCGGCGACATCGACGAGAGGGGCCTGGTACGGCTCTACGAGCCCTGGGAGCTTGGCACCGATGGGGGGACAAGGGATGGGTGAGCTGCTGATCCTGGAGGGCGAGCCGATGGTCGGCCGCATCCTCGAGCACAAGCTGCGCCGCGAGGGGCACGCGGTGACCTGGCTGCGGGCCCCCGGCCCGGCCACCCCGGACAGTGACGTCGCCCTGGTGGAGGTGGACCTCGGTGGCGACTCGCGGGTCTGGATGGCGGAGGGCGCCGCCCCCCGGGTGGGCTGGTTCGCCATCTGCGAGCACGACGACGACCAGGCGGCGCAGCGGGCGGTGCGCGCCGGCGCTGCCGGGGTCATCCGCAAGCCGTTCAAGCCAACCGAGGTGGCCGCCCAGGTGCGGACCCTGCTGGAGTTGGGGGGGTGACGGCCCTGATCGCCCCGCAGCGCACCGAGGAGTTCTCCGTCGCCGGGCATCCCCCCGGCGTGGTGGTCAGCGGTGCCGTGCGTCGCTATCCGGGCGGCCGGAGCGTCGGTCCCATCGACATCGATGTCCGGGCCGGCGAGATCCTCGCCCTGATGGGATCGAACGGGGCCGGCAAGAGCACTCTCCTCCGCCTGCTCGCCAGCGCCGACCGGCCCGACCAGGGGCGGGTGACCTGGTGGGGTGACGGCAACCCGCGGCGTGCCCGCCGCCGGATGGGCTACGCCGCCGACGAGCCGGTGGAGGAGACCACCCTCTCCCCCCGGCAGTCCACCTACTTCTGGTGCCGTCAGTGGGTCGCCGACCCGGCTCTCGCCCGGCGGCTGACCTCCGAGACCCTGGCGGATCTCGGCCTCGGCGACCGCGCCGACGAGCCGGTGGGGAGCCTCTCGTACGGCCTGCGCCGGCGCCTCGCCCTGGCCCAGGCGCTGGCGCACCGGCCCGCGCTCGCCCTCTTCGACGAGCCGAGCGCGGGTCTGGACCCGGACGGTGCCGCCGTGGTCGCTTCCGCTCTGCGCGCGCGGGCGGAGACGGGTCAGAGCAGCGTGGTCGCGAGCAACGACCCGGAGTTCGTGGCGGCGGTGGCCGACCGGGTCGCCATGCTCCACGAGGGACGCTGCCTGCGGGTGGCGCCGCTCCCGGCGCTGCTGGCCGAGGTGCCCCGGCGGCGGATCGTGGAGCTGCGGGTCGGCGAGGCCGGCCACGAGCGGGGGGGTGCCGTCGATGGGCCGGAGGCCGGGGCGCGCAGGGCGGGAGGCGATCCCGGCGGCGGTCGCGCTTCTCGGGCCGAGACGGTGCTGACGGTGGCGGTGGCGGAGCGGGTCGCGAGCCTCCCGCGCGTCCGGCTGATCTCCGCCTGCGACGGGCTGGTGGTCGCCGAGCTGGAGGAGGACGCCGCCCTCGCCCACCTGGTCGCCGCCGCCGACTCGATCGGCTCGGGGGTGCGCAGCCTCGAGGTCCGGCGCCCCGACCTGCGCGAGTGCTTCCACGCCCTTTTGGGGCGCGACGGAGGGGGAGCAGCATGAGCGTGGTGGCATCGCTGCGCCGCCCGGCCCCGGACGGCACATCGCCCCGACAGGCGGTGCTGGCGCGGCTCCTGCCCCGGGGGACCCTGGGCCGGGAGCTGCTGGTGGTCGCCGCCCGGCGCCGCGCCCTGGTGCTCAAGGTGGGCATCCCGCTGATCCTGGCCCTGCCGCTCATCGTCGGCGGTGCCCCCACCTTCTGGGCGGGGATGCTGCTCACCGTGCTGGTGGCCATGGTGGGGGCGGTGGGAACCGCGGTGACCATGGCCCGGGCCCGGCAGTCCGGCCTCCTGGTCCGGCTCGCCCTGGTGCCCCGCCCCGGCTGGCGGGTGGTGGGGGGCGTGGTCGGGGCCGGAGCGCTGGTGGACCTGCTCCAGCTCCTCCCCGTGGTGCTCCTGGTGGCCATCGCCGGCTCCGCCACCCCCATGGAATGGGCGGGGCTGGTGGTCGCCGTGCTGGCCGGACTGCTCACCGGCAGCCTGCTCGGCTGCCTGGTCGCCTGCCTCGCGGGCGGGGTGGGCGAGGTGCTCCTCGACGTCTGCGTCCTGCTTGCCCCCCTGCTCTTCTTCGGCGGCCTCTTCACCGGCGTGTCCCGCCACGGATGGGGCTGGACGGTCGCCCTGCTCGACCCCTTCGGCGAGCTGGGGAGCGCCTTCATCGGCGCCATGGACGGGACCCCGGCATTCGGCCCGACCACGGTCCTGCTGGTCAGCGCCGCCGCCATCGTCGCCGTCCTCGCCGCGGTCGGGCTGCTCAGCCGGCCGCTCCTGGAGCGCCGCTGAGGCGCGACAACCGGATGACGCGCGGGCACGACGGCATGAGGCGGGGGGGTCGACGCCATGGTGGGCACGTGCCCCTGGTCGGCGCGCTCGCGCTGGCGGTCCTCGCCGCGACCTCCTGCGGCCAGGCGCCGACCTACTCCGCCGCCGCGCTGGGTGTCCCGGTGGCCAGCCATCCCGCCACCCTCGGCTCGGGGACGTACGACACGAGCCCTGACGGCGGCATCTACACCAACCCCGACCCGATTCACGTCACCCTGGTCGGGCGCATCCCCATGGACCCCCTGGCGCAGCAGCTCGGCGCCGCCAAGCAGTGGGCGTCGCTGCAGGGGCTGGGCGAGCTGACCGCGGTGGGCTTCCGGCTCACCAACGCCGGCCTGGCCGGCAGCAATCCACAGCTCGACGACCTGCAGATCGCCTCCTCGTCCTGGGCCACCTGCCAGGCCGGGTCCGCGTCCGCGCTCTGTCCGACCGGGGTGAGCCAGTCCACCTTCGATCGCTTCTACTACCCGGCGTATCCGCTGGCCGGGTTCAGCACGGTCAGCATCGACGGGAGCTGCTCGGTCAACATCGACCCGGGGCAGACGGTCACCGTCATCCTCATCTACCCGCCGATCCGCAGCACGGCCTACGTCACCTGGGGCGAATACGGGAGCTTCGCCATCGCCCTGCCCCTGGGAGGCGGGGTCAACGACGCCGGCGCCCTGCGTGCCAACATCTGCGTGCCTCCCGACACCACCCAGGGCACATGATCCGGACACCGGCCGCCGGCCATCTCCCCGCGCGGGCTACGGGTGATGAGCCCGCGGGCCCTGACGCGGACACCGGCGACGCCATCCCGGTCTGGCGGGTCCACATCCCCACCGTGGAGGAGAGCTGCGTCCGGCTGCGCTGCCGCCGGCCTGCCGGAGCCGGTCCCTGGCCGCTCAGCAGCGCGCTCACCGAGCTCGGCCGGCTGGGGCTGCGCGCCACCGAGCGCTTCCGCAGCCTCGGCAGCGGGCGGGGCCAGCCGCTGATCCATTCCCAGGAGGCTAGCTGGCGGGGGCTCGCCGTCCACCTGGAGTCGGTCGTCACCTCGGGTGGGGCGGTGGTCGAGGCGGCCCTCGCCCTGCCCGGCATGGACGAGGTCGTCGCGCGGGTGGCCGAGGACGCCTGGTGGGAGCTGGTCGACGTCTTCGCCGCCGCCGTCGACGGCGCCCACGGCGCCCTGGTGGACGGTGAGCCGGTGGACCTGACCCCGCCCGCCTCGCCGCTCGGCTGGCGGCGGCGCATCGGCGACCACCTCGGGCTCCTGGTGCCCGCTGCGACGGAGGCGGAGTGGGTGCCCGCGGCGAGCCTCTACATGACCCTCCCCACGAGCCGGCTCGCGCTGGTCCTCCGGTGAGTGTTGGGGGCGTGGTCGGTGCCGCCGACCCGTCGGGGGCCGCCCGCGCGCTGATCGCGGCCCACCAGCGGCTCGGCTTCGCCCTCCTGGTGGTCCTCGCCGCCGGGGTCGTCCTCGCCGTGCTCGCCGTGCGGGACGCGCGGCGGCTTCCCACCGTCCGCTCCTACCTCTGGCTGGCCCTCGCGGCGGTGGTGCTGCAGGGGGTCGCCGGCATCAGCCTCCTGATCGCCGGCCAGCGCCCCGGCGATGCGCTCCACATCGTGTACGGGCCGCTGACCCTGGTCTCGCTCCCCCTCACCCTCCTCTACTCCCGCGACCGGAGCCCGCGCCGGGAGGCGTGGACGCTTGCCGCCGGCTTCTTCGTCGCCCTGCTGCTGGCCGTCCGGGCGGTGATGACCGGCTGAGCGGCGGTCAGACCGGTCCCACCCCGGCGGGGATCGGCGCCACCGGCTCCCGAGTGGAGGAGGCGGCGGCCGCGCGACGGGCGGGGAGGGCGGCGGCGCAGGCGGCGGCGGCGAGCAGGCAGACCCCGGCGCCGCCGAGGAAGGGCAGCGGGGCGGCGATGCCGTACAGCGCACCGAGCACGCCGGCACCCAGGGCCCCGCCCCCGGCCTCGAAGAAGCCGCCGATGCCCATCGCCCGTCCCCGGACCGGCGCGTCGGCGGCCTCGCTGACCGCCGCGTAGAGGGTGGGCTCGACGACCACCCAGGCCAGCGCCTCCACGGTCCCCACCAGCAGGATCGGGTAGATGCTGCGCAGCAGGGGATAGGTGACGGCGCAGGCCGCCACCAGGGTCAGCGCCCCCGCGACGAGCACTCGCCGGTTGGCCGTGTCGCTCAACCGCCCGGCGCGGGTGGCGAGCAGCAGGATCGGCACCGCGAAGAGGGAGATCGACAGCCCGATCACCAGGCTGTCGTAGCCGCGGGCGCTCAGGTACTGGGGCCAGACGACGTCGTACATGTTGAACATGGCACCGACCGCGGCGAGGGTGGCCGCGGGCAGCAGCAGCGACCGGCTCAGCCACCAGCGCCGTGCGGGTGGAGGGGGAATGGGAGCGCCGCCGGCCGGTCCCGGATCGGCGGCGGGGACGGGTGCCGCACGGGTCTCCGGCATCCGGGTCAGGGTGCCGAGGCCGACCAGGACCGCGACGCCGGAGACCAGGAAGATCCCCGAGTACTGCCAGAGGGCGATCGCGCCGCCGATCGCCGGCCCGACCAGGAGGCCGACCATCTCGCAGGCCTGGAGCTGGGCATAGCGGCTCCCGCGGCGCCCAACCGGGGTGAGGTCGGCGAGCGCCGCCCGCAGCGCCGGGAGGTAGGCGCCGCTGCCGGCGCCCTGACCGACCCGGAGCAGCGCCAGCAGCCAGAGCGGCCCGGTGTTGGCGAAGAGGCCGAAGGAGAGCGCCGCGAAGGCGACCCGGCTGCCGACCAGCACCGGCTTGCGGCCGATGCGGTCGACCAGGTGGCCGGCGGGAACCTGGACCAGGGTGCTCGCCACCAGCGGGCCGGCGACGAAGAGGGCGATGTCGGCGGAGCTGCCGCCGTGGGCCCGGACGTACAGCGGCACCACCGGGAAGAGGGCGGCGACACCGGCGAACATCACCAGCTGGGCGAGGAGCAGCCGCTGGGCGGGCTCCAGCCGGCGAGTCACCAGGGCGCGGATCAGGTCGAGCACGGCCGCCCATGATGGCATCACGGCTCCTGGCCGCCATCCCGTGGCCGTCTCCGCCGCGACCGGATCGCGCCGGATGTTTGCGAGGTCGTCACGGATGGGCAGCAGCCACGTCGTGGCGCCCACCTAGTGTCAGGGTGCCATGTCCGTATCCGCGCGCGGTCTGCGACTCCGCCGCTGGCAGGCGATCTCCGCCTGCCTGCTGGCGGTGGTGGTCAGCGTCGGGCTGATCGGCTGGGGGGTCCTGGGTGTCTGGCAGGGCCTCAGCGAGAACGCCGGCAGCACGGTGGCCGCGCAGACCGCCGCCGCAGTCCCGGTCACGTCCGTCCACTGCAGCGGCCTCTCCCCGGCCTACCCGGCCACCTGCACCGACACCTCGGGCACGGTGACCCTCTCCTGGACCCAGGTGACCAACAGCCCGGGGATCACCGTCGAGCGGGCGACGTCGCCCACCGGCACCTACGCGAGCATCGCCACCCTGGCCGGGACGGCGACCACCTACACCGACACCACCGCCGCCTACAACACCCAGTACTACTACGAGGTCTTCTCGGGCGCGGTGGGGTGGGTGAAGACGCCCAGCGTCGACACGGCGCTGTCCCTGCCGCCGACCGGCGGCATTGACGACACCATCGGCACCGGCGGCACCGCGTTCACCGGGCCGTACACACAGAGCGGCACCAACCTCTACGCCATGGCGACGGCGGGCGGTACCACCTACACCGACACCACCAACTGGGGGGCCACGGCGACGCTGCTCGGCGGCCAGACGCCCGACTGGATGGGCTGCGCCAACAGCAGCCAGTGCTGGGCCTACAGCTACCAGGGGCACATCTGGGCAAGTACCAACGGCGGCGAGACCTGGACCGAGCAGACCACGCCGTCGAACCCGATCTGGTACGGAGGGTGGTTCGAGAACGCCAACGACGGCTGGGCCACCGGAGCCAACGGCACCCTCATCGCCACCACCAACGGTGGCACCACCTGGACGGCCCAGACGTCGGGCAGCAACGAGGAGCTCACCGCCGTCGACTGCGTCTCCACCACCCAGTGCTGGGTGTCGGGCTTCGGCGGGGTCATTCTGGTGAGCTCCAACGGCGGCAGCACCTGGACGGCCCAGACCTCCACCACCACCAACAACCTCGACGAGATCACCTGTGTCTCGGCCAGCGACTGCTGGGCCTCGGGCGCCGGCGGCACCATCATCGCCACCACCAACGGCGGCACCACCTGGAAAGCGCAGACCTCGGGCACCACCGCGGAGCTCTTCGGGATCAGCTGCACCTCCACCACTCAGTGCTGGGCGGCGGGCGCCGGCGGGGTGATCGTGGCCACCACCAACGGCGGCTCCACGTGGACGGCCCAGACCTCCGGCACCACCGACGCCTTCTACGCCATCGACTGCTACTCGGCCACCGCCTGCTGGGGGGGCGGGGAGGACGGCGTCATCGTCGCCAGCACCAACGGCACCAGCTGGACGGCGCAGACCTCGGGCACCACCGACTACATCTGGGGCTTCGACTGCCTCTCCTCGCTCAACTGCTACGCGGTGGGCTCGAACCAGGGGGAGACCGCGGGCGTCCTCCTGGAGACGACCAACGGCGGCTCCACCTGGTTCGCGCCGGTCGCCACCCAGTACCTGCAGTGGAGCTTCAGCCCCACTGTGGTGAGCGGCGCCGCGGTGACCTCGGCGGTGCTCACCCTGGTGTCCGATGCCAGCGCCACCCCGGGCTCGGGGACCACCACCTACGTGGGGGTCTCCCCCAACAGCGGCACCAACTGGACCCTCTTCTCGATCGCCAACGAGACGACCGCCATGACCACCCAGACCGTCTCCATCGCCTCCGTGATCAACAGCTCGTCCGCGGCGTCGGGACTCGAGATCCGCTACGTGGTGAGCAAGGGCAGCGCCTACAAGAGCACCTTCGACCTGGTCCACGTCGACATCAACTGACCCTGAGCGGGCGCGATGCTGAGCCGGCGGCCCCCGGCCTCAGGCCTCGCCGGCCGTCAGGCCACGGCGGCGGCGAGCCGGCTCGACTGCCGCCACGTGTGGGTGGCGTCGCCCAGCCCGGCGCGCTCGAAGGCGACGGCGGCCGCTCCCAGAACGCCGGCTGCGTCGCCCAGGGCGCCCACCGCCACGCGTGGTTGCTGGATCAGATTGATCCTGTTGGCGAGCAGTCTGCCCAATGGCGCCAGGGCCTCCGAGGTGATCTTCATGGTCCCGGTGAGGACGACGAGCTGACAGTCGATGAGCGCCACCGCGGTGGCGATCACGGTCGCGAGCGCGCCCAGCGCGTCGTTCCACACGCGGGCCGCCGCGGCGTCTCCGGCCGCCGCCTTGGTGATCACCTCTCCCGCGAGCAGAGCCTCCTTGGCCGCCATGGTGTACCGGCGGGCGATCGACGTCTCAGAGGCGAAGGTCTCGACGCAGCCATGGCCGCCACATCCGCAGAGCATCCCCGCCGGGTCGATCACGATGTGCCCGATCTCCCCTGCCGTTCCGTGGGCTCCCCGCACGATGTGGCCCCCGCTGATGACCGCGCTGCCCACACCGGTTCCCATCACCACGAGCAGCATGTCCGACACGCCGCGGCCAACCCCGACGGCGTACTCGCCGATGGCGCCGGCGGTGGCGTCGTGGACGAGGAAGGCCGGCAGGTGCAGCCGTTCCTGGAGGATCTGGCCCAGCCCCACCTCGCTCAGGGTCAGGTTCGGGCTGCGATGGACCACCCCTGTCGTCTCGTCGATGAGGCCGGGGACGGCGACCCCGACTGCCGACGCCTCGACACCGTCCCGGCGGGCCAGCTCGGCGAGGCGGCCGCCCATCGTGACCAGGGTCTCGATCAGCTCCTCCTGGCTGGTCCGCGGGGTGATGGCCTCCTTCCGCGCGATCAGCGACGCGGTGCCGTCGACCAGTGCCCCCCTCATCCCACTCCCGAAGGTGCCGCCGGCATCGATGCCGATCACGCGCGTGTGGCTGTCCATCGTCATGACGCCCTCCAGTATCCCGCGCCCAGCTGAGCTCCAGCGCAGAGCCCGCGGCGGCGTTACCGAATTGTTGGCCATCCGTTGTGGTCGCGTCCCGAGCTCGCGACAGCGCCGGTGGGACGTGCTCCGCCGGTGCCGGCCTTCCCGCCTCCTGGTGCAGCCCGTCGAACAGCGGGAATACGATGCCCGGAATGCCCCCGTCCCGCCGCGACGACATCCGCAACTTCTCGATCATCGCCCACATCGACCACGGCAAGTCCACCCTGGCCGATCGCCTGCTCGAACGGACCGGGACGGTCGCCCTCCGGGACATGCAGGACCAGATCCTCGACACCCTCGACCTGGAGCGGGAGCGGGGCATCACCATCAAGGCCCAGGCGGTTCGGATGGAGTACACGGCCCGGGACGGCCGCGCCTACGAGCTGAACCTCATCGACACCCCCGGCCACGTGGACTTCGCGTACGAGGTGTCCCGGGCGCTCGCCGCCTGCGAGGGGGCCCTCCTGGTGGTGGACGCCACCCAGGGGATCGAGGCGCAGACGCTCGCCAACGTCGATCTGGCCCTGGAGCACAACCTCGAGCTGATCCCGGTGATCAACAAGATCGACCTCCCCGCCGCCGACCCCGAGCTGGTGCGCCGGGAGATCCAGGAGGTGATCGGGCTCCCCGGCGACGGCGCCATCCTCGCCTCGGCCCGCGATGGGACCGGGGTTGACCAGGTCCTCGAGGCGGTGGTCGCGCGGGTGCCGCCGCCCCTGGGCGACCCCGAGGCTCCGCTCACGGCCCTGATCTTCGACGCCAAGTACGACGCCTACCGGGGGGTGGTGGTCTACGTCCGGGTGGTGGACGGCTCCATCGAACCCGGTCAGCGGATCCGGATGATGGCGACCGAGAAGGAGTTCGTTGTCGACGAGGTCGGGGTCTTCCGGCCGGTTATGACCCCCACCGGCGGGCTGCGCACCGGGGAGGTCGGCTACCTCATCGCCTCGATCAAAAACGTTCGGGACTCCAAGGTGGGCGACACCGTCACCCTGGCCGAGCGCCCGGCCGCGGCCGCCCTCCCCGGCTATCGCAGCGTCACGCCGATGGTCTACGCGGGCATCTTCCCGATCGACTCCGACGACGTCCAGGAGCTGAAGGAGGCGCTGGAGAAGCTCAACCTCAACGACGCCTCGCTGGTCTGGGAGCCGGAGTCCTCGGCGGCCCTCGGCTTCGGCTTCCGCTGCGGCTACTTGGGGCTCCTCCACATGGAGATCGTCCAGGAACGGCTGGAGCGGGAGTTCAACCTCTCCCTGATCACCACCGCCCCGACCGTCGAGTACCGGGTCCGGCTGCGCAGCGGGGAGATCGTGCCCGTGGACAACCCGGAGCGGCTGCCCGACCCGTCCGCGATCGAGGAGATCCAGGAGCCCCGCTGCACCGCGTCCATCCTGGTGCCGAGCGCCCACGTCGGCGCCATCATGGAGCTCTGCCAGGAGCGCCGTGGGGAGTTCCGCAACCTGGAGCACCAGGCCGGGGACCGGGTGTCCCTGGTCTACGACCTCCCCCTGGGGGAGATCATCCACGACTTCTACGACCAGCTCAAGTCGCGCAGCCGCGGCTACGCGTCGCTCAACTACGAGCTGACCGGGTTCCGGGCCGAGCGGCTGGTCAAGCTCGACATCATGGTGGGCGGGCAGCGGGTCGACGCCCTCTCCATGATCGTCCACCGCGACCGGGCCAACCTCCACGGCCGCCGGCTCGTCGAGCGTCTCCGCAAGCTCATCCCCCGGCAGCTCTTCGAGGTTCCGATCCAGGCCGCGGTGGGCGGTAAGATCATCGCCCGCGAGACCGTCTCGGCGATGCGCAAGGACGTCCTGGCCAAGTGCTACGGTGGGGACATCACCCGCAAACGGAAGCTCTTGGAGAAGCAGAGGGAGGGCAAGCGGCGGATGAAGCGGGTTGGCAGCGTGGAGATCCCGCAGGAGGCCTTCATGGCCGTCCTGCAGATGGACGAGGAGTGATGACGACACAATTGGCAGGAACGTCGACGACCCTGGCACCGTCCTCCGGCCGAGGCACCTGAGGGTGGCCCCGCCGCGCCACCGCCGCAAGCGCCGGCCCTCCCGGACGGTCAGCAGCCCGCCGCCGCCGGTCGAGCCCGAGCCGGAGCCGCCTCCCCGCCGGGGGATCATGGCGGCGCTCCTGGGGCCGCCGCGGATGGCGCCGTCGGGGACGGGTCCCGCGGGGCCGATGCCGCCGGTCAGGCGCTCCGCCCCCCCGGTCACCGTCGGGCCGCCCTGGACCCGGCGCGACTGGTACGTGCTCTCCGCCGTCGCCGCCGCGGTGGTCGTGCTCATCGGGCTGCTGCTCGGCCTGAGCGCCACCGCCAGCTCCACGGTCCAGGCCAAGCCGGCCCCCACCACCACCAGCTTCGCGGTGGCGAGCGGCGCCGGCAAGGATTTCGTCTGCGGCACCGAGGTCAGCCTCGACGTCGGCGGGACCCCGACCCACATCGCATCGATCGACGCCGACCAGATCACGCTCACCTCCCCGCTCGACTCGGCACCGAGCTCCGGCGCCACGGTCAGCCAGAACATCACCACCCCCGCCCGGGTCGACGTCTGCGGGGCGGTGGCGGCAAGCCCAGCGCCCACCCGCACCCAGCTCACCCTCGCCGGCGGCGCCGGTCAGTTCTTCGGCAACATCGCCATCAACGTCGGCGGCGTTTCGGACACGGTCACGTCGATCAACAGCACCACCTACCGGATCACGCTGCAGACCGCCCTGCCGGCGGCGCCCGCGCCCGGCACCGAGGCCACCGAGGTGGGGTACACGACGGGCAGCCTGATCGGGGGGATCGTCGAGCTGGCCACCTCGGCCACCGCCATCCTGGTCATCGCGGTGGCGGCGTGGGTGGCCCGCCCGATCGCCAGCCGCCTGCGCAGGAAGGTGCGTCCGCGCCTCCTGGAGACGTTCGTCTTCGGGGCCTGCGTCGCCGTGATCGACACCCTCGTCTACTCCCTCGACCTGAGCGCGTTCGGGAACACGACCGGGGCTGTCGCCGCCTTTGCTGCGCTCGGCGGCGTGGCTTCGGGATTCATCCTGGTGCCGCCCGCCTACCCCGCCATCTCGCGCCTCTTCCGCAGGCAGCCGCGCCCGGTGCCGTCGGAGCGGTCCGGGCGGTGAGTGCCGGCCTGGCCCCGGCGGGGGCGGCGGAGGCCGCCTCCGCCAGGGGCCAGGTCCGTTCCCTCTACATCCACGTCCCCTTCTGCGAGCGGCGTTGCGAGTACTGCGACTTCGTCTCGATGGCCGGTCGCGAGCGGGAGGTCGAGTACGTCGAGGCGCTCCGGACCGAGCTCCGGGGGCTGGCCGCCCGGCTGGCGCGGCTGGAGCTGGACACCGTCTTCGTGGGGGGTGGGACGCCGAGCTTCATCGAGCCGGCGCGGCTCGCCGGCATCCTCGAGGAGGTGCGGGCCGGCTTCGACCTCGCCTCCGGTTGCGAGATCACGCTCGAGGCCAACCCCTCCAGCACCACCGAGGCCCGCGCGGGGGCGTGGCTGGGGGCCGGCTTCAACCGGGTGAGCCTCGGGGTCCAGAGCCTGGAGCCTGACATCCTCGCCTTCCTCGGCCGGGTCCACGACCGGGACCGAGCCCTCGCCGCGGTCGCCGAGGTCCGGGCGGCCGGCTTCTCCCGGGTCAGCTGCGACCTCATCTACGCCGTGCCCGGCCTTGACGACGCGCGCTGGCGATCAACCCTGGAACGCGTCGCCGCCCTCGGCACGGGCCACGTCTCCGCCTACGAGCTGACCGTGGAGCCGGGGACCCCCTTGCACGCCGGCGTGCGGCGCGGGACCAGGCCGGCGGTGGACCCCGAGGCGGCGCTCCGCCAGCACCGTATGACCGTCGAGATCCTGGGGGCGGCCGGGCTCCTGCAGTACGAGGTCAGCAACTACGCGCGCCCCGGCGAGGAGTGCCGCCACAACCTGGTCTACTGGCGGCGCGGGCACTACCTCGCCGCGGGACTCGGCGCCCACGGCCATCTGCCGGCCGCGCTGGCCGCACCCCTCGACATCCCGGTCCCGGCGGAGACGGCCTCGCTCCGGTACTGGAACGGGCGCAGCCTGCCCGCATACCTGACGGCGTGCCACCGGTCCGGCGGGCTTGCCCTCGAGGGCTGGGAGGCGGTCGGGGCCTCCGAGGCGGAGACGGAGCGGATCCTGGTCGGTCTGCGCCTCGCCGAGGGGCTGGGGGTCTCCGAGTCCTGGGGAGCGCGCACCGGCGAGCTGGTCGCCGCGGAGCTGCTCTGGCGTCGCGACGGCCGGGTCGGGACCACCGCCCGTGGCCAGGAGGTGCTCGACGAGGTGGTCCGCCGCCTGGTCCGCTAGCCGTGGGGAGGCGTCTCCTGGTGCCGGCCCTGCCGGACGCCGGCGTGGGATGCCCGGCCCGGTCGAAACCCGCCGTCCGCCGTCAGGTCGCTTGGCGGCGCTGTGGTCATCTGTAACGCGGCCGCTGAGGCGGCATACCCCGTCAAGACGGGCGGGTCACAGTGTCGCCGCGGGGCTTTCGGACCCTCCCCCGCTTGCCGCAGGATTGCGTCAATCATGCGCCGCACTCCTGGCTCTCCAGGCCGTCAGCCCCTGCCCGAAAGCGTCGTCGGCGAGCTGCTGGGCGCCGGCCTCTCGCACAGCACCGTGCTGGCCATGGAGAGCTGGAAGGCACAGGAGGTGCTCGACCTGCTCCACTCCGCGCACTCCGGCGACGCCCACCACTGGATCCCCGAGTTCCGCCGCCGGGGCTCCGGCCACCCCCGGCTGCCCGGCACGGCGAGCTCACCGGCCGGTCCGGTGCTAGGATTTAGCACTCAGGACTAGCGAGTGCTAAGGTGGCGCCGAGCGGGGTCACCGGTCCGGGAGAGCCATGGAGAGCTGGATCCCACTCGACACGCGCAAGGAGCAGATCCTCAAGGCGGTGGTCGCCGACTACACCGCCACGGGGGTGCCCGTGGGTTCCCATGCGCTGGCGGTCCATCTCGCCAGCTGGTCGGCGGCCACCATCCGCAACGAGCTCGCCACCCTGGTCGAGATCGGCTACCTGCTCCAGCCCCACACCTCCGCCGGCCGGGTGCCGAGCGATCGTGGCTACCGCTACTACGTCGACTTCCTGATGCAGGAGGAGGGCCTCCCGGGCGGGGTGCGCCGCCAGCTGGAACCCCGGCTCGCGGTCATGCCCGCGGACATCGAGGGGGTCCTGGAGCTCGCCGCCCAGGTGCTGGCGGTGGCCGTTGACGCCCTCAGCATCGTCACCGGCCCCCAGGCCCGCAGCGTTGCCGTCAAGCATCTCGACCTGGTCTCCCTCGACCCCGGGCACGCCCTCCTCATCCTGGTGCTGGACGGCAACCTGATCCGGCAGCACCCGATGTCCCTCAGTCGCGAGGCGGACCAGGAGGAGCTGAGCCTCCTCGCGGGTAGGCTCAACGAGGAGATCGTCGGTCTCGACGGCGCCCAGATCGAGCGGAGCCAGGGCCGCGACCCGGCTCATCCGCTCCGCTCCGAGGTCGTCGCCGACATCGCCAGCTTCCTGTCGTCGGTGGAGGCGCGGCAGGACACCCTGATCGTCCACGACGGGGTCCGCAACCTGCTCCACCAGCCCGAGTTCGGCGATGTCCAGCGGCTGGCGCAGGTCCTCGAGCTGGTCGAGGAGGAGCGGGTCCTCGGTGAGCTGCTGGCGGCGGCCTTCGAGGCGACGGGCGCCGGGCCCGGCGCCGGCCCCGCCACCCCGGGGCGCTGGCCAGGCCGCCCCGTGGGCCCGGGGGCCGCACCCTTGGCCACCCGGCCGGCGGGGGGCCGGGGGGAGCCGGCAGCCCCGGCGGGCCGGCCGGTCACGGTGGTGATCGGCACCGAGTCCGGGATCTCCCAGCTCAGCGGCTGCAGCCTGGTGCTGACCACCTATCGCGCCGGGGAGGGGAGGGGAGGGACGGTCGGGGTGTTGGGCCCGACCCGGATGCCCTACTCGCAGGTTGCTCCCCGGGTCCGCTTCGTCGCCGATCGGGTTGGCGAGGCCGTCACCCGGGTACTCAGTTGACCATGGCCCGTGAGAGAGGAGGCCGCGGATGAGCGAGCACCCCAGGCGGCACGCCGACGGGAGAGCCGTCCGTGCCCCGGAAGGCGAGGGGCCGCCCGGAGGGGGTGATCCCAGCCCCGCGCGTGCCGCCCGAGGTGATGCCGAGGGAGCGGCGGGCCCAGCGGCCGCGGACGCTCCGGTGGCGGAGGAGGCTCCGGCCGCCGCCGGATCTCAGCAGGAGGTCGAGAGCCTGCGGCGCGAGCTCGAGGAGCGGAACGACCAGCTCCTCCGTCTGGCCGCAGACTTCGAGAACTTTCGCCGCCGCAAGGCCCAGGAGCTCGCCGACCGCTCCCGCTACGCATCCGAGGATGCCGCCCGGGCCCTCCTCCCCGTTCTCGACAACCTCCGTCGGGCCATCGGCCACTCCACCGCCGACGGCAACGGCCGGCAGCTCTTGGACGGCCTCCGCATGGTCGTCGTGCAGTTCGAGCAGGCGCTGGCCGCCGTCGGGGTCGAGACCGTGGAGACGGTCGGGGCGCGCTTCGATCCGGCGGTGCACGAGGCGATCGGCGGCGAGGAGTCCGGCGACGTCAGCGAGGATACCGTGGTCGCCGAGCTGCAGCCCGGCTACCGGCTCCACGACCGGCTGCTCCGGCCCGCGCTGGTCCGGGTGGCGCGTCCCCGCCGCGGTGGGGACGGCACTCCCGGGCCCCAGGTCTGATGGCCACCGTCAAGCGCGACTACTACGAGGTCCTCGGCGTCCAGCGCAACGCCAGCGCCGAGGAGCTGAAGCGTGCCTACCGCAAGCTCGCCATGGAGTACCACCCGGACCGCAACCAGGGTGACAAGGCTGCCGAGGAGCGGTTCAAGGAGGTGGGCGAGGCCTACTCGGTCCTCAGCGACCCTCAGAAGCGCCAGCGCTACGACGCCTTCGGCCACACCGGCCAGCAGATGCCCGACTTCGGGCCTTTCTCCTTCGACTCGGCCTTCGACCTCTTCGACATGTTCTTCGGGGGCGGGCGGCGTTCGGCGCGCGGCTCGGGCCCTCAGCGCGGCGCCGACCTGAGGATGACCGTCGACATCAGCTTCGAGGAGGCGGTGTTCGGTGCCAAGCGCACCGTGGAGGTCCCGCGCGCCGCCACCTGCACCGCGTGCGCCGGGAGCGGTGCGGCCTCCGGGACCGCGCCGCGGACCTGCCCCGACTGCGGCGGGCGCGGGCAGGTGCGCCGGGCCATGCAGTCCATCTTCGGCCAGGTGGTGAACCTCACCTCCTGCCCCCGCTGCCACGGCGCCGGCCAGGTGGTGGACCAGCCCTGCCCGCGCTGCCGCGGCCGCGGCCTGGTGGAGGAGCGCAAGACCATCGAGGTGACCATTCCCGCCGGGGTCGATGCCGACGTCCAGGTCCGGGTGGCCGGCGAGGGAGAGGCCGGCCCGCGCGGCGGTCCCCAGGGCGACCTCTACCTCGGCTTCCGCGTGGCCCCCCATCCCCACCTGATCCGGCGGGGCCAGGACATCATCTACGAGCTGCCGGTGTCGGTCCCTCAGGCGGTCCTCGGTGACCGGATCACCGTGCCGACCGTCAATGGGGAGACCCAGGTCGAGCTCCCCGCCGGCAGCCAGCCGGGCCGGGTCATCAAGATCGCCGGGCAGGGGGTGCCCCACCTCCGCACCGGTCGCCGGGGCGACCAGGTCTGCGTGGTCCGGGTCGTGGTCCCCGCCCACGTCTCCGCCAAGGAGCGCAAGCTGTACGAGGAGCTGGGCGGCCGGGACGGCAAGCCGGTCGAGGTCAGGCGCGGATTCTTCGACCACCTCCGCGACTTCTTCGCACCCGCGGAGTGACGCCGCCGCCGCGTCATGTTTAGCCGCTGCGCGCGAGCAGGTACAGAAAACTCAGATTCGGCCTCCCACGCAGAGAGCATCGCAAGGAGGGATGTGAGATGGCAGTGGTGCGATGGAACCCATGGGGTGAGCTGTCCAGCCTGCACGAGCAGATGGACCAGCTCTTCCAGCAGATCTTCGGTGAACCGCTGGTCCGGGATGGCGGCGGAGAGCACCTGACCTTGCCGGTCGACATCCGGCAGACCGAGGGCAGCTACGTGCTCGAGGCGTCGGTGCCGGGCTTCAGCCCCGACGAGGTGGAGGTCACCTACGACGACGGCGTCCTCACCATCAGCGGGGAGCGGCGCGCCCAGGGCGAGACCGCCGAGGGCGACTACGTCCGCCGCGAGCGGCGGATGGCCTCCGTCTACCGCCAGATCAGCCTTCCCGGCGAGATCCGGCCCGACGGGATCACGGCCGGCTTCGATCGCGGTGTGCTCACCATCACCGTGCCCCGGGTCGCCAAGCCGCAGCCCAAGCGGATACCGGTCAACGCCGTCGCCCCGACCGTCGGCGAGGCCGCCGGGAGCTGAGCCGGGTCCCTTCGGACCCGCCCCAGGGTGCCGTCTCCGGCTGCTCGCCTCAGCCGGGGGCGGACTCCCGGGCCCGCTTGTCCCCGTACATGTTGGCGTCGGCGCGGCGCAGCAGGTGCGCCGATTCGGTGCCGTCCTCGGGATACGCGGCGAGGCCGATGCTGAGTCCCACCGGGACCGGCCGCTCGTCGATCAGGATCGGTTCCTCCATCCGCTGCTGGACCTTGGCCCTGATCAGCTCGGCGTCGGCGGGATTGGCGTCGACCGCCACGATCACGAACTCGTCGCCACCGAGCCGCGCCACCGTGTCGGAGACGCGCACCGATGCCTGGAGCCGGGCCGCCGTCTCCTTGAGCACGGTGTCACCGGCGGTGTGACCGAGGGCGTCGTTGAGCGCCTTGAACCCGTCGATGTCGAGGACGAAGAGGGCGAGCGGGCTGGCCGAACGCCGGGCGTTGGAGATGCCGTGCTGAAGCCGGTCGTTGAAGAGCAGGCGGTTGGGCAGGCCGGTGAGCGGGTCGTGCATGGCCGCGTGCTCCATGGCCGCCGACTGCACGATCAGGGACGCCTCGGCCACCTCCTGACGGCGCAGGGCACGGTTGACCAAGTTGACCGCAGCCAGAAAGAGGAGCGCCAGGGCCCCGCAGATGCTGAACACCGCGATCCTCAGGTTGGTCACGTCGGCGAGGGCCGAGGCGGGCAGCGCGGCCCGCACGACCCAGGGCGCCTGGCTCATGGGGCTGTACGCGGCCGGACCACCCGCGCCGCTGTCGTCGAGATCGACCGTCCGGTTGCGCAGGGCCAGGTCCGTCTGGGAGGTCAGCGCCGTCTCGGACGTCCACGTGGTGATCGGGCTCGCCTCGCCGGTCGAGCCGGTGGGCTGGACCCCCAGGACCAGGCCGCCGGCCCGGTTCAGCACCAGCAGCCTCATGCCCTGGGCTCCGGCGAAGGCCTCGAGGGAGGTGACCGCGCCGCCGAGCCCGTACCGCTCGACCAGGAAGGCTCCTGCGGTGCCGCCCCCCTTTAGGACCGGGACCGCCACGTCGACCGCGGGGGCGGCGAGCGACGCCGGGGCGGCGGCGGCGAGGAATCCACCGCGACTGATGCCCGCGCGCCAGGTGGTGGGCAGCCCGTCGAGGGGGTCCTGAGCGCCGGTCTGGAGGACCGTCGACCCCAGGGCGTTGGTGAGGACGATCCCCTCGCTCTCCTCCTCGCTCCGGGCCAGCGCGTTGAGGTCCGTCATGGCGGTCGCGGGGTCCGCCGTGGGGCTGCCCTCCGCGATGGCCAGGATCGGGAGGTCGTCGGCGACCCCGTCGAGAGCGGTGACGCGGCCGGAGATGACCTGGGCGAGGTAGCCGGCCGCCTGCTTGCTGGCGCCGGCGATGCGCGCGTTCACCTGGTTGGTGATGGCGGAGCCGGCCATGGCGGTGGTGAGTAGGGCCACAGCCACGAGGGGGGTGAGCCCGAGGACGGCGAGAAGGAGGGCGGTGCGCCGCCGCTGAATGCCACTTCCCCCACCCCCGCCCTCGTGCCCGCCCGGCGGAGGGTAGGGCGGCAGCGGCCGCATCAGTGCCCCTGACGTTTCGGTGGGATACCCCGGGTCGGTCCGCGACCCGCGCCCAACAAGCTCCCGGGAGCTCACAGCCGCGGGGACCGGCGGTTCCACCCCACCAGCCGGTCGGCGGAGAGGAGGAGCAGGAGTGACGCCGCCGCCACTAGGCCGGCCAGCACGACGTCTCCGGAGATCGACTGAGGGGCCAGGGTGACGGTCGGTGCCACCAGCCCTTGGAGTGGCGTCTCCGCGATTGCCGGCGGGGAAGCCGGCGGCGCCGGCGCAATTGGCAGCACTGCGGTGGGCGCGCTCGGGGACGGCGGCGGAGAGGGCACCGGCGTCGACACCGCCTCGGGCGTCCGGGTGACCGGGCGTGGTGTGGGTGTGGGGGCGGGTGTGGGTCTGGGGGTGGGTCTGGGGGTGGGTTTGGGGGTGGGTGTGGCTGTGGCTGTGGGTGTGGGGGTGGCTGTGGCTGTGGGTG
>Ga0187880_1000611_pt1 | contig 29510 bp, 34 predicted proteins | sample June2016WEW_19_4_FD_132998 | JGI IMG/M metagenome (GOLD analysis project Ga0187880, IMG submission 132998) | Peatland microbial communities from SPRUCE experiment site at the Marcell Experimental Forest, Minnesota, USA - June2016WEW_19_40 | ecosystem: Environmental > Terrestrial > Soil >... | reverse complement strand
CGGGGATCTTCTCGAAGCCGATGCTCTGCCGGTTTTGCGCCGGCGGCCGGCCCCCGTCCGCCCGTTCAGCCTTCAGAGTCTTCTTGGACTCTTGAAGTTGTTGTCGTCTCACCGGCTATCTCCCTTGCCACTTCACGCGGCAGCGCCGCCCTGGGAGCGCACCGCCTGTGTGCCTCGTTCGTACACCCTCGTTTGGCCGAACCCGCTCGCCGCAACAGATCTGCGGGGTGCCGCCGCCCACAGCCGGCGTGCCAGTTCAAAGGAGCGCATGTACAGCCCCGCGGTGTTGCTCCACACCATGGTGCGGCCCAGTTTGTAGGCGTTGGCGCTCATGGCGTTCCGGCGCGTTCCATCGCGCAACAGCCCACTCACCTCGCGCGCAATCGCCCTGGGGTCCGCGAATGGCACCAGCACGCCACGCTGGTCCCTCAGCAATTCGGCGGCATGCCAATACGGAGTCGAGATCACGGCTTTGCCCGCGCCAAACGCATAAGCTAACGTCCCCGACGTAACCTGGGCTTCGTCCCCATAAGGAGTAACGTACAGATCTGCCGCTCCAATGAACTCGGTCAGTTCCTTCAACTCCACAAAGCGGTTGTGGAAGATGACGTTGTTCTCGAGTTTGTTTTTTCCTACGATGGCTTCGAGGCCGAGGCGGTAGGCTTCGCCTCGCGCGCGCAACTCGTTGGGGTGCGTGGCGCCCAGGACGATGTAGACGAGGTCGGGAAACTCCGCCACCACATCCGGGAGAGCGTTGAGCACATGTTCAATCCCCTTGTTCGGCGACAGCAGCCCGAACGTCAGCAACACCTTCTTGCCGGCCACGCCAAACTGGTCCTTGTAGTAGTCCGGGGCGACGAATGGTACGTCGGGAATACCATGCGGGATGAGATCGATTTTGCCAGGCGGCGCCTGATAGACTTCCTGCAAGATCGTTTTTGCCCGCTCCGTCATCACCACAAGCCGGGTGGAGCGGGCGAGCAGTTCCTGCATCACGCGACGCTGGTCGTCGTTCGGATTGCGGAGAACGGTGTGGAGCGTGGTGACGACCGGCGCTGTCAGTCCGCGCAGCAGCGCCAACAGGTGACTGCCGGCCGGTCCGCCGAAAATTCCGAACTCGTGCTGGACCGAGACAGTGTCCACGTTGCTGGTGTTGAGGAAGTCGGCGGCGCGCCGGTAGGACCCCAGATCCTGCTCCTCAATCTCGAAGCGAACCACGTCCGGATACCGATAACACCGCTCGATGTCATTGACCGGCACTGCGAATCACCGGTTTTGAGGATGCCGCGCGGCCACGGCGCTGAGCAGGTCGGATGTGAACGTGGCAATGCCGCATTTGCGCGGCGGGTAGTTGCCGAGAAACGCAATGGTCCGACTGTCGGAGGCTATTCTCAAAATGGACCCACCTTTCTCTTGTTTGCATTCGCGACGGCGGGTTCGCGCAGAAGGGCTCCTTCACGCGGCATGGACGAAAGCCTCGCGGACGGATTCCGTTCTCCTTTGCCCGTCCGAATCGGCAGCCTCCTGGCACTCGATGCAGCGTGACGCCCATGGCACGGCCGCCAGGCGTTTGGGGCTGATCGCCCAGTCGCACTCAGTGCAGGTCCCAAAGCTGCCGTCGTGAATCCGTCCCAATGCGGCTCTCACCTCACGCAGCAGGGCTGACTCGCGGTCCACGTTTCGTATCTGCAGGTCTCGTTCCGACGCGAACTGAATTTCGTCCATCTGGTCGGCGCTCTTCTCGATGCCGATGCCATCCCGCTCCTGTAGTACCCGAACCAACTCGGCCTCTTTCCGTTCGAGGATCTCCTGGAACCCGCTCTTCTCGGTGTGTGCCGTCTTCATGGCCATCCCTTTCGCCCGTACGAGCCATCTATTGCTCATTGCACGGGACTGTCCAAAACAGAACCCCCCGCTATTCGGAGGCTGCAGGCCGCTGAGCCAGCGTGGGTTAGCGGAGATTCACCCCGGCCGAGATGCAAGGGCTGCACTTGAAATGCAAAGTCTGCCGACCCTCGATCTGCCAACGCCGGTTCTACAGTATTCCGTTCTCGGTCTCAGCCGCGAAACGAGCCGCGGTTGAACCCTATCGTGCCGGCCCGTTCAGCGAGCGCTTGAGCGCCTCCATCGCCTTGCCGAAGTCTCCCCAATTCCCCTGCTGCATTGCCTTCTGGGCATCATCGAACTGCGCCTTCGCCTGGCCAAGCTCCGGGTGCGCGCGCGGCGCCTGCCCGGCGTTCTGGGGTTGCTGCGTCCCGAAAACGGATTGGATTGCCTCATCGAGTGTAGGCTCCATCGCCACTTTGTCCCCCGAGATCACGATTACCCGCTTGAGTTGGGGGAAGTCCGTGCCTGCGGCCGTGAGGTACAGCGGCACCACATAGAGGAAGGCGTTCTCGATCGGTACCGCGATCAGGTTTCCACGAATGACTCTCGACCCTTTCTGGTCCCAGAGGGTCAGTTGCTGGGCGATCGCGGTGTTCTGATCGATCATGGCCTCGATTTGCATCGGACCGTAGATCAGCTTTTCCTTGGGGAGTTGGTAGAAGAGCATCTTCCCGTATTCGGGGAAATCGCACCTGGCGGCCATCCAGGAGATCATGTTGTTCCGTTTCTGAGGAGTGAACGGAGTCATGAGGAGGTACTCGAGCTGGTCGCTTCCGGGGAGCTTCATCAGGATGTAATAGGACTCCATGGGTGCGACCTTGCCCGCGTACGTCTCGTTGGGGAGCACCCAGAGGTCCTCCCGGTTATAGAAGACCTGCGGAACCGTCATGTGGAATGTTGTGTACTGGTCGGCCTGGATGGAGAAGAGATCCTCCGGATACCGCAGATGCGCTTTCAGATCCGCCGAGAGCTCGCTCAGGTCTTTGAAAACGCCGGGAAACGCACGCCGGTAAACCGCCAGAACCGGGTCGTTCGGATCCATGACATAAAACCGGACGGTTCCGTCGTACATGTCCACAACCACCTTGACGGAGTTGCGAATGTAGTTCAGCCCTTGCTCAAAGGCCGCCCCGTGAGGGGTGGAGTAGGGAAAGTGATCCGAGACGGTGTACGCATCCTGGATCCAGTACAGTTTGCCCCCGCTCACCACGGCGTAGGGATCCTGGTCGAGGCCTAAGAACGGAGCGATCTTCTGCACGCGCTCCTGAACCCGCCTCCAGATCTGAATCCTGCTTTCCGGCCGAAGATAGGACGTAAACAGTATGTTGACATCGGCCTGAGTCCAGGTGAACAAGAGACGCTTCCATAAGCTATTGAGTGGGATCCCCCCTGTACCGGCGTAACTCGTGTAGACGTTCTGATTCCCTTTGGGGTAGTCAAACTCCTTCACGCTCGTCGCGACGATCCGATATCCCGGCATCGACTCGCCGTAGTAGATGGAAGGCTGGTTTATGGTGAGGCCGTAGGAAGACTCGGGTGGGATATTCTCAAGAACGTACTGCGGAAAACCGCCCCCGACAGTCTTCGAGACGAAGCTCATCACCGCGCCGTAGCCATGGGTGAACTGCAACTTCTGGTTAACCCAGGTCTGGGCTTCAGCAGGAAGCTCCGCGGAGAGCTCGCGGGAGGAAAGCATCACCTGGTGATAACCGTCTGGCAGGTGGTAACGGTCCACATCAACCCCGTAAAACTGGTAGTAGAGCCGTATCTCCTGGGCTTGTTGGTACATCTGAAGCAACGGGCGATAGTCCCAGAGACGGATGTTCTGGATCGTGTCTTGGTTTCGCGCAATCACCTCGGATGTCAGGTCGGCCAGCGCCGGGTAGGATGTTTCCTGGATCGCGTCGAGGCTGTAGGCCTTCCGGGTGAACGCTATGTTGTTCGTGAGATACGGAGTCTCGCGGGCCAGCTCATTCGGCTGTACCATGAACCTCTGAAAGAGGGCCGGTACCAGCAAGACGGCGATGATGTACAAGGCCACGTAGGCCCCGAATCCAATCACTACCGCTCTGACTCGCGGCCGAAAGATGTTGAGCGCCAGCAGCGCGCACAGCGCCGCCGCGGCGCCGACCATGATCCAGAGGGCGATCCGCGTCACATGATCCGCCGTGTAGCCGGCTCCGTAAACTACTCCCTGAGTGGAGTAAAGGAGCTCGTAGTGATCCAGGTAGAACCCCCATCCCCAACTGGCGACTAGGACGAAGAACAGCATGGACAGATGCGGAACGGCCTTCGCGCTCCGGCCCTCCGTCTGCCCGCTGCGGCCGAACCGCAGGTACCCGAAGTACGCGTACAGGCTGAGGACGGCCACGAGCGTGATCAGCGTCAATGCGGTCAGGCTGCTCTGCAGAAGCTCATAAAAGGGGAGACGGAACAGATAGAACCCGACATCGACCTTGAAGAGAGGATCGGACAACCCAAAGGATCCGCCATAACGAAAGCGGAGATATGTATCCCATTGCCCATAGAAGATAAGCGCAAAGATCAGAGCGGCGGCAGCAGCGATCGCTGCCATGGCCAGCTTCAAAACCGTGGGAGAGATCCGGATGTCGAGCTTCGAGGCGACGGAAGACTCGGTCGTCAAGCGGCCTGCAAGGACAGTGGCACCATTTCTCGCCGCAACGCGAAGATTGATCCAGAGGAACAGAAGTGCGACAACGAAAGCCACGCAAAACAGTTCCCACCGCAGCGACAGGAGTGTCCAGAAGACGCCGGAGTAGCCGAGTTGCCCCATCCACAGCCCCTTCTGTATCAAGCCGGAGATGACGGCCAGGAGCGCAAAGAGTGCGAGGGCCGCAACAATGACGAGTTTCAGCGGACGCCACCGCTGGAAGATACGATAACTTCCGACAGCGCTGCGCTTTTCGCCGGCAAGCCGTTTTGACTGGTCGTCGTGTGTTGGTTCACTCATTTCGAGTTCTCCTCTCAGAGAGTGATTAAGGCTGCCTGCCTTGCCTTTCGTTCTCGTTGTTCCAGTTCTGCCGGGCCAACCCGACAACCAGGCTCGCCTCGTCTTCAACCAGCGGCTTGGGAGCACATCGCAGCCACCCAGGGGCGACGCCTCGGCCCAAGGGGACTCGTCGGCCACAACCTGTCAGCGCGGCCAGGGACGACCGACCATCGGCTCCTTAAACCGCGCCTTGCGGTTGAACTTTCTCGCCGGCGTGAATGTTTACCTCTAGCGGAGAGGTCCGCTGAATCATTTCCCTGGCCTTGGCCACTTCATCCGCGGTGCCATGCGCGATCAGCAGGAACTTGTCCGACTTCAGAGCCTTCTCGTAGCGGAGAATACTATCCTTCGGAATGCCTATGCTGTACAGACCTGCACCAATCGCACTCAGCCCGCCCACTACGACGGCTCCCTCCAGCGCGGCTATGATCCAGGCGACCAAAGGGCCAGCCACCAGAACGGGACCGATGCCGGGTATGGCGAAGAACGCGGCCCCAAACAGCCACCCCCACATACCGCCCCAGAAAGCTCCCCACTTGCCCCAGTACTGCATCCGGTCACCGGCATTGTAGTAGCCGACGACGTGCTCCTCCGTGTGGTAGTCTTTTCCCACGATCGACAGCTTTTTCATGTCATAGCCGCCCTGCTTGAGCTCCCCCACGGCCCGCTCTGCCTCTGCGTGACTGCTATAAACGGCAACTACTGCATCATTCCTGGTCATTTTCGAAGTCTCCCTTCCCAGTCGCCTTGTTCCGCGAGTTCTCCGGCCTCGGCCGGCTCCAAAAGCGAGTCTATCTTCTGAACCGTCAGAAAAAGATAAGGAAAACATTACGACTTCCTTTATGAACGTCTGGCGCGGCACGCGGGTTGGTCCCCGCAGGGCCGCATCGGAAAGCGAGAGTCCAACGGAGCGGCTGACGTGTCGGAGCTGGAGACGGAGGCGTTATGTGGCAACAGCCGGGCCCCAAGATCCTGACGAACGTCGATCCGGGCGAGCGTGGCGTCAAACCGCGCGGTTTTCTACCCAGCGAGCCCTGCGCTTCCCGTGCTCGCATGGCATGCGCCGTCGAGCACCTCGCCCACTGTTCGCAACAGGTCTTCTACTCGGAACGGCTTCGGAAGGAACGGCACTTCCGGCTCCGGCGCAGGAAGCGCGCGCCCGGACATGAAGAGCACTTTCGTCTCCGGCCGGCTTCCTTTGACGCGTTCCCACAACTGCAGCCCGTCCAGCCCCGGCATTTGCACATCCGTCAGCAGCAAATGCAGCGGACCGCGGTATTCATCCGAGAGCCTCAGCGCCCAGTGGCCATCCGGGGCTGCGAGGACCCGATAGCCGCTTTCCAGCAGGACCCGGCTCACCAGCCGGCGCACGGCGTTGTCATCTTCCGCTAGAAGGATGTTGCTCCGAGGCGGCTCGACCGGCATGCCAGTCACTCCTGCAACCCGCAAGGGCGGGCCGCCGGCGGCCCGGCGTGCGTGCGCAACGCTCTTCGCAGCAGAAGCTTCGCTCGATGCAGCCGGGTCTTGACGCACTGGCCATTGGTGCCTAACACGCTCGCAGTCTCGGCTGTGTTCAGCTCCAGGATTTCTCTCATTACGAAGACCAGCCTCAACCACCGGAGGGTCCGGACGGCACCCTCAACGAAAGACCCAACAAAATCGGGGCTCGTTACAGATTCCTGCGCAGAGCCCCATTATCGAGCACCGATCGCGAAACCACTATGCCATCGGCGATCAAGCTATCGGGCTTGGGCCTCGCTCAGTACCAGTAGCCGGGAACCCATGTCCAGCCCCACCAGCGCTCACTCCAGTGGCCGGGGATCCACACGGCATCCGACCACGGCTGCTCAAACCAATAGCCGTCGGCCCACTGCCAGTCGCCACCGTCCCAGTAGTAGTCGCCGGGCACCCAGCTGTGGCCTGTGCGAGGCGCGGGAACCTTCTCCGCCTTCAGCGCAGGCTTCGGTTTGGCGGTCTGGTGAACTGCCACCGCTGTGGTTGCCTTCTCCGGGTGGCCCGTGGCCTTCACTACCACCTTCGGTTTCACCGAAGTCGCGGTCTGGGCTATCAAGTCAGTCGCCGGCAAAGCAAGAAAGACCGTGGCGGCGAGGATAAGATTTGCAAGCTTCTTTGGCATCGTCTAACTCCATTCGTTGTTTAGATTTTTACTTCAGACCATTCAAACAGCCCGTCGCTTCAATTCCGCTTCGGCGCGATACCAGTCCTCTTCCGGCGAGCCGTCCGCGAAGCCGCGCGCCTGCCAATACGAGTATGCAAGCCGAGCGATTTCCTGGTTCCGAACGACAACATCGATGGGATCGGCATGTGTCTCGGCGGCGGCCGCGGCTGGTTTCGCGGCTGCGGGCTTATAGTTCTTTTGCGAGTTCCTTTGGGTCTTGGACTGCTTTGGGTTGCCATTCTGATGTGCTCCATCCGCTAATCGGCGCCGGCAGCCAGGACTTTCCTGTAAGACTGCCAGTCCGGCTCTGCCGACTTCGGCGTCTTCGGGCCCGTGGCCGCATGTTCCAGTTCGCGCTTCCAGAAATCCCATGCCCTGGGCACTACTCGAAGTACTTCCTCTCGATCGAACGGCGTGGTCAGCAAGTCGTAGCAGCCAAGGTTCAGCACTTCTGCCCAGAGGCCTTCGTCCGCCAGCCGATCAGCGACAATCAACTGCGGCGGGATCGGCAGTCGTTGGACTTCATTCAGGACCTCCTTCCAGCAATGGCCGTCTCTGGACTTGGCCGCACAAATCACGACACCGAACGAAGAAGCCCCCAGTACGGCCCTGACGTCCGAAAGGGCCGGCGCGAAGCGCAGGGCCCAGTCAGTGCCGCTGAATATTCGCCGAAGCGGCACGCACTCCTCGCCAGAAGCGAGCGCCACCAATATGCTCCGAACCTGGATCGTGTTCCACCCCACCTTGCACCACCTTCGACTGCTCCACGGCTCCCGTCAGGCAGTCGGCGCTTCCACTCCGCCATTGACACCCCAGGACCGCTGGGATCGCGGAGATCTGGTCGATCTTGAACAGCCAGGACCTGCCAGGGGGGAGCCGTTCCAGCCGCCCAGCCGGCCCGCAACTGTTTTCCCGAGGAACAAGCCAATACCCTCGTCGCGTCTCGCATCAAAGTGGCGAGTTGTGGCGAGTATAGCCAGGAGGGATTAGGGCGGAATAAGAAAAGCGTAATGGTTTTCTTTATGTCAACGCCGTTTCGGTGCAGGTTCCCGCGTGAGGGAGATGCCAGCGGCCGCCCGGCGTCAGTACCAGCCGGCGCCCCGGGAACACAACAGCGACGCCCCAGTCCTAAGCCGCCGGTTCCACTCGGATTGTGGCGCGCATCAATTGACAGGCGAGGCGCCTTTTGCGCCCAGGATCGCCCCGATGCGTGCCGTGAGTGTATCGATATCCACTGGCTTCCGAAGGACGGCTTGTGCTCCCGCGTCGAGTGCTTCTTGTGCGTGATCCGTGGCCGTCACCACGATGATTGGCACGTTTGAGGCGGCCCTTATCGCGTTGCACGTCGCCTCCCCGTCCATCCCCGGCATGATCCAGTCCAGAAGGATCACATCCACGTCCTGACCCCGAGTTCCCTCCAGCGCTTCGCTCCCGCCTGCGGCCTCCCTCACCCCATAGCCACGCACCGTAAGCGCGATCCGCACCGCGCGGCGGTACTGAGCATCGTCGTCTACGACTAAGACTAAGACCTTTGCCACGGCGAACCTCCGATACGCCTTGCCGTGAGGAACGAGGAACTCGGTGCGGGTCACTGAGTGGCTGTCACGGACCCCTGCAATCATAATGATACGGGCTCGGCGTAAGGAATCCGTAAGATTGGTATTATTGAATTCCCTAACGCTGACGGCCGGCCTGGTTAGCCTTGCCCGCCGAACGATCGTGGGGCGGGACAGACAGGCGATACCCGGCGGATGGATCGGTGAGGATGTAGACCGGGTTCGCAGGATCGGGCTCGATCTTCTTGCGCACTTGGTTGATGAATACGCGGAGGTACTCGACCTCATCGCCATAGTCGGGTCCCCACACGGCTTGCAGGATACGCCGGTGAGAAATGACCGCGCCCGGGCGTGAAGCGAGGCAGCGCAGGAGCCTAAACTCCTTGTCCGTGAGGTGGACGACGCCGTCCTTCCTTTTCACCTCGTGCGTCTCGAAGTCCACTTCCACATCGCCCAGAACCAGGACGGGGGATCGAAGGGAATCGACGCTCCGTCTCACCGCTCGGATACGGGCCACGACTTCCTCGATCCCGCAGGGCTTGGTGACGTACTGGTCGGCGCCGGCCTCGAAAGCCTCGGTTCGGTCCTTCCGCGAGCTTCTGGCGGAGACGACGATGATCGGCACCTCCGAAGACGCCCGGATCTCGCGGCAGGCTTCGATGCCTCCCATTCCCGGCATCTTCAGATCCAGGAGGATTACGTCTGGCGGCTCCTCGCGCAATCGATCCAGAGCCTCCTCGCCGCTCGACGCATCGTTCACCTCAAATCCCTGGGCCACGAGCGCCGTCCGCAGAACGCGGCGGGCCTGGGGCTCGTCGTCCACGATCAGGATCCTTGAACTGCTCATACGGTGGCCCGAATCGCCACTGGCAGGGAAAAATGAAACGCCGCGCCGCCCGTCTCGCGGCCGGTCACCCAGATCTCGCCCCCATGAGCCTCCACCAGGTGTCTGGCGCTCGCGAGACCTAGCCCCATCCCGGCAACACTGGAGCTGCGGTGGGAACTTTGGAAGTGCTTCTCAAAGATGCGCGACCGCTCGTCTTCCGGAATACCGGGTCCGGCATCGGAGACGGTGACGACAATCATGGGTGAGTCGTCATCCCGGCTTGCTGAGACGGAGATCGGCGAGCCTGGAGGCGAGTACCTGACGGCATTGTCCAGCAACAGACTGAGGACGTGTTGGATCATCGCCGCATCGCAGTCGGCCCGTGGAAGGGACTCCCCAATCTCGACGCCGATCTGCCGCTCGCCGACCAGAGCGCCAAGTCGCCCAAGTGCACCGGAGACAAGGTCTCCCACGTCTTGTGGCGCTTTGTTCACCGTAAGACGGCTGGTATCGGACCGGCTCGTCCGAACCGCATCGTCGATCCAGCGGTTGATTCGATCCACCTCCTCCTTGATGATGCTCAGCATCTCGCGCTGTTGCGCAGCGTCGCCTGGCCGCTCCGACAGCAATGTAGTGGCAGCGATGTTGATCGAATGCAGGGGACCCTTCGCCTCGTGCGCCAGCGCATCGAAGACCGCGGACTTCAGTTCCTCCGACTTGCGGGCGATTTCGGCTTCCTTTGCCCTCTCCGCGGCACGGGCTTTGGCGATTGCGGCGCCCACTTTTTCGGTGGCGGCCTTCAGCAATCCCGGGGATACGCCACTTCCCTCGATGCCGATGCTGCCCGCGAACTCGCCGCCCTCACGAATCGCAACGATCGAGACACCCGATGCACAGTCGCAGAAGGGGGTGCCACAGGCCGCGACGTCGCGAAGCTGATCGTCGGTCAGTTGGCTGGTTTGGCTGCCCGATCGCCAGATGCGGCCGCTGCCTTTGTCGTAGATGGCGACAGCTTCCAGCCCAAGAATCCCCCTTAGCGGACCGCCGAGGCTCTGAACAATGGCGTCCACATTCTCGCCTTCAGCAATGGCATCCGCAAGCCGGTAGAGCTTCTCGTCCTCCGCCTGGCGCTGGACGGCCTGGACCCGATGGCGGCTCGCGCGGGCCGAAAGCTGACCGACAGCGATGGCGGTCACTACGAAAGCGAAGAGTACCACCAAGTGCTCCGGTTGCTCGATCCAGGGGCCCCTGGGAGGCAGGAAGAAGTAGTCCAGGCCCGCACCCGCCACGATCGCCGCAACCAGCGCCTCCAACCAGCCCCACGCCAGGGCGGTGCAGAGAACGATCAGCACAAGGACCAGCGCGACGGCCGTGGCGTCGACATGGGGCAATCGGTCGGCCACGACCAGCGTCAGAAGGACCGCGCCCGCCGAGAGACCTATGCGCAAGGCTCGGGAGAACACGCTATGCACGGCGGCCGCTCCTATGGGGAAGGTCACCATGCTCCCGCTATGCTTTCCCTTACCTTGGTGGCGCCGGGGTGTTTGGCAACGTCGTGTAGACATTCCTCCGATACGCGGCAAAGGCACAAGGCAACCTCGGCAGGAATGGACGGAGGTATGCCGCGGTGGAGCTGTTCTTCGCTGCCGCGCAGCGCCTCCTCTGCAATCCAGCGGTTCGTGATGTCCATGTTCATCCCAGCACTCGCACGGGGTTACCTTCCCGGTACGCAACACCTTGGCCTTGCCAATGAGCCAGTGAACCGTACCAGCCTGCCAATATGGCGCGGAACTCCGTGTCGTTTTCTGTATAGCAGACCTGGAGCTAGCCCGCCATCAGTCGGTTGGCCAGGACAAAGGGCATGGGCGCTAAAAAGTTAGCCGAACGCTCCGACTACCCGGATGTGACTCCAGCACAAGGCTTTGTGGACGTATGCCAAGAGAGGAATGGCGCCCGCTGACGTAGGCGCGCATAGGTCATTTACCGGACTCTCGTCAAGGCTGAATCAGACCCTGCCGGATGGCGTGGCGTATCAGGCTGGCGGCCTCATGAACGTCAAATTTGTTCATAATAGCAGAACGATGTGCGGCCACGGTCCTGAAGCTGATTTTGAGGGCTTTTGCGATCTCTTTAGAACTTTTCCCGTCCGCAATCAGTTGCAAGATCTGTCGTTCACGGCCGGTCAGGAGAGGTCCACTCTTGCCGGCGAGGGCCAGCAGTTGCCGAATCAACTGTGCGCTTTTCGCGCTGGATTGCAGTGTCCTCTTGAGCGCCGTGAACGCGGGGTGACTCTCTGGCAGATTGTCAAGCGTTAGGTTGAAGCTCCCGGTAATGGCGGCTACAACCGCATTAAGATCCTCAGCCATCAAAGAACTAAACTGCCCGATCGTCTCTAATTTGTAAGAGCTGACGTCCCTGATGATGAGCCCGAGGTTCAACGTCTTACCATCGGGACGAACGGCGTAAAGACTTGCCAAACAAACTCGTGCATTGGCGCGTCCGTGCAGCGGAACACTGCTGATCGGAACGTTGAGAATTGGCTCTTGGTTCTGAAGGACTTCGCGGCATAACGGTTCGAGGGCGGAAGCCTGCTCAGGCATCACTTCTCGGAGTGTCTGGCCAATATGCTCGTTTGCCAAATGGCCGTCAATGACCTTCAGAGCGGCGTTGATGCGGACAAAGCGCAAATCTTGATCGAGAAGTGCGAAGCCGACGGGTGCGGCGGCGATCAACTGCAGCAGTTGAGACTTCTCTCGTCTCAGTTGAGCGATTCCCTCGCGCAAGCCGTGCACCCTTCTTTTGTCGCTGGCATTCATCGACCCACCCCACAGATCTCAACTTATAGCACGATTCACGGCACGCGGTCGGGCTCCCGCAACGTCCGCGCGTCCTCAGTGTTGCCCGCAATGTCCCGCGCCTGGCCATCTGCGAAATGATGCACGCCGGCACGCCCGCCGCGGTGGCCATCGACGGGGCGCTGGAACTGGTGCGCCGCTATTCCAACGAAGAAGCCGTGCCGTTTGTCAACGGCGTGCTGGACGCCGCGCACCGGGAACTGGAAGCGGACCGCGCGGCGGGCCAGCCGCTGTGAGCATGGCCGCATCCCTACGTGTAGTGTGGGCTACCATGACACCACCAGAATGGACGGTCGTTCCGCCGGCCAGCGCGCGAGAGCGAGTGGCGCAGTCACGCGCCAGCGGAGGTGCTGAAATCCAGGGCGTCTCATCCCGGCCGGTGAAGGCCAGGGACCTTCGCAGCTATCTCGTTCTGAACCTCGCCGCTGCGGCTCTCCTCGGCGCGGGCATGCCATCCGCCGAACGCGGAAGCCTCTCGGGGTCGAAAATGGGACAAACCAGCTCCAATGGGGACGGTCGGATGTATAATCGCCGGTGGCCAGGATGGCAGAACGGAAATCCTGGTCCAGGACCAGAGAGGGCAAGTCATGTCGTCCGAACTCGCACCATGTGAAAGCGCCGGCGAGCGCTGCGCGTCCGTGCGTCCGGCCACAAACAAGGAGCAACAGTTATGCGTCATCTGCGTTTCCCTGAGCCGTTTGCTCACCACCACCCACCGGTCCGGAGCGTGGATGAGATCATTGAGGAGCACCTCACAGTCGGCCACCGAGCGGCTGACCTCGTTGCCAGGGTTATCGGCTCGTGGCGTTTCATCTTTCTACAAAGCGCCCTGCTCGCTGCCTGGGCGGCGCTCAACGTCACTGCGTGGATGAAGCATTGGGATCCGTATCCGTTCATCCTGATGAATCTGGTCCTCTCCCTTCAGGCCGCTTACGCTGCGCCCGTCATCATGATGAGCCAGAATCGTCAGGCCGCTCGAGATCGGATCGAGGACCACAACGACTACGAGTTGAATCAGAAAGCTGAGCAAGAAATCCGAGCGATCCTGGATCACCTCAGTGCGCAGGATGAAGCGCTGAGGCAGATTCACGCGATGCTCGTCGAACTCGGGCCGGGCGCGAAGACGGCAGCGTCGAGTCTGGACTAGCCCGGCTTCCCAGGGTGCCGGCTTAGCGACGTCCCTGATCTGCTCGGAATGTCCAGTTAGCTCATGATGACCGGTGCGCAGCTCAACCCGAAGAGGACGCGACCTGCCAGTAGCACAGCTTCCCTATTCCGCGGAAGCCGCTTCTGGAGAACGACGTTCTGAACCTGGTCCGGGCGCGCCGTTGGCCCGCGCCCGGCCGGATACCGCCACGTCACACCGCAATGCGCAACGCTGGCGCTGTGCTTATGGGGAATGGAGGTGCCTGTATAAGTTCCAACTGTCTCCGCTTCTCCGGAGCGCTGGCTTCGGTGTGCGCGTCGATCCTCGTCGACGTGCCCGTCGGGGCTCTCGCCGCTGACAAGGATGTCGTGGAACTGCAGAGAGACGTCGCAATCGTCGGCGATCAGGTCAATACTTTGCAGACCGCGCTCAACTCGCTGCAATCGACCGTCAATCAGAAACTGGGTGCGCTCAGGGAGCCCTGTTGCAGCAGACCCTCGATCGGTGAACCAGAACCACACTGAAGACGCGGTAGCGGCCAAGACCGCTGCCGACCAGCTCGAACAGCAGGTCGCTGCGCCGATGGCCGATCTGAAGGCGAAGCTCGACCAGGTGATTTCAGGGTTTTCCGCAACTCAGAACAACATCCGCGACATGAACTCCCGCCTGGGCCGGTTGGAGCAGAGAACGGTGGATTTGGCAAATCTGGTCCAAGGGCCTGCAGGCAGTTCCGCCGTCGCCTTCCGCCCCGCAAGCCGCGGGCGGGCCTCCCCCCAGAGTGAACGCGCAGGGGTTGTTCCAGGGCAGCCCTCGAATGGCGGGGTGTTGCTCTGGACCATCTCGTGCAAGGGACGGTAGGCAACCCGACGCAGGAGAGGATCTACCGACATGGGGAAGTCGAAGAGATCCTGGAACGAACAGAGGCCGGGCTGGTTCGGGTATTGCGACCCCGGGATGACATCGCCATCGAGAAGAGCGCCGATCAAATCGATGAGATTCAGGATGCCGAAGCACAAAAGGCAACTCGCAGGATCATAAGGATGACGGCCGGGTGTATACTCAGCATGAACTGGGAGTCCAGAATGGCACTTCCGGCTTACAATGTAATCGGCAAAGGGAATGACCATGGCGGACCCCTCCTTGATGACGACGATCCTACTCTTGGTCTCTGATCCGGTTGTACGTTCCGTTCTTGAGGAGACTTTGGAGCACGCAGGATATACGGTCGTGGCTGCCGGCGACCTGGGGCATGCGGTAGACCGCTTGAAGGAGTGCCAGCCTGATCTGTTGATAACCCGTACCTATGTTGAGAGCTTGCCGGGGCACGAAGCAGCTATGTATCTGCGCACGAAATGCCTGACAATGAGGGTTCTAATGCTCGGGGGTCTTCTTGATGACGAGCGGCTTCGATATCGAGCAGCGCTGCAAGCATTCGAGGTCTTCCCAAAGCCATATACCGCGGCTGAACTGCTCCAAGAAGTGAAGGACGTTCTGAGTAAACCGCGCGGCTAAGGGCAACTGCTGTACGGCCATAGTCTTTGCGGGCTGGAACTCGAGGATTCTCTCAGGAGCCGGCAACGTAAACACAATTCACACCTGGCAATCGACTTGCGGGAGGAACATGTTTCACGACCTGGGAACTTTGACTGGATCTTCCGTGATTGCAACAGACGGCGAGATGGGAAGCGTCCGCAACTTTCTCTTCGACGGCCAGTCATGGACGATTCGCTATTTGGTGGTCGACGTGGGAAGCTGGCTCAGCCGGCGAGCTGTGGTTCTTGCGATCACGGCGGTGGAAAAGCCCGATTGGGCGAAGAAAACCTTCCATGTCCACTTGACGAAGGAGCAAGTACGCAATAGTCCCGATGTGGATGCGGAAAAGCCGGTTTCATGGCAGCAGGAAATCGCGATGAGCGAATACTTCGGTTGGCCCGTCTACTGGCAGGACAATGAGTTTGGTTCTGGGCCTCCAATTGCCGCAGGCAGGAAATTCCCGGTTCACACGGAGGAGGACCCGCATCTCCGCAGTGCCTGGGACGTGGTGGGTTACGAAGTGCGGGCCACCGACGGCGAAATCGGACGACTGGAGGGCTTCATCGTGGACGACGCCTCCTGGCATCTCGGCTACTTGGATGTGAAAACAGGAGACTGGCTTCATGGCCGCTCGGTGCTGGTTCCCACTCGTTCGGTAGAGTCCATTTCCTGGGCCCATCGCCGCGTGCAGTTGAAGAAGGAAACCCAAGAACGGCTTTAGGCTCTCTTTTGCGCCCACCGAGTCAACGACCCCTGGCCATGATGGATTCCGCCCTAATCCGCCGGCAGACCTGGCAGGAAATCCTTCCCTTCGTTCCGGGCTCAGGGGCTGTGGCCAGCAGCGGAACCCGATACATCTCGTTTTTGCGCGCCTCGATATCCTCGATCTCAATGGACTTCGCCGAGTGGTCCAGCACGCTGTCGACGGCGCGCACTTTGGTCAAGGCCGGCGTGTTGGGGTCCACCATGACCTTTAGCGGGAATCCACGGGTCCAGCAGTGGGTTGAGTCGATCCCAACCCACCTGCGCGCGCTGACTGCGACGGACTAAAAGGCTCCGCCACAATCGGCATACGCGCTGCCAGAAGACGCGCAACTGACCCGTGTTACCGGGCACCGCATGGTATTGGTAATAGCCCTGCACAACCTTCCGAAGCCATGCGCCGACTTCACTCGTACGACAGGTGCTTCCGGTGTTGGAACTCTACCTTGATGACATTGAGCTTCGCAACCATCCGCTTCTTCGCCGTAATGCGCCAGACATTAAACCGGGACGGCCATGATTCGCGGCGAGGTGGCGGCATGATGACCGCACTCGAACTGCTCGAAGCCTGGCTCAAGGAACCCGAAGGCGAGCGGCTTGAGCCCCGAAACGCTGCGCTCCCGTGTCTTGCTCAGAGCTTGGGGCGCGGTAGAAAGGGTTTTCTCCTTACGACCCCGGAGATGAGCTAATCCGCTCGACAGGCGCCGACCCTAACTCGTCGGTGGCGCAGCGGCGGCACGGAACGCGCCAGGGTGGCGCGGTCAAGACGGCAGGCTGGAGATCGTGGCCCTCAAATCACGGATGAAATCCCGGACGGCCCGACGCTCGCGCTTCGATTCCGCCGAGTACATTCCATGCACCAACCGCGCCTTCCGCGCAGCGCTGGCGCCCTTCGACGGTCTTAACCTGCCTTGGTATGGCGAAACCTCGATTACCGACGTCCGCCGCCGCGAGCTCCTCCGCCGCCAGATGACTGTCTCTGCTGCATCTGCTGCATCTGCTGCGTGTGCCCTTGCTGCATCCGCTGCGTCTGTTGCTGGTGGCGCTGCTCTACTTGCTGCGTTTTCACCGGATCGGCCTTCTGTCTCGCTAGCTGCTGATGTTCCTTGTCCTGCCTCTGCTGGAGTTTCTGCCTATCCTGGGTCTGCTTCGCGACTACCTGGTCCTGCTGCTTCTGGTATTTCTGGTCCAGCTTCGCGTTCCCCGTCTTATAAGCGGAGCGTCCGATGGGCGGCAGCTCCTTAGGATGGACCGCAGTGTTGGGGCGCGCAGTCGCGGTAACTCGCGGCGAGCCGTGGTTCGCGGAAACCCGCTGCTGGGGGTCATTGTGGGCAGCCCACGCATGTTGAGTTTGAGCGGACGCGGGCCCCGTATGTCTGCCATGCGCAGCAGCCTCCTCTTCAGACGTGGCGCGCGCGTCGATCCCGCCGCTACCGCCGTTGTAGCTGACGCGGTTACCTGTCTCGTTTCCTCTCGCGTTGTAAACGTTGTGGATGGCGTTGGCGTCCACGTGATTCGCCGCCGTGTTGTAGAAAAACCGCCCGTTCTCCCAGCGTCCGCCTTCATAACCATGGCCGAAGTAGCCGAAGCCATAGTCGATCCCACCGTAGAAACCTACTGACATGCCCCAGTAGCCTTCATTGAACATAAACCCGTCGCCGCCCCAACCCCAATAGCCCGGAGTCCAGAGGTACCCGGTTTCGGGAGCCATCACCCATGTGCCCGGTACCCAGTAATACTCACCAGCCCAGGCCCAATACCCTGGCGTCCAGATATAACCGTCGCCGGGGCAAATAGGCTGCTCATAGGCGGGCAGCTCGGGGGGCGCAGTGGTGGGTGCGCCGACTTGTGCGAAAGACGCCATCGACAGGAGTAGCGTTCCTCCCGCCAACAACAGTGAACGAATGATACGCATCGGGTCTCCTTCTCGCCGACGATCCTATGCACGAGTCGGGCCAATCTCTTCCGGATCGGACATGTCTTGGTGGAATGGCCCGGGAGCGGTGGAATAGCGCCGCAATCTTGAGAAGCGCCAGTGACCATATGCGCGGTGCTGCTCGAATCCCTCCCGAGGGACTCCTCTGAGCCAGGGTGGGGTTAGCGGAGATTCGCGTGAGCGGAGATGCAGAAGCTGCACGTAGAGCGCGGGATTTGCCGACCCGCAAGTCTGCGAATGCAATTCGGCCATTGGCACCCGGCCGTGTTGCGGGCGTCGAGAACACGTCTACGGCAAGACCGAATCGGAATTCGCCGATCACCGCGCCTACGTCTACCACGGCAAGGTGGTCGATCACCAGACGCACCTGGGCTTCGATCTCTCCGACGTGCAGCACGCGCCGGTTGTCGCCGCCAACGACGGCCGGGTGGTCTTCGCGGCGCAACTCGGCATTTACGGCAACTGCATCGTGGTGGATCACGGCTACGCGCGGGTCAGAGCAATGCGCAAGCTTCCTCGAAAGCCAGACGAGGGTTACGTGGATACACCCGCGAATGATCCGCGTGCCCGATGTTGCAGAGGAAATTCGACCGGACGTGGCTCAGCGCTAAAAACTCGTCAGCGGAATCTGCTATGTCCTTTCCCGCGCCAAAGAATTCCTCATCCACCTTTGCATTGTCAAACCCAGACATGGGCCCACAATCGAGTCCGAGTGCGCGAGCGGCAAGAATCAGGTACGCACCCTGGAGGCTCGAATTGCGGCGCGCGGTGATATCGGCCAGGTCAGGCGAGTTTTCGAACAGGTCTTTGTAGCCCGGCGCGTGAGGAAACAACTTCGGCAAGTTATCATAGAAACGAAGATCGAAACCGACTATGGCAGTCACAGGAGCTGCCAGCACCTTCTCCACGTTGGCCGGAGCAAGCGCAGGAACAAGCCTGTGTTTCGCTTCCGGGGTCCGTAGAAACAGAATCCGTGCGGGACAGCCGTTTGCACTTGTCGGCCCCCACTTCATCAATTCGTACAGTCTTCGGAGTGCGTCATCATCCACCGGTTTGGCGAGCCAGTACGAATGGGACCTCGCTTTGCGGAACAATTGGTCCAGCGCATTTTCACCGAGCGGCGCTGCCACCCCTTCGAGATTGTCTTGTGTGCTCATTTTGGTGTTACCTCCAGGTCCAGAGTCTTTTGTAAAGTCAGTCCTTAGTGAAGTCGTAGATGATGGTCGCGGCGGGAAGTGCCGCCGCGAGAAACAGGAATCCGAAAAGCAAGGATGGTGTCCTCACAAGTCTTGGATGGTTGTGTATGCGACCAGATCCTGATCCGGCTTCAAGATGGGCGGTCAGAGGGTTCATCCGGCTTGCCGAGCAACGCGCCGACCTGCAGCGACAGCTCGGCATATGCAGCCTGGTCAAATGCGCCGTTGTGTCGCCAATGGACGACGCCGCGCTGGTCCAGTAGGACCAGGTAGGCTGCGTCAGGCGACTGAAAACCCAGACGCCGCTTCCAGGGATCCGTGCCACCGTAGACCGTGATGACGTGTTCGTAGTCCGCCTTCGGAGTGCCCTTGCGCATCCCGCTGTCGATGAACCACTTTCCCAATCGGGCCATGCCGCCGATCATCGGGACTTCGTAGAAGGTCACCTGTGGCTTGTCGCCGAAGTCTCTGCGGAAGCGGCCAACCCAGGCCTCCACAGCGAATCGGGAATCGTAGGTGAATCCCAGAGCAACGAGGGCTACGCGGCCGGAAGCTGCGTCCGGCAGGACAGCCGGTTTGCCGGTCAGGTACTCGCCGCTTAGTGCCGGCATAGGATCTCCGGGAGAGAGAGCGGCCATCGTCCCAGAGGCCATTACAAGCGTCGTCAGCATAGTTCCCTCTTTTCTTGGTTCTCGACCAAATAGTGCGACACGATCCATTCCTGCCCGTGGCGATAGCCGAACAACTCCGCGCAGGCCATGAAGAAGACTCGCCAGCGGACTAGCCAGGTCAACGCCTCGTCTTTGCCGTAAACGGAAGAGAAGATCGCGAGGACGTCTTCTCTGCGCCGGTCGAGCCGCTCAAGCCACGCCTCGGCCGTCTTCTGGTAGTGAACGCCGCTGAACCGCCAGTGGTCCCGGATCCGGAAGTGGTCCTGGAAGTGAAGCAGCAGATCGTCGCTGGGCATGAGTCCCCCGGTGAAGAAGTGTTGTGCCATCCAGTCGGAAGCGTCCCGCACTTGGTAGGGATAGGCGTAGCGGATGTGTGCGAACACGTGCACGAACAGCAGCGCCCCCGGCCGCGACCACGTGGCAATCCGGCGCAGCAACTCCGCGTAGTTCCACATGTGTTCGAACATCTCGACCGAGACGATGCGGTCAAACCGCCTGTCGGTGCGGAACTCATTCATGTCGGCGGTGGCCACTTCCAGGTTGGCAAGGCCGCGGCGAGCCGCTTCGGTGTCAATGAACTGCTTCTGCGACCGGGAATTCGAGACCGCCAGAATGCGGCTGTTCGGATAGCGGCCGGCCATAAAGAGCGACAGAGATCCCCAACCGCAACCCAGTTCCAGAACGTCCTGGCCGTCCTCCAGACAGGCGCGGCGGCATGTCAGGTCGAGCATGGCCTCCTCAGCCTGCGCCAGATCCTTAGCGGCGCCGTTCCACAGAGCGCAACTGTACTTCATGTGCGGACCGAGCACGTGACGGTAGAACTCCGCGGGCACCTCGTAGTGTTGTGCGTTGGCGGCATCGGGACGGATCGCGATGGGACTGCGACGCAGTTGCCCGATGAACTGCATCAGCCGTTCCGCCTGAGCCTCCGGCCCCCCGCGGCCTTCTTCACGTAGCCGGGCGGCCAGCAGTCGCCGGATACCCAGGCGAATCAGCCAGTCGGGCACAAGGTCACGCTCGAGCCAGGTGTTGTACCCCGCTGTCAGTACGGGTGAAGCGGTGAGCGTGTCTGTCGGCATGCTGCTAGTTCCTCGGAAACCACGGCACAAACGCGCTCGTGGTCTCTTGATAACGCCGGTAGTCCTCTCCCTTGGTCCGCAGCGCCTGAGCCTCCGTGGCCGGGATGCCGGTAACCCTGAAGAGGAAGAACAGCATGAGCAACGGCGAAACCAGCCCCAGGTAGCCGTACGGAGAAGTCATCGCGAACAAGGCAAAGGCAACCCAGATCAACCACTCGAAGAAGTAGTTCGGGTGCCGCGAGTACTTCCATAGGCCGATGCGGCAAGTCTTCCCATGGTTTGCGGCGTTGGACTTGAAGGCGTTGAGTTGTGCATCCGCTGAAATCTCCCCGACAATGGCCACCAGCCAGAGAAATGCCGCCACGTATTCGAGTACGGAGAGCGCCGGTTTGATATCCAAAGACGCCAGCAGGAACGGTGTCGCCAAGATCAGGCACAGCAGAGCCTGAAACTGGAAGAACAACAGGAACTTCAGCGCGACGTCGCTGCGCCATTCGCGGCGCAGTTGGACGTAACGCCCCTCTTCCGGCTGGCCGATGACACGCGTGAAGAGCAGGTAGAGGGACAGGCGCAGGCCCCACACCAGGGCCATGGCGGCGATCATCACGCGGCGCGTGGCCCAGCCTGTTCCCATGATGGCGTAGAGCACCCCCAGCAGAGCTAAGCCGCCGGCCCAGCCCGCATCGACAATAGCTGCGTTGTGCAGCGGCAGATGAATTAACCACAGCAGGAGCATCACACCGCACACGGCCAAGACGCCCACCAGGATCATCATCAGCATGGTTTCTCCGCAGCCGTCCGGTGCACTTCACGCCCCAGCCCGCGAAGCACGGGAACCAGCAGCATGTAGATCAGACCGGTGGCCACGCTTCCGAGCGCGAGCCACACCGCGAGGGCATGTATTGTCGCCGTCCAGAGGGTCCCCACGGCGTGGAAGACGTCCACGCGGATCAACTCGAAAATGTGGGCAACCGACATCTCGGACGGCGGGCGCCCGAACATCCAGGCGCCGATGCGCAGGAGAGGGACCAGCAGCGCCAGTTGCAGCGGATAGACCAGCCAGTTCACAAGCTGGATGGCCGGCAGGTTGAGCCGAAATGCCACCGCCGCTAGCGTACACAGCAACGCGGTCGAGCCGAGAACCGGCGTCACCCCTAGAGTGATCCCCAGCGCGATGGTGAAGGCGATCTTCTCGGGCGTGAGGCCCTGCCGAAGCAGTTCCAGAAGCGGCTGAACGACCTTGCGGAGCCAGAGAGACTCTCTCATACCGGCTGCCTCCAAAGGATCGACTCGGCCCGCTCGTCCGGCTTGAGCCGGAAGAGTTGAATCAGAACATAGAGCGACGTCGCGATGTTGCCTAGGCCCATGATGAGGAGGAACCACACCGCACGGGCCCAGAGCGTCCGCTCCTTGCAGACAACCCACGCGTAGAACGTCACGAAGCCGGAGTACGCGTCATACAGCGTGGCGATGGCCCACGGGTTGGCGGCATAGCCCGGCCACGCCGCCCAGAGGCTGACCGAAAGCCCCGTGCGGATCGTCACCGCGGTCATCCAAACGAGAATGGCGCCGAACAACAGCTTCAGAAGGGACTTCATTGGCTGCCCTTCTTCAACCTGGCCAGATGTACGTCCAACTCTGCGAAGTTCTCCAAGGCAAACACGCGTGCCCCACGAACGGAGGGCAGAGCTTTCTTGACTTCACTGCCGCCCAGCCACAGCTCCGTACGCTTCGGGAGTTTCGAGGAGACCAACCTCAGTTCTTCGATAGTCTCCGGGGTTGGTTCGCTCGCCTTAATTCCCAAGACAACCGCTTGGGGCGAGGTCTGCTCGACAGCAGCCACGATTTCACCAGCGGGCAGGTTCGGGCCCAAGTACAGAGCTTCAAATCCGCTGGCCACGGCCAGCATGGCAGCTGCCAGGATTCCGAACTCGTGCAGTTCCCCGGAGGGCGTCGCGAACAGAAGCCGGAGGGGCTGACTAGACGGCGTCCGGAGGCGAACGAGCCCGCCCAGAAGGTTGCGCAAGATCGCGGAAGTCATGTGTTCCTGCGCGACGGTCAGGGTGCCGTCCTGCCAGCGGTCCCCGACCAGTCTCATGAGCGGGAGGACCACTTCGCCGACAAGCTCGTGAACGGGCAGCAACGCCGCCAGCCTGCCGAGGTGCGCATTCGCTGTTGCGTAGTCGAACGACTCGATGGCAGCCACAACGGGCTGCAGCCCATCGTTCACTTCTAGTCCCGTCCCAGGGGTTCTTGGGGCCCGCTCAGCCCTGGATGGCCCCGCCAGCAGCTTCTCCAGCTCGCGATCTCCCAGCGAGGCAACTTGCCCGATCGCGTGTCCGCGGTCCACCACGTCGCGCAGCAAGAGGAGCCGCCGTATGTGTCCTTCGTCGTAGGCTCTGCCTCGTTCGACCCTGAGAGGGATCACCGCCTGGTAGCGCCGCTCCCAGGCCCGAAGTGTATCGATGCTCAGACCGGTCAGGTTGGCCACCGCTCGAATGGGATAGTGAATCGGACGCTGGGCACTCACAGTCCCAGGATAGTCCAGAGACTGGACATTGTCAAGTGTTTGTCCATGACAAATACTTGACAAGAAGCGAAGCGCAGGCTATTCTGTAGGCAGAGCGATCCAATGCGCATCGCGGTGATCGGCAGTGGCATCTCGGGCCTTGCAGCGGGCTGGTATCTCAGCCGCAAGCACCAGGTCTCGCTTTTTGAGAAAGAGCCGCGCCTGGGCGGCCACACGAACACCGTCATGGTGGATACCAGCGGCGGCCCGATTCCCGTAGATACGGGCTTCATAGTCCACAACGACCGGACCTATCCCAATTTGGTGAAGCTGCTGTCGGAACTGGGCGTGGAAACACAGCCCAGCGATATGTCTTTCGGGGTCAGCTCTCGCGATACGGGATTCGAGTACTCGAGCCGTGGCTTCAACGGATTCTTCGCTCAGCGTTCCAACCTGTTTCGCCGCCGGCATTACCGGCTCCTTGCCGAGATCCTACGGTTCAACCGCACGGCGCCGAAACTGCTGAACGAACCGGGAGCCGCCGCAGCGACCATCGGGGATGTGCTCGATGAGGGACGCTACCAGGAGGTCTTTACGGAGCGCTACCTTTTCCCAATGGCCTCGGCGGTGTGGTCGATGTCGCTGGACGCGATCCGGTCCTTCCCGGCCTTGACGCTTTTGCGGTTCTTCGACAACCACGGCATGCTCGGCATCGACACGCATCCCAAGTGGAAGGTCATCCAGGGCGGCAGCCACAGATACATCCCGCTGCTCGCAGCCCCCTTCGAGGATCGAATCCGGACCGGCTCGCGAGTCGCCTCGGTGGGCCGGCAGGAGACGGGCGTAACCTTGAACTTCGATGATCGTCCGGCGATGACTTTCGACCAGGTCGTCTTTGCCTGCCACGGCGATCAGGTGCTGCCGCTGCTCAAAAACCCAACGGACGCCGAGCGCGACATCCTGGGGAGTTTCAAGACCAGCCGCAACGTGGCCACGCTGCACACAGATTCCTCGCTCTTGCCCAGGCGCGCCCAGGCGCGTGCAAGCTGGAACTACAACCTTGGCCTCGGCGGGCAGGATGCCGTCACCCTGACCTATCACATGAACCGGCTGCAGTCGCTGCCTGGACCCGCGGACTACTGCGTCACGCTGAACGGGGAGGGCGCGATCGAGGGCTCGAAGGTTCTGCGGAAGATCGTCTACCATCACCCGCTCTATACGAAAGAAGCCGTCCGCGCCCAGGGTAGATGGAGTGAGATCAGCGCCAAGAACCGGACCCATTACTGCGGGGCGTACTGGCTGTACGGCTTTCACGAGGACGGGCTGAACTCGGCTCTGCGTGTGGCCCGGGCCCTCGCGGTGGAGTGCTAACGATGGAATCCGCCTTCTACTTCGGCACCATTCGGCACCGCAGGTTCCGGCCGGTCCGGCACGATTTCACCTACGGCGTCTTCATGGCCTTTCTGGACATTGACCGGATACCGGAATTGACCGGGATCTCCCGATTGCTCAGCCACAACCGGCTCAATTGGGCAAGCTTCGACGAGCGCGATCATTTCGGCGATCCCAGCCTTTCTCTCAGGCAGCGGCTGGAACGGGACGCAGCCGCTCGGGGCGTTGCCCTGCCGGACGGTCCTATCTTCCTGCTGACTCACCTCAGGTACTTCGGCTATAACTTCAACCCTGTCTCATTTTTCTATTGCTACGACGCCCGGCAGCGCCTCCAACTTATCCTTGCGGAAGTAAATAGCACCTTTGGCGAGAGCCACAATTACTGGCTCTGGCAGGCGAACGAATTGCCATCGTCGCGTGCGAAGCGGTATCGCCACCCCAAGGCCATGCACGTTTCCCCATTCATGGGCATGAGGTTGGACTACACGTTCACCTTCACGCCGCCGGACCAGCGCCTCGTCGTCCACATGGACACAATCGAGAATGGGCAGGCCCTTTTCGACGCGACGCTGAACCTGCACCGCAGGCCGTGGACGGCTGGCTCACTGCACAGCGCGCTACTGGCTCATCCCTGGATGACCGCAAAGGTCATCGCCGCCATCCACTGGGAAGCCTTGCGGCTCTACTTGAAAAAGGTGCCGGTGTTCACGCACCCCCGGCGCCTCACAAGCGAGGTTTGAACTGATGAAGGAGATGCTCTCATCGGCAGCTAAGAGGTTATTCCTGTCCACGCTCGAAGGGCTCGACAGCGGCTCGCTCGAACTGGTCCTCCCGGACCGGACGCAGAGGTTTGGAGACGCCTCGGCCGAGCTTCGCGCGCGTCTAGTCGTAGACCGCGAGCGGTTCTTTACCCGCGCCCTGACGGGTGGCGACACGGGCATCGGAGAAGCATACGTGGATGGGGATTGGTCCTCGCCCGACCTGGTCTCGCTCATGCGGCTGGCTGTACGCAACCTGGCAAAACTGGAGGAGAAGAACGCCTTCTTCTCCTCGCTCAGCCGCTTCGCAGATCGCGTCCGCCAGCGCCTGAGGAAGAATACCGTTGAGGGCAGCCGCCGCAACATTCAAGCTCACTATGACCTCAGCAACGAGTTCTTCCGGCTCTTTCTGGATCAGAACCTGGTCTACTCGTGCGCCTGGTACGAGAGGCCTGAGGATTCCCTCGAAACCGCCCAGATTCAGAAGCTGGATCGCATCTGCCGGAAACTGGACCTGCAGCCGCGAGATCGGGTGCTGGAGATCGGAACGGGGTGGGGCGCGTTCGCGCTGCACGTCGCCCGCAACTATGGCTGCCAGGTCACGACGACCACGATCAGCCAGCAGCAATACAAGTATGCGCGAGAGCGGTTCGATGCCGCGGACCCCCACCCTCGCATCGAACTCCTGCTCGAGGATTACCGTCAGCTGAGCGGGAGGTTCGACAAGATCGTGGGCATCGAGATGTTCGAGGCTGTCGGTTTCGAGCACTACGACGAGTTCTTCCGCACCTGCGACCGGCTGCTCGAGCCGGACGGCTCCATGCTGCTCCAGACGATCACCATGAACGAACAGAAGTTCCCTCGATACCGGAAACAGAGTGACTGGATCCAGAAGTACATCTTCCCAGGCGCCCAACTGGCTTCGCTGCGGGGAATCCTGGACTCGCTGGCCCGCGCGACCCGGCTGTCGCCGTTCCACGCGGAGGACATGGGAGTTCATTACGCGCGGACGCTCGCAGCCTGGCGCGAGCGCTTCCACGACTCCATCGGCGAGGTCAAAGCCCTGGGCTTTGACGACCGGTTCGTACGAATGTGGGACTACTACCTGGCATTCTGCGAGGGCGCTTTTCGCGAGCGCCACATCAGCGATTTTCAGTTGCTTCTGACGAAGAACTACAATCCGCGGCCCCTTTTCCAGCAGCCGTGGCGGCTCACGCAGGAGCCCAACAGGCAGGAGGTGCTGGTTTGACGCGCTTCCACACCTTGCGCCGTGAGCAATGGGTTCCACGGCCCATCGAAGAGGTGTTCAACTTCTTCTCCGACGCCGCGAATCTCAGAACGCTCACGCCACCCTGGCTTGGGTTTCGCATTCTCACGACCAGCCCGATCCGGATTCGAGCCGGAACAAGAATCCGGTACCAACTTGCGTGGCACGGCATCCCGGTGAGTTGGAAGACGGAGATCCGACGCTGGGAGCCGCCCTTTCGGTTCATCGACGTGCAGTCGGCACGTCCATACCGGCTTTGGCACCACACCCATCGCTTCCAGGCACGCGCCGGCGGGACGCGAATGACAGACGTGGTCCGATACCGGCTTCCGCTTGGGATCATCGGCAGGGCGGTGCACTCCCTCAAAGTGCGGCGTGACGTGGAACGGATCTTCGAGTATCGGTTCCAGCGCATAACCGAACTGTTCACCGGCCCCGGTCCGGCCGGGGCAAACGGACGGCCATGAGCGGAGCACCGTCCCTCGTTTGGTTTCGGCAGGATCTGCGTTTGTCGGACAACCCGGCTGTGGCAGCTGCGGTGGAGCGGTGCGCTCCGGTAATCCCGGTGTTTATCTGGGCCCCGGAAGAAGAGGGCGCCTGGCCGCCCGGGGCGGCTTCCCGATGGTGGCTGGATCGCTCGCTGGCAAAGCTCGGTGCGGAACTCGAAAATCGCGGTTCGCGTTTGATCGTCCGCCGTGGACCGACGACGGAGGCGCTTAGCCGTCTCGCGGCCGAGTGCGCCGTCTCCGCCGTGTTCTGGAACCGCCGCTATGAGCCCGCAGCCGTCGCGCGTGACAGCCAGGTGGCGTCGACGTTGCGTGGTCGCGGGCTTCTTGCCGAGAGTTTCAACGGCAGCCTCATGTCGGAACCAGGGACGACTCTAAATCAGAACGGAAAGCCGTTCCAGGTCTTCACGGCGTTCTGGCGAGCCTGTCTGCCCAAGCTCACAGCGCCGGTCTCGAAAGACGCGCCGAAACGCCTGCTCTCCCCAGAGACTTGGCCACATTCGTTGGACCTTTCGGAGCTCGGATTGGAGCCGGCGGTGGATTGGGCGAGCGGATTCCGTGAGGTCTGGCAGCCTGGCGAATCCGGGGCTGCGCACCAACTGAAGCGCTTCCTCGCGGAAGCGCTTGCGGGGTATCCAGTGAATCGGGAGAGGCCCGGTGTCGCGGGCACATCGCGGCTTTCTCCACATCTACACTTCGGCGAGATCGCTCCCATACAGGTCTGGCGCGCAGTGCTGGAGACGATGAACGAGAACGCCGCGGCCTGCCAAGCCTACCTCAGGCAGATTGGCTGGCGCGAGTTTGCGTACTACTTGCTGCATCACCATCCGGAATCGCCGCAGGAGGCTCTCCGACACGAATTCGCCGCCTTCCCCTGGCGGATGGATCCGAAACGGTTCCAGTTGTGGAATCGAGGCAGGACCGGTTACCCGCTCGTGGATGCGGGCATGCGGGAGTTGTGGCACACGGGCTGGATGCACAATCGGGTGAGGATGGTGGCCGCATCGTTCCTAGTCAAGCACCTGCTGATCGGTTGGCAGGATGGCGCGGCCTGGTTCTGGGACACTCTGGTGGATGCGGATTTGGCCAACAACACGCTGGGTTGGCAATGGGTCGCGGGCTGTGGCGCGGATGCGGCCCCTTACTTCCGCATCTTCAACCCCTCACTTCAGGCTGAGAAGTTCGATTCCGATGGCGAGTACCGTCGCCGTTGGGTTCCAGGGTCGCAGAGGTCGCCCGCGCCACATCCGATTGTCGACCACAACGAGGCCCACGACCGCGCGCTCGAGGCGCTCAGGAGTATCAGAAGAAGATGACGCCACTCATTCTGGTCACCGGCGCAACCGGGTACGTTGGAGGGCAGTTGTTGAAGGCCCTGATGACGGCCGGCCATCGGGTTCGCTGTCTGGCGCGGCGGCCGGAGCTGCTGCGAATCCCAAAGACGGCCGGCGCAGAAATCGTGGCCGGTGACGTTTTGGACGGTGCTTCGGTTCGCGCGGCCATGGCGGGGGTGCACACCGCATACTACTTGGTTCACTCGATGGGCTCGGCTGGGTCCTTCGAGGAAGAGGACCGGCGGGCTGCCCGAAACTTTGCCGACGCCGCCCGCGATCTCGGGGTGAGCCGCGTCATCTATCTGGGTGGGCTGGGCGAGAGTTCCTCAACGCTGTCCCCGCACTTGCGCAGTCGCCATGAAGTCGGCGAGATATTGCGATCATCGGGCCTTCCAGTCATCGAATTCCGTGCGTCGGTTGTGATCGGATCGGGCAGTCTGTCGTTTGAAATGGTCCGAGCTCTGGTAGAACGCTTGCCGGTGATGATTGCGCCGCGCTGGGTCGCTATTCCCGCGCAGCCGATCGCCATCGGCGACCTGCTGAAGTATCTTCTTGCCGCTTTGGACCTGCCGCCTGACGCCAGCAGGGTGTTCGAGATTGGAGGCTCCGATCGGGTCTCCTACGGCGGCCTGATGCGGGAGTACGCACGCCAGAGGGGGTTGAAACGGCTCATCTTGTCGGTGCCCGTGCTCACGCCGCGGCTTTCCAGCCTCTGGCTGGGCCTTGTTACTCCGCTCTATGTTCGGGTGGGCCGAAAGCTGATCGAGAGCATTCGTCACCGGACCGTGGTGGAAGACAGATCGGCGCTGACCGAGTTTTCGATCCAGCCATGCGGGTTCCGGGAGGCGATCGCCATGGCGCTGAACTCCGAACGGCGGGACCTGCTGACTGACTCCAGGTCGATCCATGTAGGCGTCCCCCCGGAGGCGGCATTCGAGCCCATCCGAAGAATCGGCGGCCGCACTGGCTGGTACTACGCGAACTGGCTGTGGCGTTTGCGCGGAGCGCTGGACCTGGTGGCGGGCGGCGTGGGCTTGAGGCGCGGCCGGCGGGATCCCGAGGACCTCCGGGTCGGTGATGCGGTGGATTGCTGGCGCGTGGAAGCTT
>Ga0187880_1000602_pt1 | contig 29705 bp, 24 predicted proteins | sample June2016WEW_19_4_FD_132998 | JGI IMG/M metagenome (GOLD analysis project Ga0187880, IMG submission 132998) | Peatland microbial communities from SPRUCE experiment site at the Marcell Experimental Forest, Minnesota, USA - June2016WEW_19_40 | ecosystem: Environmental > Terrestrial > Soil >... | reverse complement strand
TCATGCCACGGGTCGAGCCTGACAAAAGGTTTCTGACTTCGGCGTCGCCGGTCACTCCTCCGCCCAGCAAACGTCCGGCTATTCGAGTGAGCGCCAGATTATCGCGCGCCAGCGAAAAATCCGCGTTTACACCCGCATCGCGCACGTCGACTCCGTTGTCCAGATAGGTGACGCCGCGCGCCGCGGCATACCCTCGGGTGGCGACGCCCGCGGCGGTCGAATAGGTGCCCGACCCGTCGAGCGTTACCCTGCCACCGCGAAGCTCGTACACGCGGGTGACCGATCCCAACTGCCCCACGTCCAGCGCACCGGTGTACTTGAAATCTAGTTTGGCGTTTTCGAAGTTGGTGAGCTCTCCTGTCGCCTGCAGGGAGGAATTCTCGGACATCAGACTCAGCGACTTGATTTGCAGCCGGTTGGACCAAAGGCTGAATGCCACTTCGCCCCGCGCCGCAACATCGCGGAGGTCCTGGTACTTTACGTCCATCTTGCCTGCTTGCACGGCCGCGTCGTAGCGGTGATCGCCGCGATCGTAGGTCATGGCTGCAGTGACATCATCGGCGGCGAAATCAAGTGGCAACGAACGGTCATTCACCAGCAACAAGCCGTTGTGCAGATCGAGGCGGGCGATCGCCAGATCGAACAGCTGCTGCGCCGGCGTCGCATTGCGGCGCAGTTTCGGTTCCGGAGCGTTAGTCGTCCCATTGGGATTCACAATCAAGTGGACGACGGGGCGGTGCAGGGTCAATTCCTTGAGGCTGATCCGCTTCTCCACGAAGGAGATGATGTGCAACCGAACGTGGATGCGGTCAGCGTGCGCGTACGGCTGCTGATCAGGAGCTTCCAAGCCATGAATGGTCAGATCGTCGGCGTCGAACTCGAGCTGGGAGAGGTTCCAGCGAAAAGCACGCAACTCGACGCGGCCACCCGTGGCCTCTTCCAAGGTGGCAATCGTTTTGCGCCGCACCAAATCCGCGAACCGCGGGCTGCGCACATACCACACCAGGACAATAGCGACCGCCAACACCACCACGCCGATTGCGGCCTCAATCCACAAGCGAGTGTGCGAACGGCGAAGCTGGGTTTCTGCGGTCATTCTCAGTTGGCGCCCGAGGCCCGGTTGGGCTCGACCGGAACAGTTTCGGCGGGGATCGGTATGGCGCTGTGTATCTCCGCCTGCTGACGCAAGTTATGCAGCCACACGTCCAGCATCTCATCCATGCCCTGCTGGACAAGCAGCTCGCGAATCCTGGGTTCCACTTCGTCCAGAGCAACTACTTTGCCGCCATTTTTTTGCAAATCGGGCAGCAGCTGACTCTTGTAGTACGCCTCGATTTCCTCGGGCTGAACGTGCACGTTGGGGCGCAGACGCACATCCACGAAGTTCATCACCCGCACCTGCGTCCGCAAATGGTCCTTCAATGCATCCGGGGTGAGACCGTAGTTGGCGAGCAACTTCTGCCAGCTGCGATCGTCGTCGCCGTTCGCAACCTGCGCGCGGAGTTTGGCGACATCCTTGTCTATGTCCTCTTGCGACGGTTGCAGGAAGGTCTCGTTGCCCATCTGCGCCTGCAATAACTGGCGGTCAATGAGGCGCTGCAACGCCTTCAGCCGATCTGCCTGGGTCACCTGGGCGATGGGCTTCTGTTGCATGAATGCCTCGAAACAGATCGCCTCTTCCCAATCGCTCTGGAACAAAGGTTGGCGGTTCACAGTGGCAACGATTCCATCGATGACTTCGCCCGCCCAGGCGAAAGGCGCAACTGTGGGCAGCAAGAACAATAAGCCAATCGCTAAATGGAACATTCGTTTCATCAAAATGTCTGTCCAATACTGAAATAGAAATTGATATGACGCAGGGTTTCCACCGTGTCCTGACCCTGGACCGGGTACCGCGTCGGATTGAGGTTATAGCCAATGTCGAAGCGCACCGGCCCGACCGGCGTCTTATAGCGTAATCCCATACCAACAGCTTGGGGATCATAGCTAAAATTGCATGTTGCTTTGCTGGTCTTCGAGGAGCAATTGGCGATCGAGGGCTGCTGGATTTGCAGCATCCCACTGATGATATGGTTTGCGGTGTCGAACACGTTACCCATATCGTGGAAGAAAACAAATCCCAGATTGTCGCCGACGTAGGGCAAGGCCACGGGAGGAGTGCGAATTTCCAGGTTGTTGACGAACAGTCCCTGGCCGCCTATGGGATAGCCGGTAACCAAGTCGCGAGGCCCAGCCTGGTTGATGGAGAAGCCGCGCAGCGAATTGCTGCCGCCCGCGAAGAACAACTCGGGCAAGGGGACGGAAGTGGCCTCCGTCGGCAGCTTCCCCGAGGGTGGCAAACTGAGGAAGTTGTTGACGCCATAGGCATGCAAGATCCCAATTTGCGTGTTCCGCGCGAAGACCCAGCGCTTCTTAATCCTGTAGTAGGTGGAATTCTGGACCAGCACCTTGCCAAAGTTCGCCTCCGAACCCAGCGCGCTGGTCGCCAGACCTAAATCCACGATGTTATAGCTTCCCTTGTGCGAATCAATGGGATTGTCGCGCGTGTCGCGCACATACGTGAAACTCGGAATGGCCAGCCGCACCGGCTTCGAATACAACGGGATCAGAGTGGGATCGATGACCAGGCTATTGGGATCGATCGACACGCGCTGATAACTCAGCCGGTAGAGCAGGGTCGTCGCCCGGCTATATTTCTCTTCGGCCTGGATGGTCCCATCGAGCCGCTGCGAGGTGAAGGTATTCACGTCGGCCGTATTGTCGTAGAAGACGGTAGCGTTGAGGCGCCACTTCTCGCGGTGAAACAGGCGGGGGGCGTCATAGCCGACCAAACCGCGGCGGGTCAGCAAACCGACGCGCGCCCGCATGGTGAGGGTCTGGTCCCGTCCGAACATATTGAGGCGAGTGACTTCCAGTACTCCGTTGGGACTGACGCCGGTTTTGCCTTGCGGGTTGTTGGTGGTGGGAATATTGCCCGTGGCAAACTCGACGCCGCCGCCGTAGCGGAAGGTCCAACGCCTGGCCTCCTGCAGGTTAAAAAGCACATCTTTGGAAGGCGTCTGGCCATCCGGATTTTGCACCGCCATGTCCACCTGGTTGAAGAGGCCCAGGTCGTAGAGTCGCCGCTGTGAATCCACCATGCGGGCCTGGCTCAACGGATCGCCGTCGCCAATCCGCATCTGGCGATTCACAATGTAAGGACGGGTGTACTCTCGCCCGCTCACCAATACCCGATCGACGAAGACCTGCTCCCCCTCGGTGATCGTGTACGTCACCTGCATGCGCTGCGGCTCGCCCGGCACAGGCGATGCGGTCGCTTCAAACTGCACATTGGGAAACCCGTGATTGTAATAAAAGTAGGTCACGGCGTCGCGATCGCTGGCAACGTTGAGTTCGCTGTAGGGCTGGCCCTCCACTTCGCTCATTAACGGGGCCAAGCGGTCGCGCGTGAAGCTGTGATTGCCCGTCACCTGCAGTGAATTCACCAGCGTCTGCCGGCCTTCCTCAATCTTGATCACCACCGCCATCTGGCCCTCCCGGCCCTGGTAGTCGTCCTGCAGGTCGGCGGTGACCTTGACATCCAGAAACCCATTTGCCTGGTAGAGGTTCTTGATGACGGTCACGTCGTCGGCCAGAAGTCGCTGGCTGAAACGGCCATTCGGCAAAATGATGCTCGACGCCTGTAGTGCGATGCGCTCGCGGATGGTGTCGCCATCAAAATACTTGTTGCCCTCCAGCCGCACCGCGGCCAGCTTGTGCCGCACTCCGGGATCAATCTTGTAAACGATGTTGAGGTGGTTTTTCTCTGGTGAGGGCTGCCGTTCCACTTCCAGCGTGGCGTCAAAATAACCTTGCGTCTGCAGGTAGTCACGCAGGTTGCGGCGTCCTTCGTTCAGCAGGTCGTCATCAACCGAGTTCTCCTGGTAAACCGGAACCAGCTTCCTTAGTTCCCGGTTGCTGATCTTGGCGCCTTCGGCGGTAATCGCCACCGTCGGTCCCTCGTCTGCCTTGAAGACATAGTCGAGACGGTTGGTATCGGGATGGTAGCGATGGTCGATGAGCGAGACTTGGGCCTCCAAATGATTGTTCCTCTGATACTTCTGGCGTAGCCGCTCCAGGGCGCGGGTGACGTGCTCCTGCTTCACTTTGTCGCCCGCCTTCAGCTTGGTAAGGCTGCGGACCTTGTCGGGCGGAATGCCGGTGTCACCTTCGATCGTGACCTCTCCCACGCGCGCCAGTTCCCCCGGGACTACATGAAAATCAATGTCCATTTGCCGGGTGTCATCGTGGGGAATGAGGTCATAGGTAATCGTGGCTTTGTAGTAGCCGTTGTCGGCCATCACCTTCAACATGCGTTCGACGGAGCGGTCCACGTTCGCCTGCGAGAACGTATCTCCCAGATCGAGCTTGCTGGACTCCACCAGCTGGTGGGGCTTGGGATTCGTCTTGGTAGGCGTTCCGTCCACGTTGACGTCGCCGTTGAAGTAGTTCTCCGTGGCTACGAAGACCAGCGACAACTCGTTCTTTTGACTGGTCTCGGCCTCAGCCTGCAGCGTGGCGAAGCGTCCGGTGGCGTAGAGTACCCGCAGACTGGCGCGGATTTTGTCGCGGTCCAGCGGCTCACCGCTTTTCTGCACCAGCAATTGCCGCAGCATCTCCGGGTTTGTGCCCTTAATACCGCGAAACTCGATGGCCTGAACTTTCGCGCCCTCGTACTTACTCAGTTCGCCAAGCGCCGTGGGAAGATCGGCCTGGGAAGCCGCCGGGCCGGGGTTTTGACCGGTGGTCAAAGGCCCGTTTTGCGGCCGCGCCTGGGAACCAGCCGAGTCAGGATTCTGGCCCGTGGACAAAGGCCCGGTTTGCGGCCGCGCCAAGGGCACGCTCAGCACCAGCCAGGCGCAGACCAACGCAATTTTATGGAATGATGGCGTGATCGGCTCCGTCAAACTCTGACCTTCAGCACTTCCGCCTGCCCGGAGGGCCTCGTCCGACAGGGACCAGTCCGGTGTGCCATGCCGGCGAACATGAACCCGGTCCTCACGGCGAAGTTAATCTCGAATCCCTATAATAAACAAGGAAGCCTTCCCCGGAGCAGGTACCGTCGTTGGAATTCGCCGAACGCTATTCCCGCCAGATCCTCTTTCCACCCATTGGGCCCCAGGGACAGAAGAAGCTTGCGGCGGCGCGGATCGCCATTGTGGGATGTGGAGCTACCGGTTCAGCCATGGCTTCCCTGCTCTGCCGCGCCGGCGTAGGCGCCCTGCGCATCATCGATCGCGATTACGTGGAGCCCAGCAATCTGCAACGGCAGGTGCTGTTCGACGAGGCCGATGCTGCCGAGTCGCTGCCCAAGGCCATCGCCGCGGCCCGCAAAATCAAGGCTTTCAACTCGGAGATTGCGGTCGAGCCGCGAGCCGCGGACCTCACACCCATCAATGTGGAAGCCTTGCTCAGCGAGGTTGACCTCATCCTCGACGGCACCGACAATTTCGAAACCCGCTACCTGATCAACGACTTTGCCATCTGGAAAAAATTGCCATGGATCTACGCCGCCGCGGTGGGCAGCTACGCGGTCACCATGACCATCCTTCCCGCCGAAACGGCTTGCCTGGCCTGTGTCTTTCCTGATTCCCCCCGTGGCATGGTCGAGACTTGCGACACCGCGGGTATTCTGAACTCAGCCGTGAACTTTGTCGCCTCGATTGCCTCGACCGAAGCCATCAAACTGCTGGTCGGCGCCCGTGACAAGGTCCGGCGCACGCTTCTGTCTTACGACGTGTGGACCAACGACTTCACGGAGATCAAGACGGCCAAGCCTCGGCCGGGTTGCCGGGCGTGCGACCAGCACGATTTTGTCCATCTCGCCGGCGAAGGACGGCCGCACATCACGCTGTGCGGGCGCAATTCCGTCCAGATACATGAGCGGCAGCGGCCCGTTGATTTCGACGAACTCACCCGCCGCCTCACCCCTCACGGCACCGTGCGGCACAGCGAGTTCATTCTCAAGTTCTGGCGCGATCCCTACGAGCTAACGCTCTTTCCCGACGGCCGGGCCATCATCAAAGGCACCACCGACACGGCCATCGCTCGCAGTTTGTACGCGCGCTATATCGGGTCGTGAGGCAGCATTCAGCAGTCAGCACTCAGCCTTCAGCCATTTCTCGCGAGTGAGAACCTCTAAGGCGGTAAACCCCCACGAATTGACCTAGGAACTTTCGGTAGTGTCCTAATTTGAAATCCTCAAGCATGGCCGTTGGCCCTCAGCGTGCCCCGAATCCATTCAGACACCGACTGCTTGGCAGCCTTGGCCGACGATTCGATTGCGCGTAGTTCGTCTGGCGTCACTCGGATGCGCAAGGTTGCGACCTTGGCGTCTCCCTTAGGGAGGGGGGGGCGTCCCGCTTTCTTGACTTTACTCTGCCGTTTCAAGGCTTCTGAACTCCTGTACGATTGCGGCTTTTACTGCATCCTGAGCCGATTTGATTGGATGGAGATGTAATACCGTGACGTGATGGCGCGGATTGCTAGGATCGCCTGTATCGTGCGCCCACGCATATACCCTGTGCGCCGTCGGATGATCTTTCAAGCTGAAGACCTCTACGATGCCTTCCCAAACCGTTTTACCTTGGAATGTCTCTTTCACTGGCACGCTTTCAATGTGGGACGCCTCAGCGCCATGCAAGCGCCGGATGACATCCCTTAGTTCCGCAATATAGTCGGCCTTTATCACGATTGTTCTCTTTAACTCTCCGCCTTCGGCAGCCTAAGCAGGGATTTCCCTCCGCATCGGCTTGTCCTCAAATTGCTGCGCTTCAAATTCCAGCAGAACGGTGAACGGTGAGCCGTTCGCCTGAAGTGTTCTGCATTCCTTTAGAGCGGAGCAGAAGCGTTGATACGCGGACAACTTCGGCCCGCTTGTGCCTTCCATATAGTCAGGCAACCATTGGTGACCACATGGGCAAGCGTGCGGGGTTTTAGCCTCTTCCACTGGTACTGAAACGCGAGTGAGGCATTTGCGGCATTCAAATATCAGGGCTTTGATGTCGCCCAGTCCAACCACGATTTTGTGTTCGACGGTCATAGTTAGCTACCAAGTTCTGACGTTGATAACGTTTACTGTGAATCTGTGAAACCCTGGAGCCTCCTGTAGGCACTCGAAGGGATACTCGGAATGCGCCGGAATGTTGCTCACGCTTGCGGGCCAGAGGTCTGGCGAAGCTAGAATGTTATCGGCCTTGTCACAGACCGTGACCTTGATTTGCACTCCCGTGGGCTGATCGCAGTTGTTTGTTAGGCGACCAGTGATACGGAAGTACCCATAGCCTTTTGACTGCGCCCTCAGCTTATCGACCACGATCTTGGACACCGTGCAGGCCGCGCTATCCTCTAAGCCAGCGGACTGACTCGAAGTATGGTCAGTGATGCGACTGGAAATCCAGAAGCCAAGCACGACTGCGGCGACGATGATAATCACTAGCCTGCGAGTTATCATTTTCCTGCCTCCCGTTCAGTTGCTTGGCTGTCCGTACATCAGCCTTGTTCTGTTCTCCTGTCCCTATGTGGTTGCATCCACCAAGTCGCCAACGCTCCAGAAGTCCCGCTCAACGCCAGCGGCCATTGCAGGAGTGCAGCGGAGAGTGTTATGCCGCTTTACGAAGTTGTAGTAGGCAAAGTGCAGCGCAACCGCTGCCTCGAAGTTCTCACGCTTCTTGCTGAATGCCAGCGTTAGCCGAGTCAAGCGCCGCATGTGAAGGCGCGTTGTAGCATTCAGTCGCTCAACGTAGCTGGTAGAAATGAGCCGCTCGTCCGGGTTCCCGGTAATGACTTTCTTCTCGCAGGAAACGAACTCAGGGGCGCTATAGCGGCGATTGTCGCTTACCTCTTCGTGGCCGTATGTTTTCACGATCTGCGCATAATCTACTTCCGAACCAAAGGCACCTTCGATGGCTTCCACGTATGCTCTCAGGCCATCCGTAGAGATTTGCACACGTGTTCTCATCCGGCTTGCCACGTCCTGCACGAACGCCTTTGCGGTCGCAATCCCACGGTCGCCAACTTTGAATGCGGGGACTAACTTTGTCTCCGCATCAATCGCACAGAACGTCCACACGCTGCCAACCGCATCATCTCCGGGGCGCAGGCTCCTGTCCTTCTTACCCACGAAACCCCAGATTTCGTCCATTTCCAAGCGGTTACAGGGAAGATCACGCATCTTACCATCTAGCAGTCTTGCGCATCCCTGCCCAACGCGGACGCCAAGATGCATGATTGTGTCGCGATGCACTCCGGTCATGCGCTCAATTCCCCGAATGCTAGAGCCTTCCGTCAGCGCTCCGATGACCGCGATTTGCTTGTCGGTATTTAGGACGTTTGCCATACTTGCCTCACTAGAATTACTGTACCCCAACAATTGCAGGATGTCAAGATATTTTTGGGGTACAATTACAGAATTATGAGACGAGCAGTAATATTTACCGTCTGCGTCTTTGCAATCGGTATGCCCGGTCAGCCAAACAAAGCTCCCGCCGCCGCTCAGAATCAGACACAGACACAAACCCCATCGACGACTCTCAATCTTGAAAATTGCAATGTAACCAGCACACAGCCCGACACAGCCAACAATAGCGCGCCAGATTGGAACACAGCCATCAAACGGGCCGTAAAAACCCCTGACGGGTGGCTCGTTATCGTCGCATTCCTGACTGGCTGCGCTATCTGGTATCAGGCCAGAGAGATGGCCCGCGCCACGGAAGAAATGAAGAAAAGCACTACTGCCGCCGAGAAAAGTGCCGCAACAATGGAGAAAAGCGTCAACCTGCAAAAGATTGCGATGCAACAATGGATTCGCGTCGATGATTGGCGGGTAGAGGGAACGGATGTCTATAAAAAACACATTCCATCGACTCTTACGATAGCGGTTGATATTGATAATCCGACCGATTTTCTCCTGACTATTGAGGATGTCTCTGCCAATGTTGCTGGTATTCCGTGGAAATCCACCATCCGCAATGTCCTCGCCCCGAATGATCCCGCCGTGAAAATAGAGTTCCCGGTGAAGATGCTGCCGCAATGGGGGGACGATTACCGACAAAATCGACTGGAGGTGACGGTTATTGGATCTATCGGATATTTGGACTGTTTTGGAAAGCGGCAGGAGCAGCCCATGGGTGAAGCCTTCGTACTCGGAATGCAATATTGGAACCACGGTTCCATAGGCTTGAAAGAGGATGACCGAACAACACAGGGCGAAGAAAAGGCAAATTAGGACACTACCGAACTTTCGGCTAACTTGACGGAGTGTGGGGGCTGAATGCTGACTGCTGAGTGCTAACAGCTAATCGCTAGTTGCCAGTTGCTTCTTCTGATATCTTTTCCATTCACCTTACCCGAGGCCGCTTGAATGTCTGTATCGCAAACCCTGGTCGATACCCGCCCGCAGCCGAGCAAGTCGTATCGCTGGTTAGTGCTGATCTTCGTCAGCCTGGCCATGTTCGGCAATTACTACATTTACGACAGCATCAACCCGCTGGAGCGGATATTCCTCCAGCAGTTGAATTATTCCGCTTCCATGTTCGGCTGGCTGAATGCCAGCTACAGCGTGGCGGCGGTGGCGACGCTGTTGATCGGCGGCATCCTGATCGATCGCTTCGGGATCAAGCAATCTTTAATGCTCTTTTCAGTTCTCATTGTTTTGGGAGCTCTGCTGACGTCCCTCAGCGGCAATTTTTATCTGATGGTCGCTGGCCGTGCGGTCGTTGGGCTGGGCGCTGAATCGCAGATCGTAGCGGTTACGACTGCCCTGGCAAGGTGGTTCAAGGGTAAGGAACTGAGCTTCGCCTTCGGCATCAATCTGACCATCGCCAGAATCGCCTCTATCGCAGCCGACAATTCGCCAACGTGGGCCAAGTTCGCCTTCTTTCCCAACGGAGTCAATTCCCAGCCCAGTTGGCATCGTCCCCTGGTGCTGGCCGTGGTTGTCGGCTCGACGGCCGTGATCGGCGCCCTGGTGTACTGGGCTCAGGAAACTTACGCCGAGACGCGCTACCACCTTGGCAAGTCGAGCGAGCCGGACAAACTGAGTTTCCGCGAAGGATTGAAATTCAATCCTTCGTACTGGTATGTGGTCGCACTGTGTTTCACGTTTTACTCCGGAATCTTTCCGTTCCGTACATTTGCCATCGATCTGTTCACCAGCAAATACCTATCGCAAATGGGTGCGGTCGCGAGTTCGACCGCTGCCTTCGCTGTGGCCCAGCAAAAGGCTGGCTGGTTGAACAGTCTGCTTCCCTTCTCTGCCATGATCGCCACACCGCTCTTCGGCCTGCTGGCCGACCGCATCGGTAAGCGCGCCGGCCTCATGGTCATCGGATCGTTCCTGATGATGCCGGTGTACCTGATGATCGCTTACAGCAGCATTTCCCTGCTGGTGCCGGTGTCGCTGATGGGGATTGCCTTCTCGCTGATTCCGGCGGTAATGTGGCCCTCCGTCGCCTACATCGTGGATGAGCGGCGGCTGGGCACAGCCTACGCGCTGATGAGCTTGCTGCAGCAGATCGGTTTCTTTATCTTCAACCTCGCGATCGGGAAGGCCAACGACATCAGCCATGCCGGACCCACCAATTTCGGCGGCTACGCATTAGGAATGTGGATCTTCTCGATTCTGGGCTTCTTGGCGTTGCTCTTTGCCCTCTTGCTGCGTCAGCGTGAGACCGGCCCCAACGCCCACGGACTGGAGACCATCACCACGCATTCGCACGCCTGATAGGCGCCGTGGGCCGGGTGAACTCCAGTGCTAGAGCAGTTCCAGAGTTCCTGTAGCGGTGTTGGGTGGAGCTCGCCTTTCAAGCGTTCATACGAAAGCTGCAAAAAGGCAAGACTATAGCCGCTGAGGTAAGGGTTCTGGTCACCCCAGCGGCTAAAGCCGAATTCAGACGCCACTCTCAAATGCACCGCTGAAGCGGTGCTCCACCCGGTTTACTTCGAAGCGCCTGATGTCAGGCCGTGATACTTCAGCATGGGTTCGATGCTGGGCTGGGCCCCGCGCCACGTGACATACATTTTCTCCAGGTCCTCGGTGTTGCCCCGTGATAACACCATCTTGCGGAAACGGTCGCCATTGGCGCGAGTCAGGCCGCCGTGGTCTTCGAACCATTGGAAAGCATCGTCATCCAGCATCTGGGTCCACAGATAGGCATAGTAACCGGCGGCATATCCGCTGCTCCAGATGTGAGCGAAGTAGCTGGAACGGTAACGCGGTGGCGTGTAGCTGATCGCCAGGTGGGTTTGTTGCAAGGCCTCGGTTTCGAATGCGTCCGGCTTCTCGATGGGCGCACTTGCCGGAAGCGCGTGCCACATCATGTCCAGTTCGGCCGCTGCCAGTAATTCCGTTGTGTCGTAGCCCTTGTTGAAGGTGTCCGACTTCTTGATCTTCGCCAACAATTCGGCCGGCATGGGCGCGCCGGTCTTGTAGTGCTTTGCGTAATGCTGGAAAACCGCCGGGTAGGTGGCCCAATGCTCATTGAACTGCGAGGGGAACTCGACGAAGTCGCGCGCCGTTGAGGTGCCGGAAAGACTGGGGAATTGGGTGTTAGCGAACATGCCGTGCAACCCGTGACCAAATTCGTGGAACATCGTCCGCACATCATCCGAGGTAATAAGAGCCGGCTCGCCGGGAGCGGGCGGGGAGAAATTGGCGACGTTGCTGACAACCGGGCGCGTGCCCAGCAATTTGGACTGGTCCACCAGGTTGTTCATCCACGCGCCACCTTGCTTGTTGTCGCGCTTGAAGTAGTCGCAGTAAAACAGCGCCATGGAACTGCCGTCGGCGTCAAAAACTTCGAACACGCGCACGCCCGGGGTATAGACCGGAAGATCTTTGCGCTCCTTGAAGGTCAGTCCATAGAGTTGGTTGGCCGCGTAGAAAACACCGTTCTCGAGCACATTGTTGAGCTCGAAATAGGGCTTCACTTGCTCCTCGTCGAGATCGTACTTGGCTTTGCGTACTTGCTCGGCGTAGAAGTCCCAGTCCCACGGCTGGACTTTAAATCCGCCCTTCTGTTCGTCAATCACGGCCTGGATGTCTTGGGCTTCATTGGCCGCCTTGGCTGTTGCCGCCGGCACCAGCGCGTTCATGAACTTCAGCGCCGCTTCCGGAGTTTTGGCCATCTGGTCTTGCAGGTTCCAGGCAGCGAAGTTGGGGAACCCGAGCAGCTGGGCCTTCCGGGCACGCAGCTGTGCGATGCGGGCGATGATGTCACGCGTATCGTTGGCATCGCCGCGTTCGGCGCGGCCCCAGGAGTTCGAGAAGAGCGCCTCACGGGTGGCGCGATTCGTCAAAGCGACCAGATTGGGCTGCTGGGTAGTGTTCTGCAAGGACAGAACGAAGCCCTCCACCTTACGATTCTTCGCCGCCTCGGCCGCAGCACCGATCTGCGCATCGCTCAGACCCGCCAGCGCCGCTTTGTCCGTAGTCACGTATGCGGCGGCTTTCGTGGCAGCCAACAGCTTGGTCGTGAAGTCGTCGGAAAGGGTCGCTAATTCTGCATTCAGCTTCTTGAGTTCGGTCTTGTCGGCATCGCTCAGCTTTGCCCCGGCGTGCACGAACTGATCGTAGGAATACTCAACCAGGCGCAGCGATTCCGGATCGAGCTTGAGCGTCTGACGCTCTTGGTAGATCGTCGCCACCCGCTGAAACAGCTTGGGGTCGAGAAAGATTGCGTCCTGGTGAGCTGCGAGTTTGGGCGCCTCGGTTGCCCTCACCTTCTGCAGCTCTGGATTGGTATTCGCGGCCGTCACAGCGAAGAACGGATCCAAAACCCGCTGTAACAACTGGCCGCTCTTTTCCAATGCGCCGAAGGTGTTCTCGAAGGTCGGCGGCGCGGGATTGTCCGCGATCGCCTGCACCTCCTTGCGTTGTTCGGCCATGCCCGCCTCCATCGCCGGTTGATAATCTCCGTCCTTGATCTTGTCGAAAGGAGGCGCCTGAAACGGCAGGGTGCTGGGCGCGAAGAAAGGGTTGGCAGGACCAAACTCTTGACTGGAGGCCTGCGCCGGAAAAGTGCATAAGCCAATGACGACAACAGCGGCAAGAATTAAAGTATTCATGGTTAATAGTGTAATCGCTGCCAGCCCAAATGTAGTTCCCGTTTGTATCAGACGCCCCAGCCCGGCCATCGTGGGAGCGACGACCGACCGTTATGCCGAGGCCAGCGCGTCGCGGGTGGCTTTCAGCGTGTGGATCAGCGATTCCTTGGGTACCTTGCGGATAATCGGCTCGATCACCCATCCCAGGCCAATGGGGATGTCGCGCGTCAGCGAAATCGCGCGGCACTCGATGTACACGCCGTCGTCCCGCTCCTGAAAACGCCAATAGGAATATAGACGCCACAAGAATCCGTAACCGGTGTCGGGCGGCAGCACCTTCTCTTTTTCCGTACCGGCATCGTCGACTTCGGCGATTCGCGTGGTATGGGAGCGGCAGCACCAGCGAGCGTCGTCTACGGATGAGTAATGCACGTCGTGGTCGGTGTCGAGGACGACGGTAATGATCTTCTTTTTCAGCAACCGCAGGAAGATCCGGAAATCGTCGCCGTTATGCGAGATCAGCTTCGAGTCCATCACCTCGGGCTTGTAAACATTTTTGTGGTTGTCGTAATTCTGAATCAGCGCCAGGGTGGCCGCGACGGTTGCGCACGGAATGAACGCGGCCCCGATCCAATCGTGGATCAGGCCATTCGGCACCTTGACGGCCGCGTCCCCCGACCATAGTTGCGCAGCGATGTCTCCATGCCGCACTTGCTGAGCTATTTTTGGATCGGTGTCACACCACAGGAATGCGCCGTGCCCATGCAACGACGGCTCCATGGCCGCTTCGGCCTCGCGGATGTAGGCTTCGAAAGCCGCCAGCGTACGAGGCTTCAGCTGCACAATGTTGGCAGTCTGCGCCATAACTGTCTGGCCTAATGCGAATCGTGAGCCGCCAGGATGCGATTGTCAAGAAATGGGCGTCAATCTTGGAACAATTTCGCCCGCAGCCGGCTAGGCCGAGGCGCGGCGGCGGCGCTTTTTCGGCCGCTTCGGTTTCTCGGGCTTCCGGTGACCGGCTTCCATCTCCGCGATGCGCTTGCGCAGTTCTTGCAGCTCCTGTAGTTCTGCACCGGGCTCGCTTACCTCTTCCGTCGCCGATCCCGGGATGAATCTCTTCATCATTTGCAGCGGGGAGAGGGCCACGGATTGCACATCGGTCAAACGGCTTTCCAATGTGTTTTGCACTTTTTTGTAAGCATCGAACGCCGACTTCAGATACCACATGATAAATTCCTGGCCGACGCGGTCGGACGCTACGATGAGCTGCCGCAGCAGTTCCAGCGGCAATCCGGTTGGCTGCTCCTTGGCGTCTTCCACGATGATCTGAGTCAAGGTCACACGGGTCAGGTCCTCGCCGGTCTTGGCATCGACCACTTGCAACTCTTTCCCGTTTCGGACTAGGGCCGCGATATCTTCCAGGTTGATGTAGCGGCTCCCAGAAGTGTCGTAGAGTCTGCGGTTTGCGTACTTCTTGATGATGACCTTGCCGGAGCTCACGGGCCGCCTCCTTGTTGCAGTGCAAAATAATTGTACTTTTAGATTGACAAGGAGTCCAAGGAATACTAGGTTTAAGTTGATGCTGCGATGCAGCAAAACGGAGGTCATCATGCCTAGAGCAATTAAGTCCGAGTTCAACACGGCCATCTCCCGGGAGTCGTCCTTTGTTTCCTTGCTGTCGGGATGGGTGCAGCAGGGTGTGGAGAATATCTTTGCCACGCAACGAATCCTGGTGGATTTAATCACGCGTCAGAATGCGGATGTCATGCACATGCTGCGGGAGCGGTTGAACGATCCCGCCTATTGTCCGGCCGAGATTTTGACCGACCTGACCGGCGAGGGAGTGACGAACTTCATTGAAGGACAGAAGTTGCTCCTCAGCCTGGCCCAGAAGGAATACGAATTGGTCACCAACGGCATGAAAGAGCGGGTTGGCGGTTACCCCACCGCGGTAGCCGTTACCGACTTCATGCGTCGCGGTTTCGATACCTTTGTCGAGATGCACCAGGAGATGCTGAAGATCGCCAACAAACAGATGCACACCTGGCTGACCGCGGTAAAGGCCGGCAAGCCTTATGACGGCGAAGGCCTGGTCGAGGCCGCTCGCGAAAGCTTCGACACTTTCGTGCACGCGCAGAAGAAGTTCCTGGATGTCATTAAAGAAGAGGCCACCAAGGCCACGGAAGGCAAGAACGGCGGATCCAAGAAGGCAACCGAGATGACAGAGTTGGCGCGTCACGCCACCGATGCTTTTATCGAGGCGCAAAAGAAGCTGATGGACGTAGCCGGCCGGCAGATGAATGCCAGCCTCAAAGCCACCAACCGCTCGCTGAACATGATCTCACCAAGTGCTTTTACGGAACTGCCGGATTTTACCCGTGTCAACGTGAAGCATTTTGTGGATGCAGAGAAGGCCTTGATCGACACCGTTACCAAGCGTCCCCCCGTCCACAAGCCGGCCCGCAAAACAGCGCACCGGAAGCCACGGACGATCAAGATGAAGACAGTTCACGTCACAGCCTGAACCTGAGCTTTAGTGCGTGAGTTGTCGAAAGCTGTTCCGGCGTGCTGCAGTCTGATGCTGCGGCGCGCCGGTTCAGTCTGCGCACCTGCCTGAATGGGGAATCATTCCAGCCCTGCTATTCCCCTCTTGCAAAAAATCTACAAATTGCTGGCAACTCTTGACAGCTCCAGCTACACTAACTCACCGGGGATAACGCGCAACGTCTGCCAAGGCGGTTGAGCGCAGACTCTTCGGTTGTCTTGGCCCCCCCCAGTGGAGGCTCAAGCACAACAGACCACCTGATCAACCATGGCCTCGCCCAACTACGGCTATCGACCAGATTATATAGAGGCTGACGTTACCATTTGGAAGGAAGCGTTGTTCGGGGCAGAGGTGCTCCTCCTGCACGGCTCGCCAGTCTACTATGGTTTAGGCATACCGCAGGGCGACGGGTCCGGAGTCGTCCTGGTTCCGGGATTCCTGGGTACCGACACTTATCTGAAGCAATTGCATTCGTGGCTCGGGCGGATTGGCTACCATGCTTATTTTTCCGGTATTGGCCTGAATGCAGAATGTCCAAATCTGCTCATCGAGCATCGGCTCAATGAGAACATCGCAAAGGCACTGCTCGCAACCGAGCGCAAGATTCATCTCATCGGCCATAGCCTGGGCGGCATCATCGCCCGCTCAGTAGCCAACCAGAGGCCGGACGATATCGCATCCGTAATCACCTTAGGCTCACCCTTCCGTGGAACGGTGGCACATCGCACCGTCCTGAACGCCGCCGAAACCGTCCGCAAGCGAATTTTGAAAGAGCACGGCCCGGGAGTGCTGCCCACCTGCTACACCGGACGCTGCACCTGCAACTTTCTGGCTTCCCTGCGCCGCAAGATGCCCCGCTCCATGGTCGAAACCGCAATCTACACGCGACAGGATGGCGTGGTGGATTGGCGGTACTGCATCACCGGCAATGCCAACAGCGATTTTGAAGTTTCCGGCACGCACATCGGCCTGGCCTTTAACGCATCCGCTTACACCATCATCGCGAATCGCCTCGCGCAAGCAACCACCGTCGACTAGGAACGGGCGAGCGCCATACCTCTGCGCGGCCGTATCTCCGCAGCACATTCCCCGGAATTTTCCAACGAGCGTCATCACACAACGGTTGTGATAAGAGCGAGAGTCCGTGTCCGCCCGCCGTAGTTCCAATTTGGGAATCGAACCACAAACATTTCATTTTGTTAATGATCCCGCTCCTTTCATGGCGCAAACTGGATTGAGGCACAGTTGGGACGGAGCCAGTGAGGTCAAGTAACGCTCACGGTTTACGGCCCGCTGAAAACTTGTAATTGGCCGCCCTGCTCCAACTTGAGGGCGAGCAAAAGGAGATTTAGCATGCGGCCCAGGATTCTGTTCGTCGTGTTCTTATTGGTTCTTCTAACCTCTCTCACCTGTTTCTCACAACAAACCGACATCCCGCAGTTCAGCGCTTTTGGCGCGTTTTCCTACCTCGCCACGCCGTCGTTGAATCTGACCCAGCGCGGATTCGATGGCGACTTTGGCGTCAACCTGCGCAGTTGGCTGACGCTGGGTGGCGATTTCAGCTATAACAGTGGCCACAGTTCGATAGTGCCGAACGATCTTAATGCGGCCACGCAGGCGAAATTAGCGCCGTTTCTGCCGTTTCTCCCGCCCGGGTACGTAATATCGATCCCTTACAACTCTGCGACCTATACGTATGAGGCCGGTCCGCAATTCAATTACCGCGGGTTTAAAAAGGTGACCCTGTTCGTGCGCCCGGCGCTGGGGGCACTGCACGCCAACGTCACGGTCAAGCCGGGCGACCCAATCGCCAAACTGCTTGTCGGCGGTCTGCTGGGCTCGAATCCGTCGAGATCTGACACCGTCGTGTTTTACGGCTTCGGAGGCGGGGCCACTTGGGAGATCACGCCGAACTTTGGTCTTCGTGTAGCCACCGACGTTGTTCACTATAACTTTTTCTCGAATTTATTGAATGGCGGTCGTAACAGCGTACGGGTCGTGGTGGGAACGAAGTTCTCGTTCGGCAAGAACATCCTGGGCAAGTAGCGTAAGGATGGCGGCCGGCTGCCGCGTTTGGTCCGAGCAGTAGCTTGCTGCGCTTTCGGAATCAGCTGAACCGCCAGTTCCAAACATAAGGAAACCATTGCTCCGCGTAGCCGATGAGGCTACGCGGGCAAGCGCGGGCGTTTGTCGTGGAGGGCCTGCTGCCGAGTCAGCCCGATCGATCTTCGCTCCGATAGCGAGGAGTAGATGGAGACGGACAAAGCTTCCCCCTCTTCAATTTCGCTCTTGCGCCATGTGCAGTTGCAGTAAGGGAAGTACTTTGCCGGTTGGCTCGACGTGAACTCTCGTTGCTAAGTTCACCAAACATTCTTTGTATGCGAGGTTTGCCATGCGAAAACTTCCCGCCGTCGAAGATGCCAGGGCCATAATGACGGAAGGCATGGAGTGGGGAGTCTGGAAGTGGCTGCTGGAGAAAAGAAGAGTGCGGGAGATCGCCGATAAAGCCAGGGCCGCCCTCGATGATTTCGAGATGAAGGTCAAGGCCACCTGGAGCGACAATCTCAAGATTGCTTACAACCAGCTAGTGACAGAAAGCAGCGATGTTAAACAGTCGCGGCAAAAAGCGAAGCTCGCCAAAAAGCCAGAAGCGCCGAAGATCGATTCCGAACTTATGGCCACAGTCAGGCGGGTGAAGGAAGCCGATGACGACGCGTACAACGCCCATGAGGATGCGGAAGATGTTTTCGCCGAAGCCGAGAAGCGAATGAGTACCAACGGGGCCCGCGAAGGGGCCCGCAAGGCCCTCCTGGCCTACGATTTGCATGAGGCTGCCATTCGCAAGGCAGAAGCACTCGCCCGCGCCAAGTAATCGTCTGCTAGTTCCCCTCGACTCCTCCTGACCTTTCGCTCCCTGCGGATCAACGTTCGCCTTCACCGGAATACTCACCATCATCCCCCGCGCCGGCACATTCAGGCGCCAGAAGCCGAGACATGAAATCTAGATTACGCGTCTCTCGCGCTGCGAAAGTATTGCCGGACGTCCGCAGCTACATCCTCCGGGGTGCGGTCGAGGGCCGCTTCCCAATGAAGGCGCTCCAGGTACATCGAGTCGCTGCGATAGAACGGTGTCATGGCCGTGCGTGTGACCATGGTCAAGTTCACGCGATCTGCGCCATCCTTGCCCAACTCGCCGGAATACAGTGCCAGATTGAAGCTGTTGTAGCCGATCGAGTCATACCACGCGAGTACTCGGCTGATGCCCGAAGCAAGCGCTTGAACATCGGCAGATGAAAGGTCGAGGATGGTTGCGCGTTCGCACACGACAGCGCGGACCTCGTTGAAGCCGATTGGCGCGAAAGGCGTCATCCAAACGATCGATCCGTCGCGGGAGACAATCCGCTCCGCCCGTTCCGTCTCTTCTGCCACAAGATCATTCCAGAAACACCGTGCGTTCGCATGCCAGTAGGCCGCAACCGACGCATGTTGCATCCGCATCATCGATGTCGGAAATGGATCGACGTACACCTGGCTATGGGGATGGGGAAGCGAGCCTCCGGACGGATAGAGATAGTTGATGTTGTAGGCGCAGAACCGCGCATCCAAATGGACCTTCGCAACCGCGCGTATGTACTCAAGCGAGGCGGCCAGATTGTCGGCGATCAGGGCGGGGGTGAAATCGCGAAGGTCCAGCCAGTGGCGGGTTGTAAACACGGCGACGGCCGCGTATTTCGCGTACGGCACCAGGTTAGGAAACAGTACCGTCTGGCCAACCCGAATGCGTCCGGCCGGAGTGATTTCCCCAGCGATGCGCGGCGTTACCTGGTCGATGCGTTCTGCGCAGAAAGGGCAATTCGGGTCCGGCGCCCGAAATGAGTCCAGCGTGGCGTCAGCGCCGGTTTGCAACTTCACGCCTTCAGCGATTCGAGCCGAGGTGCCAAGCAGTGGGTCGAAACGGACCTGGAGTTTGCGCTCCGAGTACGCCTCATTACCGGGATCTTGAAAACGTGACAACAGACTTTCGCGCCGAAATTGAATCGCCATTCGTACCACCGCGTATGCGCATTGTACACATCGAATTTGTCGATCGTGCAGTGACGCTCATCCGCGTAAATGTAATCCCCTTGGTTCGCGGTTATCGCAGCGGCGACGCAGCTTGGGTCGCTAACCGGGCCATAGGCTGCATTCATGGGGTCGCTAACATCTATAACCTGAGATGATTTGGTCGAGTCGAGACCGGCCCCCACCTCGGAGCACGTCAACCGCGCCGTTCATGCAAGATGAAATGAACCAATGGGTTAATCCCGGTGTCTGCTACATCCGGATTCTTCTCCAGGTATTGTGAGACATTGAACAAAGCGCTTGGGTCGCGTCCTTGGAACCCACCCCGCTTAAGGAAATGTACCAGCGGGTTTAGCCCTGCCCGGGCTACATCAGGGTTGTTCTCAAGATAGTAGGAAGTGTCGAATAGAGGATGGGGATCACGCATGTCGTGAACGCCATACTGGATGAAATGAACCAGGGGGTTGACGGTCGCAATGAAATGAAGGAGCGAGTTGAATCCCCGGCCCTCGACATCAGGATTGTGCTGACGGTAATACGAAACGTCGAACAAGGGGTTCGGGTTGCGCCCCTCGAGTGCGCCATACCGAATAAAGTGGACGAGCGGGTTGAGGCCTCGCATTGCGACCTCCGGATTTTCTCGTAGATAGTAGGAGGTGTCGAACAGGGGGTGGGGGTCTCGACCCTCACGTGCGCCAACCTGAACGAAATGGGCGAGCGGATTAAGGCCCAGGCTTGCGACATCCGGGTTCTGCTCGAGGTAATACGAAACATCGAACAAAGGGTTGGGGTTGCGCCCCTCGTAAGCGCCATACTTAATAAAGTGGACCAGCGGGTTTTTTCCTGCACGAGCGACTTCCGGGTTTTGCTCCAAGTAATACGACGTGTCGAACAAGGGGTGGGGATCACGTCCTTCCTGCGCCCCGTGCTTGACAAAGTGAAGCAGAGGGTTAACTGCAATCCGGACAACGTCCGGGTTTTGCTCCTGGTAGTAAGACGTATCGAACAACGGGTGGGGATCAGTACCTTCGGCGCTGCCATGCTCGAGAAAGTGGGCCAGCGGATCCATCCCTGTTTCCTTTAATTCGGGCTTCTGCATTAAATAAAACGAGGCGTCGAATAATCCAGTCTCAGTAATGAGGCGGGCAAGCTTGCGCCTCCTTAAGCTCGAAACGAATCGACGGGCGGCTGCGTAGCAGGCCGTCGGTGCCGAGCGCAGTCGAGCAAAGAAGTATCTGACCGGCCGAGGCTCGGCCAATGTGCTGCGTAATCCGTTGCGTTGCCCCTTGATGCGATCAATTTCACGGTCTCGCTCGGCCACCTGCTTCGCCGCCTGGATTCCTAGCTGGCGCAATTCGCGTTCGCGCTGAAGCAGTTCGTCGCTCAACCGTTTTATGCGTTCATCGCGTGCGATGATTTCCCTTCGCAATCCGGAGACGATGCCATCAGAATCTGCCATTGAACCCTCCGCGCCGTGCGCCACGAGACTGGGCCGCGACTCAGCATTTTCCGGCTCGTTTCTATCTCCCATTCTGTCGCATCCCCGACTCCGCTCGTCCACAACCACTTTGAGTTCAGCGGAGGTCCTGCGGAACCTCTTGATCAAGAGCTTTCTCTTTCTGCTGTTCGAGTCGAAGCCCAACAGCGCCCGTACATCCTTCCAAAGAGCATTGCCCGATACAAACGGTATGAAGACGTGGTATTTACTTATAACTCTTAGATTGGACACGCCCAGCTTCCAGAATCTGGTTGCGACATCCTTAAAATCCACGACATCAAAGGGGCCGGAAAGATACTGATATCCGCTGGTGTCGGGTTGAACAGATTTGGCCAATGAAATCAAGTCGATCTGACCCGGTGTTAATTGTTGCTTAAAGTTATTGCAGATAAAAAGTTGAAACACCTGGGAGAAAGGAATGGACACATTCTCCCTGGAACCACTGACCTGGTATTTGCCACTGCTAAGCTCAAAGTTCGGGAGCATCTGCGACAAGAAGTCGATCAAGATCTGATCGGATCTACCCGAATTCCGAAATGGGCGCACAATGACATTGTCAATCCCAAGCACCTCCGCGAAAGGATGGAGCAGGACGGAGTAATCTGGTGTGGCATTTTGTTTAAATTCGCCCCTCGCAAACACCTCAAGGAATTCTGGAAAATCAAGGTTGAAGCCATGCTTAACGGATTCTGCGTACACCGATTCTGCATAGTCCGCCTGTGGCCTGAGAAAGAACAGTACTTTGACGGTATAGTCAATTTCGTTGAACCTCGATTGCAAAGTCCGCAATGCCGCAGGATTTTGATAAAGATATTCAAAATCTTCGGAACTCACGCAGGCGCGCGCGGCTTGGACCGAGGACAGTTCGGTAAGCAGTTCACTCAACGTTCCGTGGATCGGATTGTAACGGGCGTCGCCGGTGAGCTCCCAGGCTATGTTGTGGTGGGCGCTCGGGCTGACCCGGCCGGTGGTCGGGACATACAGACCTTCGCTAGCCAAAGCATATTCGTTGCACTGAAGAAAATTCTGGAGATAGCTACTACCTGTCTTGTGGGTTCCAGCGTGCAGGAAACAGATCCGGGACATGGCGGGATGAGCGGTTTGATACGCCTTCTGAGTTTTTCCTCTCAATGGGGTTTCGCCGGGGACCACGCGCGATGTCTAGCTCGCGAAGCATCTCGTATCGCTTGCGCCGCCGGAATCCAGCCGGTTCTGGCGCCCAACAGCCCCACACTATACACCTCGCGACGGAGTTCGGTAGAAATTCTGCCGAGTATATAGGTCAGGTCAGCGGCAGCACCGCAGAGAGGACCTTGGTAACGCTGTCTTCCACTGATTCCCGGTCCGTGCAGCACTCAACTTCCGGCGAAATTGGAGGCTCGTAAGGATCATCGACACCCGTCAGATTCATGAGCAACCCGGCGCGGGCCTTCTTGTACAATCCCTTTGGATCGCGCTCCACACAAACATCAAGAGGCGCGTTGACGAAGACTTCCACGAATCGTCCAAAACGCCGCCTGATCTCTTCTCGACCAGCACGATAAGGAGAGATCGCAGACACTAAGACAATAACGCCATTTCGCGCCAGCAGGCCGGCCACGTACCCGATTCGCCGGATGTTCTCGTCGCGACCAGCCCTGGTGAATCCCAGATCTTTGCTTAGGTCTTTGCGAACTGCATCTCCATCCAATACCTCGACTCGCAGGTGTCGAGCTAGCAATTCCGTGCGGACCGCTTCGCTTATCGTTGTCTTTCCAGCGCCGCTCAGTCCGGTAAACCAAACGATCAAACCGGTACCGTCCAATGTACCAGTGGCGCGCGCATCGATATCTGTACTCATCCCGGCAGCAACCGCACCATTATATAGCGATTGGGTGCGCCGAAACGCGGCGCACCTTCCACGCAGATGGTCCGATAATACAGAGCTGCACCTTCGGTGGAACAGCCGACAATACCGATGTGGTGCGGCCTGACTTGATTTTACAAAGGCGCCACGGCCTTCAGGGACAGAGAAAGATCAGCTCTTACGGTTTCGCTGCGGCAGCGCGGCTTCCCTTGTTTGTTTCCACTTACGACTTTATAGTGGTGCGAGAGGATGGGCGTCCGCCAAACATCAAATCAGGAAATGGTGTTGCCAACGAAAGTCAGCGGGAAGCGTTTATTTTTGACCAAAAGCGATGAAGCTGAATGGCCAACTCGATCACCTTAAGGCGTTGGAAGCCGAAAGTGTCTATATTTTGCGTGAGGCGGCGGCGGAGTTTGCCAAGCCGGTCATGCTCTATTCGATTGGCAAGGACTCCTCGGTAATGCTGCGCTTGGCGCAGAAGGCCTTCTATCCCGGCAAGATTCCATTTCCGCTGCTACACATCGATACCAGCTACAAGTTTCCCGAGATGATTGAGTTTCGAGACTCCTACACCCGCCAAATCGGGGCTGAACTTATCGTCTACACGAATCGCGAGGCATTAGACGATGGCGCGACTCCGTACACGCTCGGCACGCAAAAATGCTGTGGCGCTTTGAAGACCCGCGCCCTGCTTGACGCCCTGTCCGAAGGTGGCTTTGATGCGGCGTTCGGCGGGGCGCGCCGTGATGAAGAAAAGTCGCGGGCAAAAGAGCGCGTCTATTCGTTTCGCGATGCCATGGGCCAGTGGGACCCCAAGAACCAGCGGCCTGAACTTTGGAACCTGTACAACGGCAGACATCACAAGGGAGAGAGCATCCGCGTGTTTCCCTTGTCGAACTGGAGTGAACTGGATGTATGGCTTTACATCCATGTGGAGAGCATTCCTATCGTGCCGCTGTATTTCGCGAAAGAACGCGAGGTGATCGTCCGCGACGGTTCCCTCTTGTTGATACAAAGCATCGTGCGCCTGCTGCCGGGGGAGAAGCCCCAGACCCTGATGTGTCGAATGCGCTCCCTTGGATGTGTGCCGTGCACCGGAGCGATTCGGTCCCATGCCGACACCGTGCCCGCGATCATCGAAGAGATGCTGTCGTTCCGGCGTTCCGAACGCGAAAACCGTGTGATCGATCATGACGAAGAAGGCTCGATGGAACTGAAGAAGCGCGAGGGCTACTTCTAGTGGGCCCCTCCGGAGCACAACTCGATACGGCGCTGAGCGAAGTGGTTAACTTGTTCCCCTGGCATTCCGGGGTCTTGCGCTTCACCACTGCCGGCAGTGTAGATGACGGCAAGTCAACTCTGATCGGCCGTTTACTGTACGACAGCCAGAGTGTGTACGAGGACCAACTCGCTTCTGTCCGCAACAGCCGAATCAATCGATCGACCGGTCCGTTGGATTTCTCGCTGCTGACCGACGGCTTGCGCGCCGAACGCGAGCAGGGTATTACGATTGATGTCGCCTACCGCTACTTTTCCACGCCGCGGCGGAAGTTCATCCTCGCCGACACTCCCGGACATGAGCAGTACACCCGCAATATGGCAACCGGGGCGTCCACGGCGGATGCAGCTGTGGTCCTGATCGATGCCACCAAGAGCGTGCTCTCGCAATCTCGGCGCCATGCCTACATCGCCAGCTTGCTCGGCATCCGGCACGTCATCGCGGCCGTGAACAAGATGGACATCGTCGGATATTCGCAGGAAGTGTTCGACCGTATCGCACATGACTTTCTGGCCCTGGCGGAACAACTTGGCCTGGCAGACGTGTATGCCGTTCCCGTGAGCGCGCTGGAAGGCGATAACGTGGTGCGCCGCAGCCAACGCATGCCGTGGTTCGATGGCCCGGCCCTTCTGGAATACCTGGAAGAACTCAAAGTGCACGACACCGAGAGTTCACGTCCAGCGCGTTTTCCGGTGCAGTACGTCATTCGTCCAGACTCCGGTTTCCGGGGTTTTGCAGGACAGGTTGCATCCGGAATTTTTCGCCCGGGGCAGCCCGTGGTCGCATTGCCGTCGGGTATCAAGACACGGGTGAAGTCGATCGTGATCTTCGACGGCGAGGCTGAAGCAGCCACCGCCGGCAATTCGGTCACTCTCACCCTGGAAGACGAGCTCGACGTAAGTCGCGGCGATCTTCTGGCCGCAGCCGGTCAACCGCCGACGGTGTCTTGCAGATTTGTCGCGTCCCTGCTGTGGTTGCACCCGACGGAAATGGACCGGCAAAAGCTCTATATGCTGAAGCACACGACGCGAATCGTAAGGGCACGGGTGACGCGAGTCAATCATAGGGTGGATATCGATTCCCTGGTGAAACTCGAAGCCACCTCACTTCGCATGAATGACATTGCCTCGGTCGAGGTTGAGACTACGTTGCCGCTCTACTTCGACCTCTACCGCGAGATCAGGAGTATGGGCAGCTTCATCTTGATTGATCCGCTAACCAATGCCACCGTTGCCGCGGGAATGATTGAAGAAGCAATTCAGGGCGATCGGCAGATGCCGGCAGGCGACGCCGTTGACCGAACTGCTCCCGTATCCGCGGAGGAGCGGTCCGCACGCTTCGGACATCCAGCCGCATTGGTGTGGGTTGAAGGTCATCCGCCAGTAGCGCAACGGATCGAGCGCCGGCTGTTCGAGGACGGCTGGTTTGCCCCCCTGATTAACGCTTCCGAGTACGAGGCGGGCGAGGTGGTTCCCGTGGTTCGTGCCCTTCGCTCCGCAGGAATGGTGGTTGTCTTTTCAGCCAGTGACGGGACCGCCCACCGGCAACCGTTGCGGGAACTATTTGGCTCGTCCGCGTTCTTCGAGGTGGACGCAACCGAGCGGCCGGAATCCGAGGTGGCAAATGAGATCATGGAACGGCTGCTGATCTGGAAAGAGACCACCATGCTGAGAGCAAAAGGCGCCTCATGAGCCTGCCGCCGATTGCGGAGCAATACGAAACCCTGGGTCCTGAAGAAGTGATTGATCGCCTCCTCGATGAGAATCGCGGCGCGGCCTGTATCACTTGCAGCTTTCAGGCAGAGGACATGGTCGTGCTGCACCTTTTGCGCAAGCGACTGCCACGAGTGCCCGTCCTTTTCCTGGAGACTGGTTATCACTTCGCTCAGACCTACGCCTACCGCGATCGCATGGTTGAGTTGTGGCACTTGAACCTTGTCAACGTGATGCCGGCCCAGTCCGTAGCCGAACAGGAGTCTGAACTGGGAACACTGTATCGCACTGATCCGAGTAGCTGCTGCCAGCGACGCAAGGTCGAACCCCTGATGAAAGCGCTTGAGCCTTTCGATCTGTGGTTCACGGGATTGCGACGGGAACAATCGCCTACGAGAAAGAATCTCAAGACGGTCGAGGACCACCTTTTGCCCAGCGGCCAAAGGCTGGTGAAAGTAAGTCCTCTGGCGGCATGGGATTGGAAACAGGTGTGGAGATACACCGCCCAGCACGGGATTGAACACCTGGCGTTGTACGACGAGGGTTATCGCAGTATTGGCTGCGAACCCTGTACGAGTGTCCCGGCGGAAGGCGCTGACCCGCGTTCCGGTCGCTGGGGTGGCGCCAAGTTGGAGTGCGGAATTCATACCTTCTCGAAAAAAACGGAATGAATGCGCGAAAGGCAGTTCGCGCCAGGTGTGATTTGACCAAATCTCAATCCAACGAGTCCCTTGAGAAGCCCGAATTCGTGATTTCCCTGCGACCCGGCATCGACTGGCTGTCACTGGGAATAGCGCTCCTGATAGGTGTGGTATTTCGTTATGTCCACTTCCACGTCCCTTGGTAGATCGTTCAGCACGAACCCGCTGGCGACCCTGAATATCTATCTGAGGGGATGGGCGAAGTATCTGCAGCGGTTCGTCCCCGGATTGGCCCTGTTGATCGCGCTGGCAGCGCTTGCGCGGGTCCTCGGGCGCGGAGGCCTCGACTCCTATTGCCTGGTTTATGCCATCGTTCTCGGCATGCTGATACGCAACACGGTCGGCTTGCATGCATGGTTTGAGGTCGGGACTCGCACCTATGAGGTGTTCTGGAAAGTGGGCATCGTCCTTCTGGGTTCACAGATGGGACTGCGCAGCTTTTCTGAAGTGGGTGTCAAAGGGGTAAGCTTGGCCGCAATCGAGGTAGTTGCCACTCTCAGCATCACCCTTTGGCTCACCCGGCTATTCAAAATCGATGGCGCACTCCGACAGCTATTGGCGATAGGAATGGCCATCTGTGGTGTCTCTGCGATCATTGCCCTGTCCAGTGCTCTGCGTAACGACGAAGAAGACACCAGCTACGCGGTTTCGGTGATCCTCTGCTTTGGACTGCTCAGCATGACGGTAATGCCGTTCCTTGGGCACCTTCTGCATCTCAGCCCGCTGCACTTTGGCCTGTGGGCCGGGCTGGCCGTGAACAACACAGCGGAGGCTGTGGCCACTGGCTTCACCTATTCCGAATCAGCAGGTCACTACGCCACCATCGCCAAGCTGTGCCGGACTCTGTTTCTCGACGCCGCCCTGCTCTACTTCGTGCACGGAATGATTCGCGAGAAACTGGCCAACACCACTGTCTCCACCGCGCGAGGCTTGGTGAAACACTTTCCTAAGTTTGCCCTTGGCCTGATTGTGTTCTCGGCCCTGGCCAGCTTTCATTTCTGGTCGCCGGCTGCAGTCGATAATCTGAATCACCTTTATCGCTGGGCGTTTCTGCTGGGCTTCGCGGGAGTGGGGCTGCGAACCAGTCTGTACCGCTTGCGCACCCGTGGCGTGCGACCACTCGCTTTGGCACTCGGAGTACAAACGATCATGGCCGCGATCATGTTGGCTTGTGTCCGCCTGCTGTTCTAAGCAGAGCCGCCCGCACGTTTCGGGGCCAATCACCATTCGATCCGAACCATCGTATGGAAGCTTCTGGGCCAAACCGGCTGGCTCAGAAGAACTAATTGTCAACTTCAAGAGAAGAGTCGCCTTGCGGATAACACGGTTGCGGTCGCAGCCAGAAAAACGGAGCCCCTGAACCCACCATCGGTGGCGTCCTAGGGCGGAAGCCCGGGGTCAAGTGGGAAACAAACCCGAGTCCCGTAGCCGGGGTCCCCTGACGCGCCGGTTTTGCGCGTAGTGGGGTGGGAGAGGGACGGCACATGCTCTGCTACCTTCACCAACACGGCAGTGACCCCAGGTTAGCCCATCAGAGGGGCGGATCTGGGGCACCCGCCTCGTACTGCTTCCGGCGTAGCGAGACAAATCCGGCTTTCCTTTCTGCCGGAAATAACCCCGGCGCCCGCAGCAGAAGACGCCAGAATCAACCGCGTCACTTGAAGGCAGGCCCTTGGAAGGCAGGTACTGAGAAGGCAGGCCCTTGGAAGGCAGGTACTGAGAAGGCAGGTCCTTGGAAGGCGGGTACTGGGACGGCAGGTCCTTGGTAAGCAGGTCGTTGGAAGGCAGGTACGCTCACGTCGGCAACGCTCGCGTCGGCAAGGGTTAGGTCGGGATCAGGTGGCGAGATAGCCTGTGGCGACGCCTCGCTCACTCTCGGTGGAGCGGTTTGGATCTGGGTCACTTCCTTCTCTGCCTTGGTGATCTCGCCAGCCCTCTTTCCTTCTTCTTCTATTCCTTTGAAGTCTGGAGTCGCGTAGCTATCCAGTGTTGAGAAGTGGGGCGGGGATGTTTCGTCCAAAGCATAGCTAGCTCCGCATGGAACTGCCGTGCATTGAACTGCCGGGGACTCTATGTTCGCGGATTCTGGAGTCGCGTAGGGATGTGTTGAGCAGGGCGATGAGGGGGAGATATCGTGCACAATGTCATTGACTCCCTCGATTTTTGAGCGACGAAACCTTTGCTCGTATGCAGAGATGCCATCCAGTACACGACAAAGGATGCAACAAAGAGCGCAGCACAGAATAGAATCTCGATCGGTGCATTCATCCTTCTGCTTCGCTTCCATGCTGCCATATCGCTTGCTCTTACTTTGGAATTTCCGTTTTAGCTTTTAACAGCCACAATATATACCGATCAAGGGATTCCAGCGCACTTTTTTCTTCGGCTGGGCCGGGTGCCCCACCCAAGCTTCTTTTGCTTGGGTGGGTGTGTTGACCTTCGCCGGCGCGCGAACACACGGCGTGATGCAAAATTCCAGGTCTTTCTCCAACCAAGATCAAATCCCCGCCCAAGCAAAACCGGCTTGGACGGGGCACCCTCATCTGAGTAGTATCACGGGCCTGCTTGCCTGGGCCACTCGTCCACCGCAGGGCTGCTGCGCGGAGCGCCCGCTCCGCAGGGCAGCAAGAGCAGTTGAAGACTCCCGACTCCCACGTGCAACATCCGCGGACAAGGGTGGGCACCCGGCAGGTCAAGTGTAGCAATCGCCCGTGTCTCATTTTGGGGGTCAGTCCAACGTTAACTCATCTCAAGCCGGCGCTTTCGAGCTGGTCCGGCGCCTGTGCTAAAGTAACCGCCGTGCGCGAAAGCGCAATTTACTCGAATCGGGGAGAGCACTTCTCTCATCACTTCTTTGTTAGCGGAAACTTATGGAAGTGTCACCAGGCGAATGCCCGCGCACGGTTAGCCGTCGTCGGTTCCTTTCGTCCGCGGTTTCGTTCGCGGGATTTGCGGCCGCCTGTCGCATCCTCTGGTCTG
>Ga0187880_1000597_pt1 | contig 29853 bp, 17 predicted proteins | sample June2016WEW_19_4_FD_132998 | JGI IMG/M metagenome (GOLD analysis project Ga0187880, IMG submission 132998) | Peatland microbial communities from SPRUCE experiment site at the Marcell Experimental Forest, Minnesota, USA - June2016WEW_19_40 | ecosystem: Environmental > Terrestrial > Soil >... | reverse complement strand
GGGTGTCGATCACTTCGCCCCCCTACTCCCTGCGTGTGTGGGGGCTTTGATCGGAGCCTTCGCGTGGGAGGCGTGAATGACATTCCACTCGTGGTTGAATCCTGGTCTGCTTGTCGTCCTGATTGACCGTGTTCGCATCTCCGTTCGCTGAGGTGCCCAATGTCTGCTGCGCTGAATCGGAACGCCGCCGGTGCGTGGAGCGATGAGGCCAAAACGATCGCCACGCAAGCCCGCGCACTGTCCGGTGAAAAGCTCGATCAACTCGTTCGTCGCCTGCAAAGGCACAGCGGACGTTCGAGAGAGGCCTGCTGGCGGTTTGTGATGCAGACAGGCCTGAAAATTCGCGACGAGCATCGGCGTTGGACCGATGATGAGATCGATACGCTGCGCGAGCACCTCGCCACGCACACAGTCGCGGAAACCGCAAAGATGCTGGGACGGAGCGTAAAGGCTGTTCGCTGCGCGCTCGAACGGAATGATCTGAAGATTCGTGAGATCCGCTGCGACATGATGTCCATCGACTCACTGGCGCGGATTCTGCATGTGCGAAAAACGGAGATCCAGTCCTGGATCGATAAAGGGTGGTTGGAGGCGACGGTTCAGACACATGGCAAGCGAACAGGCTATGTCATCACGCCTGAAGCCTTCCGGGCGCTCTACACACGCCACCTCAGCGAACTGCTTGCGCAGAAGAGGATTCCCAGCGTTGCGCTGTTTGAGGCGTTCTACAACTACTGCTTCGTCCCAAAGCACACCATTGGCGCGCAACTGTTGACTGTTCGCAGGGACAAGCGTGAGCGAGCTGCATTCGCGGCAACGCAGAATGGGGCAGAATCCGAGGAGGAAGACGATGAAACGCAGGAAAGATTTCGCATCAGCTTCGGCGGGGATACGGACTCCGCAGAAGATGCAAACGCCTATTCGGAGTGACCGCTGCGAGCACTGCGGCACGATTTTGACTGCGGACCCAATCTCGATGTGGGAAATTGTTGCAAATACAATCTGCGGCAGCCTCTTGCTGGCAGTGCTGGTGCTTGCCGGATTTTTCGCCTATCGATGGATTGACCGCGGTGCCTTCTTTGAGAATCCAATCTGGCACGAGCCACTCGATGACTGGAGTCGTTGAGTGAACATAGCGAATCGCTGCCGTATCTAAGCACACCATATCGCCGACGGAATGCCCGTTTACGAGTAGGTTAATCGTACAATTGTGGCAACAAATGTCAATCCACAGGAGGCATATTTATGTCGTGGCTTACTTCTGTCCTGGCGATCTGGGCGGCGGTCGGTCCGCTTGCCGGCGTTCTCATCGGTCATTACCTGTCTACCCGGTGGCAGCGGAAGCTCTGGCTCCTGGACCGGCGCAAGGAAGAATTTCGGGAACTGTTGAGTACGCTCACGAGGTCGTTCACGACTATCTGCACGAAGCGCCAATACATGCTGCCGCAATCACCCGAGGACCAAATGGCGCTGCACGAGGCCGAGTCTAACGCCCTGATGACGATTAAGGATCGGATCTTCATCGCTGCGGATGTGAAGCGGCTGGACATTTACAAGCTCTGGAATTCGGCGATCAATGAGTACAATCGAGATCACGTCTACATTCCGTTCTCCGAGAAGTACGCCCTGATAAATGCCAAGATCGTCGATGCGGCCAACGAGAAAGTTTGATGTTCTATGACAGTGCCGCAATGACCTCATCTAGGGAGTACGAGAGAACATACTTCCCGCCCGCCGCCTCAAGCTGCCTCTAAATTCCTTCTGGTTATCGCGTTGCTTGCCCTTCGGTGCCTTGCATTCGATCCCAACATACCGCCCATTCATCACGCACACGATGTCCGGGCTGCGGACACGCTCCCGGTGGTAGTGCTTTGTCTTTGTAGATAAGGGAAGCATGGTGTTGATGGGAGGTTTCTTTAATCATGTCATTGATTCGAAAATGCGCAAGCTCAGCGGCACGTATCACTTCTTGCCTGGGGATGATTTCCGCACAGTGGACTTCTTGCGTCCCGCCAGTTTCTTCCTGCCAATCTTGATATTTGAACTACCCTGGTGAGCAACTTTGAACGGCTTGGTGCGCACCTTAGCGGTGGTATCTACCGTTTTCGTAGTCCGCATAAGCTGTCCGCAGGTGCGGCAGATGATCCGCTCGTTCTGCGCGCCTTGCCCGGCGTACTTTTCCAGTATCACGGGCTTTGTGACGCCGAACTCCGGACATTGCTCGTTGACGCATTTCGCGCGAACATTCATACGCACCTCCTGGCTATTGATCGACGAAGAACTTTGAGATTATTTCCTTCTTCTTAAACCTTCCGCTTATGCGATACGCCCGCTTCTCTATGATGTATTCCGGTGGAATCTCCTCGCGTGGGATGATCGCCAGTCGAGGGGCCTCCGTCGCCGGCGGGAAATAGACGACACACAACACGTCGGCGATCAGACGCCGGGATTCCGGGTCGAATTCTGTGCAATACGGGTCCGGTATGCCATACGGCCGGGTACATCCTTTGACCTCTGCCGTGATCCGTTCGGAACCCTTGACGGCGAGCAGGTCATACCCTCCATGTTCTCCGCGTGCTCGGGAAACATTCTTGACCTCGAACCCTTGAGCCTCGTAATAACGCCGGACGAATGCTACCGCGAGATGCTCCACACGTTCTTCGTCCACTGCGTTCTCCTTAGCGCGAGCGGCTTCTGCCTCGTCCACCATTCCGCGGACCGCTCGACACGTTCACCGTCTTTGCCCGGACCATCTTCGAATCGCACGCGGAGCACACGCGTCCCTTGCCATCCGGGGTACGGAGACAGCGGATGTCCGGAATCTCAATCCCGAACAGCCTGCAACCCAGCTTTTCGCACTTGTAACTAATGACCATAAACCCTCGCGGGCACAGTGCGGCCATTAAACTACGTATATTCTAGCACTTGCGGCACTATCTCTTCAATTCCTCGGCAAGCATTTCGCGGATGACCTTCAGATCCTCGAAGACGGCAATGATCTCGATCCGCGCCTTCATCTTATGAAGCTCCGGAATAGCGGCGGAGTCGATGTCCATGTGCAAAGCCTTCTCGAGTTCCTTCTGACTTCCCGTCGCTGACCATCAGTGATGCGAACCTGCTGATAAATCCTTTGCCATGAGAATGATTGAACCACCGGGGAGCCCTTTTTACCCTGCGACGAGTGCCATACTATATGAAAGCTCGCAAAGGACATCTCATGGACATCTTCCAGTACCGTGAAGACCTCATCGGGGACTACAGCGCATATGTAAAGGGGTTCCTGGAGGTGCGGGACGCCGATGTTGAACAGTTCATCACCTCTCGTCTGGATGGCGGATTCCTATGGCCGGAGCCCCTGGTTCAGCTCAATCCTGCCTTCGTCCTCGGGCCAACTATCGATGACCTGGTTGACCAGAAGCGTCTCCATGCTACATGCAGAGAGATCTTCCGGCGTGGGAAGACTGTTGAGAGCCCGCTGGGTGCCCCACTCCGGCTTCATCGGCACCAGGAGCAGGCGATTGACTGCGCCCAACAGGGCGTCAATTATGTGCTCACCACCGGCACCGGTTCAGGAAAGAGCCTAGCCTACCTCATTCCCATCATCGATCACGTCCTGACGATCGGTAGCGGCCATGGCATTCAGGCGATCGTGGTTTATCCGATGAATGCTCTTGCGAACAGTCAACTCGGAGAGATGGACAAGTTTCTCGGACCGGGATTTCCGACAGGCAAGCCCCCGGTTCGATTCGCTCGTTACACAGGACAGGAGAACGAGGAGGCCCGAGACGCAATCCTGAATAACCCACCAGATGTTCTTCTAACGAACTACGTCATGCTGGAGCTGATTCTCACCCGGCCTCGCGAACGCGAACATTTGATCAAGGCTGCGGGGGATTTGAAGTTCTTGGTACTGGATGAACTGCATACCTACCGCGGCCGGCAAGGTGCAGATGTCTCCATGTTAGTCAGGCGGCTTCGGGAGACCCTCAAAGCTGAAGACGTCATATGTGTAGGCACCTCTGCCACGATGGGTACCGGTGCCACATTTGCTGACATCAAGCGCGATGTAGCGGCAGTGGCGACTCGATTGTTCGGAGCCCCGGTCTCCGAGGACCATGTCATCGGCGAGAGGCTTCGCCGTATCACGCCGGACATCCAGGTGGACGATCCAAGTGTCGCCGAGCAACTGAGCGCCCGGGTGAAGGACAACGGCTTCGAGATCCCAAGCTCCTTTGATGCCTTTTGCCAGGATCCGCTGGCGAGTTGGGTGGAGACCACCTTCGGTCTTGAGCGGGAGGAGGACACCGAATACTTGAAGCGGGCTACCCCAAAAACGCTCAGGGGCGCAGGGAAGCAGCTCTCGGAAAAACTTGGACTGGATGAGGATGCCTGCGCTGCTGCCATCCAACGTTGGCTCCTGCATGGCTACAAGTGCGAGCCAGACCCCGTTAGCGGCAACCGCCCATTCGCCTTCCGTCTCCACCAGTTCATCAGCAAGGGAGACGCCGTCTATGCCACTCTTGGCAAGGGGGCGGACCGGTGGATGACGTTGCAGCCACAGTTGTATCGCCCGGAGCATCGGGAAGAGCGGATTTACCCCCTGGCCTTTTGCCGCGCCTGTGGCCAGGAGTTTTACAGCGTCTACCTGCAGGACCAAGTTGGCGGTGTTGAAGTTGTCCCGCGGCCTGCGGGCGAGGACGAGAGCCAAGACGATCACATTCACGCGGGATACTTGATGGTCTTGGATGAACCATGGCCTACTGACCCAGCCATCGAAATGGAAAGGCTGCCCGATGAGTGGAAGGAGATTTTCCATGGCGCACCCCGACTCCGAGCGGATCGTCGGGACAAGCGCCCGATTCCCCACACTCTCCTTAAAGGCGGTACCGAAGCTCCAGATGGGCTCCCCGTGGTCTTCCTGCCTACTCCATTCTGCTTCTGCCCTACCTGCCGGGTTACCTACAGCCCCCGCCAGCGAAAGGATTTCGGCAAATTGGCGACGTTAAGTTCCGAGGGCCGCAGCACGGCTACGACGGTTCTTAGCCTCGCTGCTATTCGTCATTTGAAGTCGGTGGAGGGAATTGATGCCAGGGCCCAGAAGCTCCTCAGTTTCACGGACAACCGGCAGGATGCCTCCCTTCAGGCAGGACACTTCAATGATTTCGCCGAGACCGGATTGCTTCGATCGGCACTCTACCAGGCCGTTCACCAGGCCGGCTCAGTTGGGCTCACCCACGACAAGCTCAGCCATGCGGTGTTTGAGGTCTTGAATCTGCCGTTCGGGAACTATGCCGTCGATCCCACATTGAAGTTTGCCGCAAAGGACGACACGAAACAGGTGCTGCGCGATCTCCTTGCCTATAGGCTCTACCGGGACCTTCGACGCGGTTGGCGGATCAATCTTCCGAACCTGGAACAGGTGGGTCTTCTGACCCTTGAATACAAGAGTCTCGCAGATCTTTGTGCAGCAGAGGAAGAGTGGGCTGGGAAGCATCGACTTCTGGTGGGCGCATCTCAAGCGGACCGGACGAAATGGTGCAGAACCCTTCTCGATGTGCTTCGCCGGGAACTGGCCATCAAGGTGGACTACCTGCGTTCTGATTATCAGGACCAGTTAAAGCAGCGCAGCAACCAGCGGCTCAAGGAACCTTGGTCTATCGATGAGGATGAACAGATGGATCGAGCTACCTTGGCCTATCCGCGACAGAGCGAGGATGCTGACAACACGTATCGGAACAGCCTGACTTTTGTTGGGCCCCGCAGCGCTTTCGGGCAGTTTATTAAGCGAGAGTCCAACCGGCTCTTTCCTGGGGTATCCATATCTGGAAACGATATAGGTGTAATCATCCGCCAACTCTTTGACGTGTTGCGCATCGCAGGGCTGCTGGAGGTTCGTGAGAGTAGCAGCGAAGTTTTCGGGTATCAAATCCCGGCTGACGCCATTGTCTGGAAGGTTGGAGATGGAGTCGTTGTCCATGACCCACTGCTGCAGACCACTGAGTCTCGTGCGGGCCTGACCCCGAATCCATTCTTCGTATCGTTCTATAAGGAAACGGCGCACCATCTGTTGGGGCTGGAGGCCCGTGAGCATACCGCCCAGGTCCCTGCCAAGCAGCGGGAGGACCGTGAAGACGCCTTCCGGGAGGGACGCCTGAAGATTCTCTATTGCAGCCCAACCATGGAGTTGGGTGTGGACATCGCCGATCTCAATGTGGTCAACCTTAGGAACGTCCCCCCGACACCAGCGAACTATGCGCAGCGCAGCGGCCGGGCAGGCCGGAGTGGACAGCCGGCTCTTGTCTACACCTACTGCAGCACTGGAAGCTCTCACGACCAGTACTTCTTCAAGCGCCCCGAGCGCATGGTCTCGGGTCGTGTAGCAACGCCCCGCTTGGACTTGGCGAACGAGGACCTGATTCGTTCACACATCCACGCCCTCTGGCTGGCCGAGACCAAGGTGGATTTGAAGCGCTCTCTCCGCGACATTCTCGATTTGGAGGGTGGGAATCCAACTCTCAACTTATTGCCGTCAGTGGCCGCAACGATGGCGAATCCCATCTATCGGGCGACAACGCGGACCAAGGCCCAGGCAATCCTCGATGATTTGAAGGATGAACTTGCAGATGCGGCATGGTATACACCTGAGTGGCTCGACCGCGTACTGCTCCAGGTAGAAAAGCAGTTTGAGGTCGCCTGTGAGCGTTGGCGAACCATGTATCGGAGTGCCCGGTACCAGCAGGAATTTCAAAACAAAATCATTCTTGATCACACGCGGGCTCCCAAAGACCACGAGAAGGCAAAGCGTCTTCGCCGGGAGGCTGAGGCTCAACTCAAACTGCTTTGCGAATCGGACAACATGATGCAGTCCGATTTCTACAGCTACCGTTACTTTGCGAGTGAGGGGTTTCTTCCCGGTTACAACTTCCCCCGACTTCCTCTCTCGGCCTTTATTCCGGGTCGGCGTCAGGTTCGAGAGAAGACTGGCGAAGAGTTTCTGTCTCGTCCCAGGTTCCTGGCGATTTCGGAGTTTGGGCCCAGGGCCATCGTTTACCACGAAGGAAGCCGATACGAAATCAACAAGGTAATCCTGCCTGTTGGTGATGGTCCGATTTTGGGCCAGATGAAGCGCTGCACAGCTTGCGGTTATCTGCACACGGCATCTGAAGGGGAACCAGGCCCTGATGTTTGCGAGCACTGTGGCCTGAGCCTCGGTATGGCGCGGTCCAACATGTTCCGCCTGCAGAACGTGGCAACACGTCGAAGGGAGCGGATCAATTCAGACGAGGAAGAACGCCTACGCAAAGGCTTTGACCTCCAGACCTCGATTCGATTTGAAGAGAGGGGTGGAAAACCAAGTCCTCGAAAGGCAGACCTATACGTGGGTACTACGCCCGTGGCGGTCTTGCACTATGGAGATGCCGCGACGATCTGGCGAGTCAACCTCGGTATGCGCCGTCGAGACCTGACTAAGCCAGACGGTTTTGTCCTTGATCTCGAACGCGGCTACTGGGCTTCACAGAAGGATCTGGAAGATCAGGACGGCAATCTAGAAGCCGAGGAATTGTCCAATAGCGTTGCAAGAGTCATCCCCTACGTTGAAGACCGGCGCAACTGTCTCCTCTTCGAGCCTTTACCCGGTCGAGACGAAAAATTCATGGCAACCCTTCAGGCAGCCCTCAAGAGCGCAATCCAGGTTTGCTTTCAGCTAGAAGACTCGGAACTGGCGGCAGAACCCCTTCCCTCCGCGGAACCTCGCAACCAGATTCTTATTTACGAAAGTGCCGAGGGAGGTGCAGGAGTGTTGAGGCGCCTAGTGGAGGATGGACAGACCGCCCTCGTTGAAGTCGCTAGGACAGCCCTGGAACTGCTGCACTTCGACCCGATAACAGGTGAGGATCTTCGTTTCCCAAAGGGATCAAAGGAGGCGTGCGAGGTGGCCTGTTACGACTGCTTGATGTCATATGGCAACCAGTGGGACCACGAGTTGCTCGACCGCCATCTGGTGCGAGACTACCTCCTCGCCATGAGCCGGGGTACCATCAAAGTCTCGTCGAGCGCTAAGAGCCGAGAGGATCACCTGAAGGAGCTCATCAAGCAGTGCGAATCCAAGCTGGAGAAGGACTGGCTCGCATTCCTCTACACGAAGAACCTCCGTCTGCCAACACGTGCACAGATATTCTTCAAGCCGTGCATGACCCGGCCAGATTTCTCATACGATGACCATCAGGCTGTGGTCTATGTGGATGGGCCGCCCCACGATTTCCCTGAACGACAGGATCGAGACAAAATCCAGAACGTCTGCATGGAGGATTCCGGTTATCAGGTCATCCGCTTCCACCACGCGGAAAACTGGGTGGATGTAGTGAAGAAGTTTCCCTCCGTATTCGGGAGTCTGGCATGAGTTTCACGGTAGGCAGTCTGGTTCGTACACGTGGGCGTGAATGGGTGGTACTCCCGGACAGCTCAGAAGAGATGGCCATGCTTCGTCCCCTGGGCGGCGGAGACATGGAGGTCACCGGCATCCTCCGCGGTCTCGAAGAGATCAGCCCCGCACAATTCGAGTACCCCATCCCAGAGCAGGCAGGGGATTACCGTTCCTCCCGTATGCTTCGAGATGCGCTGCGACTTGGTTTTCGCGCTAGTGCTGGACCGTTTCGATCTTTTGGACACCTGAACTTCGAGCCTCGTCCTTACCAGTTGGTCCCCTTACTTATGGGGCTCAAACAAGACCCCGTGCGCCTCCTCATTGCCGATGATGTGGGTATTGGAAAGACGATTGAGGCGGCCCTCCTCGCCAAGGAGCTGTTGGACCGCGGCGAAGTTACGCGCATGGCCGTTCTCTGCCCGCCTCACCTCGCTGAACAGTGGCAAAGGGAACTGAAGGACAAATTCCAGATCGATGCCGAGTTGGTCCTGGCCGGAACAGCCCGCCGTTTGGAATCCGAGTGCAGAGGTGGTGAGAGCCTCTTCGAACACTACCCCTTCACCATCGTCTCCCTGGATTACATCAAGTCTGACCATCGCCGGGATGACTTTCTTCGCACCTGTCCGGAACTTGTGATCGTGGATGAGGCCCACACGTGTGCGTTTGCCGGCAGGATTAGCAGCGCCCAGCATCAGCGGCATCTGTTGCTGCGGAAGCTGGCCGAAAAGGCAGATCGTCACCTCATGTTGGTCACCGCGACTCCTCACTCTGGCAACGAAGACGCCTTTCGCTCTCTTCTTGCCATCCTTGATCCTGCTTTCGCTGATTTGCCTCCGGATTTGGGAGGAGACGCTAACCGGGTACACCGGGAACGTCTGGCAGTCCATCTAGTTCAACGTAAGCGCGGAGACATCGAACACTACCTAAACACGGATACCCCGTTTCCCAAACGCCAAGATGCCGAGCAATCCTATGCACTCAGCCCCGAGTACAGAGACTTCTTCAAGAAGGTGTTGTCGTTCGTCCGTGAAACGGTCCAGGACAAATCCGGGACCATGGTCCGGCGGCGTGTCCGGTGGTGGTCAGCTCTAGCTCTTTTGAGGTCCATGGCATCCAGTCCTGCTGCCGCTGCGGCCACGCTTACAACGCGGGCCGCTAACCTTGACGCAGACACTGAAGGGGAAGCGGACGAACAAGGACGCTCTGCTGTGATGGATATTGGCGATGACCGCGACTCTCTAACTGTCTCGGACATCGTTCCCGGCAGCGATCTGGGAGATGTGGACGATGAGGGCGTGCGAACACGCCGCCGTCTGTTGGCGATGGCAAAAGAGGCCCTGTCACTTTACGGGAAGCTGGACACCAAGCTCGACCTGGTCACGGTTCAGGTCAAACAATTGCTGGAGGAGGGCTTCAACCCCATCGTGTTCTGCCGCTTCATCCCCACGGCAGAATACGTGGCGGACCATCTTCGTTCGAATCTGAAGCGCCAGTTCGCTGACGTGGAGATTGCCGCTGTCACCGGCCTTTTAGCGCCGGCGGATCGTGAGCAACGAATCAATGAACTGGCCAAAGCCAACCGGCGGGTACTGGTTGCGACAGACTGCCTCAGCGAAGGTATCAACCTGCAGGATCAGTTCGACGCGGTCGTGCACTATGACCTCAGTTGGAATCCAACCCGTCATGAACAAAGAGAAGGCCGTGTTGACCGTTTCGGTCAGCAGAGCAAGTCGGTGAAGGTCCTCACTCTCTTCGGTAAGGACAATCAGATCGACGGCATCGTGCTTGATGTGTTGCTCCGCAAGCATAAGAGGATTCGGAGCTCTCTCGGCATCTCGGTACCTGTCCCCGCTACCTCCGACGAGGTCTTGGAGGCCGTCTTTGAAGGGTTGGTGCTGCGTGGCATGGATGCTCCGCCAAGTCAGGAGCAACTGCTTCCCGGTTTTGAGGAGTACTTCAAACCGCAGACGCAGGATCTATATGCGCAGTGGGACGCGGCCGGAGAACGCGAAAAGAAGTCACGCACCATCTTTGCCCAACACGGACTGAAGACTGAAGAAGTCCACAAGGAACTGGAGGCCGCCCGGCAGGCAATTGGCATGGGGGTAGATGTTGAGACCTTTGTCCATGATGCCTTGGAAGGACTCGGCGCGGGCTGGACCCGTGAGCGCAAAGGCATCCGCATCAACCTCGCAGATTGCACTCGCGGATTGAAGGACGCCCTGCCTGTCGAAGATGAACGCCTGCTTGTTCGTTTCCAGACTCCAGCTCCGGAGAATGGTCTGCTACTCAGTCGCATTCACCCGTTTGTCGAGAGCCTTGCCGGCTATGTACTGGACACCGCCCTTGATCCGCTCGGCAAGAGTGTTGCCAGCCGCTGCGGGGTCATTCGAACAGAGGCCGTCTCCACACGCACCACGCTCTTCCTTCTGCGCCACCGCATGCACCTCATCGTCAACCGCGGCGGCCAGGACTATCCCCTCCTCGCCGAGGATGCGGACCTTCTTGCCTTCGAGGGTGCCCCGGATCAAGCGCGATGGTTAGACCGCGATCAGGCAGAGCGGTTGTTGCTGGCGGCGCCCACGGGAAACGTGTTGCCGGAACAAATCCGCATATTTCTCCAAGGAGTGCTGGACGGCATGTCTCATCTGACCTCCCGACTCGACCAGGCATGCGACGAGCGGGCCGAGGCTCTACTCGGCGCACACCGGCGTGTTCGCCAAGCCGCTAGGGCAAGAGGTACCCTCCGGGTCGAGGCTCAGCACCCCCCGGACATCCTGGGGATATATGTGCTGCTACCGATGCCAGTGAGGGGGTTCTGACATGAGCCATCGCCAGCCCTTCCTCAACATCCGTACCGAGGGCGCTCTGCTCCCCTCCGACCTTCTCAGCCGGCTCATGGAGGGAACGAACCTCTCCGGCCTCAAGCCTGAGGACTATCACCTCGGCGCCGGCGAGAAGCTCAACGAGGCCATCAGCCGCTCCTGGACTCGCCTCCTCTCCCTGTGGCTTGGCTTCCGCAAAGCTAAGGCGGCTCTGCCAGCCTCAGACCTCGGCACCACACTCACTCGCGAGAGATGGCTTCTTCAACTCTTCCAAGAATTGGGGTATGGCCGTCTCATTGGCGCCACCCCTTTCGAGATCGACGAGAAGACCTACCCGATATCCCACATCTGGCAGGGCCAGTACTACCAAGTCCCCATCCACCTTGTGAGCTTCCGCGCCGACCTCGACAAACGGAGCGAGCAGCGCATCCAGGGCGCCAGCAAGGCCAGCCCTCACGGCATGGTGCAGGAGTTCCTTAACCGCTCCGAACACGATCTTTGGGCCTTCGTTTCGAACGGACTAAAACTACTTATTCTTCGCGACAACGCCAGCCTCACGCGGCAGGCCTACGTCGAGTTCGATCTTGAAGGCATCTTCGAGGGGGAAGCCTACGCGGATTTCCGACTGCTGTGGCTCGTCTGCCACCAGTCGCGGCTTGAAGGCACTGCCAAGGATCGCCCCGAAACCTGCTGGCTCGAACTTTGGTCGAAGCAGGCGCAGACAGACGGCCGCCGGGCGCTCGACCAACTCCGCGTTGGCGTCGAGAAGGCGCTTGAAAATCTTGGCACAGGATTCATCGCCCACAAGGCAAACCAGAACCTGCGCGACCGCCTAAAAGCCGGCGAGTTGAACAAGCAGGACTTCTACCGCCAGTTGCTTCGCTTGGTTTATCGGCTCATCTTCCTCTTTGTGGCTGAGGATCGTGACCTGCTTCACTTCCCTGGCGCATCCGATGAAGCCCGCTCTCGCTATGCCCGTTTTTATAGTGGCCAGCGGCTGCGGCGGATGGCGGAGCGCACACGCGGCGGTCGGCACGCCGATCTTTGGGTCGGGCTGCGACTGGTCTTTGCCAAGCTAGGTGGTGACCGCGACTGCCGGGAGCTCGGGCTCCCTGCCCTCGGCGGCTTCCTCTTCGGCCCTCAGGCCATGCCCGATCTGGAATCCGCCGAACTTGCCAACGAGCATCTGCTCCAGGCCATCCGCAATCTCGGTCTCGTCAAAGACCGCAGCGGCTGGCGGTTGGTGGATTACCGCAACCTAGGTAGCGAGGAACTGGGCAGCGTTTACGAGAGCCTGCTCGAACTTAACCCCACCATGGAACTCGACGCCGGCGTCTTCTCGCTCAGCACCGTCGCCGGTAACCAGCGCAAGACCTCCGGCTCCTACTACACGCCCGACTCGCTCGTGCAGTGCCTGCTGGACTCGGCGCTTGACCCCGTTGTCGAACAAGCCATCAAGGGCAAGACGCCCGTGGAAGCCGAGAAGGCTATCCTGGCCCTCAAGGTCTGTGATCCAGCCGTTGGCTCCGGCCACTTCCTCGTTGGCGCTGCCCACAGGCTCGCCAGCCATCTTGCCCAGGTGCGCGCCCAGGCTCAAGGTGAAAGCGAACCCTCGCCGCTCTATTACCAGCACGCTTTGCGCGATGTCATCGGACACTGCCTTTATGGCGTGGACATCAACCCAATGGCTGCCGAACTCTGCCGTGTCAGCCTGTGGCTTGAAGCCATCGAACCCGGCAAGCCGCTTTCATTCCTCGATCACCACATCCGCGTGGGTAATAGCCTGCTCGGAGCAACGCCCGCACTGCTGACTAAGGGAATTCCCGATGAGGCGTTCACGCCCATCGAAGGCGACGACAAGGAGATCTGCAACCGGTTCAAGAAGGTGAACAAGGAAGAGCGGACCGGACAGCGGCGTCTCTTCGTGGCTACCACCGAACCATGGGAGCGGCTTGGCGATTTGGCCGTCAGCATGGCTCATCTAGACGATGCTCCAGACGACTCAATCGAGGCGATCCGTAACAAGGAGCGGATGTATGAAGCCATGGTCCGTTCCGGCAACTACATCGACGGCCAATTCTGGGCGGATGCGTGGTGCGCGGCGTTCGTTTGGAAGAAAACGCGGGAGTTTAACTATCCCATCACCGAAGAGATCTTACGTCGCATCGAGCACAACCCGCACGCATGCGATGCGTGGATGCGCAGCGAGATCACGCGCCTGTCCAAACAGTACCAGTTTTTTCACTGGCATCTAGCCTTTCCGGATGTGTTTCAAGTACCACCTGCACGACAGAAAGCGGAGAACGAGCAAGCTGGGTGGAATGGAGGATTCGACGTTGTAATTGGGAATCCTCCCTGGGAACGTCTGAAACTTGAAGAGCAGGAATGGTTTGCTGCTCGTGATTCAGGCATAGCAGCAGCGAACAACGCCGCGAAGCGTCGTGCGATGATTGCCGACATAAAAAGGGTGGGCTCAGAGCTGTATAGCCAATTCATAAACGCTGGTCGCTCCGCTGAAGGAGAGGCGGCTTTCATTCGAAACTCTGGAGCTTACCCCCTCTGTGGAGTTGGTCGAGACATAAACACTGCAGGAGTGTTCCTTGAATTGATGTACGGATCTATTGCAGGTCACGGCATCCTAAGCTGCATAGCTCCAGCCAGCAGTCTATCTGGAGACACCACAAGGCATTTTGTTGAGAAAATTGTTACTTCCGGTACTATCAACTCTCTGTATCACTTCGAAAATGAGGAGTTACTTTTTCCGGGCGTCCATCACTCTTTCCGCTTTTGCATAACAGCAATTTCTGGCGAGTTGCGCCGCAAGAAAGTCGCTCGGTATGTCTTCTATGCTCGCTCGACAGAAGATCTCAACGAGCCGCAGCGCCTATGCGAACTCACCGCAGCCGATGTCCGACTTTTCAATCCCCTAACATCGACTCTCCCAACATTCCGCAGCGCCAAGGACGCGGTCCTTTCGACTGCGATCTATCGCCGGGTACCTGTTGATGCCAATCCCCTTCTAAATAAAGGCGAATCGAAATGGGTGCCACAAACCCGCCCAGGACATTTGCACATGTCCAATGATGCCGAACTGTTTCGTCAACGGTCAGAACTTATCGCGCAAGGGGTTGAGTTTCAGGGCTACATGTGTTCCGTTGGCGGCGAGACCTTCGTCCCGCTTTACGAGTCAAAGATGATGTTCTTATTTGACCATCGATTTGGAACATACTTAGGTCAGAGCGAGGCCCAGGCAAACCAGGGGAAACTACCGGAGACATCGGTACTTTGGCATGAGAACCCGGAAAACACAGTGGTTCCACGGTATTGGGTCAATTCTGCCGATCTAATCAAAAAGTACTCCGGCGTGTGGTCAAGAGAATGGTGCCTAGGAACGCGGGACATTGCCGCCGCCAACAATGAACGCACGACGACTGGGGCCATATTGCCGCCCGTCGCAATCGGTGGAACACTCATGCTCATTGGCATTCCCGACGCAAGCGCACGAGAGCACGGCGTATTCCTCGCTGCACTTGATTCGTTCGCTTATGACTACTGCGCTCGGCAAAAGGTCGCTGGTACTCATCTGAATCCCAGCATCTTCAAGCAACTTCCAGTTCCAGGTCGTTCTGTCTTTCATGGACAACCTAGTCCTGATGGTTCGTGTGATTTGATGAAGTGGATTTCAGACCGAGTTCTAGAACTAACCTACACCGCGTGGGACATGAAGGGCTTTGCCCGTGATTGCGGTTGGCACTCACCTCCATTCCGATGGGACGAAGTGCGCCGCTTTGTGCTTCGCTGCGAATTGGACGCAGCCTTCTTTCACCTCTACCTGCCAGCCGAGGCGAATGGTGACTGGAGCCCAGCCGAGAACGAGACTGCGGAAGATCGGGCGCGGCTGAAGGCCAGCTTTTCCACCCCCCGCGACGCCGTGGCCTACATTATGGAAACCTTCCCCATCGTGAAGCGCAAGGACGAGGCCAAGTGGAACGGCGATTTTCGAACCAAGCGCGTCATCCTCGAAATCTACGACGCCATGGCTGAAGCCGCCCGCACTGGCATCCCCTACCAGACCCGCTTGTCGCCTCCGCCTGCCGATGCCGCCGTCGCTCATCCCTGGCCGGAGGAAATCATCCAGATAGCAGCGGTCAGCAAGGATGCATTCGGCGACATCGCTGCACTGCCAGATGAGGCATGGGCAACACCCGTGGGTGTGACTCCAGACAACGTCGCTCTCTTCTCATTGATCGATGTCTTGCAGGCCGTCGGTGAAGTCGCAGACCCCGAAAGAGTCCGCCTCGCCGCTATCCTCGTCCGCAAGCCTGTTCTTGCCGCGGCCTTCATGGACGATGCACATGCGAAGCAGTGGTTGCGGCTGATTGGCTCAGATGCGCGCCCTGTGAAAGGCAACGTGGTTCAGATTTCGCAGTTCCAGAAGAACGGCGTGGATTATCCTTGGGCAGAAGCGATCAGACAACTGCGAGGCTCTGGAGCGCTGGTTGTTGGCTCTGATGGAAAGTGGTCTGCGGGAGACAAAATGCCCGCATCGTCCAGCCAGGACTGGATCACCGGACGAGCTGCTATCGCGGTTCAACTCCTGTCCGCGATCGACCCGGCACAAGTGGAGCAGAAGTTGATTGCCTTCAATCGGAGCGTGGAGGATGGCACAGCAAGGCGAGCTGTTTCCTAAAGCCGAAGTTACGATCATGCTTGACGGCTTGCGGGGAGAGCCACGTCTTTGGGTCCGTCGAATCGTGATTTGGGAAAAGCTGGGCGAGATCATCCGCGATATCCACCTCCGGCGCGGCCTGAATATCATCTGGTCGCCCGACCCAGGCGCTGCCTTGGCCGATCTCGGTCGTGATGCCGGGAGTGGTCACGGAGCCGGTAAGACTCTGTTCTGCCGCCTGCTGCGATATTGCCTGGGTGAAGACACTTTCTCGAACGACGAGCAGCGGAGAAGTATTACAGATCTGTTGCCGGCCGGACTTGTTGGCGCAGAAGTCGTCATTGACGGAAAGCCCTGGGCCGTGATCCGGCCAATCGGCCAAACTCGGAAGCATGTGGCGAGGGAAGACGCGACCCTTGAAGACCTTGCACCGATGAAGGAGCCAGGCGGCAGCATCGAGCCATTGCTTGATGCGTTGAGGTCTCAGCTCTTTCCAAAAGGAATTGACGGCTATCTGCCAAGTGATAACCAGAATGCTGCGTGGCTATTCGCATTGGCCTGGCTGTCGAGAGATCAAGAGTGCCGTTTCGATCACATTCTTGACTGGCGGCACAAACGCGCAGACAGCGGTTCCATTGCGGTCAGTCCTACCAAGGAGCAGCTTCTGATCGTCGTTCGAGCATTCCTCGGAATCATCGAACAGGAGGAGATGCGTCTCAAGGTCAAACGCGTGAATCTGTCCGAGACAAAGCGCTCGCTGGAACGAGACGTTGCCTATTACCAAAGGCAAAGCGAGCAACTTCGAGCTGGTCTGGTTCAGGCTCTTGCCGTGGACGCGGAGACAGAAGTTGGTGGCGAGTTAGGCGCAGGCCTATTTCGCGAGAAGGCCGAAAGCAAATTGAAGGGAAGTGAACGGGAGGACAATCCTGAAGATATTGCAACATTATCTTCCCATCGGCAGGAACGGGAAGGCCTCCTCAAGGAAATGGCTGTCCTTGAAAGTGAGATCAGGAAGTTTAACTCGACCGAACAGATTCATGATGAACAACTGAAAGTGATTCGCGGTGAGCGATCGAACCTGGATGCTGCGGCCTTGAAGGCGCAGCTTGGCCCTGTGTGTCCTGTGTGCAGCGTGCCCATTGATGAGGCTCTTGCCGAGGGGTGTAGCCTGTCCCATCACTCTTGGGATCCAGGCGACGTGAGCGACGAGAAGCAGAGGTTGGCCACACAAACTGCAGCCCATAATGAAGCTATTGCAAGAATCCGTGCCTTGACCGCGGAACATACAACTCAACTTGAGAAACTTGGCCGTCAAGAAGCCAAACTCACGACGGAGATCGATGAGCTGGTGAACAAGATCGAGGACGCCAGGAGTAGGCGGCGTCAGCAGTGGTTCAGTGCGAAGCAGCTTGTCGAGCAGGTGTCAGCACTGGAGCGCGCATCAGCAAGCATTGCTGATGCGAAGAAGTCCCTGGAGGGACTGGCCGGCCGCGACAATGAACTTGCCGATCTGGAGGCGAAGCTCAGAAATCGCCATAACGATACGCTATCGAGGATGGAGGAACTTTTCTCTTATGTGTGCAAGGGGCTTCTCGGGATTCAGATCAAAGCTTCACTCGCTCTATCTGGTCAAGGCCTGCAAGCAGATGTTGAAGTTGGCGGCATGGCGATGGAGTCTCTTAAAGCAATCGCCTTTGATTTGGCTGCATTGCTGATGAGTATTGAGGGCCATTCAATGCTGCCCGCGTTTCTTGTACATGACAGCCCGCGGGAGGCCGATCTTGGAGAAGCAATTTACCATCGTCTGTTCCGGCTTGTCCGCTCTTTCGAGCGCCTGGGGGATGATCCGCCTTTTCAGTACATCATCACAACGACCAGTCGGCCGCCAGACGATTTTTGCCAACTACCGTTCTTGGTCGCGGAGCTTCAGGGATCGAACGCCGGTGAACGGCTCCTGCGCCGAGACTTGGGTGGATTAACGAACTAATGCGAATTCGATTGCCGTGTCGACTCACAAAGAACAGGTCTTGTTCCAGTTCATCCTTTTTGGCCAAAGCCCGCCGCATGCTTCTTGGCACAAATCACGTCGCGATCAGTTCATGAGCGATTACCACGTCGCTGTAATTGGTGAACTGTCCATTACAGAGGGCGCATCTGCCTCCAAGAGCAACTGGTGGAATTTCGTGAGGCTTCATTTGAGGTTCTTCTGGAAAGATCCTTCATGAGCAACCGTGAAGGAATATCCAGGTCATCGCTTCTTTCGGTGAAAGAGAACAACCTCTCGACTCCCACCTGTTGATCCCAACTGACTGGCATACCATTTTCTACCTGGAACAGAACGCCATATTCTACCGTCAGGCTCCTCAAAGGAAACAGGCATATGTTGTTCTTCGAATCCTGCCTGCGACATCGCCTCTAAATAGCGTGGCAACTGCCACTCGAGTTCCGAGAAGGCCACCATCTGCACCACAAGAGTTTCCTTGGTTGAGATTGCATGGACAGAACTAAAGGCCGATCGAACGCTTTCAAAATACCTATCCAGCCCAGCCTGTTTACGATCACCAAAGGTATAAAAGGATGCTCCGTCGCCATCGAGGGTCCCCGCAATCCAGAAAGGTGCTGGTGTCTCTTTGCGCCCCCTGACTTGCCAACGGTGATAGAGCACGTGTAGCCCAGGATACGGAGGCGAGGTCAACACAAGTCTTGGGTGACCAGCATTTTGAATTTGCTTTTCGTCTTCCGCACCTATCGCTGATCGGTGGAGGCACCAGACACGAGGTTTGGGCTTGTGTCTACGCATTATTGAGGCGTAACCGTGTGCGGAGTCCACCATCTCTTGTGCATTTAGAATCGCTTGCTTCCTAAACAAGTCAGTGGATGGAATGTCGGCGCGACAGTCTAAGGCCCACTGACCAGTCTTCAGCAAGATGCACCGAGCAAGCTGTTGCTCGGCCTCGGTGTCGAGCAACTCGACTGCGCTCAATCCGACTTCCAGGAGCTTCCGAATCCGCCAGGTGGAGCGGCTGTTGATGTTCCGCTGATAGTCCTTCCGAATCCAATCCGCCTCTCTTGGAGCATCTGTCCCAACCGTCAACATCGGCACGGCAATGCGCGCCCAAGTCTCGACGTTTAAGAGTTGTGCGTCACTGAGAACTGTGGTCTTCACTTTCGCAATAAACGCTGCGAGGCTGCTAATGTCCGTTCCGATGCAGTGCCGACCTAAAGACGCAGCTTCTACGAGGGTTGTACCTCCTCCCATAAAAGGGTCGTAGACCAAATCGCCGACCCTGCTGAATTCCAGGAGAACGGAGCGCACAAAATCGGGAGAAAAGCGAGCCGGGTAGCGGTAGAAATTGTGAGTCAAGCCGCTGACGGGGTCCGTACTGCTGATCCCATTTCTCAAGCGATTTCGGCTCTCTTCGGTCAGGGAACCTTTCATTTCACTCCCCTCGACTGCGTGCGCCCGTCGCTCTTGATCCAGCGGTCAATATCTTCCCGATCAAAGCGCCAGCCGCGGCCGATTTTGTGCCCAGGTAGCTGCTTTTTTTGTACGAGCCGGTACAGCGTCGACCTCGGCATCTTGAGGTAGACGGTCAATTCCTTAAAATTCAGCCAAACAGCCATATCAAATGGTGAATCCGGCGCGCGACTCCAGGCAAGTAAAATCGAGCATCAATGAACACCATCGGTCACTATCTGCATATAGTGAGCAATGTTCCCACTTTTTTCATTATTTAGTTGGAAAAATGATTGAATAGTTGGCTATATTATCTCCAGTGGAGAACTCAAGTGATTATTTGCATCAATATCGAGCGCAATACGAAGGATCAGATGGACCAATTGATCAAAGCGGGTGAATATAGGGACTATTCCGAGTTGGCGGCCATTGCCATTGGCAATCAGCTCTTGTTGCATGGCTCGGATGCGAAGGGCCTCGGAGCTCACCCGGAACCGGCTCTTCTGCGAGAACCTCCTCGGAAAGAGCCAGTCATCCCCACCAGTGAACCGAAGATCGACAGTCACGAGGAAGCGGCGAAACCACCAGGACGGGTTGAACGCCCAGGCATCCCAGAAATCTTCCTGTCATTGCCCGCTGGGAGCAGGCCTGAGACATTCGCACCATTGCCGAATGATGCATTTGCTCCAGGGATGGAGGTGCCGGTCGATAGATGGATATTTGGCCAGCACAACAAGCTATTGCCTGCAAAAGCAAATGTGCGTGCTCTTGCGAACCTCCTTCGAGCCGAATCGAACCATGGAGGCATTGCCCTAGAAAGGGCCTCTTCGGAAATCGCAGCTGCAGCCGTCGGACTTGGAGACCTGCTGCGGCAGCTAGATTCGGATACTCGACGCCCACGTGACGAATCGTTTGGAGTGGCATTCCCAAGTTCCGACCCGGAAAGCAGTGATAAATCTAGACTGCGATACGGCAGCCAATTTGTAGGCGCTATATCCCGAGAGGGACGAATGACCGGATTGCTTATTGATCTCAAGTTGATCAATCACGACCGTTATAAATCCCCCCGAATACAGTTGACCGAGCAGGGTTGGACCCTCGCGGAACTCCCGAATCCGATTCTCGATAGGCCGTACCGCGAAGCAGTCGATAAGTTCTCTCCTGAAGAAACTGGGCTTTTGATCGGACATATCGCATCATCGGTTCCAGCGGAGCATTTCGCATACACAGTGACCCTCTCCTCGATAACTGATGGTCACGATACTCCGGAGCGCCTCGACGCCTCACTAAAGAAATATCTGCCTCAAAGGAAGGATAAGCCCTTCACCGATGCGTTTCTCACCACACAAAGGGCAGGGGTAATTTCACGGATGGCGGACTTGGGACTCGTGGCCAGGGTTCGCAATGGCCCGAACGTCACCTACGTTGCCACTGCGAGAGGAAAACAATTCATGGAGAAAGGGCGCTAGGAATGCACGCAATAAACAATGACGAGATGAAGAAGCTCTGCCTTGACCTCTTAGAAGTGGACACGGAACAAGAAGTCATTGCACTCCTTGAGAAAGCGAATCTTTGGTCATCCCGTGAAATGTGGCGACTCTATGGTGACCGCGAAAACAACTTCAGCACTATTGGCAACCAGCAAAGCCGCCCCGATGCCGCACTCGTAGAAAAACTGATCAACTCGGAAGATGCACGACTGATGTCAGAATGCTTGAGCCGCGGGATTGACCCTCAGGGACCGAATGCGCCGCAAACTATCAGAGACGCCGTTGCGCGCTTCTTTGATGAGAAGGATCCGTCAATGAGCCCCAACGCTGGCAAAATTGCACTGTGGGGCGAACCAAAACGCCGGCAAGTGGCTCGCGGAATAACCCTCAGCGCAACAGGGGCATCCCCGAGGGCTGGAAGGCCCTGTTTTACGATCACCGACTCAGGTGAAGGCCAAACTCCAGACATGATGCCGGAGACATTGCTTTCCCTGGATAGATCAAACAAGCTCCGCATTCCGTTTGTTCAGGGTAAGTTCAACATGGGCGGAACCGGAATACTAAAGTTCTGTGGACGGCACAACCTAGAATTTGTGCTTTCCAAACGGAATCCATCGATTTTGGGTAATAGCGGCTCTGCGTCCGACTCGATGTGGGGATTCACCATAGTTCGCCGTGAGGACCCGAGCGGAATTGCCAGAAGCTCGGTGTATGCATACTTGGCTCCACTCGGCAGCGACAAATGCCCGAACAAGGGAGGCGTGCTCCGTTTCACGGCTAAAGAATTACCCATATTCCCCGAAGGAAACAAGGCATACGTACGGAATGCAGAGTGGGGAACTGCCATCAAACTCTACGAGTTTGGCGGTTCTACATCGGTGTTCAGTAATACCCATATTCTCAGGAAAGACGGATTGTTGAGCCGATTGGACCTGCTTCTTGCAGAGCCCGCGTTGCCAATCCGCCTGCATGAATGCAGACCGAGTTACGGCGGGCACGCAGGCAGCTTCGACACAACATTGACGGGCTTGGTCGTCAGACTTGAGGATGCCCGCCAGGAGAACCTGGAAGATGACTTCCCTGTATCCTGTCCGCTGAGCGTGGACGGAGAAAGCATGGTGGCAACCATATACGCATTCAAGAAAGACCGAGCAGAAACATATCGCCGGGATGAGGGAGTTGTGTTCACTGTGAACGGACAAATGCACGGAAATCTGACCAAAAGCTTCTTCGCGCGGCAACGGGCTGGTCGGCTCAATTACATTGCTGATTCGCTTCTTGTGATCGTCGACTGCACCGCGATAAGTGGACGTGCGCGAGAGGACCTATTTATGAATAGCCGCGACCGGCTGAGCCACAATCCATTTCGACAATCGATAGAAACCCAACTCGAGGAAATGCTGCGCGAAAACCCTGGTCTACGCGCATTGAAGGAACGCCGGAGGGCAGAGGAGATCCAATCCAAATTAGCCGAGGAGAAACCCTTAGAGGAGATACTCGTAGAAATCCTAAAGCAGTCTCCGGCCCTTGCATCCCTCTTTCTGACCGGCGTCCGCGCCTCAAATCCGTTTAAGACAGTAAACGTGGCCCAACAGGAAGAGAAATTTGAGGGAAAGACGCATCCGACCTACTTCAAGTTCAAAGGAAAGGACTACGGTAAGGGATTAGCACGCGAATGTAATCTCGACCAGCGGTGCCGCATTACGTTTGAAACAGACGCGGTGAATGACTACTTCAAGAGACAAATCAATAGTGGCTCATTCTCTCTGTTTCGCGTATCTGGTGAACACCGGAGTACCGTCAGCGATTACGTCGGACCGCTCTTGCAGAACGGCATTGCCGTTCTGAGCATGGAACTGCCGTCAAATTGCCAAGCGGGAGATCATCTCGACTTCGAAGCCATAGTGAAAGACCCAGTACTAATGGACGACTTCATGAATCGGTTCTCTCTCACCGTGAAGCCAGCGGTCATTCCGAGCGGGGAAAATCAAGGCACCCGCCGGAAGCCTCCAGCAGAGCATCTCGGAGATGAGCGTGAACGCCCGAGCGGCATCTCTATGCCCAACATCATTCCTGTCTTTGAGACGGAGTGGAGGAACTATACTCCTCCTTTTGATAAGCACACCGCATTGAGAATTGGTATTACAGACGAACAGGGACCCACGTCATCCACCAACGGAGATGATCGCCACGACGTTTTCGATTTCAAGATCAACATGGACAACATCTTTCTAAAGACAGAACTCAAAAACTCAAAGAAGGAAGTTGAGCTCGTGCATAAGCGCTGGCAGTACGCCCTGGTGCTCGTTGGCCTGGCGTTGTTGCACGATGATAGACAACAGCAAAAGGGTGATCTTGGCAATAACGGTGGTGCCGATTCGGAAGTAAGAGACATGGAGGATGACGAAGGAACGACTGAGAGTATCGAAGATAAGGTTGCACGGCTCACAATTGCGCTTGCCCCCGTCCTTTTACCTATGATCGAGTCCTTGGGGGCTATGGACATTGAGCGGACTGAGCCAGTGAGCGCATCTGCAGAGGCAAGCTAAGGAGAACAATGACTGAGTCATCCTGACCTGCATGGGATGGCGACGCAAACTCGATGGAACCAATTGCCCAGTGTTGCTATTCGGGCTCTTTCTGGATGCCCATGAACACAATCCATTACACGTCATTCTTCGACGGTGGGTCCTCTGGAGCGACCGTATTTGTATTCGCTGATCGAACGAAGGAATGTTCAAAGGCGTCCCGAGCCATTGCGTTCGCATACTTTGATAACAGAGCTCCGGCTCTAGGCTGCTTCAATCTCCCCAGGCGCACAAGGTTATACGTTACCCTCTTTTTGGCAACATCGACCTTCCCAGAAAACAGCTTTCCCAAAGACGCATTTGTAGCGATGGCGTTAGCCTCCTGAGTCGACAAGCCTTTCTTCAGAAGCTCCTGATACTTTGAGATAATCTTGGAGGTCTGCTTCCTTAACACTTCTACACGCGCACGCCACGGCTCACACAAGTACAGCGGAACCTCCATATCTAATGCCAGCTCTGCTCTTCCATCCTCCCGTATTGCGCAAAGGTCAATCACGTCTAAACACACGTAGTGCACGGAACGGAGATCAACATGCCATTCCACAGAAGGTTCAAAATACTCCAAGTCATAACAGAAGCTTGCATCCCCCCGCCGATCACCGCGATACGATTCCAACAAAACGGCGTTCTTGACTTTATGGTGTCTGCGTCCGTTTGCTTCATAACGAACCATGAGATCGCACGGTTGTGCAGCCAGAACGTACATCTTGTCTGCCCGGCCGCTGATTTGGAAGAAATCTCCAAGTTCGGTCGGTAGAAACTGCCGGTTGAGGCTGGCGGCGCTCTCATACCATTCCATCCGCTGAATCGACTGGGCCTTCGTGGTCGGCACGGCCCACTCTCCAACATCGACAAGGCTCAATCGTCGAAGTTCGTCCGTAAGCTGATGAACCTTCACATCTGTATGCAAAGAATCCCTGACGATGTGTTTATGAAAAAGAGAGAATAATCGCACGAGAGTGTCCGATTCCCATACTCCCTCTCGCAAAGAGGACACGCAAACAATTTGTTCAAAGTCGAAAATATTTATTGCAGACAGGTCAGATTCCGCTTTCTGTAGAGACGTCCCGAAAGAGCTAATCACTGCATTCTTCAGAGCATTCGCTCTCCCGTTCATTACTACGAGTTTAATCAACGCCAAGAACCTACGCTCATCAGTAGAAACAATATCCTTGGGGATCAGTACAAACTTGTCTGGCGGGAGGCCCGTCTCTTGGCACACCTCCAGCCATTTCTCTTGAATCGTCGCAACAGGATAGCGATTCGTGAGTAAGGCGCAGTAGATCTTTGCCTGCGGCTCACTCTCCAGAAGCGCGGTGATGATCTTTAGACCTTCATCTGTCCCCGCCGCTTCATCGACAAAACTCAGGTCGACAAGCAGCAGCGTCGAGGGCATCGATTCGTTGATCAATTCGGCTCGCCGCGATTTCCAAACTTTAAGGGTGAGCATTTCGAGCTTTGTGCCAAATATATTAGGCAGATTCGTTGCTATCTGCAAATCGTTCTCGATAGCATTCCCTTCTGTTGGATACTCTTCTGAAGGCAATAACTTTGCCGCAAGGGCCTGCTTAGCCGACACACTTAGGCTGCCCCATCGTTCGCGGAGAAGAAACCTTAGCGAATCAGGCTCACTCGTCTCCACATCAAGCAATTTGCTAACTTCCTTGAGTGTCGTAGGCTCCGCGACGTCTACGGCAGCCTGCACCTCTTGCATTTCTGCGCCCTCAGCGTAAGCGTCATCAATCGAAACCACTCGCTCTATACCGGTCACGGCCAGCAACTCGTCGGCAAGCGCCACAATTCCTGTGCTCATGAGATCAAGACTCCCGTCAAATCGATCTCAAACTGATAGAGGCGATCCTTCGAATTCCGCCTCGGTGTCAGGGCAATATCGCACCCATCTGATCTCAGAAGTTGCTGCACTACGAACAATCCCAGACCCCTTCCCCTGCCCTTTCCCTTTGTGCTCACAAAGGGCTCAAAAAGGCTATGTTCCACCGTGGGGTCAATTCCAGGTCCGGAATCTGAAACAAGGAGGTAAGGACGCTTCAACTCGAGGGTCACGGTGCCTCGTGCCGCACCGCTTCGGAAGCTCTCTTTTAGCCAGTACTCAGAATTGAGTACGAGATTATCGAGAATCTGAACGACTTTGCCCTTGTTCATTAAAATCCGAAATGCAACAGGACGTTGCGGCTTAACCAAGATAAAGGAGATGGACGATCCCAAGAAATGAAGATTGTAGTGTTGCTGGATGTCGTTGCAGTATGCGTTAAGGTCAATTTCCTCCCGCTTCTCCCTGGCATATCGGAGCGTAGGATCGAGGAAGGTCATTTGCCTACGCAATGCGGAAACGGCGGCTTCAACGTAGGAGAAATATGTAAAGAGCTTAAGGTCCTTGGATCCCATGGCCTTCATCAATTGGGAAGTCTTCTTTGTACGTTCGCCCAGTTGAGTAATGACATTATTTATCTCGTGGGAAAGCGCTTCGGCTGTAAGCCCTAATCCGATGATCTCGTATACTTGTTGAATTTGCTCCCGCAGATCGCTAATTTGCCCTGCAAGGACGCCGCCTGCTGCGCTGAGTTGGGAAGCCTCTTGAAGGTACTCCTGGGCGTCCATAACACTCTTCGCCGCCTGTGCGGTGTGTTCCCTTAAGCGAGTGACAAGGCCTCTCACGCCATCGACTGATAAATCACGTCCATCCTCCGTCCCAATCCCCGTCAAGAGTTCATCTGCTTCTCGGATAGTGTTATTGAGGCGCAATGCGGCATCTCGCACACTATATTGATGCTGTGCTGCACGTTTCAGAACGGCGCCTAAGTTAACTGCAAGATTCTCAGGTGTCAATTCTGGAGGAATGTTCGCATTCTCGCGCTCAACTGCCTTGCAGAAATCGTTGTACCCCCGGCGTAAGAACTGCTGGGCATCAGCGGAAAAGCCCACAAACTCCGAAAGAAGGCCCATAAAATTACGAAAATAGGCGTTGTCAGTGAATCCCTCTCTATCCGTCTTTTCTTGGAGGTTTCCATTTTCCTTTGCAGAGATCGCAATATACCCCAAGGTATTCTGCGGCTTCAGAGTGTAGTAAGACCGCGCTTTGGTCCACTGGCTTCCAAGACTAAGCCAATCGGTTGAGACCGGGATACCGAATCCATCTCGATAGACCTTGATGCCCGCCAACTTCTCTACGGTTTCACGATATTGCTGCATTGTGTAAATGCTCTGCAACTCTGCGCTGCTCTCGCTACTCAGACTGAAGAAGTCGACCTCACCGGAAAAGGGACCTGGGTTTGCGGGACGATTGTTTATCAGCGCCGCTTTGTCCATTGAGAGACTGATGACCTTTTTGAAAGAAACGAACCATCCGGACTCTGGCAACCGCTCCATGCAAAAGTCAGGGGCTCGCTTCTTGGTGTTCAAGAACGCAAAGAAGCGCTCCCCATTGTCCTCTTCGATCAACTGCTTGAATCGCGCCCTATCGTTCAAGTCAGCGGATGCCTCAGGACGCAGGTAAGCAATGCGTGCCCTACCGACGATGGAGAGCAAGTCTCCGTCGAACTGCAAGGAATATCGGAGTTGCGCGAAATCTCTCAAACGTCCAGAAAGTTCGAGCGGCTCCAGATCAGAGCCGTCAACATTTGCATGTACAACAAAGTCGCGCACCGCCCTATAAGGGGAAATGATCTGAGAGAGGCGCGCTTCCAGTTCCGACCTACCATCACCCTTCCACACGTCCAGGTCGCGCAAACCTGAAATTGCTAATCTCGTCCCTTTCGAAAAACTGGGCGGTTCCTCCTCACGCCTTATTTCGATCTCCGAAAGCACACGTTGGTCAACGAAGTCGTCCCAGGAAAACCAGACATGCTGCTGAATTGGACTGCCCGCAGTACGCGTAGTCATCTCCAGATTCTTCCCCAACCGCTGAGTTCCGAGACGGCCCAAACCCTTATCTCCCAGTGGCGTCCGACCCTTGGAGGTTGTTCCTGAACGCTTCTTCAGCAGTCTCTTCCCAGAATTAGAGATCGTCAGCCATCCGGATCGGATAGTGTCGAGGTCCATGCCCGTCCCGTCATCTTCGATGATTATCGAGCCGAGAGCCCCGTGAAATGGGGATTGAGGATTTTCGATAGGGCTGGTTGAAATCACGACTTTGCAGTATGAGGCGTCAGCGTCATAGGAATTCTTTACGAGTTCCATGAGCGCTTGGACCGCGTCAGTGATGAGGCTCTCGCCAAGTTGAAATACGACCGACGCATCAATCTCAAAGTGTTCGTTTTGTGCTGCTTGAGCCAAGCGTTTTTCCTTTAGCACCACTATACTGCGTCTGGCAAGGTGCAAACCGCTTTCATCCGTGATGGATAATCAGCTCGAACAACCCTGGCTCAAGGGCATGTATCGGGGGAGACTACGCGGGGATACTATTCGACCTTGAGGCCGGTCCGTGAGGAAAAGAGACACCCGGCTAGTAGGATTCGTTTGCCGTCAATCCCGACGCGGCGTGATCAGAAGAGCCTCCACGGGCTGATAGCTCGATTGTTTGCTCAACACCCTATGCGGCAAAACCAGTGTCCGGTGAACGCCGTCGTAAATGTAAAATGTTCTGCCGGGTGACTGGTACCTCTCAGCATCGTTCGCTGGCACGACCGCACAAAATCAAACGCTGCCATGTCAAAGGCGGCGTTTATTCTTTACAAGGCTCTCAAATGCAGCAGAATCATGCTGCGCTGGTGGCAAGCCCAAGGGATTGCAGGGAGATGCGAAGGTCCATGATCGCTTTACCATCCGATTCACAACGTCGCCTAACCGTGACAGGATCTATGCGATTGCGCCCTGAATTCGGTCGGTTTAGTATTCGCTATGGGTGACTGTTCCTCAACCAGCCATTAACAATGCTCTTGTTTTCTCCCGCCCCATCACGCTACACGGAGATGCGACCTCCGCCGCACCTCCGCTCCAGGCACCCGTTCATTACGCATTGCAGCCGCTTTGATCGCGTCCGCGTTTGGCCGCGTCTCCTGAACAGACGACTCCAAAGTTTTCGCAAGCTCATCTGGGAGTAGCGAGAGGACTGTCTCCCAAACAACTCCGTCAATCCACGCATCTATCCTGCAAAAGCACTTTGGCACCGCGGATTCGTCGGTAATTTGCACGGAATCCTGGCTGTTCTTCTGCGCGCGCAGCGTGAACTGATGGCCTTCGATCTTCTTGAGGTCCCGGCTCAGCAGGTAGTAGAGCACCATATTCTTGGTACGCTCCACCTTACTGGCGGCGGCGCGTGCCCGGTCACTGAGTCGAGCTGCCTCGGTGCGGCAGAATTGCTCGCGAGTTTCCATCTGGCGCAGAAAGCGACCGATCCGGTCCACCTTCTCACCATGCGCCGAGCAGAATTGCTGGAAGCGGGCCACGAGTTCCTCGGGCGGTTCTCCTTCCAGTGTTGTTTGCTCCTCAATCTCATCGAGAAGGCTGTCCAGTTCCGCGTCGATCTCAAAGAGCGAATTCGTTTCTGCAATCGTTGACATGGTTTTTCTCCTACGTCGGGGTTGTCGTCTGCCAGCGTAATCAGGCGGCAATTCGTTCCTGAACGGCAACTGCTCTGGCCGCCTGGTAGGCGAGCACATCAGCGCGAGATTGGATCGGATGGCCGCTGTGCCCTCTGATCCATCGCCAGCGAATTGTCCGATCCGCGCCCAACAGGAGCAACTCTCGCCACAGTTCCTGGTGTTGTAACTCGAAACCGCGGCTATTGCGCCAACCAAATCGTCTCCAGCGGAAGACACGGAAGCGCATGCCGTTGATGAGCAACTCCGAGTCCGAGCGCAACTCGATTCGGGCGCCAGCTGGCGTCAGACGCAATGCCTCGACTGCTGCACGAAGTTCCATTTCAGAAGCGGTTGACCACGGGACCGATCCAGCGATCTCCTTCCGCCTTGTCCCGTGGATCACGATAGCCGCCCAACCGGCAGGACCTGGGTTGCCGATGGCCGAGCCATCGGTAAAGATGAAGAATTGCTTGTTCATGGGGATGCTCCGTAGCGCGTTACTACCAATGAGCCAAGCATTGGCTACGCCGCGTGCATGGGAATGACGCTGCCAAAGGGCGCCTGGCGACTGCCGGTCGAGGCCCAGATCACGGGGTAATCTGGGGCGGACTCAGGGAAACTCCCATATAGATCGGTCAGAAAGACCATTGTCTGTGGGTGGATTCCGTGCTCATTGATCCAGTCGAAGCAAGGGCCAAATTCAGTGCCTCCTCCGCCGACTGGATCGAGGTGAAGCATCTCGCCGGCCGCGTAGGTATCGACCTTGTGAACCTCGGCGTCGAAGTAGAGAACATGCACCCGCTCCGGCCGCTGGCCTTCGAGGATTGAACGGATCTCCGCCTCAAAGAGACGCAACTGT